>Ga0209415_10020047_pt1 | contig 10427 bp, 11 predicted proteins | sample PeaSoiSIISIP2007_FD_187696 | JGI IMG/M metagenome (GOLD analysis project Ga0209415, IMG submission 187696) | Peat soil microbial communities from Weissenstadt, Germany - SII-SIP-2007 (SPAdes) (version 2) | ecosystem: Environmental > Terrestrial > Soil > Wetlands > Peat | place: Germany...
CGGCGTGACGACGATGGGGGCCTCGGCGCCGCCCGACGGAGTCGCGGCGGAGGCGCTCGGCGGCGTGCGCGAGGAGATCGCGGAGTTCCATAGCGAGTACAAGTTGCTCTACATCTTTACGGTTTGTCCGTCGGGTAAGCTCGAACTCGGAACGTTCGATTTCTGGAAGCGGCGCGCCGTCCAGGATGCCTTCGACCTCATGTACCTGCAGACCAAGCGCGAGTTGCAGAATCGGCTGTTCGAAGACGTCGAGCCCGAGGATCCTCATGTGGTCTTCGTCGATGGTGAGGTGCCGGATATCAACGCGCTGCCCAAACCGATTTACAAGCGCCCATCCGATTTGTGATTGCTGCTTTGCCCTCCTGATCGTGCAGGCGCTGCAGATCCGCCGACGGACCCACTTATGCGGGATGGCCGAGCGATGATAGATTAGCGCGGTTACGGCGATAGTTTTTCGTTTGCCCGTAAGATTTCACGACGACGATCCTCGCAGCTCGCCGAAGAAATGCCCCAAAGATGCGCCTCAATGAACTGGATTACGAATTGCCCGAAGCGCTGATTGCCCAGGAACCGATCGCGAACCGCGCCGACGCCCGCATGCTGGTGCTCGATCGGCGCAGCGGCGAGATTGAGCATTCGCGCTTCTACAAACTCGGCCGTCATTTGCGCGATGGCGATCTGCTCGTGCTGAACGATACGCGGGTTTTCCCTGCGCGCTTGAAGACCCGCAAGGAATCCGGCGGTACCGTGGAATTGCTGCTGGTGCGCCCCGACGAGACCCCGGACGGCGCATGGATCGCGTTGGCGCGGACCAATCGGCCGTTGCGCGAAGGCCTGAGCCTGACGCTAGAAAATGGACGCACGCTGCGCGTCGTTGGCTATAGCCGGCCAGGACGGCCGCTAGTGATCAGCGAGGACGGCACGCCGATCGAGACCATGCTGGCGGAAGTCGGCGCGCCGGCGCTGCCGCATTACATCCGGCGTCCACCGGGCCCCGAAGATCTCACCGAATATCAGACTGTGTATGCCGAAAAGCCGGGTGCCGTTGCGGCGCCAACCGCCGGACTCCATTTCACCGATGACCTGCTTGCCGAACTGTCCGCAGCCGGAATCCGCAACACGCGCCTGACGTTACATATCGGTCCCGGCACGTTCGCTCCCGTGCGCACGCCCAACGTCGAGGGCCATTCGATGGAGGCTGAATGGTACACGATTCCGTCGGCGACGCTCGACGCGATCGATTTCACGCGGCGCGTCGGCGGCCGCGTGATCACAGTTGGCACCAGCAGCACACGCGCGCTCGAATCTTACGCCATCACCGGCGACACCGAGGGTTTCACCGGCCTCTTTATCTTCCCGGGTTTCCGCTTCAAGCTGACCGACGCGATGGTGACGAATTTTCACATGCCGCGCACCACCGTGCTCGCACTCGTGATGGCGCTGGCGGGAAGCGACCATATCGTCGCCGCGTATCGCGATGCGATTCGCCATCGCTATCGTTTTCTCAGCTATGGCGACGCTATGCTGATCATCTGATGGACGCGCCGCTCAGCTTCGAAACCCGTGCGACCGATGGCGACGCCCGCATGGGACGTTTAGTTACGCCTCACGGCGAGATCGCCACGCCGTGCTTCATGCCCGTCGGGACGGGCGCGGCGGTCAAGGCGATGGCGCCCGATGAGCTGTGGGGCATGGGTTATCGCCTCGTACTCGCGAACGCCTACCATCTCGCGGTGCGCCCCGGTCCTGAATTGGTACATCAGATGGGCGGAATAGCGCGTTTCATGGGCTTTCCCGGCGCGATTCTGACCGATTCGGGTGGCTTTCAGGCGATGAGCCTGGCGAAGATCAATTCGATCGACGAAGGCGGCATCCGCTTCCGATCGCATCTTGATGGCGCGCCGGTCGTGCTGACGCCGGAAAGCGCGATTGAAATTCAGCAGACGCTCGGCACCGACATCATGATGGCGCTCGACGAATGTACGCCGTTTCCAGCCGATCATGCGCGCGCCCAATCTTCGCTCGAACTGACCTCGCGCTGGGCCGAGCGCTGTATCCGCGCACGCACCAGCACCACGCAAGCGTTGTTCGGAATCGTGCAGGGCAGTGTATATCCCGACCTGCGCCGGATGAGTGCCGCTCAGATAACCGCGCTGCCGTTCGACGGCTATGCCACCGGCGGGCTCTCGGTCGGCGAGCCGAAACACGCAATGCGCGAGATGGCGGCGCTGTCGGCGTCGATGTTGCCGCGCGATCGGCCGCATTACCTGATGGGCGTCGGCACCCCGCAGGATCTGCTCGCGGGCGTCGGCATGGGTTACGATATGTTCGACTGCGTGCTGCCCACCCGCAACGCCCGCAATGGCGGCGCCTTTACCAGCGAGGGGCGCGTGGCAATCAAGCGTGCCGCCTATGCACGCGACGAGCGTCCGCTCGATCCGCGCTGCGATTGCCGCTGTTGCACGACTTTCTCGCGCGCCTACTTGCGCCACCTCCATCAGTCGGGCGAAATACTGGCGGCGCGGGCGTTGACCGAGCACAATCTTTACTTCTATGCCCGCTTGATGCGTGAGGCACAGGCTGCGATCGCGTCGGGAACTTACCGGACGTTCGCGGCGTACGTTACGAATATGATCGACGAGGGCGAACGCGACGAAATGGAAAATAAAATAGATGTGGTTTGAAGCTATCGCATGGGCCGACGCAGCCGCGCCCGCTGCCGCAGCGCCGGCCGGCGGTCCGCAGGGTATTCTCGACCAGATGCTGGCCAATCCGATGGTCCCGCTGGTGATGGTGGTCGCTGTCTTTTATTTCATTATCATTCGCCCGCAATCGCAGCGCTCTTCCGAGCATTCGAAGCTCATCAAAGGCCTCAAGCGCAACGACGAGGTCGTGACGAACGGCGGAATCGTCGGCCGCGTCGCCGAGATCAGCGACAACCTGGTGACGCTGGAGATCGCGCCGAACGTCCGCGTGCGGGTCGAGCGCGCCGAGATCAAGGGGCTCTCGAGTTACGGCAAAGGCCCGTCGAAAAAGGAAAAAGGCGACTAGCGACCGGGCTTCGTGGCCGGACTCGTCAACGGGGAAATATTGTGGAAGCATCGAGTCAAAATCCGATTCCGATCGCGGTGTTGCTGACCCTCGCCGCGGTTTTTCTCTACCTCCATTTCAGCAATGGCAGCGGCTTCACGCGCCTGATGCTGGCGGCGGCGCTGGTGGTCGCGAGTGTGATCCTGCTGCTGCCCAGTTTCAAGCTGCCGCTGCCTGCCTATTTCGACACGATGCCGAAAATCCAATTGGGGCTGGATCTGCAGGGCGGGACCCATCTGTTGCTCGAGGTCAAACTGCAGGACGCTATCAACAACGCACTCAAGCGCCGCGCCGACGATTTGTCGCGTGCAATGACCGACAACAAGCTCGATCCGCCGACCATTACGCAAAATCCCGACGGTGGCGTATTGGTGAAGCTGAAGAATCCCACCGAGCGCACGGCGTTCTTGAGCCTGATCGACAAATCGTTCCCGGATATTGTGCTTGCCACCGCCGAGGATGCGGGCGACGGGGCGTACAGCTTGAGCTTCAAGGAGCGGGACGCGATCCAACTGCGCAACAACGCGATGGATCAGGCGCTCGAGACCATCCGCAATCGCATCGACCAACTCGGGGTGCGCGAAACCACGGTGCAAAAAGAAGGTGACAGCGACATCCTGGTGCAATTGCCGGGTATCCAGGATCCCGAGCGCGCCAAGGAATTGATCGGCAAGACCGCGGTCCTCGAATTCAAATTTCTGGATGACAAGAACAACCTCGCCGACGCCATGAAGAACGGTCCGCCGCCCGGCGACGAGGTGCTTTCGGGTCCCGCTCAGACCGAAGGGGCGCAGCCCTACCTGGTCGAATCGAACGTGCTCATGACCGGTGACGTCGTGACCGACGCGCGCGTGCGGCCGGGCACACGCCTCGAAGGCCCCTACGTCGAGGTGAAGCTCGACAAGCGCGGCGCCGACGCTTTTGCGACTATCACTGCCGACAACGTCGGCCACCATCTCGCGATAGTGCTCGATCGCACGGTGTACTCGGCGCCCGTCATCAAGGAACCGATTCCCGGCGGTGACGTGCAAATCACCGGCAGCTTCTCCTTCGAGGAGGCCCACGAACTCGCGATCGTCCTGCGCTCCGGTGCCTTGCCGGCGCCGGTCGAGATTATCGAAGAGCGCACCGTCGGCCCGTCGCTCGGGCGCGATTCGATCCGTCAGGGCGAGCTGTCGTTCATCGTCGGCGCGATCGCAGTGCTCGCCTTCATGGCGTTGTACTACAACGGCGCCGGCGTGCTCGCCGATTTCGGCTTGACGCTCAACATCCTGCTGCTGGTATGCGTGATGGCTGCGCTGCAGGCGACGCTGACACTACCCGGCATCGCGGGAATCGTGCTGACGCTGGGGATGTCAGTGGACGCCAACGTGCTGGTCAACGAGCGCATGCGCGAGGAGTTGCGCGCCGGTAAGTCGCCGCGCGAAGCGGTGAAGGTCGGCTACGAACGCGCCTGGTCGGCGATTCGCGACTCGAATATATCGACCTTTGTGGCCGGCCTGATCCTGTTTCAGTTCGGCACCGGCCCAGTTAAGGGATTTGCCGTAACCCTCTGTGTCGGCGTATTAACGGGCGTGTTCTCCTGCTTCGTCGTGACGCGCGCCTGGTACGACTACAAAATTTCGATGCGCCGCTTGAACGTAATTAGCGTTTAGGCATTAAACCGGATGAATTTATTGATTACCTGAGGGCCTGATGGCCGAGTATGGCCCGCATTTTGCGATTCTCGGTCACGAACTCGACAATATTCCGCCGGTTTCGTAGCGCTTATCGACAGGATTTGTCACAATACGTTGACTTGGCCGGAGGGGCCGTATTAGAAATGCGCGTCCGCGATTCGCAATACTTCGTGCCAGGCGGCGATGGGCCGACAAGGATGATGGCCGATAAGTACGATATCCTGCTCAACTCCCGCGAGGTCGCGTTCCTGCTCGACCTTAGCCCGGACACGGTCAACGAATTTGCCCGCCGCAACATTCTTCCTGCATTCAAAAAGGGCCGGCAGTGGCGCTTTCGCAAGCGCGACATCGCTTCGTTCAAAAGGCATATGCGCGGCGTTAATGCAGCGGCTTGACGCGCAGCTTGAGGGGTGGCCTGCGGCGGTGGATTTTCCCCTACGGCTCGGCTCGAAGCGCGCTCACCTTCCGTGGAAATGGTGTGATTTGATGGCCGAACCGCACGAAAGCCGGGTTTATTCCGATCTCGCACATCTCTATGACCAAGTCTTCGGACGAGTGTTCGTGGACCACGAGCGTGAAGTGATCGAGGAGTTGGCCTTCCGCCCGGGACAGCGCGCATTAGAGGTCGGTGTCGGCACCGGGATCTCGCTCGACGCGTACCCGGCCTACATTCATTTGACCGGGATCGATCCGTCAACCAGCATGCTCGCGCACGCCGTGGCCAAGACGCGCGAGAACCAATGGAGCCATATCGATCTACAGGTCGGCGATGCCCAGGCACTGGAGTTCGCAGACAACAGCTTCGACTGGGTACTCACCTTTCACGTGATGACGGTGGTGCCTGATCCGCGCCGCATGATGGCCGAGATGATCCGCGTGTGCAAACCTGGCGGCCGCATCGTCGTCGTTACCCATTTCGCCAGTACTAATCCACTGCTCTATGCCTTCGGCCGCGCGGTCAACCCGCTTGCGAAGAAGCTCGGTTGGACCACTCGGTTGCGCGCGAACGACGTTCTTGACGGACTGCCGATCACCGTCGAACGTAATTCCCGCTTCTCGCCGATCTCCGTTCACTATTGCGTCATCGCCCGTAAGGAGGCGTGAGCGCACCTTTCCTTGTCCTCCAGATTCGCGATGAGGAAGCTCGGCTTCGCAGGTGCACTCGTAGTTATCCTTCTGCGTGCGCCCGCGGCGTTTCCGTATGAAGGCGGGCTAGTGATCGACGGCGGCACTATAACCGGGGTCGTCAAATTGGACGGCGTCGCGCGACCGCCCTCACGCGTACAAATCGGCAAGGACAAGGACGTGTGCGGCGCACATCCGATCTTCAATGAGTCGCTCGTGGTCGGCAGCGGCGGTGGTATCCGTAACGCGGTGGTCACGATCGCCGACATCGCCAAGGGCGCGCCGCTCAAACCCGAGAGCGCCGTCACCTTCGATCAGAACGGCTGCCAGTACCGCCCGCACGTAATCGCATTTCCTGCCGGCAGCACCGTGAAGGTGCTCAACTCCGATGGCATTTTGCATAGCGTTCACACCGAATCGACGATCAACCCAGTGGTTGACATGGCGCAACCGGGTTTCAAGAAAACCATCAGTGTGACGATCGCGCAACCCGAGGCCATTCACGTGACCTGTGACGCGCATAACTGGATGGAAGGCTGGTGGTACGTCGTCGGTAATCCGTATTACGCGGTCACCGATGCGAGCGGCCATTTTGCGATCGCGAACGTACCGCCGGGAACCTATACGATTCAGGTGTGGCAGGAAAAGCTCGGCACGATGACGCACAAAGTCACGGTGGCGGCGGGCAAATCGATTAGCGCCGACTTTTCGATGAAGCTTAAGAAGGATTAGAGTCGCGCCCATGATAAAACGCTTTGACCGGCTCGACGTTGCGACTTCCGATCTCGGCGACGCGTCCGTAATCTACGAGCGCAACTTCGGTTTTGCGGTGCGACGCGAGGCCGGAACCGACGACGCGATCGTAAACGTCGGCGATGCCGAAATTCGTCTGCGTGCGGGCGCCGATGCCGCCAGCTTCATCGCGGCCAACGGCGAGGGCCTTGCTGCCGTATGGCTCGAAGCGGACAACGTCGACGAGGTTGGCGCGGCGTTCGATCTCGCATCGCTCGCCCATCGCCCAATCAGGCTTGAGGGCGATCGGCGCATTCTCGAAGTCGATCCCAAGGCGGCCAACATGGTGCCGCTCTTCATTTTCGACCGCCGCACCTAGCTACTGCCGCTTCATATGGGCGTTGTCCGCGATGCCGCACGCCACGCCAATCGCATCCACGGGATGACTTGAGCAACGAACGAAAAAACGTCGTTGCCGAGGTTAACCGCGAGGGCTAATCTCGAATCATGGATCGCATCGGTCTGCTGATGGGCTTTCGCGGCATGCTGTGTGCAAAATCCTCGGCCCCCCAATACGGGTTGCGCGGTTTGAAAGTGGGGGGCGCCGCTGCGCTCGTCGTCGTATTAGCGCTGGCGTTGCAGGGATGTTCAGATTCGTCACAGCAAAGTTCGGAATTCGACTACGGCAGCGCATCCGATTACGCCACTTACGGCTATTACAACGATCCCTTTGCCTTCGCGCCGTACGATCCACTGCTCTACAGCTACTGGTATCCGCAGCCGTACTACTACTATCCGAATTATGCCGGCGATAACGATCACGATTGCGATGACGGTTATTGCGGCCACCGTGGCAGCCATCGGCTACCTTCGCCGATCTATCCGCGTCCCCTGACCGCCCCTCGACCGCTGACCACGACGCGCCAATCCTCAGGCGGCGGATTCAGCTCCGACGGTGGTAACGGAAGCGTCCACAGCGGATTCAATGGCGCCGGCGGATTAGGCAGTCATGGATCGTCCCATCGCTGATAACTAATCAACAAGAGGGTGGGGCGCGGGCGCGCGACCTAAACTTCAGTACTGAAAGCGGCGCGGACGGCGGCTTCGAGCTTGCGGGTGAGTTCGGCGCGGTCTCCGCTCTTGAGACCTGCCGTCAGGATCGGCGCGCCGAGCTTCATACGCATGCGGCCGCCAGGCACAACGAACTTTGCTCCCCGCGGCATCATCGTTGACGTTCCGCTTATCGCCATCGGCACGCATGGCAGCTTGTTCAGGATCGCGAGCCACGCGGCTCCGTCACTGAACTCATGGACGCGATTGTCACTGAAGCGATGGCCCTCGGCGAAGACACAGATCGAATAGCCGTGACGCACGACCTCGCGGGCGCGGCGAATCGCCTTACCGCCGGCCTCGCGGTCGATCACGATATTTTCCGACTTGTGCAGTATGAAGCCGATCAGCGGAATCTTCAGTAGCTCCTTCTTCGCCACGAAGCGCACTTCGCCGGGCAGCATCAGGATCGATGCGAGAATGTCGAACAGGCTCTGGTGATTCGAAACGATTACGCACGGTCCGATTCCGCACAGATTTTCGAGCCCTTCCATCTCGACGCGCACGCCACAGGTGCGGATGATGCACCAGCTCCAGGCGCGGATGATCGGCGTTGCCGCGTGGCCGTTGGCGAAGAGCGATCCGATCGCCGACGGTACCGAAAAGATGACGGTGTAAATCAACGACAGGGCGGTCGCGACGATCCCCCATAGCGATCGAACGAGGCCGATTCTGGGGCGCAACGCGATCTCTGTGGCGGGGGCGTTTTCGTCCATCTGGAGGGCCGGGCGCGAGCAATCCTCGTCGCGCGCCAGCACCGACTAGCTACTGGTTCGACTGCGCCGGCGCAAGCTCAATCCTGAGGTTCCATTACCATAATAGTTGACGCGTTAATGCGACCGGGCGAGGAAGAAAGGGTGCCGACGGTTCAGCTTGCTCGCGGATGTGCCTGAGGCGGTCCCTGATGCGCCGGCGCGGACGACGTTTCTCTGGGCTTTCTCACCATCGGCACGAACGCGGCCGCGGCGGCCAGCAGAATCAGGATCGCCTGCCCGACGATAGTCTGGATGGTCGGGAAAAACCCGATCATCGGCAGCGTCGGCAGATGATTGATGAACGTCGCGCCCACCACGCCCGATTCCTGAAAGCTCGCGATACCCTGGCCGACAAATATCACCGCCAGCGCGTACAGCAGGACCGAGGTCGCGGTGAAGAAAGCACCAATCGGAATGCGGCTGACGAGATTGCGCAAGCAGATAAAGACCACAGCAAGTGCGATCGCTCCCGCGACCACACCGGCGAACACCGCATGCCGTTCGGCCCGCTCGGTCGCACCGGAGACCAGCGCCTGAAAGAAAACTATGGTCTCCGCACCCTCGCGCATCACCGCCAGAAACGCCGTCAGGCCCAGCGCTATCGAGGGTCCCTTACTCCTCTTCGCGGCATCGACCTGCGCCTTGATAAAGCTGTTCCACTGTTGCGCCTGGCCCTTCGCGGTGAGCCATGAGCTGACATAAAAGAGCGTTGCGGCGGCAGTGAGTTGAAAAATTCCTTCGAGCGTGTCGCTGGTGTTGTCGCCGATAAAATGGTTAACCGCCCACGCCAGCGCGACGCTGACGCCAATCGCCAGCAGCCCGCCCGCATAGATGTCGCGTGTGCGCGCATCCTGCCCGGCTTCGCGCGTACTTGCGACCAACGCGAGAATCACGAGGAGTGCTTCGAGGCCTTCGCGCAGGAGTATCCCGCTCGAATAGAGGAAATAGGGGATGACGGTCGAAGTCGTTTCCATCTGCTAGCTGTTCCGCATTATGGGCCAATTGAGAATGATTCTCAGTTTTAAGATTAGACCGGACGCCCCAAAAATGTCAAGGCATAAACCGATGCAACCGGCGCGGTGAGCTATAGAGCCGACTGATGACGACCCATCGAATCGCGATTCTTGAAGTGTGACCAGTACCCTTGCCGCCTATTTGGGCTGGGTGTAACTTCAAACACTGAAGCGAGGTGGCGTGCGCGCCCCCGCTTCATCGCCTTTCTGGGAGCTTTAATTATACGCCGAGAGGCGAGGGCGAAACGGATTCGGCGCTGACGAGCCCAACGGCGGCAAAACTCGCAAGCACTAGGCGGAGCGGCGGCGCAGCCGAGCAATACTAGGTGAGCTTGCGAACCGAGCGAACGAGTCTGCGAGGTGCGCAGAAGTTGAGACGGAGCGCGGTATCAGATTCAGGCGGAGGGCATGGATGAGTATCGGGACAGTCGGGGTCATTGGAGCGGGACAGATGGGGGCGGGCGTCGCACAGGTCGCGGCGCAGGCTGGAGTGAAGGTGCTGCTCAACGATATCTCGGAGGATTTCGTCGCGCGCGGACTCGAAAATGTTGGGCGCAACCTCGATCGCATGATCCAACGCGGCCGCTTCAAGCCTGACGAACGCGATCGCATCATGCGCCGGATCGATACCACGGCCAAGCTCGAAGATCTCAAGGACACCGATTTCGTAATCGAGGCGGTGGTCGAAAACGAGGACGCCAAAATCGCGCTGTTCCAGAAACTCGACAAGGTCTGCCCCGATCATGTGATTTTCGCGTCCAATACATCGTCGATTTCGATAACCCGGATGGGTGCGCGGACCACTCGCGCCGATCGTTTTATCGGTATGCACTTCATGAACCCGGTTCCCGCGATGCGTCTCGTGGAGATTATTCGCGGCTTGGTGACCTCGCAGGAGACCTTCGAGGCGACGCGGACGTTGG
>Ga0209415_10020048_pt1 | contig 10427 bp, 5 predicted proteins | sample PeaSoiSIISIP2007_FD_187696 | JGI IMG/M metagenome (GOLD analysis project Ga0209415, IMG submission 187696) | Peat soil microbial communities from Weissenstadt, Germany - SII-SIP-2007 (SPAdes) (version 2) | ecosystem: Environmental > Terrestrial > Soil > Wetlands > Peat | place: Germany...
TAGTTGAAATCGCCCTGGTCCCAGCCGGTGATTTGCTGGTTGAAGTTCGCCGCCACGATGTTGAAGTCCGAGGTGTTGACAAAGCTGTCCAGGTTGGCGTCGCCCAGAAGCGTGTACATTACTTCCACCTGTCCGGCGGTCAGGGTGGAAACGACACCGTCCGCCCCGTCGGCATAGCCCACTCCGTACAGCAGGCCACTGGGGTTCGTTAGTGCCTCCGAGGAAATGATGCCCGGGCCATTCCATCCGCCGCCGTTGTAGCCGGTTTTGATGTACGCGGCGATCGTCGTGATCGGATCGCTGCCCGACCCGTAGTTGATGAACATGTGGTTGTTGCCGATATCCAACACCGAATTGCCGGCGATGGTGACCGATCCCTGCGAACTGCCGCCGCTGTTGTGCGCCAATTGCAGCGTATTGGACGTGCTGCCGTTGCCGATCGTGAGCGCGCCTCCGCCGGTAATCGCCCCCCCACCGCTGCTCGTGCCGACCGTGCCGTTGCCGTCGATTTCGGTGGACCCATTGTTCACCAGCCCGGCTTGGCTGAAGCTGGCAACGTCGACGGACATGTTGGCGTCGACTGTCGTGGTTCCCGAGCCCGAGACATTGCCCAAGGTGGCGGCAAGGATGGTGGCGGGGTTGGTGACGTAGGCGTTGCTGATCTCCAACGTTCCGTTATTAACCACGTTGCCGCTGGCGGGCAGCGCATTGGTAATGCCGACCATTGAGCCGCCGAAGTTGTATGAAGCGATCAGGTGGCCACCGCTATTGATCGTCGTGCCGCCCGTGTAGGTGTTGTTGCCGGAAAGTGTCAGAGAACCGCTGGCGACCGTGACGGCAACCCCGTGTATGGCAGGGTCGCTGATGTTCCCATCGAACGTGCTCGGATTGCCGTTGCTGCCCGCGTAGGTGAAGGTCGACACGCCGACGCCCGTGTTGATGATTTGAGCGACCGCCCCGGTCGGGATGGTTTGCGGGCCGGTCAGCACCGTGATGCTGCTTACGGTCGCATTGTTCCCATCTAGGTCCAGCGTGCCGGCTGGAACGTCTAGGGCGCTCAAGGTCAGCGCCGTGCCCGTCGGCAGTGCGCCGGCGGAAGCCAACTGCAGATTGCCGGCAGACACGGTGGTTCCACCACTGTAGATATTGGTGCCGCTCAGCACGACCGTTCCATTACCGGAGCTATTGGCCGTCAGACCGCCGTTTCCACTGATATTCCCGGATATAAGCACGCTATTGCCGTTGTTGACAACGGTAACCGTGGTATTGGAGTTCAGCACGACCGGGGCAGATATGGTGTGAGTCCCGTTGAAATCCGTGATGCTCGCGGCACTGGACCCGTTGTCCATCGTCAAGACGCCTACCGTCGCCGATTGGGGAGCAATAGTGTAGGAAAAGCTGCTGCTGAAGCTGAGATTGCCCACCGAGTAACTTGCATCAAGTGTCACGGTGGAATTCGCATTGGCCACGCTGAAAGTGGCGCTGTCGCCCGCGAGGTGCGGAACATACGCGGGGCTCGGGCTGTTATTGTTTACCCAATTGGTGGACGTGCCCCATGTTCCGCTGCCGGGGTTGATCCATGTCCCGTTGGGAAGCGATGACGCAACGGAGAAGTACTCGCCGGGGGTGCTGCTGAAATCGAACGTGGCAGTGGCCAAATTGTTCGTTCCCACCGGCAAACCAGGAAGGAACTGGTTGGAGAGATAGCCGTCGTTGCCCCCGTTAATGGCAGCCAAAACCAGAATATTTCCGGACGGAGTGCCAAGATCGGCCAGAGGAATGCCGATCTCCACGCCCTTGGTAACTGCCTGGAGATTGCCTGTGTTTTCAGCGGCGCCCTGGTTTCCGTCATTGCCCGACGTTGGGGAGTCCACATTGGAGTCATTAAACCCGACCGTGATGCCGCTCAAGTTGCCGGTGCCAATATCGTTGGTCAGCGGAATGGACCCGAGGTAGTTATTGGTGCTGCCCGAGCCATTCAAGACGTATTGATCCGCGTACATGCTTCCGTTGTATTCGTTAATGTCCAGCATCATATTGGCAGTGAATCCCGGACTGAATTTCGAGCCGTTCATGGCTGAAGCGGCAAACAGGCCGCCAGGCGTAGCTTGAAATGTACTTTGGCCGCCGGAAGCCCCATCGTCGATGAAGACGTTGAGGTGATTGCCGCCGTTCTGCAGGTCGCCTGCCAGGAACAAGTACAAACTTCCGTTCTGAACCACGCCGTATGCGGCGTCGAGTTCCGAGCCGGTGTTATCCTGGTTGCCGGCATAGGTGCTTGTCCCAAACCCGGTGCCAATGGTTTGGGTGGTCAGTGCCCCGGTTCCTGGCACGTTAGAACCGTAATTGACTGGTGTGCTGCCCAAATTGCCCGTCACCGCGAGCTGCGCCTGCGCCTGCCGCGCCAAGGCCGTCAGAGCGATCCCTCCCAGACACAACGATAGTTGATGTGAACGTGAACGCTTGCGCATCGAATTCTCCCTTGCTCTAAGAATTGCCTTATTGAACTTTCCGCCGCCGCCGAAATAGGGTTAAACGGTTAACTTTCAATGTTGAAAAAAAGCAGTTCGCCAATCCGCATTTCCTAACTATCAAGCTTATTTCAATAGGATAACAGCCCCGTTCACCGTTCGCAAGAGAAAATTTCCCCTCTTCACCGAAATTTCGTTAACTCCCGCAAATCCAGTTAATCGCTTAAATCACACATTTAGCCGGGTTTTTTATCGAAATACCGCGATCTCCGCCAATCCCGCGTTCTGAGTCCCAGCGCTGACTTTAATGATCTCCACCCGCAACCACCGAATTGTGCGCGACTTAAACCGAACCTCCAGACCGCTTTTACCATCGTTGGCCAGCTCCCCGAACGGCACAGCGCTGCCATCACTGAATACGATCCGGCCCGCCAAAACCTGGTCCGTCAGGTTTGGGCGGTCAAACAACACCACCCGGCTGATCGTCTGCTCCGAGTCCCATCTCAGCGTGATCGCCGCCCCGGCCTTCTCATGATTGCTCGACCATTCATGCCGCCTGTCGCCGGGATATCCATCCGCAACCCCATCCACCGCGCCGGACGGGTCGTAACCATCTTCAGTGCTCGTGGCCGTGACCGCGGCCCGCCGGGCCAGATCGAGGTCGGCCGGCGCCGCCAGCGGCACCGGCACTGCCATCTCGCAGTCCCGACCTTCTATCTTTGCTGTTAGATGAAGGATCGGCTCGCGGCCGGGAACGATGACGGAATCCTCAGGTGGCAGTTGATCGCTCAGTGCTTTCAAATCCAGATCGGTTCCATCGGCAAGTTCCATGTCGGCCGAAGGCGTCACCTTGTCCGGCAGACTGGCCGACTGTAACGCCACAGTCCCCGAGTTGGAATCCAGAACACCGGGCGCGGCAAAGACGCGCAACGTCTCGTGCCCGTTGTAAAGGTATGGAGCATCGTTGGTGCGGACAACCGCCACGCCGCCCGCCGCCAGAATTCCCGCCGCCACGGACGGATCGCGCGCCGAGCCCACCGCGTCGGCGATCATCCGGTTCACCGCCCCGGCCCCAACCGCCCGGCCGATGATTCCCGACAGCCGGGCTGCAACCGCCTGCCGATGGATCGTCGCGGCGTCCGCGATATCCGCCTTGACGACGACCTCGATCTCGCGGTCAATCGGATGCGGCGAAATCTCCACCCGCGCCGTCCAACTGGCCGGATCGTAATCCACTTTCCCCGCCATCCCGTCGATCAGCACGCCGTCCGGTCGTTGTAAATCCGGCAACTCGATGGTGTACGAACGCTCCGCCGATTGACCATTGAAATGCCCCTCGGTTGGTGAAATATCGATCACGATCGACCCGGCGGTTCGGCGATACGACAACCCCGTCCATGCCCGCGCTCCGGACTGGTGTTCCCGGGTTTGCCCGTCGTCTTCGTACAAAGCGCCGGCGCCGGTTTCTCCGTCCGGCCCCGGATAGCAGCGCACAACCAGATGATCCAGCGGCGCCGTTGCGGGTCTCGGCGTGTAGTCCCGCATGGGAATCGGCACGCCGCCCCGAACGAAAAGGGGACATTCATCTATATCCGCCGCGACCACGTCGTTTTCGCCGCCGTCGTATCGCTCGCCGGTGAAATAGTCGAGCCACGTCCCCGGCGGGAACCACGCCCTCTGCCACGCCAGCCGGCTCCGGCCCACCCCCGCCGTCGCAATCGGCGCCACCAGCAGATCGTCGCCGAAGTAATACTCCTGCGCATTGTGGTATGCCGGCTCCAATTCCGGATGCTCGATGTACATGGGCCGCAGCAACGGGATCGTTTCCCGGCTGCTCTGGGCGGCGCCGCTGTAGATGTATGGGAAAAGTTGCGCCCGAAGCCGGAAGCTGGCGCGCATGGAATCCTCGGCCCATTGCGGATAAGTCCACGGCCGGCGATCCAACGTCGCGTCGTGCGTCGAATGCGACCGCAGCGCCGCCGACAGCGCCCCGAACTGGCACCACCGCGCGTAGGATTCGGCGTTGCGTTCGCCCCAGTGTCCGCCAATATCGTGCGACCAGAAAAAACATCCCACGTTTCCCGCCGTGGAAGTGAACGGAACCTCAAACGCCAGCATCGCCCATCCGGTGTTGGCGTCCCCGGAAAAATGGATCGGATGTTTCTGATCTCCCCACCCGCCCCACCGGCTGAACGACGCTCCGCGCTTTCCATCCGCCTCGCTCTGTTGGAAGTAGAATCGGTTCAGCCACGCCAGGTTGCTCAACGTGGGAACGCTGCGAGTAAACTGAAACTGCTGCCAATCCAACCACCAGAAATCCACGCCCGCGCGCTCCAGCGGCCTGTGGGTGTATGCGTAAAACGTCTCCAGATATTTTCGGTCGCCGGCGTCGAACGGCAAAGCCTGGTTCGTATCCGGGTCCGCCCCCATCGCCCGCATGCAATCCGCGTACATCTGTTCGTGCGGCTGAACCCCGTCCGCGGGGTGATCGTTCAGCGTCACGTGCAAACCCTGCTCGTGAAACCACCGCAACAAACCCTCCGCATCCGGCAACAGCTTCCGGTCCCACGTATAACCCGTCCAAATCTGCCCCTCGCGCTTCACCCCGGGAAGCTTCGTGATGTGCCAATCCATGTCCATCACGATGTTGTCCAACGGAAAACCGTGATCTGAATATTCCCGAACGATCTGCCGAAATTCTTCCGACTTGTACGGCCAATATCGCGAATACCAAATCCCCAGCAGATTTTTCCGCGGCAGCGGCACCGGCCCACTTACCGCCGCCAGAGATTTCAGCGCGGACTTGTAATCCAATCCGTATGCGAACAGATACCAATCCGTCTCCGACTGATTTTGCCGCGACCGCACCCAATCATCGCTCAGCACCGGCGTGCCCGAATCATCCACCACCGCCCAACCGCTGCGGGATATGACTCCCTGCCCCAGGTCGCGCGGGCCGGTGCACGTATCCAGCGTTCGAAGCGTCCCGCCGAGATTCAGCGGGTCCGCCATCCCCGGCGTCCATGTCGTCGTCTCATTTCCACGACGGATTACCGCCCGGAGATTTGCGGCACTGAACGGCTTGCCGTCCGAGACGTAACTCAACACGACAACGCCTGTGTCGATCCAAAGGTGTGAAGGCTTTTGGAGGATCGCCGCTCCGTCGAATCGCGCCTCGCGGTTGGCCGCGAATAGTGTCGGGTCATCGGTAAATTCACCCCCGTTGGAATACTGGATTCGAATCAAATTGGGGGTAATGACGGTGAACCGGGCATTGCCAAGCGTCGCCTGCGACTCACCGGCAACGGCCGGGACAGCCCCGCCAACCCCGAAAACGACCATGATTGCCGCGGTGAACAATGAGTTACGAATAAAAAACATCATTGAAGTTAACCGTTTAACCTGTATGCTAGAGGGTACCGTCCCACGGACCGTTGCACAAGATTAATCCGGACGGCGGAGCCTGACATGACCAAACCCACGCTATCCACCCGGGCGGCCGGCATTCTGCTCCATCCCACCAGTCTCCCCAGCGCTTTTGGCGCCGGCGATCTGGGACCCCAGGCCTATCGCTTTGCCGATGCACTCCGCCGCGCCGGAATGCGCTGGTGGCAAATGCTCCCAACCACGCCCCCCGGGCCCGGCCCGGAGTTTTCTCCCTATTCTTCCCAATCGGCTTTCGCCGGTTCACCCTGGCTCCTCTCTCCGCAAATGCTTTTCCAGGACGGTCTGCTCTCCAAACGCGATTTGGCCAAAGCCCGCCGGCCTCTTGGCGGACGCATCGACTTTCCCCGCCTCCATCAATCCCGCAGCGCGCTGTTACGCACGGCATTCACCAACTCGGCCAAACTCTCCCAAAAATTTCGCCGCCAACTCGATCATTTCAATCGCGAGAACGCCAACTGGCTCGACGACTATTCCCTCTACGCGGCTCTGAAGGAAAACAGGCCGGAAAAATCCTGGCTGCGCTGGCCGGCGGAATTGCGCCGCTGTCTCCCCTCCGCCCTGGCCGCCGCCAAACGAGAACTCGCCGACGCCATCGCCTTCCAACGATTCATCCAATGGCTCTTCGATCGCCAGTGGACAGCCCTGAAGGATTACTGTAACCGGCTTGGCATTGGCCTCATCGGCGACATCCCCATCTTCGTCGCACGCGAATCCGCGGCCGTCTGGGCCAGGAAAGATCTCTTCCTCCTCGACTCGCACGGCAACCCCACGGTGGTCTCCGGCTATCCGCCCGATCCGTTTTCCCGGCATGGGCAATTATGGGGACATCCGCACTATCGCTGGCCCGCCCACGTTGCCGAAGGATTCGCCTGGTGGATTTCGCGATTTGAGCGGCTTCTCAGGCAATTCGACGCCGTGCGAGTGGATCATTTCCTGGGGTTCCATCGCGTCTGGGCCGTGCCCGCTGGTTCGAAAGACGCCGTCCACGGAAAATGGATCAAAACCCCTGGAGATGCGCTCTTCGCCGCCCTTCGGGCGCGGCTCGGTGAAATCCCCATCATCGCCGAAGACCTCGGCGAACAAACGCCCCAGGCCCTGGCACTCCGCGATAAATACAACTTCCCCGGAATGCGCATCCTTCAATTCGCCTTCGGCGATTGCGATTACAATTGCCCGCATGCCTTTCCGCGCAATTCCGTCGTCTACACCGGCACGCACGACAACCAGACCATCGTCGGCTGGCTGAAGGACCTCCAGGCTTCGCACAACGGCGAACTCGCCCGGGCGCTGACCTATGTCGGCGGATCGCCCGTGCCGTCACACTGGGACTTCATCCGCATCCTGTTCGCCAGCGTCGCGCAAATCGTCGTCATCCCAGTTCAGGACGTTCTCGGCCTCGGGGCCGAGCATCGCATGAACATCCCCGGCATACTGCATGGAAACTGGGGCTGGCGAATGAGTGCGCCGCTGCCGCAAGATACGATTCGTCACCTTCGCGCCCTGGCCGATGTCACCGGACGCTACAAACCGGAGGAAACCCAAACACATGTCCAACACCGCAACCGCAAAAAAAAGCCTCGCACAAAGGCTCTTTAACCTGGCCGACAATGTCTGGTGGACGTGGAACAATCCCGCCGTCGCGCTGTGGTCGAGCATTGATCCCCAGCTCTTCGCCGCAGCCAATCAGAATCCCCTGCTCATGTTCCGCCTGCTGGGGTCCAAACGCATCGCCGCCCTTGGCGACGACCCCGATTTCCTCCATCGCCTCCAGGCCGTCGAGAAAAATCTGTCCACCTATCTGGCCGCGCCGACCTGGTATCGAAAATTCGCCCGCAAAAATGAGCGCAAACTCAAGGTTGCGTATTTCTGCGCGGAATTCGCCGTCCACGAGTCCCTGCCGCAATATTCCGGCGGGCTGGGCGTTCTGGCCGGCGATCACGTCAAATCCGCATCCGACCTCGGCCTGCCGTTCGTCGGCGTCGGCCTGCTCTACCGCTGTGGCTACTACACGCAAAAATTCGCTCCCGACGGCTCCACGCGCGTCATCTACCCGGAATTGGATTTCTGGCAATTGCCGATCGCCGACACCGGCATCGTCATCGAAGTCCCGATGGCCAACCGCACAATCAACGCCAAAATCTGGCGTCAAACGGTTGGCCGCGTAAACCTCTTTCTCCTCGACACCGACATCCCCCAGAGCAAGCCCGCCGACCGCCGGCTCACCCATCACCTCTACGGCGGCAACCGCGAATACCGCATCCAGCAGGAAATGCTCCTCGGCGTCGGCGGGATGATCGCGCTGGATGCCATGGGGCAGTCCCCAACGGTTGTTCACATGAACGAAGGCCATGCCGCCTTCGCCGCCCTCGAACGCGTGGCCCGGCTGACCCGTCGTGGCGTGCAACTTCCCGACGCCATCGGCTGGGTATCCGCTTCCTCCGTCTTCACCACCCATACCCCCGTTCCCGCCGGCAACGACCGCTTCGATCCCAAGCTCGCCCTGAAATACCTCGGCCATTATGCGCGCGACCTCGGCGTAAGCACGCAAGCCCTTCTCGCACTCGGCCGCGAGGACCCGACCAATCGCCGCGAAGAATTCTGCATGACCGTCCTGGCCCTGCGCCTCAGCCAACATTGCAACGGCGTCTCGGCGCTCCACGGCCAAGTCTCACGCCGGATGTGGAAAAAAGTCTACAACGCCCAAACCGAAAACCGCGTTCCCATCGGCCACGTCACCAACGGCATCCACGTCCAAACCTGGCTCGCGCCGGAGATGATCCCCATCTACGACAAATATCTAAAACCCAATTGGCTTCACCCGAGCGACCGGCCCGGATTCTTCCGCCGCGCCGGAAAAATCCCCGACGAGCAGCTATGGTCCATCCACGCGATCCTCAAGCGCAAGCTCGTGAGCTTCGTCCGCCAACGTCTGAATCGCTTCGACGTTCTGCGCGACGACATCCTGACCATCGGCTTCGCCCGCAGATTCGCCACCTACAAGCGCGCTCCCCTGATCTTCCAGGACCCCAAACGCCTGGCCAAAATCCTCGCCAATCCCGATCGCCCGGTCCAAATCCTTTTCGCCGGCAAGGCCCATCCGAAAGACATTGAAGGTCAGCATTTCGCCCAGGAAATCCACCGGTTTGCCGAACTGCCCGCCTTCAAGGGCCGGGTCGTGCTGATCGAGGATTACGACATGAACGTCGCCCGCTATCTTGTAGCCGGCTGCGACGTCTGGCTCAACAATCCCCTGCGTCCGCAGGAAGCCAGCGGCACCAGCGGCATGAAACCCCCGCTCCACGGCGGCCTCAATTGCTCCATCCTCGACGGCTGGTGGCCCGAATGTTTCGACCACAAAAACGGCTGGGCCATCGGCGACGGCTCCCAGCTATCCAACCTCCGCAAACAAGACCGCCTGGACGCCCAGCGGATTTATCAGCTTTTGGAAAAGCAGATCGTCCCGCTCTATTACCACCGCGATTCGAGCACTGGCCTGCCGCGCCGCTGGATCACCATGATGAAGCATTCCATGGCCACCGTCGGCTCGACGTTCAACACGCATCGCATGGTCGGCCAATATCTGCGCGAGTATTATTTGCCCGCCCACGGCGCTGGCTGATGAGGTGCCCGATACGGATTACCGCGAAGAAGCGAAGCAGCGAAGTTACGCGAAGTCAAATTGAAATTCCTTCGCGTAACTTCGCTTCTTCGCCCCTTCGCGGTTATCTGCACGGAAATCGCAATTTGACGGAAAGCTGGCAAACCAGTAAAATGGATTTATGAAAACGACGCTGGATTTGCCGGATGATTTGGTCAAGGAGGTCAAGCTGCGCGCCATCCATGAGGGGAAGAAGCTCAAGAACGCGGTGGCGGACCTGTTACGCAAGGGGCTCGCCGCCGCCCCGGTCGGATCGGCGACGTCGGTGCGGCCGGACAAAACAGCTTTGAATCGCCGTAAAGCCTTGACCCGGAAATTCGTATCGGGCGAATGGGGCCTCGAGTTGGCAGGTTTCGACGCGGCCAGCGAGTCGGATCGCAAGTCGGCCCTGCGCCGAGCCAAAGCCTGGCGCGATTAACTCATGGCCCGGCTCCTGGATACCAATCTCTGGGTTGATCTCACCCGACCACGTTCACCCCGGGCATTAAAGACGTTTATCGCCCCCTACGTCGAGGACCCTCAAGCATGTCTGGCCGAGCCGATCGTCTTCGAGGTCCTCCGCAGCGCCACCGATGCCGAGGCCCGAATATTGACCGATTACTTTCAGACCCTGCCGCTGCTGGCCAGCCCAGGCAATCTGTGGAGCAGTGGCGTGGAACTCGGCCGCGCCTGTCGCCGGATTGGCGTGAACGCCGGCTCAATCGACCTGCTGATTGCCGCCGTCGCGATTCACCACGGCGCCGAACTGATCACCTTCGACGACGATTTTCAAAAGATCGCCAGCGTCTCCAACCTGCGGATCAAAGTGTTGAAGCGTCCAACCCCATGAATCGAGCCGGAGCCGAGCAATT
>Ga0209415_10020049_pt1 | contig 10427 bp, 9 predicted proteins | sample PeaSoiSIISIP2007_FD_187696 | JGI IMG/M metagenome (GOLD analysis project Ga0209415, IMG submission 187696) | Peat soil microbial communities from Weissenstadt, Germany - SII-SIP-2007 (SPAdes) (version 2) | ecosystem: Environmental > Terrestrial > Soil > Wetlands > Peat | place: Germany...
CGAGGAGCGAAGCGACGAAGCAATCCAGAATGCGGGTGGCCGTGCGAGGCCAGTGTTCTCCACGGAGAGGCGCGTCCAAAAGACCACCCTCTCGCCCGAACGCGTTTCAGGGGCGGGTGTGGGCGCGTCGGAATGTCAGGTCATGACGCAAAAGGCCGCGGATCAACGCGTAGATAAGATAGGAAAAATAACCGATCAGAACGGCCGATCCAAAAACGAAGTCGAATGCCATGATCGTAGCCTTCGCTCCATCGCCGCGGTGCGCGACCGCTCGGGTCTATCAAACCTCACCTGGGTTCAGGTCACAAGCATTTATCGAGCCCAGAGCCGCCGCGCCGCTGATCCGGCCCGATCGTATCGGAAAAATGGATCTCATGCCTTCAAGTCTTCGTTAACGCGTGATTGATCTGAAAGATCGGCAACATTCAGAATTATGCTTGGGGTCGAGCCTTCTCCGCCAAGCCGCCGCTTCTTTGCCGCGCATCTGTGCGCCCGGGTTGATCGCCCGAAAATGCCGCGGTCGACAAAAAAGCGCTCCCTTTCGGGAGCACTGAAGTTTGGGAGGAGGAGGGTAGAACTGGCGTTTGGCCTCACACGGAATAGTACATGTCGTATCCGACCGGGTGCGGCGTCATCTCGAAGCGCGTATCAGACGTCGTAATAGAGAAAAAATTCATACGGGTGCGGCCGCAAGCGGATTTCATCGAGTTCGCGCGAGCGCTTGAAGCTGAGGTGGGCTTCTACGACGTCATTTGTGAACACGTCTCCCTTGAGAAGGAATTTATGGTCGGCTTCTAGGGCGTCGAGGGCGTCCTCAAGCGAAGCGGGCGTCGATGGGACCTTGGCACGCTCCTGTGGCGGAAGGTCGTAGAGATTCTTGTCGATCGGCTCGCCCGGATCGATCCGCTTCTCGATGCCATCAAGACCGGCCATCAGCATCGCCGCAAAAGCGAGGTAGGGATTGGCGGCAGGGTCCGGGCAACGGAACTCCACGCGCTTCGCCTTGGGGTCGGGCGAGTACATGGGGATACGGCATGCGGCTGAACGATTGCGTTGCGAGTAGCCGAGGTTGACCGGCGCCTCGAATCCCGGCACCAGCCGTCGATATGAGTTTACGGTCGGCGCACAGATCGCGAGCAGCGCCGGCGCGTGCTGCAAGAGCCCGCCAATATAATACCGCATCACCTCGCTTGAACCGGCATAGCCGTGGCCGGCGAAGATTGGCGTCTCGCCGCGCCAGATGCTCTGATGCACGTGCATGCCCGAACCATTGTCGCCGAACAGCGGCTTTGGCATGAAGGTGGCGGTCATGCCGCGCTGGCGCGCGACATTCTTCACCACGTATTTGTAGATCATGACGCTGTCGGCCATGCGCGTGAGCGCCGCAAAGCGCATGTCGATCTCACCTTGGCCGCCGGTCGCGACTTCGTGATGGTGCGCCTCGACCGCGATGCCGATGCGCTCCAATAAAATGACCATATTGGTGCGCGCGTCCTGGAGGGTGTCGGCCGGCGGCACGGGAAAGTAGCCTTCCTTTGGGCGTAGCTTGTGCCCGAGACCTGTTCCGCCTCTCCCGTTCCAGTTCGCTTCGACGCCGTCAACTTCGTAATAGCCGTAATTGGTGCCCTGGTCGTAATGCACTTCGTTGAAGACGAAGTGCTCGAGTTCAGGACCGAAATAGGCGGTATCGCCGATCCCTGTGCTCCGCAGATAGGTCTCAGCCTTTTGCGCGATATAGCGCGGATCCCGGCTATAAGGTTGACCCGTGACCGGGTCTGAAATGTTGCAGGTGATGACGAGGGTCGGCGCTTCCGAAAACGGGTCGGCAAACGCTGTCGTCGGATCGGGAACCACGAGCATGTCGCTTTCCTGAATTTCCTGGAATCCACGAATGGATGAACCGTCAAAGCCGACGCCCTCGGTAAAGCTGTCGGCATCAAGCGCGCGCGGCGGAACTGAAAAGTGTTGCCACAGACCGGGAATATCCGTGAAGCGGAGGTCGACCATTTCAATCTTGTCATCCTTGATGACTTTGAGAACGTCATCCGGAATCTTGCAGTCGTAGGACATTGCTCGTTCCTTCCACGTGAGTACTGGATCCAAGTTGGCACTCTGGCATCGCTTAAATCTATTTACGGCTAGGTCGATACCCGGTCGTTGTCATTAGCCATTGCACCACCCAGGGAAACAGGGCGTGCTGCAGGTAAACAACTTTGATCATGAAGGGGATGACGATCAGTCACCGACGCCTGATCTGGATCAAGAAAAGCGAAACTCAAATCGCGTCCAATCCCTTCTTCCCAGTGCGGATGCGAACCGCGGATAGGCAGGGATGGCCGCCTCGCGCAGGCCGTCACAGCGACGGCCAAGACCAAATATCAAGCCGCGTGCCAAGCACGCGCAGAACATGCAACTCATTGTTTGGCAACGCGTTTTTACCTCAGCCCCCGAACAATTCCGGCGATGGTGAAGACGGCAGCCCAGAAATTGAGCAAAAATGGCGCATGTTGCCGCGCGCATAAGCACTTGGCGCTCAAGACGCTCAAAACGAGCGCCAGGAATAAGGGCCGCCGTCTGGCAATCAATCGGCAAGCCGGAGTGCCGGCGCGGGATCATTCCGCGGCTTTGCCGAATTCCCCGACCAGAAGACCGCTCTGCTTGGTTTCCACTTCAGCGAAATCCATGTTCTCGATGCGATCGCCGCGCTTGGCGATCTTGTCGGCCGAGACGGTGATTGTCGATAAATCCTCTTGCGCCTGGCCGAAATGGACCGCGAGCTTGCCGACGCGTTCGCGCAGCCGCACGACGTCTTCGACGAGGCGGCGCACTTCGACCTGGATCTCATGCGCCTGTTCGCGCACCCGCGCGTCGCGCACGATGGCCTGCATGACTTGCACAGCCATGACGAGAAGCGACGGCGAGACGATGAGAATGCGACCTTTATGTGCCCTTTGGATCACGTCCTCGAACAGTTCCGCAAGGTCGGCGTAAAGCGATTCCGCCGGGACGAAGAGGATCGCAATGTCCTGGGTCTCGCCCGGCACGAAATAGCGCTCTTCCATATCGCGGATATGTTTGCCGACATCGGCGCGTACCCGCGCTGCCGCCTGCTTTTGTGCTTCTTCGCCCGCGGCATTCTTCAAAGCGGTGAAAGCTTCGAGCGGGAACTTCGCATCGACGACCATCAGCCGCTCGTCGCCCGGGAGGCGGATCACGCAGTCGGGGCGGCAGCGATTGGAAAGCGTATGCTGAAAGACATAGGCCGTGGCCGGCAGCGCGTCGCGGATGATCGCTTCCATGCGCCCTTGGCCGAAGGCGCCGCGCGCCTGCTTGTTGGCGAGGATGTCTTTGAGGCCGACCACTTCCTCGGTGAGACCCGTCAATCGCGCCTGAGCCGCGTCGATCACCGCAAGCCTTTCATTCAGCTTGGCGAGGCTCTCGCCCGCGGCGCGGCTTTGGTCTTCGAGACCGCGCCCGACGCGCGCGCCGACCGCATCGAGCCGTTCCGCGACGAGCCGGGCGAGGTCCGCCTGGCGGGCGCCAAGCAGGTCGCCCATGCTGCGGATGCGGCCGGTCAGTTCGGTATTGGCGCGGGCGAGCTCCGCAATTTGTTCATGAAGCTCGCGCTGGCGTTCCGCCGTTGCCGCGGCCTCGGCGCGCCGCGCTCGCGCCGTCCCTACAGCCGCCACCGAGATGAACAGGATAAGGACCAAAGCAAGGCCGACGACGAGCTCGGAAACCCCGACCGAGGCGGCGGCCATAAAAAAGTGAACAAGGTTCATCTGCAGGCTTTTACCCGATTCGCAGCTGGTTTGGAACGAAGGCGGAACGAGCTTAAGGCGCTCATCAAAAGATATTGCGAGAGCCGGCATCGACCGTTCTCGGCGGGCGCAATTGCTCGGCAAGTCGGTAAGAAAGCGCCCGCGAATTGTGCAGCCATTACGCCTCGCTAACCAAATCGGACCTATGGTCAACCATAACCCGATCGGGATCCGCCATGGTCTCCAAAATTAACCTCGCTGAACTGTGTCGATTCTACGAGATTGACCAGGACAGCATCGCCATTCTCAACGCGCACAAGAGTTTCCTTTTCCAGGAATTCGTCGCCGCGGTCGACGCATTCTATATTCATTTCAGGGCCTTCGCGGGAACCTCATCTCCTTATCAAGATGATGAAAATCTTGCCTATTCGAGGGAGCACAATCTTCGTCACTGGCAGATCATGATGGAGGGGCGTTTCGATGCGGAATATAAAAAATCGGTCGAAGCTATTCACAGGATGCGCGGCCGTCTCAGCTTCGACCCGCGTTGGGCCACCAGCGGCTATAACTTTGTCATCTCCCGCGTAATAGAAGGAATAGCGCTGCGCCTGCCGGCCAGGAGATTTGAATTTTCGGCGAAGCAGCGGCGCGCCAAGCTGCAGTGCGCCTATATGCGTCTCGCGATGCTCGACATGGCCTATGTCGTGGACGTCTATATGGACGCGACCCTCGGCGAACGGCAGCGCACGCTGAGCCACTTGGCTCAAGCTTTCGAAACTGCGGTGGGCGGCATCACGGGCGGCGTTGCCGCCGCCGCCGAGCGGTTGCGCAACACTGCGGACGCTCTGACCCATTCGGCCGAGTCGACGAATATCCAATCCATGGCCGCGGCCACGGCCTCGAAGGAAGCCGCCGCCAACGTCCAGGCGGTTGCCGTCGCAACCGAGCATCTCTCGCATGCCATCGGCGAAATCAGCGCCCAGGTTCACGAATCGAATCAGATCGCCGGCCGCGCCGCGGGCGAGGCCGATCGCACTCAAGCGGCCGTGCGCAGCCTGACCGAGGCCACCGATCGCATCGGCGGCATCATCGATCTCATCAGCAATATTGCCGGGCAGACAAATATGCTGGCGCTCAACGCGACGATCGAGGCAGCGCGCGCCGGCGAGGCCGGCCGTGGCTTTGCCATCGTCGCCCAGGAGGTCAAGGGCCTCGCCCAAGCGACGTCCAAGGCCACGTCCGAAATCGGCGCCCAAGTGGCCGGCATTCAAGCTGCGACGCAACATGTGGCATCCTTCATCACCTCCGTCGCCAAATCCACCCAGCAGGTGAGCGCGATTGCCATAGCCGCCGAAACGGCCGTGGCGGAGCAGAATGCGGTGACCCAGGAAATCGCCCGCCGGGTTCAGGAGGCCTCGCGCGGAACGCATGAAGTGACGTTCAATATCGTCGGCGTGACCGAAGCCGCCGGAAATTCGAGCGCGGCCGCCAAGGAGCTGCGGAAGTCGGCGACCGATCTCACTCGCCAATCCGAGGTTCTCTCCAAACAGGTGGAGGATTTCCTGTGCACCGTCCGCGCCGCCTGAGCTGGCGCCGGACCGAAATTGACCTCGCGGGCCATGATGCCTATGTCATAGGCTTCACATCAGCGAAAAGCGGCATGGCCTTGCGATCAATCATCACCTTGCCCGACAAGCGGCTGCGCATCCGAGCCGCGCCCGTCGCCGGCGTCGACGGCGAGGTCCGCGCGCTCATGGACGACCTGCTCGAGAGCATGTACGCCGCGCCCGGCATTGGGCTCGCAGCAACGCAAATCGCGGTGCCGAAGCGGGTCATGGTGCTCGACGTCGCCAAGCGACAGGACGAGACGGCAAGTTCCAATCCGATGTTCTTCGCCAATCCGGAAATCCTCTGGGCTTCCGAGGAGACCTCGGCTCATGAGGAAGGCTGTCTGTCGATCCCGGAGTTCTTCGAGGAAGTGGTGCGGCCCGCACGCGTCCGCGTCGCCTATCTCGATCGCTTCGGCAAACGCCAGGAAATCGAGGCGGAGAGCATTCTCGCACGCTGCCTGCAGCACGAAATCGACCATCTGAACGGCGTCCTGTTCATCGATCATATTTCCCGCCTGAAGCGCGAGCGGATCCTGAAGAAATTCAGCAAGGCGGCCAAACGCGAGAGCGAAGACCGCAAGCCCGGCAGGCATGAGGCAGAAGCCGAGCGCGCCTGACTCCGCGCTCTCAAGGTCGGAAGGACGGGTCTCGTGCGCATCGTCTTCATGGGCACGCCCGAATTTGCCGTGCCGGTGCTTGCCGAAATCGTCAAGCAGGGTCACGAGGTGATCGCCGTCTACACGCGGGCGCCGAAGCCCGCCGGCCGGCGCGGCCTTGAGCCCCTGCCCTCGCCCGTTCATGTCGCCGCCGAACGCATGCGCCTGCCGGTGCTGACGCCGCAAAGCCTGAAGTCCGAGGCGGCGGCGGCAACTTTCGCAACCCACAAGGCTGATGTCGCGGTGGTCGTCGCCTATGGCCTCATTCTGCCGAAAGCCATTCTTGACGCCCCGGCGCAGGGCTGTCTCAATCTTCACGCCTCGCTGCTGCCGCGCTGGCGCGGCGCGGCGCCGATCGAGCGCGCCATCATGGCAGGCGATCGCGAGACGGGCATCGTGGTGATGCGGATGCAGGAAGGGCTCGACACCGGCCCGGTGGCGCTCGTGCAGCGCACCCTGATCGGGCCGGAGATGACCGCCGGGGAACTGAGAGTGCGGCTTTCGCGGCTCGGTGCCGATCTGATGGCCAGCGCGCTCGCGGCCCTGGCGCAAGGTGGCCTGAAGTTCACCCCCCAGGGGGAAGAAGGCGTTACCTATGCGCCCAAGGTCGGCAAGGCGGAGGCGCCGATCGACTGGTCCAAAAGCGCCAGCGAGCTCAACAATCTCGTGCGCGGGCTCTCGCCCTATCCTGGTGCCGTCTTCGAAGCCGATTTCGGCAAAGGCCTGGAACGCGTCAAAATTCTGCGCAGCCGGCCGATCCCCGGCGACGGCGCGCCGGGCCTCATTCTCGACGACCATCTCACGATCGCCTGCGGCGAGCAGGCGCTCCAGCTGCTCGAAGTGCAGCGCGCCGGCAAGACGCCGATGACGGCCGAAGAGTTTCTGCGCGGTGCCCGGATCCGGGCCGGCGCCATGCTCCATGTCGCAAGCTGATGGCGCGCTATAAACTCACCATCGAATATGACGGAACGGGCTTTGTCGGCTGGCAGAGGCAGGCGAACGGCCCTTCGATCCAGGAAGCGATCGAGGCGGCGCTCGCCTCAATCTGCGGGGCCGAGATCGTCATCCGGGGCGCCGGCCGCACCGACGCCGGCGTCCATGCGCTCGGGCAAGTCGCACATGCCGATCTTGACCGCGATTGGCGGCCTGACGTGTTGCGCGACGCGCTGAACGCCCATTTGCGGCCACGGCGCGTGGCGATTTTGAACGTGGAGGCGGTCGCCGATGACTTCGATGCCCGATTCTCGGCCGTGCAGCGGCATTATCTCTACAGGATCATCAACCGGCGGCCGCCCTTGACCCTTGAAGCGGGCCGCGCCTGGCTCGTCAAGCGCAGGCTCGATGCCGGCGCCATGCATGACGCGGCGCAAGTCCTTGTCGGCCGGCACGATTTTTCGACGTTTCGCGATGCCGAATGCCAGGCTGCCTGCCCGATCCGCACGCTCGAACGGCTCGACGTGGCAAAGGCCGGGGAGACGATCGAGATCCACGCCAGCGCCCGCTCGTTTCTGCACCATCAGGTGCGTTCCATGGTCGGCTCTCTCGAACATGTCGGCGCCGGCAGATGGAGTGGCTCCGAGCTGCGTGCCGCGCTCGAGGCCCGCGATCGCAGCCGCTGCGGCGTGGTCGCGCCGGCTGCCGGCCTCTATTTGGCCGCGGTCGATTATGGCGAGACGGACAGGAAGCCGGATTGCCCCTGATTGCCTAACCCCATCCGAATGGAGGATGATCTTCCCCTGCCACGAAAAATTTGGTTATTTCCGCATAAAAGGAGGGACAAGCGCATTGCCTATGCTATAAACTAAGCACAAGCAAGAAACGGGCCGCGGTTCCGCCGCTACCACAGTATGGGTCGTAAGCAGTGTAATGGCGCTCACCACCAAGCTCCTCATGCGCCAGGGCCAGGCCCTGGTGATGACGCCGCAGCTCCTGCAGGCGATCAAGCTTCTCCAGTTCTCCAATGTTGAACTTGCCGCCTTTATCGAGGAGGAGCTTGAGCGCAACCCGCTTCTCGAGCACGCCGAGGATCTGCCAGACGGCGATGAGCCGGGCCTCACCCAGGACGCAGATGCGGCGCAGCACGATGCGCCTGCTGCAAACGGCGATTTCAACGAGGCCGGCGAAGTCGAATGGAGTTCGGAGACCTTCACCACCGGTCGCGATGCGCTTGAAGCCAGCCTCGGCACCGAATTGTCGAACGCTTTCGACGATGACCGGGCCCCGACGCCGGGCGAACGGCAGGATTTCGGCGAGGGCGCCGGTCTTTCCGCAAGCTCCTGGTCTGGATCGCCCGCCCCTGCCGTGGATGGGGACTCGGCCAATCTTGAGGCTTATGTCGCGGCCGAGACCAGCCTCAGGGATCATCTCGTCGCGCAATTGAGGCTGGCGAGCGCCGATCCCGTCGATCGGCTGATCGGGCAAAGCCTGATCGATTCGATCGACGAAGCGGGCTATTTCACCGACACTCTCTCCGAACTCGCCGGGCGGCTCGGGGCGCCGCTTGAAAGAACGGAAAAAGTCCTCGCCCTCATCCAGAGCTTCGAACCTTCAGGCGTCGGCGCCCGCAATCTCGCCGAATGTATCGCTATTCAGTTGCGCGAAAGGGACCGTTTCGATCCCGCCATGCAGACGCTCGTCGCGCATCTCGATCTCGTCGCCAAGCGCGACTACGCAACGTTGCGCAAGCTCTGCAATGTCAGCACCGAAGACGTGGGGGACATGATCGCCGAAATTCGCCGGCTCGATCCGAAGCCGGGCCGGGCTTTCGGCGGTGCCGCCATCCAGCCGATCGTCGCCGACGTCACCCTCTATCCCCTCCCCGACGGCTCCTGGCATGTCGAGTTGAACGCGGAAGTTCTGCCGCGCCTGCTCGTCAACCAGGTCTATGCCACGCGGGTGACGCGGACCAAGGCCAACGACGTCGACAAGTCCTTCTTGTCCAATTGTCTGCAGAGCGCCAACTGGCTGACCAAGAGCCTTGAACAGCGGGCGCGGACGATTCTTAAGGTCGCGACCGAAATCGTGCGCCAGCAGGATGCCTTCTTCGCGCGCGGCGTCGAATATCTCAAGCCGCTCAACCTGAAGACCATTGCCGATGCGATCGGCATGCACGAATCCACCGTTTCGCGGGTCACCTCGAACAAATATATCGCGACGCCGCGCGGGCTCTTCGAGCTCAAGTATTTCTTCACCGCCTCGATTGCATCGCACAACGGCGGCTGCGCCCATTCGGCCGAGGCCGTGCGTTTCCGCATCAAGCAAATGATCGATCGGGAAAGCGCCGACGATATCCTCTCCGACGATGCGATCGTCGAGCGGCTGAGGTCCTCGAACGTGGATATAGCCCGGCGTACCGTCGCCAAATATCGGGAGAGCTTGCGAATTCCTTCATCCGTGGAACGGCGGCGGTTGAAAGCCCTACACTGAAGCGCGCCGTGCGGCGTGAAATAGGCATTTTTACCTTTTAATTTTTCCACAAAACGGAGAAACGAGGCGCCCTTGCTGGACTTGCCGGATGGATGCCGGCGCGACGCGAGCGCAAGCTCGTCCATCTGCTCTAGCTTCACAGGGCAGGCCATTGACTTCGCGGCGCGACGCTCCTAACCGTGAAGAACCGTTCGGAAGAAGCGGACCGTTGGGGGGCGGCGTCAGTGGACTGGAGAGAGCCATGACATTGCGCGTCTCTGGGAAGAACATCGATATCGGCGAATCCCTGCGCACCTATGTCGGCGCGCGCATCGATCTGGTCGTTTTGAAATATTCCGCGGAGCCCACCGGCGGCCATGTCACCATAGAGCGGGAAGGCTCCGGCTTTCGAACGGATTGCACCTTGCATCTTGACTCGGGGCAAACTTTGCAGGCCGAAGCCGAGGCGCCGGACGCCTATTCGAGCTTCGACAAGGCTGCGGCTCGGATCGAGAATCGTCTGCGGCGGTGCAAACGTCGGTTGAAAGACCGGTCCGGCGGACACTCGGCACCCTAACCCTGAAATCGCGAAACGTCGAGGCCAGGAGCCTGGCTTGCGTTTCATCTTCGCGGCACCCCTACATGCTTCATCCATCGAGCGTTCGAAGACTGGACGTTCTTCCAAACATGCGGCTCACCGATCTCATCAGCCCCGAGGCAATTGTTGCGTCGCTCAGGGCCAATTCCAAAAAGCAAGTGTTGCAGGAACTCAGCGAGCGGGCGGCGCGCGTCGCCGGTCTGCGGCCGCGCGAGATCTTCGACGCGCTGCTGCAGCGCGAGCGGCTCGGATCGACCGGCACCGGGAACGGGATTGCGCTTCCCCACAGCAAACTTGCCAAGTGCAAAATGATTTTCGGGGTTTTCGCGCGGCTGGAAAAGCCAATCGATTTCGCCGCAACCGACGCGGCTCCGGTCGATCTGGTGTTTCTGCTCAT
>Ga0209415_10020050_pt1 | contig 10426 bp, 9 predicted proteins | sample PeaSoiSIISIP2007_FD_187696 | JGI IMG/M metagenome (GOLD analysis project Ga0209415, IMG submission 187696) | Peat soil microbial communities from Weissenstadt, Germany - SII-SIP-2007 (SPAdes) (version 2) | ecosystem: Environmental > Terrestrial > Soil > Wetlands > Peat | place: Germany...
TGAGAAGCTCGACGCGCTTGCTGAGCCGCTCGGGGCGCAGATGCAGGCGGATCTCCGGCCGGCGATAAACAATGACGCGATCGCCGTCGACAATCCCCAGCGCGCCGTGATGATAGGATTGGAAGGTTTCGACCGCGCTGGTGTGAACCTTGGTGACCTCCCGCGCGCCGTGAAGTTCGCCATTGAAGCAAATCATAGCGCCCAAACCCTTGGTCTCGTCGGCCGCCTGACTAAATATCGCCGCATGCGCGGAGTGCGGATGCAGCTGCATTGGCACGCCAACCCGCAGTACCGGTTCGCGGCGCAGCCCGACCTCGTCCGCAACCCCAAGCTTCAGCAAAATATCGTCCGGCTCGCAGATTACGGTTGGACCTTCGACCTTCAGGTTTTCGCCGGCCGGATGGAGGGTGCGGCCGAACTCGCCGGCAGCGCTCCCAAAGTCGTCTTCATCCTTCAACATGCCGGCATGCTGGAAGACACTTCCGCGGCCGGATGGGAGCAATGGCGCGCCGGGATGCGCCGCCTTGCCGCTTGCCCCAACGTGGTTTCGAAGCTCTCCGGTCTCGGCACGTTCATCCACAAAAACGATCCCGATCATATCGCGGCGGTCGTGCGCGAAACCGTCGAGCTGTTCGGTCCGACACGCTGCTTGTTCGGTTCGAATTTCCCGGTCGAGAAATTATGGACCCGATATTCCGATCTGGTTGCGGCGTACCGGGACGCGCTCAAGCCGTTCGGCGAAACGGCGTCCCGCGCGGCGCTCCACGACACCGCGGCAAGAATTTACCGGCTCAACTAGCGCGCAGTCGCCGGGTCATGTTCTCGACGCGTTGGGAATCGTTCAATGCGCGCGGTCGAGGTGGCGATTGAGCAGCAGAAAAACGACGAGGATGCAGCCGAAGATGATTTGGCGTCCCGCCTCGCTGATTTGCATCGTGGTCAAGAGGCTGGTCAAGACCGTGATCAGAATGGCCGCGGCGGCGACCCCGACATAGGATCCCCTGCCACCGGCGAGCGACATGCCGCCGATCACAGCAACCACAATACTCGACAACACGTAGGCGTCGCCCAAACCGAGAAAGGCTGCGCCTACGTAACCGATGAGGCAAAACCCGGTAAGCGCCGCGATGAGCCCGCTAATCGCATAGACCGATATCTTCACCATCCTGACGTGGGTGCCGGAGAGCAGCGCTACCTTGGCGTTTGCGCCGGTGCCAAATATCTTGCGGCCCCAGGCGGTGGCAGAGAGAAACCACACCGCAGCCAGCCCGATCGCGATCCATAAGAGGAAGATGTTGGGCACGCCTAAGGTGGTGCGACCGGCGAGCTGCGCCAGAAAAGGGCTCGTGGCGATGGCCGGCTGCGCGATGGATTCGAAGATGATCAACCCGCCGTTGACGATGCTGGCGATCGCCAGCGTCATCACCAGGGGCGGTACGCCGAACAGCGCCACGCCCAGCCCGCTGACTGTGCCGACGGCGGCACCTGCCAGTCCCATCAATATGGCTACGGGCAGGACGGCGCTGTCCTGGCCCTGAATAAGCGCGGCCCCGACGATGCCGCCGAGCGAGCCGTTGGCGCCGACCGAGAGATCAACACCTTCACCGCCAGCGATGAGGACGAAAGTTTGGCACAAAGCGAACAAGCCGAGGAAGGCGCTGATCTTAAGCTGCGTACTGACTTGCGTGAAACTGAGGAACCCGGGCGTAACGAAATTTCCCAGGACCATCAATACAATGCTAAGGGCCAGCAACAGCCCGCCGGTGCGTAGGAATGCGGTCAAGCGGCTTTCCTCCGGCCGACGATAAAGGTGAAGCTCAAGGCGATGCAGATCACGATGCCTTTGAAGAACTCCTGATAGATGCTGGGGATGCCGGCGAAGTAGATGACATTGGCGACGAGCCCTAGTGCGATCGCGCCGAACGCCGCACCCCAGACCGATCCGCGGCCGCCAGCAAGCGAAATGCCGCCGATCACTACGGCCGCCACTGAGGTCAAGGTATAAGGAAGACCCAGCCGGGAATCGCCGGACAGGGTCTGTGCCGAGATCGCGAGCGACCCGAGATAAACGAAGCACCAGGCAATGCAGTAGCCGCAAAATTTGACCCAGCGGACGTCAATGCCGGCATGAAAAGCGGCTACAGGATTACCTCCCACGGCAAGCAATTGCCGCCCCAGCGGATAGCGTTGCAGCACCGACCAGAGGCCGAGGGCGACAAGGACAAGAATCAGCGCGATTGGAACACCCCAGACGCTGCCGGCATAAAAGTCGCCGAACACCTGGTCGACGCTGCCGCCCGGCTGCGGTCGAAAGAACAGCGCTATTCCGAACCAGATCGCGCTGGTCGCGAATGTGACGATGAGCGACGGCAGTCGCACATAGGCGACGAGCACACCGTTCGTAGCTCCGGCCATAACCGCGATCGCGAAGGTCGCGCCGAGGGTTGGCCACAAACCCCAACCCACGAGCTCCGGCAGTGTCGCCAATGCGCAATTGAGCATCGACACGCCCGTTCCCACGGACAGATCGAGCTCGCCACTCAACACGATGATCGCCTGGGCGGCGCTGACCAAAATGGTCGGGGCAAAGGTGGCGATGTTGCTGGACAAAGAACCACGCGTCAGGAGATGAGGCTGAAGCGCGACATTGATCGCAAACACGACGATCAGCATTCCCAGGCTCGGCAGCAGGCCGGCGTGGCGAAGAGCTCTCATGCCGCGCGTCCGAAAGAGGCAGCGAGCAGGTTAAATTCAGTCATCGTTTCGCCCGCGAACTCGCCGACAATACGCCCGTCATAGACGACCAGCACGCGGTCGCACATGCTGAGCAGCTCCTGGAAGTCCGACGCATAGAGCAGCACGCCGGCGCCGTCGGCGGCAAGACCCTCGACCGCGGCATAGATCTCGCCCTTGGCGTGAACATCGACCCCTTTGGCGGGGTCGCTCAACAACAGGACCTTGGTCGCCAGCGGCAGCCATTTGCCGATCACGACCTTCTGCTGATTGCCACCGCTGAGCGCGGCAACCTCTTGCGTGGGCCCGCTGGTCTTGATCCCCAGCCGCCCGATGATCTCCAGGGCCCTGCGGCGGATCTCGGCGAACGGAAGAATCCAAGGCCGGCGACGAACGCAAGCCGATGGGTAGTCGAGGTTCTCTTCAATCGACTGCCCAATGAACAGGCCCTGCCGATGGCGGTCGCCAGGCACCAGGCATACGCCGTGGCGGATCATGTCGCTTGGCCGCCGCGGCCGCACCTCGCCGCCCTCGACCCGGACCCGGCCGGCTGCAATGCGGCGCCCGCCGGCAAGCGCCTCGAGAATCTCTTCCTGCCCTTGCCCTTGGAGGCCGGCAAGCCCGACGATTTCGCCACGCCGTAGCGTGAGCGTCGCCCCTTCGTGCCGCGGGGTGACGGCGAGCCCGGTCGTCTCCAGGACGACTGGCCCGATGTCGCGCACCAACCGCTGGTGCGCCGCGACTTCGGCTTCACCCGTCATCAGCGACAGCAGCCGGTCGTGATCGAGCTTGTCGCCGATCGACCAACTGCCGACGGTCTGTCCGTTGCGGAGCACCACCACGTCGTCGCAAATCTCCTGCACCTCGGGCAGACGGTGTGAGATGAATACCGTTGCCGCCCCTTCGGCGGCTAGTTTCCGGATTTCCTGGAACAGGCGGTCCACTTCGGCATGCGCGAGGCTGGCGGTCGGTTCGTCGAGGATGAGGACACGCGGCTTTCGCAGCAAGGCACGCGCGATCTCGACCAGTTGCTGCTCCGCGCTCGAAAGCTCGCCGGCAAGGCGATCGATATCGAAGTCCGGGGAGAGCCGCGCCAAGGTTTCCGCCGCTGCGGTGCGGCTACCCTCCCGGTCAATGAGGCCGAGCCAGCCGCGCCGTTCCGCTCCGAGAAACAGATTTTCCCAGACCGGCAGGTCCGGCACCAGGCTGGCGTGCTGATGGGCAATGACGATGCCGTGGTCGCGCGCTGCCCGCGGTGAAGGATGCGAGATCGGGCGGCCGTCGAAGGACATCTCGCCTTCGTCGGGCGTGATCTCGCCAGCGAGGATGGCCGAGAGGACGGATTTACCCGCACCGTTGGCGCCGAGCAGGCCGCCGACACGGCCGGCGGACAATGATATTTCTGCGCCGTTCAGCGCTACCACGCCGCCAAACCGCTTTACCACACCGCGCGCGGTCAGGATCGACACTGCCGCTCTTTCGTCACCATGCCAAACCGTCGAGGCGCGTTTGTCGCGCCTCGACGGTCCTCTCGTCTATTGAAACAAGGCGTTAAGCTGGTCTTCGCTCAGCCACGTCGCGAGGAAGTAGCCGTCTGGCTTGTCCTTCATCTTGGCGAGCGTGGCGTCGAGATCCGCCGAGGTGACGAAGGTCGTGATCGGATAATAGTAGGTGTTATCCTTCAGCGGCTTGAGCTTCTTGCCGGCAGCGATGCGAACCGCGATGCCGAGCGCGGTGCGGCTGATATCGGGCGGGTTGACCTGTGCGAATATCTTGAGGTCAGGCTGCTTGAGGAGAACCTTCTTCCACTCCTCCAGGAACGCTTTCTGCGTTTCGCCGGTCATTGTGGGGACCGGCCGCCCGGCGTTCTCGAACGCCCGCATCACGCCAAGCGCCATCGAGTCCTCGACGAAGACGCCGTCGATCTGCGGCTGCGAGGCGAGCACTGTCGACATAGCCGCCTGGGCCTTGGCCTGATCCCACAAGCCGTATCCCTGCCAGACGATGTTGAGGCCGGGATTTTTGGCGAAGGCGTCAAGGGCGGCCTTTTTTCGAGCTTCGGCCGCCGGATGGCCCGGGATGCCGTCCACCACGACGATTTTGCCTTTACCGTTCAGTGCCTTCGCCAGCCACTCGGCATAACGTTGGCCCCACGAATAGTGATCGACGGTTACATTGATCGCAGTCGGAGCAGTCACCGCCTGATCGAAGGATACGACCGGAATGTTGGCCTTATTTGCTTCAGCGAAGACGGCATTAAGCGCGGTCGCCGAATTGGCGTTCACCATGATGACCGAAACATGTTGCTGGATCATGTTACGGATATCTTGGATCTGCTGATTGGTGTCGGCGCCAGCCTGCTGCACGATCAGCTGGCCGGCCATTCCCTTCGACTTGTAGAACTCGAACTGTTCTTTGGCCCCGGCAATCATTTGATTGCGCCATTCCGTACCGAAATAGCCATTGGAGAGGCCGATGACGATTTTCGAGCCATCCTCGGCGTAGGCGGATGCCGACCATAGGGCAACGGCCGCGACGCCGGCAGCAAAGAGCTTGTTCATTAGCCTGTTTCCTCCGCTCGTTAAGTTGTAAAGCCCGGATGTGCGGTCTGCCGTTCGAGCATCGAGAAGCGCGCGAGTCGCCACCACTCGATCAAGGGAGGGCGGGACCCGGATGCGCCTCGTTCCCTATCTCTCTTGTCCGCCGATATGGCAAAGTCGCCGGCAGTTCGTTTAATTCATAACTTGCGCTTCTGGGGCAGCACAAGAGGGGGCCACGCAAGTTTCAGACCGCATGATAATGCGCTGCCATACGGCCCGGAGCTAACCGATTATGCCCGCTGCCGAGCTTTCCTTCGCCAGAAGGGCTCGGAGAATCTTCTCGGGAGAGATCGGCAGGCTGTCGACCCGGACGCCGACTGCATCGAAGATTGCATTAGCCACAGCCGGAATCGGGGCATTCGCGCACATTTCGCCGAGGCCCTTGGCGCCGAAGGGGCCATCCGGAGCTGGCCGCTCTATAACGCGTATCTCGGTTTTGGGCAGGTCGCCAATGCCGAGCATAAGGTACTCATTGAAATCTCTACAGGCATGGTCGCGCGCGGGATAGTAGGGTTCCGTGGTCTCGTACAGCGCGTGGCTGACCCCCATCCACGTGCCGCCCACTAGCTGTTGCTCGACCATCTTCGGATTCAGCGCCCGGCCCACCTCGTAGACGCTCTTGAGCGACAGGACGGCTACTTCGCCGGTTTCGGTGTCGACTTCGACTTCCGCGATCGTGCAGGCATGGGCATAGCAAGTCGACGGCTTCATCGCACCGTCCGTCGGCGACGGATAGGAGCGCGGTATGAAAAACATGCCGCGCCCGGAGATCGACCGGCCCTGCTGGAAGTGCGCGGCCAGGGCGACGTCGGTCACCGAGACCGATTTGCTCGGCACGCCGACGATATGGATGTTGCCCGCGCCATCCGTGCGCAGGTCGCGGGAATCGACCTCGAGCATATCGGCGGCGACCTCCAGCATCACGGCGCGTGCTTCCTTGGCGGCGGCGATCACGGCGTTGCCGGCGCGATGCGTTCCACGTGAGGCAAACGTTCCCATGCAATGCGGTCCGGTATCGGAGTCCGCGGTGTCGACGATCACACGCTCAGTGGGCACGCCGAGCGTCTCGGCGCAGATCTGCGCCACGACCGATTTTATTCCCTGTCCCAGATCGACGCTGGAAAGCGACACTATGAAATTGCCGGTCGGGGTGGAGTGAACCAGGGCCTGTGTCGGGTCGCCGCCGAGATTCATGCCAGTCGGGTAATTGACGGCCGCGACGCCGCGGCCACGCTGCTTGGCCATCGGTTACCCTTTCCTCTCGCGCGATGACATTTTCAGATAACGGGAGTCGACCGGCCAATTTGCCCAGGCGGAGGCTTCCTGCATGCATTCGATCAGCGCCGCCCCCTCCGTGAGCTGACGATGTGCCTTCATATCGCCGTCCCGATAGGCGTTGATGAAGCGGAATTCCAGCGGGTCCATTGCAACGAGGCGCGCCAGCTTGTCCATCTGAACCTCGAGAGCGAAGTCCGCGATGGTGACGCCGAAGCCGCGCATGGCGCTCGACGGTGTTCGATTGGTGTAGACGCAATAACAATCGATTTCGACGTTGGGAATCGTATAGGGTCCCGGGAAATGCGCCGCCGCCTTCTGCGCGCCGTAGGGCGAATGGCGGGAATAGGCGCCGGAGTCGACATAGCATCGCACCCGGCGGGCGACGATTCGCCCGTCCTTCGTCAAGCCATCCTTGATGTAGATACGTTCGGCCGCCCGGGCTGAAGAGATCTGCATTTCTTCATAACGATTGTAGATAAAGGCGACGGGCCGACCGGTGAGCATTGCGGCCAGCAGCGTGATCGGCTCCACGGTGCAGTCCACCTTGCCGCCGAAGCCGCCGCCCGCCGTGCCGCCGACAAAATGCAGGCGCTGGCCGGGGACATCGAGGATGATGGAGGCGTTATCCAGAGTGAAGAAGATCGCCTGAGTTCCGGTGTAGCAGGTCAGCCGGTTATTCTGATCGGGCACCGCGATACACCCTGTCGTCTCGGTCGGTGCATGCTCGATCGGGCTGGAGTCGTAACGTTCCTCAAGAATGTGATCGGCTTTTTGGAATCCTGCCTCCACATCCCCGAGCCTGACCTTGCGGCTCGCGCCGCTGTCATAGCGATAATAATTTTGCCCATGATACTCGTTGACCAGCGGCGCCCCGGGCTTGAGGGCATCCTCGACGTCGAACACCGCGGGAAGCTCCTCGTAGTCGACACGCACCGAAGCGGCGGCCTCATGGGCGCTTCGTTCACTGTCGGCGACGACGGCGGCGACCGGCTCGCCAAGCCAACGAACCTTGTCAAAAGCGAGCACCGGTTCGTCTTCCGGCCCGATATTGATCAGGCTCAGCACGGTGTAGACGTTGTGCGGCACGTCCTTTGCCGTAATGACCCGCTTGACGCCCGGATGCCGCTCGGCTGCAGTCGTATCGATGCGCAAGATGCGCGCATGGTGATGCGGACTGCGGACCATGCGGAGGTGGAGAAGCCCCGGAAACCGCCGGTCGGCGTAGAACGGCGTAATGCCTCTGACGTGGCCGGCGGTGTCGGAGCGCTGTCTCGACTGACCGATTTCCTTGAAATCGCCATGACGTTCGTCGGCGAAATAACTTTTACTTATTTCCATCATACCGCTCCCCGCTCGGCTGTGTCGCGGCGAGCATTGCTTGTGGAAACTGACAAGACGGCCCTGATGATCGGCTCATAGCCGGTACAGCGGCAGATGTTGCCGCTGAGCGCGTCCTCCACCTCGGCCCGATCGGGATGAGGATTTGAATCAAGCAGCGCTTTCGCCGCCATGAGCATGCCGGGCGTGCAAAAGCCGCACTGGGCGGCAAAGTGGTCGAGCAAGGCCTGCTGCAAAGGATGCAATTCGGCGTCCGCCGCAAGACCCGCGACCGTTTCGATGGTCCCGCCGCGGCAGTCCTCCACCAGCGTAATGCAGGCGAGGCGAGGCTCCCCGTCGATCAGAACCGTACATGTGCCGCAAGTTCCCTGGAGGCAGCCGGCCTTTGCGGTGAGGTCGCCGATCTTGTCCCGCAAGAATTTGAGAAGCGTCATTCCACTATCGACGAATTCGGCCCGCTCTTCGCCGTTCACGGTCATTTGCACAGGTACTTTGGTCATCACGCAGCTCGTGGTAGATCGAGGAATTCAGGTCGAGAGCAACCGGCGGAGATGAACAGGAAGCACTGCCTTCCGGTACCATTCGCTTGCGATCGCATCGGACGAAGGCGTGGTGTCCGCCGCGGCTGACACCACTGCCCGCTCGATCTCGCGCGGCGTCAGCGCCGTTTCCCTTAACGCCGCTTCCAAGTTGTGCGCCCGGACCGGCGTGTTCGCCATGGCGCCGAGGGCAATGCGCGCTGCCGAAACGTGGCCTTCCGTCCTCGAAAGTAGGGCGGCGATCGATAGTACGGCGGCGCCATTCGGCTTAACCCGGCTGATTTTGATGAAACGAAAATTCTCGGGCATCGGGCGACGGAAGCGCACTGCTGTGACGATGGACCCGTGGGCGAGTTGCCTGCGCGACTTAAAGAATGTCTCGAGATCGAGTTCGTTGCAGCCTTCGGGACCTTCGATGCAAACGACGGCGTCCAGTACCAGCAGCGCGACACCGAAATCGCCATGGGGGCTCCGCGCGAAAAGATTGCCGCCGACCGTCGCCGCGGAGCGCACGCCAGGCCCCCCGATCGACCTGGCGACCGGGGCGAGGAAGGCAAGCACAGGTGTCTTGGCGATCGTCGCCATCGTCACGCCGGCACCGAGCCGTACTGTGTTGTCGGCGACATGGATTTGTTTGAGTTCCGGCGTGAGTAGGCGGACATACGTGCTGATCGAGATATCGCCTTCGTTCACGCGCCTAACCAGGATAGTTCCACCGCCCAAGAGCCACGCCTCCGGCCGTTCAGCGAGGAAGCGGGACGCTGCTTGCGGATCGCTAAATGTCTGATAGGAAAGGGTCATCGGTCGCTTTCTTCCCTGGCGGCGCTGCGGTACCGACCGGACGTCACATCCCGGGAAATCGGCCGCGAAGCCAAACCCGGGGATAACGACAGCTTAGCCGGACCACAACGGCGCACTTATCAGTCGATCTGCTTTTGCGGGGCCTCGGGGCAGGCATTGACGCCGGGCGCGGTTGGATTTCTAATCCGCTGCCGTGGCCAAATTTGCAGCCTACAATGCATGTGGCGTAGCAGAAGCCGCGCGGTTCGGGTGGAAACGCAATGTCGAAGATTTTTCGCGTCCACCGTGGGTCGTTTGGTCACGTTTCGGCCCTCGAACTGACGACCGAACTCGTGACGCACGCTCACTCGAGCGCAAACGTGAGCTTCTGGTTGTCGGGAACCCCGGCGCACGTCCTGATCAATGGAACGCCGGTCGGTCATGATGCCAACATGGCCGCAATCATCGATCGCTTCGTGGCGCATTGCGTTAAAGTCGATGGCTGTTCAGGGCCGGCACACAGCCTGTCGTTCTATCTCGACCCGGATTGGCTGTCGCGAAGCTTGCCTCCTCACCTGCCGAGAGCTTTTACGCACCTCGACGTCCCGATCTCGGCGGCACTGAGACAGGAACTGTGGTTGTTGAGAGACATACTGCTTGACGATATGAGCGACGAGGTCGAGCTTGATTGCGCCTTGGCCGCTTTCCTGAAACACGCATTGATGGCATGCCGTGAAGCGGCAACCCCAGATGCGACGCGGGATCACAGCGCACGCGATTTCAGGATCCGCAAGGCGCTGGCGCTGATGCGAAGCAACATGGCACGAAATCTTGACATGGAGACGATAGCGCGAGAGTCCGGCCTCTCCCGTCCGCATTTTTTCTCGTTGTTCCGGGACGAACTGGGCCTTACGCCGAGCATATTCTGGAACTCGCTGCGGCTTGAGGAAGCGATGCTCCAGATGCACCAATCCCAGGCGAGCCTCACCTCGGTTGCGAGCTGTCTCGGCTTCGACGCGCAATGCAATTTCACGCGGTTCTTTCGTCAGCACACCGGCGTTGCACCGAGCGAGTATCGGCACGCGCTGACGCGGAATGCCGAGGCAGCGACGGCGCGACATTGAAACGCCCAATCGCGGCACGTTAAAGTGGTCGGCT
>Ga0209415_10020051_pt1 | contig 10426 bp, 7 predicted proteins | sample PeaSoiSIISIP2007_FD_187696 | JGI IMG/M metagenome (GOLD analysis project Ga0209415, IMG submission 187696) | Peat soil microbial communities from Weissenstadt, Germany - SII-SIP-2007 (SPAdes) (version 2) | ecosystem: Environmental > Terrestrial > Soil > Wetlands > Peat | place: Germany...
ACGTCCTTGGTGCGGCGCGGCCCGAGGATCTCGGCGCGCACCAGGCCGTGCTCCACCGTCTCGTGCAGCACGACGGGGAACGGCATGGGGTTCGACAGCTGCAGCGTGACCGTGGGATAGGCGACGGCCGCGTCGAGGCCCATCTTGATGTAGAAGCTCGGCCGCGTGTGCGGTTTGCGCTCGGGCAGCTCGAGCCCCGCGAAGAACGACGCCGCGTGCAGCGTGCCGGCGATCTGGCACGTGCCGCCGCCGATGCCGTCGACGAGCTCGCCCTGGGCGATGACCGGCGCGACCTTGTAGCCCATCGCCTCGGTGCGCGGGCCGACGACCTGGTTGAAGTCGAAGGTCTCGCCCGGCAAGAGCACGTAGCCGTCGAGCTTGGACGCCGCGAGGTGCAGGTTGAAGCTCCGCGCCTCGTGCTTCAGGTCGCGCGCGTACTTGGTCTCGAACCAGCCGAGCACCGCGTCGGTCGACACGCCCTGGAAGCGCGACGCCGGGCGCGCCGCGGGAACGGTCTCGACGATGGCCTGCACCTCGACCGCGCCGCCGGCGAAGGCTCCGTCGAGCCTGTCGAGCGTGCTCCACGCGTCGAGGCGGCGGCCCGGCTGGTCCGGCGACAGCTCGCGCGTGCGGAAGTCGTAGCGCGCGTCGACCGGCGGGACGTCGAGCTCGTCTTTCATCTGCATGAGCGCCGCGAGCGCGGCCGGCGTCTCGATCGTGTACGGCACAGGCAGCACGATCGGCGCCGTGGCCGCGGCGCGCGCGTGGGCGCGGCGCAGGGGGCTCGTCGCGTCGGCGAGCTCGCGGGCCAGGGCGCTCAGGTGATCCCCGTCGACCCGGGCCCCGAGCTGCTCGCGCGTGCGGTCGACGCGCGTGCCCGCGACGACGACCGTGACCGTGTGCTCGAGCCACCCGCGCGCCGCCTCGCGGGCCGCCGCGAGCGCGCCGTCGGCGTCCTGCGTCGACACAGTGCGCCCGTCCATCGTGGCCGTCGTGGGGGGAGCCGGCTCGATGCGGTGCGACGGCACGGCCAGCCAGGCCACGAGGCCGCCGACCGCGACGAAGACTGCGAGCCACCCGAGGCGCTTCACGGCGCCAGTTCTACATCGCCTGTCCCACGAAGCTAGCTCGTGCTACTTGGCGCCCCCTCGCATGGGCCTCTCCATCGGCATCGTCGGCCTGCCCAACGTCGGCAAGTCGACCCTCTTCAACGCGCTGTCGTCGGCCAAGGCGGACGCGGCCAACTACCCCTTCTGCACCATCGAGCCGAACGTCGGCGTCGTGATGGTGCCCGATCCGCGCCTCCAGGCCATCGACGGCGTGATCCACTCCGACCGCATCGTCCCGGCGACCATCGACTTCGTCGACATCGCGGGCCTGGTGCGCGGGGCGCACAAGGGAGAGGGCCTGGGCAACCAGTTCCTGGCGCACATCCGCGAGGTCGACGCGGTGGTGCAGGTGGCGCGCTGCTTCGAGGACGCCAACGTCGTGCACGTCGAGAACCGCGTCGATCCGGTCGCCGACATCGAGACGGTGACCACCGAGCTTTGCCTCAAGGACCTCGACACCGTGCAAAAGCGCCTCGACAAGGCGCGCAAGATGGCCAAGTCTAGCAGCGCCCTCGAGAAGCTCGCGGTCGAGGTCTGCGAGCCCCTGTCGGCTCACCTCGACGCCGGCAAGCCCGCCCGCACCTTCAAGATCCCCGAGGCGGCAGACGCGCCAGGCATCGTCGCCGAGATGCATCTGCTCACCGCGAAGCCGACGTTCTACATCGCGAACGTGGACGAGGGCTCGCTGGGCAAGCTCGAGGGCAACGCGCACTACCAGAAGCTCCTGAAGTACGCCGCCGGCGAGGGCGCGCCCGTCGCCCCCATCTGCGCGTCGCTCGAGGCGCAGATCGCCGAGCTCGACCCCGCCGACCGCCCCGAGTTCCTCGCCAGCGCGGGCCTCAAGGAGCCGGGCCTGCACCTGGTCGTGCGCACGGGGTACGACCTGCTGGGGCTCATCACGTACTTCACGGCGGGCAAGCCCGAGGTGCGCGCCTGGACCATCCACCGCGGCTGGAAGGCCCCGCAGGCGGCAGGCGTCATCCACACCGACTTCGAGAAGGGCTTCATCAAGGCCGAGGTCATCTGGTGGGAGGACCTGGTCAAGCTCGGCAGCGAGTCCAAGTGCCGCGACGCGGGCAAGCTCGCGATCGAGGGCAAGGACTACGTCGTGCGCGACGGCGACGTGATGCATTTCCGGTTCAACGTGTGAGTCGAGAGCTCAGCGACTCGATCAGAGCGACCTGAGATACGCCTCGAGGGCGTCCATCTCGTGGGGCGACAGCTTCGAGGTGTGACCCATCTTCCCGTCACTCGCGAGCAGCAGCGCGCGCAGCGTGGGGTAGCGCCCGTCGTGGAAGTAAGGGGCCGTGCCGGCGAGGGAGCGGAGCGACGGAGTGTCGAAGCGACGCTTCGGATCGCTCTTGGCCTTGCTGTGGACGTCGTGGCGGTTGCCGTCGGTGAAGGTGCCGTCCGACATGTGGCAGGACGAGCAGCCCGTCGCGGACGACTCGAAGATGTCCTGGCCCTCGGCGACGAGCGCCTCGTCGGGCGCCTTGGCGGCGTGCGGGGCGCCCTTCATGTCCATGCAGTACGCGATCAGCGCGTTCATCGACGCGTCGTCGAGGCCCGTGCCGCCGAGGCGGCGCAGCGTATTGGTGACGTGCTTCTTCACCGTGGAGCGCGATCCGTTCCACCCGTAGGGCGCGGTGCCGGCGAGGCGGCCGGCGAGCGTCGGCGTCTGGCGGGGGCCGTCGGGGGTGGCCCACACGAGGCCGTCGTCGCGTCCGTCGGGGTGGCAGCTCGCGCACGCGCGGCCGTCGCTCGAGATGCGCGAGTCGCCGGTCGTGTGGAACAGCTTGCGCCCGAGTGCGACCGGGCCGGTCGTCTCGACGCGCGGGCCGAGGGCGTAGGTGCGCGCGAGATCGGCCTCGCCCTTGTTCTCGGCGGTCGAGTGGTACGCGTCGATGGGGAAGGCCGTCACCGTGCGCGTCGCCTGCGACCACGCGAACGCGGCGCGGCGCTCGCCGTCGATTGCGATCCCGGTCGGGGCGCCGTCGACCTTCCACGTAGCCGGCCGCGCGCCCATGCGCGGGCGCACGTCGGTGCGCCACACGGTGTCCTGCCCCTGGCACGCGACGAGTAGCCAGTCGCCCGCGGCGTCGTACGCGGCCGCGCGCGGCAGCAGACACTGGGTGAAGCTCTGGCCGTTCATCCGGGGCTCCGCGGCGACAGCGACGGTCTTCGGGCCGCGGTCGGCGGTCTTCGCGCTGCGATCGTCGATGACGGCAACGTCGAAGACCTCGGACGGCCCCGAGAACTCGGTGGTGCCGCCGTAGGTCTCGGAGCGCACCGTCGTGTCCCCCGTGTTCGCCTCGACGCCGGGCGCCAGGATGCCCATCTCGGCGCGGGCGAGGGCGAAGCCCTGGCGCCACGCGAGCTTGCCCGGCACGCCGTCGACGTCCGTCTGCTCCATGCGCTCGGCGCGGATCTCGTGGATGGGCGACATCAGGTTCACGACGCTCACGACCGACGCAGTCGCATGCGACACGTACGCCAGGCGTCCGTCGGCGCTGGTGACGACGGCGCGCGGCTCGCGGGCGACGTCGACCTGGAACGCGTGCTCGAGCGTGCGCGTCGCGAACGCGTCGAGCACGTGCGCCCAGCCGCAGGTGACCAGCAGGGTGCGCCCGTCCGGCGTCAGGGCGAGCCCGGAGGGCTCCTCGGCGGTCTTCACCTGCCCCGCGATGCGCAGCGAGGGCCTCTCGCCGGGCACCTGCTCGAGCACGTCGACCTGCGCCGAGTCGCGTACCGAGACGAACACCCGCCCGTCCCCCGCGACGAGCACCTGGGACGGCTCGCCCGGCAGGTCGGTCTGGGGCAGCTCCTCGCCGGTGCGCGTGTCGAGCATGCGCACCGAGTGGCCGTCGGCGTCGGCGACGAGCGCCAGCCGCCGGTCCCCGAGGCGCGCGAGGGCGATGCTCGAGCCCGAACCGTCGCCCGACATCGCCTGCAGCGGGGGCGTCGTCGCCCCCACGGCCACCGCGGGCGGCGGCCTCTCCATCGACCGCAGCGCCTCACTGGTGCCCCCGCACGCCGCGAGCGCACCCACCCCGACGACCAACCCTAGCAACGACAGACTTCGCATGCTCCTCGTACGCTCGGGCGGCTCGGGTGCATTCCGGTGCTATATCGACGGCTCCTCGCCGATGGCCTTCCGCTACCTCGTCCACACGTTCGGCTGCCAGATGAACGTGCACGACTCCGACCGCATGGCAGGCGTGCTGCGCGCGGCCGGGGGCACGTCCGTCGACCTGCCCGAGGACGCGGACCTGATCGTCTTCAACACGTGCAGCGTGCGCGAGAAGGCCGAGCAGAAGCTGCGCAGCGAGGTGGGCAAGCTGGCCCCGCTCAAGCGGGCGCGGCCCGACCTGGTCATCGCCGTGGCCGGGTGCGTAGCGCAGCAGGAGGGCGAGAAGCTGCTCGCGCGCATCAGGCACATCGATCTGGTGATCGGCCCGGACAACGTGCCCGAGCTGCCGGCCCTCGTCCTGGAGCAGATGGGCGGAGCGCCGCCGGTCGCGCGCACCGAGTTCGACGTGCAGGCGCCGCGGTTCCTCACGGCGACGCCCGAACCGGGGCGGGCGCCGGTCGTGGCGCTGGTGACCACGATGAAGGGGTGCGACGAGCGGTGCTCCTTCTGCGTCGTGCCGTACACGCGCGGGCCAGAGCGGTACCGGCCGGCGCGCGAGGTGGTGGGCGAGGTGCGCCGCTTCGTCGAGGCGGGCTCGCGCGAGGTGCTTCTGCTGGGGCAGACGGTCGACAGCTTCCGCGATCCGGCGCTGCCCCCGCCCGAGAGCGACGATCCGGACGAGTCGCAGTTCCCGCACCTGCTGCGCCTGATCGCGGCCGAGGTCCCGGGGCTCGCGCGCCTGCGGTACACCAGCCCCCACCCACGCCACGCGACCGCCTCGCTCGCCCGTGCCCACGCGGAGCTCGGCGTGCTCGCCCGCCACGTGCACCTGCCGGTGCAGTCGGGCAGCGACCGGGTGCTGCGCCGGATGATTCGCCGCTACACGCGTGCCGAGTACGTCACGCGCGCGAGGCGCCTGCAAGCGGCCCGGCCGGGGCTGACGCTGTCGACCGACGTGATCGTCGGCTTCCCGGGCGAGACGCCGGACGACTTCGAGCAGACGCTGTCGCTCGTGCGCGAGGTGGGCTTCACGACACTCTTCGGGTTCAAGTACTCCCCTCGCCCGCTGACGCCGTCGCTGCGTCTGAACGACGACGTGTCCGAGGACGACAAGAGCGAGCGCCTGGCCCGCCTGTTCGAGCTGGTCGAGGCGCAGGGCGCGGCGCACCTGGAGACGCTGGTGGGCACGACGCAGCGGGTACTGGTCGAGGGCGCGAGCAAGAGCGAGAAGGGCGACCTCGCGCGCGACCGCGTGCAGGGGCGCACCGAGCAGCACGAGATCGTACACGTCGAGGGGCCCGGCGCCGGGGGGCTCGTCGGCGAGATCGTCGAGGTCGAGATCACGAGGGCCAACCGGCACTCGCTCACGGGGCGACCGACCGGCGCGGTGCCGGGGCCTGCGGTGAAGAGAGAGGGGCGACGGAGCCTGCCGGTGGTGACGGCGTAGCCTCACTGCTTCGTGTAGGTGAACTCCCAGAGCCCGGACGTGCCTGACGTCTCCTCGACGTAGATCAGCAGTGTCGTGCCGGTGGCGGTGTAGAGCAGCGAGAAGCTGTTCGGCGACCCCGACGGGCACACCTGGTCCCAGGCGATGACGTTGGGCGGCTCCACCGTCTGGGCCCATGTGTAGGTGTCGATGCCGCTGGCCTGGTCGCTGATCTCCTGCACGATGGTCATCGGGGGAGGTCCGCCGCCCGCCTCCGCCGATCCGCCCTCGGTCCCGCCGGCGTCCGCCCCGCTATCGACCGCCGCTTCCGGCCCCCCGTCCGGCCCCCCGTCGGACGCGCCGCCGGTGGTCGTGATCTGGATGGCCTCGCGGATGGTCCCGTTGATGGGCTGCCCGCTGAGCTCGTAGAACGTGGTCGAGGTCAGCAGGTAGGTCCCGTCGAGGATCGTCCCGCCAGTCGCCGCGGGCGCCTTGTTCATCGTGTTGGCGATCGTGAGCGCCGGCCCGCAGAGCTGCAGCGTGTTGCACCCACCATCGGTCTCGCCGAAGCACCCGTTCGTGTCGGGCGCTCCCGAGTCCTTGATCGACGTATCGGACACGCCTGTGTCCCTGATCGGCACGATGTACCCCGAGTCCTGCCCCGGGTTGCCCTCGAGCGCGTTCGGGTGACTGCCCGCCGACGAGCATGCCCAGGCGACGCCGACCGGCACCAGACCCGCGAGCCAAGCGATCCGCCTCATACTCACAATGTTACCCGATTCCGAGCCAGGCCGCGTGCAGGTGCGCGCCCGCACGTCGGCTTGCCCCTAGCTATCCCCCTGCGTCAGCACCCCGGCCACAGCGATGACCGTCTGGCACGACCGCAGGCTCCCGCAGTCGCTCCCGCTGTTGGTGTTGTCCCCATAGACGATCGTCCCCTGCACCGTGTCGCCGGCGAAGTTGAGGGTGACGACGACGCTCGTCGTGAAGGTGCAGTTGCCCTTTGCGCCCGACGGCGGCATGCCCCCGTCGAGGGGGCCCGGCGTGAGGGTCACCTGCGAGCCGCCGAGCGTGCCGGTGAGCACGCTCGTGCCGACCAGGGTGGTCATCAGCATCCCGGCGGACCCGCCGAGCGTGGCCGTCATGTTCTGGGGGACGACCGAGTCCTGGGCCACGACGAGAGGAATCTTCGAGGTCGACTGCCCCTCGGCGACGCCGGCGAGGGCGCAACCGTTGGTGCCACCGACGAGCCAGAGCTGGTAGGTGCCCTGGTAGTTGGCGACGCTCGTCGTGGACGCGGAGCTGCATGCGGTCGCGAGCGCGACGACGGAGACGAGTCCCGCTCGTGTCACGAGCCGCATTCTAGGCGCAGTCGGGCCGTGCGCTACCATCGCCCCCATGGCGAATCGCGGTGCCCGTGACGGCGTCCTCGCCGTGCTCGCCCTCTGCGCGTCGGCGTGCGTCCACCGCTCCGAGCTCGGGACCGAGCCGCGCGCGCCGCCGGGCGCGTTCGAGGGCACCTTCGCGCCGGCACAGCCGGCGCCCCGGGCCGAGGTGCAAGAGGGCTACGCGACCTGGTACGGCGGGGCCCTCGCGGGCCACAAGACGGCGAGCGGCGAGCGCTTCGACCCGAGCCAGATGACGGCGGCGCACCGCCAGCTCGCCTTCGGCACCTGGGTCGAGGTCACCCGCGTCGACACGGGGCAGAGCGTGCGTGTGCGCATCACCGACCGCGGCCCCTTCGGGCACGAGGACCGGATCATCGACCTGGCCCGCGGCGCGGCCGAGAAGATCGACCTCGTGAAGAAGGGCATCGCGAGGGTAGAGGTGCGGATCGTCGACGGGCCGTAGCCCTCAGCCGACGCGCTTGCACGCGGTGCGGAAGTCGCGGGCGTAGCCGACGTAGAGCGACGCGCCGGCGCGGATGGCCTCGAGGTCGGCCTCGCTCACCGGCCGGACGACCTTGGCCGGGCGCCCCAGCACGAAGCTGCGCGGCGGGACGATGGTGCGCGGCGTGACGAGGGCGCCGGCGGCGATGAACGAGTCCTCCCCGATGACGGCGCCGTCGAGGACGATGGCCCCGATGCCGACCAGGACGCGCGAGGCCAGGGTGCAGCCGTGGATGACGGCCGAGTGCCCGATGGTCACGTCGTCGCCGATCGTGGTGGCGGCCTTGTCGGCGAAGATGTGGATGACCGCGCAGTCCTGCACGTTGGTGCGTGCGCCGATGCGGATGGGGTAGTAGTCGCCGCGCACGACGGCCGACGGCCACACGCTCGCCTCGTCGCCCAGGTGCACGTCGCCCACGACGGTCGCGGTCTCGGCCACGAACACATCGCGCCCCAGGGTGGGCCGCACGCCGTTCAGCTCGTAGATGGGCACGGAGGCGAGGATAGCTCAGTGCGCGTCGGCCCAGCTGCGGCCGCTGCCGACGTCGACGACGAGGGGCACGCGGAGCTTCATCGCCCCCTCCATGCGCTCCTTGATCATCGCGCCGGCCTGCTTCTGCTTGCCCTCGCGCACCTCGAAGACCAGCTCGTCGTGCACGGTGAGGACCATGCGAGCGCCCGGGACGGCGTCGTCGTCGCCGAGGGCGACCATCGCGAGCTTCAGGATGTCGGCCGCGGTGCCTTGCAGCGGCGTGTTGCGGGCGATGCGCTCGGCCTCGAAGCGCAGGCCCCGGTTGGCCGAGTGCAGGTTGGGCAGGAACCGCCGCCGCCCCAGCAGCGTGCGAACGGCCTCGCCCTGGCGCGCCGCCTCGACCGTGCGCTCCATGAAGCGGGCGACGCCCGCGTAGCGCGCGAAGTACGCCGCGATGAACCGAGCCGCCTCCTCGCGCGTGATCCCCAGCTGCTTGGCCAGCGCGCTGTCGCCCATGCCGTAGATGACGCCGAAGTTGATGGTCTTGGCCGCCCGCCGCTCGTCGGCGGTCACCTGCGCCTGGGGCTTGTCGAACACCAGGGCGGCCGTGCGGCCGTGCACGTCGGCGCCCGTCGAGAAGGCGTCGATGAGCTCCGGATCGTCGGACAGGTGCGCCAGCACGCGCAGCTCGATCTGCGAGTAGTCGGCCGACAGCATCACGTCCCCCGGGGGAGCGACGAAGGCCGCGCGGATCGCCCTGCCCAGCTCGGACCGGACGGGGATGTTCTGCAGGTTGGGATCCGCCGACGACAGCCGCCCGGTGGCGGCGACGGCCTGATCGAACCGCCCGTGGATGCGACCGGTCTCGGGGTGGACGTAGCGCGGCAACGCGTCGATGTACGTGCCCTTGAGCTTGTCGAGCTCGCGGTACTGCAGGATCGCTTTCGGCAGCGGGTGCTTGTCGGCGAGGGCCTCGAGCACGTCGGCATCGGTGGAGCGGCCGCCCTTGGGCGTGCGCTTGACGACGGGCAGCTTGAGGTCATCGAACAGGATCTTCTCGAGCTGATCGCGCGACCGCAGCATGAAGTCGTGGCCGGCGATGCGCTTGCATTCGGCCTCGAGGTCCTTGAGCTGTTGCTCGACGTCCTTGCCGAGCTTCTCGAGCACCGCGACGTCGCAGAGCACCCCGCGCATCTCCATGCGCACGAGCACGCGCGTCAGCGGCATTTCGACGTCGCGCATCAGCTTGTCCAGCCCCTCGGCCGCCATTCGCGGATCGAAGCGCGCGCGCAGCTCGAGCGGCACCTCGGCGAGAGGAGCCGCGAAGGTGGCGGCGTGCTCGACGTCGATCTCGTCGAACGCCGGCTGGGGGCCGCGCGTCTTGGCCTGCCCGTCCTCGGGCCTGGCGATGGTCACGCCCAGCTCGCGGCGCCCGAGCTCCGCCAGCGTGTTGGGCGACTCCGGATCGATGAGGTACGCGGCGACGTGCGTGTCGAAGATGGGCCCATCGAGCGGGGCTCCCGCGCGCCCGAGGACGATCGACAGGTGCTTCACGTCGTGCCCCACCTTGACCACCTTCGGGTCGGCGAGCAGCGGCGCCACGGCGGCGCGCACGCGCTCCCACGGCAGCTGCGCCGGACACCCGAGGTAGCGATGGCCCAGCGGCACGTAGTGCCCGCGCCCCGGCGCCTCGGAGATCGCCAGGCCCACGAGCGTCGCCCGCATCGCATCGGTGCTGGTGCCCTCGACGCCGAGGCCGACGGCTCCCGACTCGCGCGCGTCCGCGACGATGCGCGCGAGCACGGTCTCGTCGATCACGACGTCGTGGATGGGGACATCAACCGCCAGGACGCCAGGAGCGCCAGGGCCGCCAAGAGAGAGCTGAGTCTTGGAATCACCTTCTCGTGGCGATCCTGGCGTCCCTGGCGTCCTGGCGGTTTGGATCTTCTCTAGCTGCTCCAGTTGCCTGTGGAACTCGAGCTCGCCGTACAACCGCCGCAGCTCCTCGACGTGCGCGCCGCCCCACAGCAGCTTGCTCTTCTGCCACTCGATGGGCGCGTCGGCGTCGAGCGTCACGAGCTTCTGCGACAGACGCGCGTCGGCCTCGTTCGCCGCGAGCGACTCGCGAAGCTTGGGACGCGCGACGTCGGCGAGGTGCGCGTAGGTCCCCTCGAGCGATCCGAACTGGATGAGCAGATCCGCCGCGGTCTTCGGGCCCACGCCGGGGACGCCCGGCACGTTGTCGCTCGTGTCCCCGGTGAAGGCGAGCAGGTCGCGCACCTGGCCGGGGCGGACGCCGAACTTCTCGCGGACCTCGGCCGGACCGAAGACGCGGTCGCGCATCGAGTCCCACATGACGACGCGATCATCCTCGTCGTGAACGAGTTGCATCAGGTCCTT
>Ga0209415_10020054_pt1 | contig 10425 bp, 11 predicted proteins | sample PeaSoiSIISIP2007_FD_187696 | JGI IMG/M metagenome (GOLD analysis project Ga0209415, IMG submission 187696) | Peat soil microbial communities from Weissenstadt, Germany - SII-SIP-2007 (SPAdes) (version 2) | ecosystem: Environmental > Terrestrial > Soil > Wetlands > Peat | place: Germany...
CGGTCATGCGGCGTCCTGCAACGGGGCGATCTCGAACAGGCGGTCGGCGACGGCCGCCCGCACCTCCGCATCGTGGAAGATGCCGACGATCGCAACACCGCGCGCCTTGGCCTCCCAGATCATGCCGATCACGACGTCGCGATTGGCGGCGTCGAGGGAGGCGGTCGGCTCGTCGAGCAATAGCACGGGATGGCCGCCGATGAAGCCGCGCGCGAGATTGATGCGCTGCTGCTCGCCGCCGGAGAAGGTGGCCGGCGGCAGGGCGTGCAGGCGGGGCGGGATGTTCAGCCGGAGCAGGAGGTCGGTGGCGCGGTCGCGGGCCTCGGCGAGTGGCGTGCTGCGGGCGGTCAGCACCTCGGCCACGACGTCGCGGGCGGGCACGCGCGGCACGACGCGGAGGAACTGGCTGACATAGCCGAGGCTTTCGGCGCGCACGGCGAGAATGGTGCGCGGATCGGCGGCGGCGAGGTCGACCAGCGCGCCCCGATGGCGCACGCATATTCGTCCCGTATCGACGCGGTAATTGCTGTAGAGGCTACGCAGCAGGGTCGACTTGCCGGCGCCGGACGGCCCGGCGAGGGCCACGCATTGTCCTTCGTGCACCGTGATGTCGATGCCCGCGAGAACGGGCAGGCGCACGCCGGATTGCAGATGCAGGGTGAAGGTTTTCGCGAGACCTTCGGTGCGCAGGACAACACTCATGCGGCGAGCACCGAGCTGACGAGCAACTGAGTGTACGGGTGGTGCGGGTCGTCGAGCACCTGATCGGTGAGGCCGGTTTCGACCACGCGGCCGCGCTGCATCACCATGATGCGCTGCGCCAGCAGGCGGGCGACGGCGAGGTCGTGCGTCACCAGAACGACAGAGATATGCAGGCGCGCGACGAGGCCGCGGATGAGGTCGAGCAGCCGGGCCTGGACGGAGACATCCAGCCCGCCGGTCGGTTCGTCCATGAAGACGAGGCGCGGGTGCGTTACCAGCGTGCGGGCGATCTGCAGGCGTTGCAGCATGCCGCCGGAGAACGTGCGCGGCAGGTCGTCGATGCGGTCGGGGTCGATCTCGACCTCGCGCAGCCAGTCGGCGGCGGTGGCACGGATGATGCCGTAATGGCGCGCGCCCTGCGCCATCAGCCGCTCGCCGATATTGCCGCCGGCGGAGACGTTCATGCGCAGGGTATCGCGCGGGTTCTGCTGCACGAAGCCCCAGTCGGAACGGTGCAGCGCTCGCAGGGCAGGCTCCGGCATGGCGTGCAGATCCTGCCGGCGGCCGGCGGGATCGCGCACCCAGACGAAGCCGGCGTCTGGCCGCATCCGGCCGGACAGAACGTTGAGCAGCGTGGTCTTGCCCGATCCGGACTCGCCCACCACCGCGAGCACCTCGCCCGGCCAGAGTTCGGCATCGACGCCGTCGAGCGCCTGGATGGCGCCGAAGCGCAGCGCGAGGCCGCGCGCGGCGAGCAGCGTGTCATCATCAGCGATCGCGGCACTCAAGCAAGTCATCCTGTTGTTCGATCACCACGGCCATCCCGTCGTCCCGACCTGCGAATAACCGGGCCGGCGCGCGCAGCGGCGGTCAGGGATGGCCGAAGGCCACCGCGTCTCGCGGCGCGAAGCGTCCTTGACGGCCGCGAGCACGACGGCTGGCTCGCGCCAGGAGGGGCCTGGCGTCTCACGTGGCTGTCCCCTGCCGTCCAGCGCAATGATCAGTGTCGGAACAAACGAACAGCCGACCACCGCGATCGTTGGTCACGACCTCATCCAAATACGAATCGGTCGCGCCGCAGAGACCGCATGCGTGCGGGGCGCGGATCGGGCGGAACGGATGGTCGTCAAAATCGAGCGAGCGGACCTCGGTGTAAGGCGGCACCGCGTAGATGCGTTTCTCCCGCCCGGCGCCGAACAGCTGCAAGGCCGGCATCCGATGCATCTTCGGATTGTCGAAAGCGGGGATCGGCGAGGGCGACGTCAAGTAACGATCGTTGACCATCACCGGATAGTCGTAGCTAATGGCGATCTGGCCGTAGCGCGCGACGTCCTCGTAGAGCTTCACCTGCATCAGCCCGTATTCTGACAGGGCGTGCATCTTGCGCGCCTCGGCACGGCTCGGTTCCAGGCGGTAGAGCGGTTCGGGGATCGGCACCTGGTAGACGATGATCTGATCCTCGCGCAGCGCCGTTTCGGGGATGCGATGGCGGGTCTGGATCAGCGTCGCCGCCTTGGTCGAGGTGGTCGTCGCGACGCCGGCCGTGCGGGCGAAGAAGCGGCGGATTGAAACGGCGTTGGTCGTATCGTCGGCGCCCTGGTCGATGACTTTCAGCACGTCGTCGGGGCCGATCACGGCCGCCGTCACTTGGATGCCGCCCGTGCCCCAGCCGTAGGGCAGCGGCATCTCGCGGGCGCCGAAGGGCACCTGATGGCCGGGGATCGCGACCGCTTTCAGGATGGCGCGGCGGATCATGCGTTTCGTCTGCTCGTCGAGATAGGCGAAATTGTAGCCGTTCATTCCGCTGCCTCCGCCTGCAACGTGGACGCCGTCTCGGCGCGCAGGCGGCGCAGGTTTTCCAGTTCGCTCTGGAAATCGACATAGTGCGGCAGCTTGAGGTGCTCGACGAAGCCGGTCGCTTCGACATTGTCGCAGTGCGACAGCACGAACTCGACATCCTGCGCCGGCGCCCCCGCTTCTTCGCCCAATTCCTCGGCGCGCATGGCGCGGTCGACGAGCGCCATCGCCATCGCCTTGCGCTCGGAGAAGCCGAAGGCGAGGCCATAGCCGCGCGTGAACTGGGCCGGAACGGTTTTCGAGCCCGCGAACTGGTTCACCATCTGGCATTCCGTCACCGTGATCTCGCCGATCTCGATGGCGAAACCGAGTTCCGGCGGCACGATTTCCAACGTCACCTCGCCCATGCGGATTTCGCCCGCGAACGGATGCGTGTTGCCGTAGCCGCGCTGCGTGGCGTAGCCGAGCGCCAGCAGGAACCCCTCGTCCCCGCGCGCCAGCGTCTGCAGGCGGATGTCGCGCGCAGCGGGAAACGACAGGGGCTCGCGCGTCAGATCGCTTGGCGGTCCGCCGGCTTCGGACTGTTCGCGTTCGATCAACCCCTCATGGCCCAGGATGTCCGCCATGCGCGGCATTGTTTCCGTCGTAGCCTCGGCCTGCGGTGCGGGCGGTGGCTTCTCGCCGGGGGCGGCGAGGCCGAAGTCAAGCAGGCGATGAGTGTAGTCCGTCGTTGGGCCGAGCACCTGGCCGCCGGGGAGATCCTTGTAGATCGCCGAGATGCGGCGGCGGATGCGCATCGAGGCTGTATCGATCGGCTCGGTCGCGGCGAAGCGCGGCAGCGTGGTGCGAAAGGCGCGCAGCAGGAACGCCGCCTCGATCAGATCGCCCTGCGCCTGCTTGATGGCGAGCGCGGCCAGTTCCGGGTCGTAGAGCGAACCCTCGGCCATCACCCGGTCGACGGCGCGACCGAGCTGGCCGGCGATCTGGTCGAGCCCGAGTTCGACCGTGGCGGGCTCGCCGCGCCGCGCCTCGGCGAGCCAGGCATGAGCATTGTCGATCGCCCGCTCGCCGCCCTTGACCGCCACATAGGCCATCAGCCGGTCACCGCAACGCTGCGCGGTACGGCGGCGATCGTCGCGCCCGCGCACAGGATCAGGTCGATGCCGCAGGGGAACCGCGCATGGTTGGCGGCCCAGCGCGCGGCGAAATCCGGGGGAAGTTTGCCGGCATCAAGTCGTTGCTCGGCCGCGATGCCCGGCCCGCTCAGGCGCCACGACGGCCCCGCGCCCAACACGGCTACTTGCAGGATCATCGTGGCTCCATTCTGCGGCGTCTCGTGATCGCCCATGCGAAGGTCGGCCGGATCGATCCATCGTCGACAAACGACGAAATCCGCCTCAGCCGGCGCGCGCGCAAAATTCGCGCCGCAATGAAAGGCGATCCAGGGGCGAGCGGCATCGAACGCCGGATCGACCCAGACCGCCGTCTCCGCATCGATCAGCGTCAGCAGCACCGCAGCCGTGGCGGGGTCGAGCGGGGCGGGCGGGATCAGGCCGGCGCCGGCTGCGAGCAACGTGCCCGGTCGCGACATCGCGGTGAGGACCGCGCGGAACGTTGCCTGGGCGCCGCGCACCGGATCGGCGAAACCTGGCCGGATATCGACGGTCATGTCCGCATCGTCGCGAGGGTGAAAAACTCGACCCGCGTCGCCGCCGCCTTGCGCGCGGTCTCCGCCAACCTTGCGGCCTGGGCGCGGGCGAGGGGGACGATCACGGCCTCGGCCAGTTCGTTCGCGCGCTCCGGCGTCTGCAATGCCGCGTCCAGCGCGGCAGCCAGTTCGGCATGCGCGCCGTCCCGCCCGCTGACGTAGGCATGCCCGATCGTGCCGTCATCGAGCCGCACCGTGCAGCGTGTCACGCTCGCTTCGCCGAGGTTGAACGGGGCGCCGTCGCCGCCGGCCCGGCCGCGCACCATGACGAGCCCGGCTTCCGGGCCCCGCAGCCGCGTGTGCACGGGCAGGGCGGGGACGGCGCCGAGCAGCGCGCGGATCTGGCCGACCGGGCCGACGGCCAGGACCGCCATCCAGCGGCGGCGATTGACGGGCAATGCGTCATTCATGTTGTCTAGACATCTACGGAACTTGGAGCTATTCGTCAACGTGATGCAGCCCGCCATCGAACCTTCACGGCGTGACATTGCCGAGACGCCGAAGCTTCGTGACGGCGTCGCGCTGTGGCGCCGCATCGCGGGCACGCTCGCCGATGAGATCCGCGCCGGCGCCTTCGGCCCCGATGGGCGTCTGCCGACCGAAGCGGCGCTTGCCCTCCGTTTCGCGGTCAACCGCCACACCGTCCGCCGCGCGTTGGACGAATTGTCCCGCGCCGGTCTTCTGCGCACCGAACGCGGTCGCGGCAGTTTCGCCGTCGAGGAGGTGATCGATTATCGGGTCGGCCCGCGTACGCGTTTCTCCGAATGGGTGAGGCGACAGAACAGGGAGCCGTCCGGCCGGGTGCTCGATCTGCGGATTACCGCCGCGCCCGCCGACATCGCCCCGGGCCTCGGCATCGCCGAAGGCGCGCCGGCGGTGATGCTTCACCGCCTGGGCTACGCCGACGATCAGCCGGTCGGCATCGCGTGGCATTGGTTCCCCGCCCTGCGCTTTCCCGGACTTCGCGATGGCCTCGCCCGCCATGACAGCGTGTCCGCGGCCCTGGCCGAGGCCGGCCTGGCGGATTACCGCCGCAAGGTCACAAGGGTTTCGGCGCGAAGGCCGAGCGAGGAGGAGGCGCGGTTGTTGCAGATTCCGCGCGGGCAGCCCGTGCTGCTGACGGAAAACGTCAACGTCGACGCCGACGATCAGATCGTCGAGTTCGGCATCGGTCTCTACCCGACGCCGCGGGTGCAGATCGTCTTCGAGCCCTGAACCTTATCAGCGAGTTCCGGGCCAACGTTCGCACGATCACGTCATTGTGCACCGAAAGCAGCCATGCGCTGAACGAGTGCACAAAGTCACTGTTTTGCCAAAACTGCGAGGCTATTTTGCATCGCACAAAGCGGCACCGGCGGGACGGCGCGTCCTCATCCACCGGCTTTGGCTCGGAGCGGGCGGCGATGGTTGCGGTGTTGGCGGACATCTACTCGAAGTTGGCGGCAGGCGACCCGGCGATGCTGGCGGGTGCGTTCGCGGTGATGATCTCGTGCTCGTGGCCGCTGATGCGCACGCGGAACGCGATGTTCGCCGTGCAGATGACGGGCGCTTCGCTGTTCGGCCTGCACTACGCGCTGCTCGGCTCGCCGACGGCCTCGGTGATGTGCGCCGTCGGCATCGTCCAGACCATTGCGATAACGCAATTGCGCCGCCGCGCCGTCCGTTACAGCGTGCTCGGGGCGACGATCGTTGCTTCGCTGTGCATGACGGCGGCCACGTGGATCGGACTGCCTTCGCTCTTCGCCCAGAGCGGGCAGCTATGCGGCGCCTTCGGCCGGCTGCAGAAGGACGTGCAGCAGCTTCGTTGGTGCTTCCTTGCGGGCGAGGCGATGTGGGTCGCGCACAATGTCATCGTCGGTTCCCCCTGGGGCCTGCTGTCGGACACTTTGGTCGTGACGACTCTTACCATCGGCCTGTGGCGCGGCCGTCCGCGGCGCGTGCCGGCGTCAGTGCCTGCACCTGCCACTTCTGCCGCGCTGACGAGCGCCACCGCCTGAGCGGCAGTCAGGCGAACACGTAGCCGAAAGGTTCCGCCGCCCGCGCCAGGCGGTACAGGAAATGCCGCGCCAGCGTCGCGCCGACCACGAGATCGAAGCCCGGTTCGGCATCTGCGAGGTGCAGCAGGCACGGCAGGGCGGCCACCTGCATCGGCGCGGCGCTGCCGACCGGAAAGGCCGCGGTATCCAGATCGACGCGGCATAACCGAGCCAGCACGTCCCGCGCGGCGGCTCCGCTCAGGTCCAGGACCGCAACGCCATGGGTCTCGTCGACGATTGCCGCCGTTTCGCTGCAGGCGGTTTTGACCATGCGCGCCAGCGCACCCTCTTCGGATTGCGTGCCGAGCAGCAGCCACGTTGCCGGCTGGATGCAGAAGGCGCTGACGTGGCCCCCATAAGCGGCCCGACCGGGCGGCGGCAGCGCGAGGCCGAAATTCGCGGCAACGGCTGTCGTGACCGCTTCTGCCTGTTTCCGGCGCGCGGCGATCTGCACGGCGGCGGCGCGGCGCGTGGTGATCCGCAGCGGATGCTCGGTCGTCGCGCCGTAGCTTCCGGCGACCAGCAAGCCGTCGAGCGGCAAATGCGGTTCAGGCGCGGACACGCGCGTTCTCCGGATCGACGAAGTGCGGCGGGGTGATCTCGACCTCGACCACGCTGTCCTTGAGCGGATAGGCGGCGTGCAGCCGCGTGCCGATGCGGGACTCTCCATCGGCGAGCAGCGCGAGGCCGATCCAGCAATCCAGTTCCACCGATCGCGTCACGCTCGTCACGTGCCCGAGGCTGAGCGTCGTGCCCGGCGCGACCAGGTGCGCGCCGGCCCGAATCTCCTGGAGCGGCGCGTGCGCCCGCACGCCGACGAGGCGCGGCCGGGCGGGATCGGTGAGGCCGGGGCGCGTCGCCAGCGCCCGGCCGATGAAGTCGCCGCGCTTCCTCATCATCCGTGCGAGCCCCAGATCCGCGGCCGTCGTCTGCCCGTTCAGTTCCGCCCCGGCGACGTGCCCCTTTTCGATGCGCAACAGGTTCAGCGCCTCCAGCCCGTACGGCGCGAGCCCGAACGGAGCGCCCGCGTCGATCACCGCCTGCCAGGCGGTTTCCGCGAAACCTGCTGGTGTCATCAGCTCGTAGGCGAGTTCGCCGGAGAAGCTGATCCGTGCGACCCGGACCGGGCAGCCGCCGACCTCGCCAGCGCCGACCGCCATGAAGGGGAAGGCGTCGTTGCCAAGATCGAGGCCAGTGACGATCCCGGCGAGCAGATCGCGGGCGCGCGGACCGGCCACCGACATCCCCGCCCAGGCATCGGTCACCGACGCGATCTGAACATCCAGATCGGGCCAGACGGTCTGGAGGTAGAACTCCATGTGCTCCATCACCGGCCCGGCGTTAGCGGTGGTGGTCGTGACGAGGAAATGATCTGCGGCGAGTCGGCTCGTCGTGCCGTCGTCGAAGGCAATCCCGTCCTCGCGCAGCATCAGCCCGTAGCGCGCCCGCCCGACCGGCAGAGTGGAGACGGCATTGCAGTAGATACGGTCGAGAAAATGCGCCGCGTCCGGCCCCTGCACGTCGATCTTGCCCAGCGTCGAGACGTCGCAGACGCCGACGGCACCGCGCACGGTGCGCGCCTCGCGCAGGATCGACGACCACGCATCGCTGTCTCCGCGGGCCGGGTAGAGCGAGGGGCGGAGCCAGAGGCCGGTCTCGATCATCTCGGCGCCGTGGCGGATGTGCCAGTCGTGCAACGGGCCGCGGCGGATCGGGGCGAAATCCTTGCCGACATGGTGCCCGGCGATCGCACCCCACGTGACCGGCGTCGTGTAGGGCCGGAAATTCGGCAGGCCGACCGCCGCGATCGGCTCGCCGCGTGCCTCGGCCAGCACTGCCGCGCCGACAAGGCCGCCGATCTTGCCCTGATCGGTGCCCATCGCGTGCGTGGTGTAACGTTTCGCGTGCTCGATGTGGCGATAGCCCTCGCGATGGGCGAGGCGGATGTCCTCGGTGGTCACATCGTCCTGGATGTCGACGAACGCCTTTCCGCTCGCCTTGACCTCCCAGAGCGGCACGAGTGCCGGATCGGCGTCGGTCGCGGCCAGCACGGGAATGTTCGGCGTGCCGGGAAAGCCGCACGCCGCGGCGGCTTCGGCGCCTACCCTGGCGCCGTCACGGCTGGCGGCGGCGAGACCGAAAATTCCCGCCGCCGCGCCCGCCGAACGCTGCGGCTGCACCGGCGCGCCTGGGACGAACGTTGCGGCGCTGTCGTTCCATATCAGCGGCGTGCGCGACTGGCTGGCAAGATGCACAGCCGGATTGAAGCCGCCGGAGACCAGCAACACGTCGGCCTCCAGGTTGGTCTCGCTGCCCGTCGTGCCACGCCGCCGGATCTTTGCGCCGGTGACTGAAGCGCTGCCCAGCGTGCCAGCGATTTCGCTGCCGGCGAGCACACGGATGCCGCGCGCCGCGGCCGCCGCCATCGCCGGGGAGTCGGCGCGCGGATCGATCGCCGCCACGACGCCGAGGCCGCACTCCTGCAATGCGAACAGCGCGTCGTACGCCTGATCGTTATTGGCAAATGCCACGACGCGCCGCCCCGGCAGGGCAGCGAAGCGCCGCGCGTAGGTCGCCGCCGCGCCGGCCAGCATCGCGCCCGGCCGGTCGTTGCCGGGAAACGCGATGATGCGCTCGTGCGCGCCCGTGGCCAGCACCACCTCGCGCGCCCGGATCGTCCAGTACCTCTGGCGCGGCACGAACGGTGGCGGCTCCGGCAGATGGTCGGCGACCCGCTCGACCGCGCCAAGCATGTTGCCATCGTAATAGCCGAACACGGTGGTGCGCGGCATCAGCGTGACGTTCGAGAGCGCCGCGAACTGTGCGATCACGTGCCCGAACCAGACGTCCTGGGCCGGTTCGGAGAGCAGCCAGCCGCCGAGCGCGAAATCCTGTTCGCAGAGGATCACGCGTGCTCCCGCCGCCCCGGCGGCAAGCGCCGCCGAAAGCCCCGCGGGCCCGGCGCCGACGACGGCGACATCGCAGTGCGCGTGAGCAGCTTCGTAATCATCGGGATCGGCGACACGGGGCGCACGGCCCAGGCCCGCGGCGCGGCGGATCGCCGGTTCGTAGACCTTCTCCCACCACGACGGCGGCCACATGAACGTCTTGTAGTAGAACCCGGCGGCCAGCGCGGGCGAAACGAGGCCGGCGAGCGAGCGGATATCGAACCGCAGCGACGGCCAGCGGTTCTGGCTGCTCGCCTCCAACCCGTCGAACAGTTCCGCCAGCGTCATGCGCGTGTTGGGTTCGCGCCGCGCGCCGGAGCGCAATTCGCAGAGCCCGTTCGGCTCCTCGGCGCCGGCGGCGTAGAGGCCGCGCGGGCGGTGATATTTGAAGCTGCGGCCGACCAGCCGCACGCCGTTGGCGAGCAGCGCCGAGGCGAGCGTGTCGCCCGGATGGCCTTGGTAGGGCTGGCCGTCGAAGCGAAAGTTCAGCAGGCGGGTGCGGTCGATGCGACCGCCGGATGGGGCACGGAAATCCTGGCTCATGACGGCGGCACGTCGAGTGATCCGGTCGCCGGCGCGCTGCCGCCGATCTCGTGTGTCATTGTGTGACGCAGCACTTTCACGAACTGCCGGCAGCCGCCGACATGCTGCCACCATTCCACGTGCCAGCCGCGCGGATTCTTGCGGGCGTAGACGAAATCGGCGAACGCCTGCACCGGCGCGTCCGCCGGCGGCCGTTGCGCGGTCGCATCGCCACGATAGGAAAATTCGGCCTCCTCGCGCGGCCCGCAGAACGGGCAGGGGATCACGAACATCGCGCTACTGCTTCCACGGAAACGGTCCGGCGCCGCTCTCGTCGAGCACGCGGCCCGTGCGGAACCTATCGAGCGAGAACGCGGCGTTGAGCGCGTGCGGCTCATCGCGGGCGATGGTGTAGGCGTGGCACCAGCCGGAGGCCGGCGTCGCCTTGAAGCCGCCGTAGCACCAGCCGGCCGACATGTAGAGGCCGTCGATCGGCGTGCGGCCGATGATCGGGGAGCCGTCGAAAGTCATGTCCATCACGCCGCCCCATTGGCGCAGCACGCGCAGCCGCGACAGGCAGGGCATCATCGAAATGCCGGCGGCGAACACATGCTCGACGATCGGCAAATTGCCGCGCTGGGCGTAGGAGTTCCAGCCGTCGATGTCGCCGCCGAACACAAGCCCGCCCTTGTCGGACTGGCTGATGTAGAAA
>Ga0209415_10020056_pt1 | contig 10424 bp, 8 predicted proteins | sample PeaSoiSIISIP2007_FD_187696 | JGI IMG/M metagenome (GOLD analysis project Ga0209415, IMG submission 187696) | Peat soil microbial communities from Weissenstadt, Germany - SII-SIP-2007 (SPAdes) (version 2) | ecosystem: Environmental > Terrestrial > Soil > Wetlands > Peat | place: Germany...
CGGTGTGCCGCCAAGCCGGACTTCGCGCCTGCCGGGATGGATCAGCAACTCATGTACCCGGATTACGCCATCCTCATCCACTGTCTGCCGGGTACGGCGGCGCAGCACCGCGCGCACGCGCGCCACGAGCACCTTCGGGCTGAACGGCTTGGTCACATAGTCGTCGGCCCCGAGCTCCAGCCCCGCCACAATATCGCTTTCCTCCCCTTTTGCCGTCAGCATGACGATGGGGACGTTCCGCGTTTCCGGCTCTGCCTTGAGCCGCCGGCATACCTCCAGGCCGTCCATTCCAGGCAGCATCAGGTCCAGCACGATCAGGTCGGGAATCGCGGCGCGGGTCTGCTGCGCGAGTTCCTCGCCGGAACCGACCGCGGTGACCCGGTACCCCTCGCGGCCCAGGTTGTAGGCGATCAGTTCCTGGATATCCTCCTCATCTTCCACGACGATAATGTGAGCCTTGCTCATGGATTGCGTCTCAGTCGTGCCCAGCCGGTATGGCGCAGCGGCCGATTTCAGGCAGCGGCGATTTTTCGGGCGGCGGGCCGCGTTCCCTCCGCCGCCAGTATTCGCGAGACGTGTCAGCGGAGTATGAGCGGTGGGTCAGCGCCCAATGAGTCCGCTCATTCGGCCCGCCATGCGCGGCGTATCCTGCATCGTTGCTGCCGCGAATGTGAAGTCGAAATCGGCGAGTCTCGCAATGCCGAATGCCGTGCCACGGCCGTGCGATTCATGGACATGCAAAGCGTGGCATTGACCACTTGCTCGAACGTCGCAAGCCTCTGCGAAATTTTTCCCCAATCGTGGCTTGGCCGCAATGAAGCCGCAGTCGATCCTGCAAGCCCACAAGTGCAACGATTCTCGCCGCACTGGATCCTCGGCAGCCATGTTGGCGACGAACGCAGCGCACGATGCAGGCTTCCGTGACGGGCCGGCGAGCGGTGGCCACATCGTTACATGTACGCCCGGCGCTCTCATTTTAGCAGACCCTCGGCGCGAAAGGCTGCAACCTCCGCAGCGCTGTAGCCAAGCAGGTCGTGCAACACGCTGTCCGTGTGCTCGCCCAGCAAGGGGCCGCTGCTGCGGGGCGCGGTGGGCGCGTCGGAGAGCAGGAAGGGCAGCGTATTGCTCCTCAGCTCTCCAACTTCGGCATGCGGAAGCCTAACGAAGGCCTGGCGGTGTAGGAGCTGCGGGTCGCGGAATAGATCGCGGCCCTTCGCGACGTAGCCCGCCGGGATGCCCGCGGCCTGCAGCCGCTCCATCAGGTCGCGCTTGTCCTGTCCGGCGCTCCAGGCGGCTACGCGCTCCTCCACCTCCGCCTCGCGGGCCTTGCGCGCGGCGAGCGTGGCGAATTCCGCCTGCTTGCCCAGGCCGGGCTGGCCCATCAGGCGGCAAAGCGCCTCCCATTCCGCATCGCTGCGCACCGCGATCGCGCACCACTCGTCGCCGCCGGCGCAGGGAAACACGCCGTGGGGGCAGTACTGTGGATCGCGGTTGCCGTTTCGCCCGGCTACCCGCCCTGTGGCGCTGAAGTCCAGCACCGCCGGCGCCATGAACTGCATCGCGCTTTCAACCTGCGCCTGGTCCAGGTACTGGCCTTCGCCCGTGCGGCGGCGGTGCTCCAGCGCGCCCAGCAGCGCCAGCATGGAGAAGTAGGGCGCCACCCAATCCGGATAGGCCGCATAAGGCCCAAGCGGCGGTCCGTCCGGCTGGCCCGTCACTTCGAACATTCCTGCCAGCGCGGCTGACAGCACGCCAAAGCCCTTGTAGTTGGCGCGCGGACCGGTCTGTCCCATCAGGCAGTGGCTCAGCATGATCAGGCGCGGATTGAGCTTGGACAGCTCGCCATAGTCCAGCCCCCAATTCTTCATCACGCGCGGGGTGAACGTCTCGATCAGGACGTCGGCCCAGACGGCCAGGCGGCGGGCGATCTCGCGTGCCTTCGGCTGGCGCAGGTCCAGAAGGATGGACTGCTTGCCCAGATTGAACGGATGGTAGTAGCCGCCGCGGTTCACTCCGGGCTTGCCGTCCTTGAACGGTCCGCCGGCGCGGAAGACGTCCAGGTGCGTGCCGGTCTCCACTTTGACCACATGCGCGCCATAGTCGCAGAGCATGCGCGCGGAGAACGGCCCGACAATGGCGGTGCCGAAGTCGGCGACCTTGAGCCCGGCGAGGGGCAGGGCCGCAGGGTCCGCGCCGGAAGGCGCAACGGCCTGGGGCCGCGGTGGCGTGCCTGATGCAGGATGGGATTGGGTCATGGATCGCTTCCGCTTCTCGCCAAAGGGCCGCAACGCCGCGCGAGGTACCCCTTGAGGTGCGATTCTTCCTTCATTGTCTCGGATCGGGCGTGCAGTAGAACTCCAGCGCAGTCGAACGTGCGAAGGCCGTAAAAAAATGCCGCGCTGTTCCTTCGCGCGCCGAAATGAATTCCCGGTAGAGCACTAGCGGTCCGCCCATGGCCAGGCTAGATGCAACCCTGCGCCCGCAGCCTCTCCAGGTCAGCGGCCTTCAGCCCCGCCAGCTCGCCATAGACGGCGGCGTTGTCCTGGCCCAGCTCGGGAGCGACCGCCCCCTGAACCCAGGGCGTGCGCCCCATGCGCACCGCGGGGCCGGGATACCTCAGTCCTTCCGCATCCCCGGCCGCCGTCTCCCAGAAGCCGCGCGCGCCGAACTGTTCGTCCCGGAACAGGTCCTCCACCGTCTCGACGGGAGCCAGCATCAGGTCGAACTCCCGCGCGAGGGCGAACAGCTCGGCCTTGGTCTTTGCGGCAAAGTAATGGCCGAAGTCGCCCAGGCTTGCGGTCACCAGCGCCTGGGGCGCGGTGGCGAAAAAGTCGGAGAGCCAGTCTACCTTGTCGGCGTCTTCGGTTCGGAAGCCCTCGCTGCGCATGCGCTCGATGAGCTTTAGGGCGGCCTTCCCGCCCAGGTGTCCGGGATAGGCCAGGCAGACAACATATCCGTCCTTTGCCTCGAACACGACGCGCGTGCGTACCGGGCCCCGCGTGCGCCACTGTCCCTCGCGCTGGATCGGCTCGCGGTTGAAGTCCCAATAGGCGAACGGTGCCGCGCTGAGGGCGAGGAGGGCGTGCTGGGCGGCGGCGTCCACGTGCTGGCCGCGCCCGGTCTGGTGCCGCTGGAACAAGGAGAGCATGCCGCCCACGGCGCCCGCGCCGCATGCATGCAGGAAAGTCTGAGGCACGCCGATGCGCAGGGGCGGGCCGCCCCGCTCGCCGGTCATGAACATATAGCCACTCAGCGCCAGCGGCACGATGTCGGTCGCCTGGTAGTGGGCGTACGGTCCGGTCTGCCCGAAGGGCGTGATGGAAATCAGGATCAGCCTTGCATTGATTCGCTGCAACTCGTCGAAGTCCAGCCCCATCCGCTCCAGCGTGCCGGGCGCGAAGCCTTCGATGACGAAGTCCGCGCGCTCCGCGAGCCGCCGGAAGACGGCCCGGCCCTCGTCCCGCTCCAGGTCGAGCGTAACGCTCTGCTTGCCGCGATTGTAGGCGCGCCAATGCACGCTGACCTCTGAGCCGTCCCTGCCGCGAAACAGGGGCGGCACGCGCCGGCCCGGGTCACCTCCGGGAGGCTCGATCTTGACCACCTGGGCGCCGAGATCCGCGTACATCTTCCCGCACAGGGTGATCTCCGCTCCTGGAAGCTCGAGCACCCGAGTGCCGCTCAATGGGGCGGGTGCGGGACGGAGTCCGGCTGCGGTCTGCGGTGCGGTCATCGGGCTCGTCAAAGGGCGCGTTTGGAGTCACGCGACGGCGAAGCGCAGCCGCTTTCCATCTCTCGCGGCTCGCGCGTGAAGCCTGCCGCCTGCATCGCCCGACGGTAGCGTAAGCCGCGGCACCTTGGCAAAGATTCGGGGCGCAAGACGATGCGGCATTCAGCCACTTCTCGCCTCCGGTCGATGGAGAGACTGTTGCCCCGGCCACCGCGTGGCGAGCGGCGAGACGGGTGCTGTGGCAAGGTGCGGGACTGGCTGGAGCGGTAGCGGGGAGAGGCGGCTTGGGCGGCCCTCACGCCACGATCCGGCCCAGCCGCACGGCGGTCAGGCCCGGGGAGAGGTTGCGCCCGGGCATGATGAGCACGCACCTGTCGTGGGGCGTGCGTACCTCCCGCTCGCCGTCGCGCGCGATGACGGTGCCCTGGCGCGGAATGACCTCCAGTCCCTGGAAGTCGCGCACGAAGGCGAAGTCGCGCGAGGCAATGGTGACCGGGCCACTGACGTGGATCTCGACCTGGGCTTGGGCGCTTGAGGTGCTGGGCGGTAGGGGCTCGAGGCGCGGTTCGAGCCAGGCGGGGTCGACGCAGTCCAGAGCCTCCAGGAAACGCAGCGCGGTCTGCCGCGCGACCCCTTGGCTGGAAGGGTCCCAGTGCTGACCGCATTCGATCAGCAGGGCCGTGCGCGTGCCGGCCGGATCGTCGAATGCGCCGTAGTCGCGCATGCGCCGGCCCGCGTCGTGGCCCGGGTCGCGCACCAGATGCCCGGGAACGCCCATGCGCCGCGCCAGCGCGAGCGCCCGCGGACGCATCCCACACAGCATCAGGGGAGGCGAGGCCAGGTGCATGGAGTGCAAGTCCAGCAGGAAATCCGCGCTCTCCACGATCGGCAGCAGCGCCCGCGCCCGCTTCAGCTCCAGGCTGGAGCGCCGGCTGCCCAGGACTTCCCGAGCCCACACTCGGTTGAGATCCTCGTCCACGAAGCGCGACTCGTAGGGCCGCAGCGGATCGAAGCGCTCGTAGGCCTCCACGTTGGCGAAGCTGAGCGTGAGCCTGCCGCGCACCGGCCGCACGTCCTGGCGGAACAGCCAGTCCAGCGCCTGCGCCCCGCAGAGCTCGTTTCCGTGCGTGATGGCATTGACGAGGACGTGCGGGCCGGGACGCCCGCTGTCGAATGTCGTGACGTATGGAACGCCGGTGTTGCCATTCCGGTATGGCGCGAGGTCGGGTAGCCCGGATTGAATGGTGGCGGCGGAGCGGAGCATGGATCGCTTTGTGGAAAGTGTCGGCAGTGTCAGCCTAGCCTTGCCGCTCGGCTCGTTGCAAGCCTTGCGGGTCGGCTGCGGCACGCGATTTCCCGAGGCGGACGATCGTGCTATGTTCGGACCGTTGCACCCACCCGCGGGAGGAGACCCCGGTGCCGTTCGCCGCAAATCCCGTCCGTCAGCGAAACGCATTCCGCACCCCCTCCGCGCATGCGCGATGGGTGTGGATCGTCGCGCTCATTGGCGCCGCCATGGCGCTCGGCGGGTGCCTGCAGGACGCTCAGAACCAAGCCAGTGGCTTCAACTTCGACAATCCGGCCGACCCGACGGCCACCGCATCCACCTCCATCGCGATCGTAAGCGTGGATTACCTGAGCAGCGTACAGACCGTCACAATCGTCAATTCGAGCGGATTGGCGCAAGACATGACCAATTGGCTGCTGCAGAACTCGGGTGCATCCGGCAATCAGTACCGCTTCAGCTCGTTCACCCTCGGAGTGGGGACCTTCGTTCGCGTCCACGGTGTCACAGGCACGGACACTGGCACCGACCTGTATGCGGGCACCCCCGGCACGACGAGTCCCTTCCCCTACAGTCCTCCTGAGGTCGCAATCCTGCAGAACAGCGGGGGCGTCAACGTGTCCTCCTGCACGGTGGGGAGTCCTACATGCTGATCCGCCCACGGCGGATCCGGACGGGGAAGCCCGCCCTGGCGGCACTGGCGGCGGCAGCCCCGTGGGTTGAAGGATGGCTGCGCCGGCTGCCGCTTCGGACGTCGCTGCTGGTCTTGGCGCTGACGGGCTTCTCAGTAACAGGCCGCGGCGCGGAGCTGCGCGTCGTGCTCGAAGCCGCCCCGGTCACCCTCGACCCCCTGCTCGCCGCCGACGCCTCCGGGGTGCGCATCAGCCACCAGCTCTTGTGCGAGACGCTGTTGACGCTGGGCGAGTCGCTAAGCATCGAGCCGGGGCTGGCTCAGCGCTGGGAGCGGCTCACGCCGACGCGCTACCGGTTCCACCTGCGGCCCGGCGTAAGCTTTGCCTCCGGTGCGTCCCTGGACGCACGGGATGCCGTTGTCACGCTCGAGCGCGTGCTCGACCCAGCCACCGGCTCGCCCTACGGCGCGCCGCTGCGGGAGAAGGTTAGCGCCCTGCGCCTTGTATCCGTGGGCGGGCGCACGCCCCTCGCCTTCGAGGTGGAGCTGAAGCGGCCCTATGCCTCGATCCTGAGCGACCTCGTGCTGCCCGTGCTGAGTCGTGAATCGCCACGCGCCGGCGCGCCGGAAGCGGGCCGCGCGCCCGGCGAGCGCCGCCCCAGCGACTGCAGCGGGCCCTACCGGCTCGCGAGCCGCACTCCGGTCGAGATCGTGCTCGAGCGTTCGGACACCTACCATGGGCCGCAACCGCCCCTGGATCGGATCGTCTTCAAAGTCGTGCAGGACGAGAACACGCGCCTGCTCAAGTTCTACAAGGGCGACGTGGACCTGGGCATCAATGTGCTGCCCCTGGACAAGCTCGACCTGTTCGCAAAGCGGCCGCTGACCGACCGCTACCGGGTGGTGGAAGGCGCCGGCCTCTCGTTCGAGTACCTGGGGTTCAACTTGGAGGACCCGCTGCTGGCTGACCGGCGCGTGCGGCAGGCGATTGCCCACGCCATCAATGTCGCCGACTTGATGCGTTACCGGCAGCGCGGTCATGCCGTGCGCGCCGTGAGCCTGCTGCCGCCGGGCAGCGCAGAAGCCTGGCCCGGCGCTCCACCCGCCTACGATCCGGCCCTGGCCGAGCGAATGCTCGACGAGGCAGGCCATCCGCGCTCGTTCGGCAAGCGCTTCTCGCTGGTGTACAAAACCAGCACGGAGCGGGCGGCCTTGGCACGCGCCCGCATCGTGCAGGGGGACTTGCGCCGGGTGGGGATCGCTGTCGATATCCGCACGTACGAGTGGGCGACGTTCTTCGACGACATCCAGAAAGGCAACTTCCAGCTTTATGCCCTACGCTGGATAGGCGTGAGCGACCCGGCGTTCCTGGCCGAAGTGCTGCTCTCGGACCGCCTGCCGCCCCAGGGCCGCAACCGGGGCCGCTACCGCAATCCCGCGATGGACGCCTTGCTGCGGGCCGCGCTGGTGGAAGCCGACGGGGCGAAACGCCGGGAGCTGTATCGCCAGGCGGACAAGCTGGCGCAGGAGGACTTGCCCTACCTCCCGCTCTGGCACAACAACACGGTAGCGATCGTGTCGAAGCGCTTCTCCGGCTTCCGGCTGCACCCTTCCGGCGGGTTCCAGGCGCTGCCCCTCATGCAAGTGGCGCCTGACGGGCCGGGGCGTCCGGGCCTCGCGATCAAACCATGAGCTTCTTCTTCAATCGCCTATTGTGGACCGCGCCCATCCTGCTGGGCGTGGTGAGCCTGGTGTTCCTGCTGCTGCACCTGGTTCCCGGAGATCCGGTGGACCTGATGCTGGGGGAGCAGGCGCTGGCGGCGGACCGCGCGCAACTACGGGCACAGCTCGGGCTGGACCGGCCCCTGGGCGAGCAATACGCCAAGTACCTGCGCCGCACCATCGCGGGCGATCTGGGTCTCTCGCTTCCCTCGGGCGAGCCGGTCGCAGGCAGGATCGGGGAGCGCTATGGGGCGACGGTGGAGTTGATGCTGGGGGCCATGGCCGTGGCACTGGCGATCTCTTTTCCGCTTGGGATACTCGCCGCGGTGCATCAAGGGCGTTGGCCGGACCAGGCGGCCAGCACATTCGCCGTCCTGGGCGTGGCGGTGCCCAGCTTCTGGCTGGGGCCGATGCTGATCCTGGTGTTTGCGATCTGGCTGGACTGGCTTCCGGTGGACGGACGTGAGGGGCCGGAGAGCTTGGTGCTGCCCGCGCTGACGCTGGGGCTGGCGCTGGCGGCCCTGCTGAGCCGGATGCTGCGGGCGGCGCTGGTGGCCGTGCTGGGCGAGGACTACGTGCGCACGGCGCGGGCGAAAGGGCTGCCGGAACGCACGGTGTTGTGGCGGCACGCGCTGCGCAACGCCCTCGTCCCGGTCGTCACGTTGCTGGGACTGCAGATCGGGGTGCTGCTCTCCGGCGCCATCATCACGGAGAGTATCTTCGACTGGCCGGGCCTGGGCGGGCTGATGCTCGACGCCATCCGGCGCCGGGACTATCCGCTCGTGCAGGGCTGCGTGCTGGTGATCGCCCTCGCGTATGTGGCCGTCAACCTGGCGACCGACCTGACGTATGGCTGGATCGATCCGCGCATCCGGCACCGCGAGGGCGGCTGACTTCCACGGTTGAACGTCTTCAGGCGGGCGGTAACGATGAGCCGGGCGGGCAAGAAGACGATCCTGCTGCTATCCCTGCTCGGGCTGGGTTTCTGCGCGCCGGCGGTGTTGGCGCCCTGGCTCGCTCCCTACGATCCGGGCGGGATGGATCTGGCCGGGGCGCTCGATCCGCCCAGCGCGGGCCACTGGCTCGGGCAGGATGAGAGCGGCGCGGACATTCTCAGCCGATTGCTCTACGGCGGGCGGGTGTCGCTGCTGGTGGGCGTGGCCACCGTGCTCGTCTCGGCGACCGTGGGGACGCTGGTGGGTCTGCTCGCAGGTTACGCGGGCGGCTGGGTGGAGCAGGCGCTGATGCGGCTGGTGGATGTATTGCTGGCATTTCCCGGACTGCTGCTCGCGATCGCCTTCGCCGCGGTGCTGGGGCCGGGCCTCGGCAACGTGATCGTGGCCCTGTCGGTGCTGGGCTGGACCGGATACGGGCGCGTGGTGCGGGGTCAGGTGCTTGCCCTCCGCGAACTCGACTACGTCATGGCCGCGCGGGCGCTGGGCATGGGCCACGGCAGAATCATGGCCGTGCACCTGCTGCCGAACATTCTGCCCGTGCTATGGGTGCAGGCGTCCTTTGGACTGGCCGGCGCGATCCTGGCAGAGGCGAGCCTGAGCTTCCTGGGTCTGGGCATGCCCCCCGGCACGCCGAGCTGGGGCGCCATGCTCGCCGACGGAAAGGCCGTGCTCATGCAGGCGCCCCACGTCTCCCTCTTCCCGGGGCTGTGCATTCTTCTGGTCGTGCTGGGTTTCAACCTGCTGGGGGATGCCCTAGCCGACTGGCTCGACCCGCGCCGCCGCGAGCGCTGAGCCTGGCGGCGGTCTAGCATTCCGGGAAGCATGAGCGGGAGCGCAGCCGGCGTGACTTTTCGCCGGGCCATTGTTAGCCTTTTTAGTCCGCCGGAACGGGGAGTCGCACGATAGTCTGCACGGTGGTCCGCGCAATGGGCTGCACGGTCGGCCTTACTGTGGCCAGTCCATCCGTTGCCCGTAGCCGTTCACCAGCCTCGTACGCACAGGCGCAGCATGCAGCAGCCGGCGCCCTTTTCTGCGCAGCCCCTGTCCCAGGCTGACCTGAACCTGCTCGCCCTGGATGTCGTCCAGAAGCTCCAGAAGTCCTACGAGCCAGGGAAGGATCGCGTCGTCACACCCGAAAATGTGTATCAGGCCGGCATCGCCGCTGGACGGGCGGAGCTGGAGGCGTTTGTGCTGCGGCTGTTCCTGCCAGGCTCGGCCGTGGAGGGGCTGGAGCACCTCGACGAGGCCCTTGCCCACGTGCAAGCCGGCCGCAGCGTGCTGTTCATGGCCGAGCACCGTGGCAACCTCGACGTTCCGTCTTTCCATGCGCTGCTGCGCCGCGAGCATCCCCGCTATGGCGGCATTCTCGATCGGCTGGTCTATGTCGCCGGGCGCAAGCTCAACGAATCTTCCGAGTACATCAAGATGTTCACGGAGAAATACTCCCGCCTCGTCATTGTCCCCAAGCGGGATTTCCCCAAGCCCAAGCCGCAGGAGACCGAAGCGGAGCGGGCTGCGCGGGACCGCTTCGAGAAGGAGGCGGGCCGGATCAACCGCGCCGCGTTCCGCGAACTGCTGCGGCTCAAGAAGGCCGGCAGGATATTCGTGCTGTTTCCGCTCGGCGGACGGCTCAAGCCCGACGCCGACAACGTCCCGGTGCGCGAGTCCACCGCCTATGTGCGCGCGTTCGATACGGCCTTCCTCGTCAGCATGGACGGCAATACCTTGCCTCCTCTGCCGCGCATGGAAGACGAGCGGCCGATTCAGGCGCGGGTCGTGTTCCGGGTGGGCCCAGCCCTCGACTGCAAGTCCTTCCTCGCCGAGCAAAAGGCGCGCCTCGACGAGGCCGTGGGGGCGGGCACGCTGCCCCCCGAGGCGGACCCGGGGCAGTTCGCCGTCGAGCAGGTCATGGCCATGCTTGCCAACCTCAGGCTCACCGGCGCCTACGGCCAACCGCAACCCAAACCAAGTCCGGTGCAGGCCAGCGCGTGACACCGCGATTGCCGGTCATGGCAGACCATTGCGCTCCCGACGCGGCGGCGGTCTTCCGGCGGATGACACGACCCGTATATTATAGTAGCTTGTGGCGGGAGACCTTCTGGT
>Ga0209415_10020057_pt1 | contig 10424 bp, 9 predicted proteins | sample PeaSoiSIISIP2007_FD_187696 | JGI IMG/M metagenome (GOLD analysis project Ga0209415, IMG submission 187696) | Peat soil microbial communities from Weissenstadt, Germany - SII-SIP-2007 (SPAdes) (version 2) | ecosystem: Environmental > Terrestrial > Soil > Wetlands > Peat | place: Germany...
GGGGGCTCGAACCGTTCCACCCGCAACCGCGCCGGCGTTACAAGTGCTATTTCCAAATGAGGATTCCCGCAATGGCATGCACAAGAGCGCTTGTTCTCCTCGCAATGTTTTTTCTGTGCCAGGCTTGCAGCCTCAGCGATCATCCGGTTGTTGAGTCGAAGTTGGGGAAGCTGTCGAGCCTTGAGGCGCTCGAAAAGCTCGTCGACGTCTCAGGCCCGATCGAGGTCGAGACGGTCAATAGTGCAGATTGGACGGTTCCGCTCTCGGGCCTGTTGGATCTGAAGAGCGCCGCTGCGCAAGCAGCGCATTTGACCGACCGCCCGGAGCCGATTCACGTCTTTGTCCACATCGTACGACACCCGCAATTCGGCACCTATCTGGTCGATACGGGCGTGTCTGAGCAATTGCTTGCCGATCCCGGCGGTCATGGCATTTCTTGGCTGGTTCGAAAGGTCATGCCACTCGATCAGATGCATATAAGAGAAGGTACGGCCCACGTCGTTGCTCGTATCCCTGGTGGCATCCAGGGTGTGTTTTTCACTCACCTGCACGTCGACCATATTTCGGGGATGCCGGATATTCCGGGAGGCGTTCCACTGTATGTTGGCCGCAGTGAATCGACTGCGACGTCATTTCAAAATTTATTCGTTCGCGGCACCACGAACAAGCTGTTCGAGGGCAAGGCGGCGCTGCAGGAATGGCCATTTCGGTGGAATGACGATCACAAAGGAATCGTCATCGGCGATATCGTGGACATTTTTGGCGACGGCTCGGCCTTTGCCATTAGTGTGCCTGGCCACACACCGGGCAGCACGGCGTATCTACTACGGACGCCCAAGGGTCCCGTCTTGCTGACCGGCGACACGTCGCATACCCGTTGGGGTTGGGAACACGGTGTGGAACCGGGGAGCTACACCGCCGATCAGCCAACGAACCTCAAGAGCCTGCTGATGCTCGAGGATCTCGTCGGGCGGCATCCCGCCACGGACGTCCGGTTCGGGCACCAATAGAGGTCACGCCGGCAGATGACTTTGCATCCAATTGACCGGATTGGCCGTACTAGATCAAATGGTGACCATGTCCGTGGCCGACAATGACGAGATCGAGCAGCTGCTGATTCGGTGTGCAGCTCAGGATCCGGCTGCCTTGGAACAGTTGTACAAACACGTCGCGGGCACCCTGCTGGCCGTCGTCCTGCGCATCGTGCGCCAGCGGGATTTGGCCGAGGATACGCTGCAGGATGTGTTCGTACGTATCTGGGTGAACGCACGCCAGTACGACCAGATACGCGGCCGGCCGCTCGCATGGATGATCTCGATCGCCCGCTACCGCGCGATTGACCTGATGCGCAGTCAGCGCCTCGCAGTGCCGTTGATCGAGGAGGACCTGCCGGAACAGCTGATCGCGACGGACGCTGAACCGGCCTCGTTCGGGGAGTCCGCGCGGACCAAGACCGCACTCCAGCATTGCCTGGAAATCCTCTCGGCACCGCAGCAGCGCTGCCTGGTGCTCGCGTACCAGGAGGGCCTGTCGCACGAAGCGGTGGCGACATCCGTGGGGCAACCGCTCGGCACCGTCAAGAGCTGGATACGGCGTGGCCTGCAAAGCTTAAGACGGTGCCTTGAATCATGAATCACGAGCACGAAGAACTGATTGACCTGCTGGCCGCCGAGTATGTGGTCGGTACGCTGCGCGGATCGGCGCGGCGTCGTTTCGAACGCATCTGCTCGAGCATGCCGGCGGCCAATGCGGCGCGGTCACGCTGGGAAGATCGCCTCGCGATACTCGCGCTGCAACTGGATCCGATCCAGCCGCAGGCCCGCACCTGGCGCGCGATCCGCCAGCAGATCTCGGCGACCACGGTCACGCCGATGCGGCCGCGCAAGCCTCGCGGCCGTTGGCTTGCGCTGGCAGCTGCCGCAGCGCTGCTCGCGATCGCTGTGTGGCTGGTGCCGCAATGGACCGGCGCGCCGACGCAGATCGTGGCGGTGCTCGGCACAGACGCCGCGCATCCGCAGTGGCGTATCGAGCGTTCGGCCGACGCTCATCAGCTGCGCGTGACCGCTCTCGGCGCCATGACGTCGGATCCGCGCAGTGCCTTCGAACTGTGGGCACTGCCACGCGACGGCAAGCCGCCCGTCTCGCTGGGCCTGCTGCCGCGGGACGGCAACGCCGCACTGAGGCTGAACCTTGCGCAGAGCCTCGCGGTCCTGGCTGCCGGCAAACTCGCGGTCAGTGTCGAGCCGCCCGGTGGCTCGCCGACCGGGGCGCCGACGGGTCCGGTGATCATGCTGGTCGCGGTCACGAGTTCTTCTTGAGGGCGCTGCATCCACTTGGAGTCGGTCTTCGTATTGTCAGTCAGGGGGTACGCCGTGCCCCACCCACTGACACAGGAGATGCGACCGATGAAACGATCCACATTGCCATGGCTGCTCATTGCATCACTCGCCTTGGTGGCGTCCGCCGCTAACGTACAGGCGTCGAGTCACCGGGAGGCACCCTTCATCACGACCCATCCGAAAGTGGATGGCAGTGACTTCTATATGTTCAGCAGCTACGAGCCGGGCCGTTCCGGCTACGTCACGCTGATCGCGAATTACCAGCCGCTGCAGGATCCGTTCGGCGGACCCAATTACTTTTTCATGGATACGCAGGCGCTCTATGAGATCCATATCGACAACAATGGCGACGGCATCGAGGACCTGACGTTCCAGTTCCGGTTTACCGATACGCGCGCAGGCCTCGCCGTCAATGCCGGCGGCAAATCCATTCCCGTGCCTCTGACCAACATTGGCCCCATCAGCAGCACCAACATGAGTGCGCAGAATGTCGTGGAGACCTACACGCTGACCCTGGTGCGCGGTGATCGGCGCCATGGCCAGGCGCTGCCGATTACCGATACGGCCACCGGCAGCACGGTCTTTGCAAAACCGCTCGACAACATCGGCGCGAAATCGATCCCGGGCTATGCCGACTATGCGGATAGCTTCATCCACACCATCAACATCCCGGGCTGCAATGCACCGGGCCGGGTATTCGTCGGGCAGCGCATGGACGGATTCGTCGTCAACCTCGGCGAGACTTTTGACTTGGTCAATATCAAATACCCGGTCGAGGAACTCGCACCGGCGGGCGTCAACGCGCGCAACGATGAACCGAATTCGCTCGCGGACAAGAACGTCACGTCACTCGCGCTGGAGATTCCCACTGCCTGCCTGACCGCCGGATCCGATCCGGTAATCGGCGGCTGGACCACCGCCAGCATTCGGCAGGCCGAAGTCGTCAACTCCGCGCCGCAGAGTGACAAGAGCGTCGCCAGCGTGGGTGCCGTCCCAAGTCCGACCGGTTCGCTGGTCGCGGGCGGTGCGTGGGTACAGGTGTCGCGTCTTGGCGCACCGCTCGTCAATGAAGTCGTGATTGGGCTGCCCGACAAGGATCGCTACAACGGATCGAGCCCGAGGGACGATGCGCAGTTCGCCGACTATGTCACCAATCCCTCGCTGCCCGTATTGCTGCAGGTACTGTTTGGAAGTGCCGGCGTCGTTGCGCCCAATGTGTATCCGCGCACGGACTTGGTCGCGGTATTCCTGACCGGTGTACCGGGCCTCAATCAACCGAAGCACGTGACGCCGGCGGAGATCCTGCGACTCAACACCAGCACGCCAGTCACTCCGGCCGCATCGCAAAATGACCTCGGCGTCATCGGCGGTGACCCAGCGGGCTTCCCGAATGGCCGGCGCCCGATCGATGATGTCGTCACGATCGCGTTGCGGGCCGCGATGGGCGTGTTGCTGACGCCTTATAACGGCAGCGCCAGCGACCCGGACCCCTCGTCCGACGCATCGCGGCAGCTGCACTACACCGATGGAGCCGAACCGAATCCGGCGAACTATCTGACCGCTTTTCCGTATCTGATGACGCCGATCGCCGGCTCGCCCAATAGTGCGACGAACTGAAGGAGCGCAATCACCATGTTTACCAAGACACTGATCAGTGCCGCCGCACTGTGTGCAGGGGCTCTGCTGCAGTCGGGCTGCGGTGAGGGGTCCGCCAACCCGGTCGGTTCGATGCTGCAGCAGCAGGGGCAGCAGGAGACGCTCGACACGCAGCAACTACTGGCGATGGCGCAGGTCACGAGCGAAACCACGGATCCCAAGTCGGTCGGAGCCGGGGCATTGACGGTCGCTGATCTCAACGACCAGACGTCCGATCCGCTCCCGGTCGGATAGGCATGCGCGAGCTTCGCCACGCAGTGGCAGAGTGGCTGTTGGCGATGACGATGGGCGGCGCACTCTGTGCGCCGCTCATCGCGAAGCCGTATATCCCTGCTGACGATGCCCAAATCCTTGCGCAGCTTCCGGCCGGTGCACGCCATGCGGATGTGACGGCGCGGCGCATGGCAGTTGATCGGCTCGATGTGACCGTGCTGTTGGCTCAGTTCTACATCGAGCAGGCGCGCGCCTCCGGGGATCTGCGCTACCTCGGCTATGCGGAAGCAGTGCTTGCGCCGTGGGTGGCTAAACCGACGCCGGTGCCCGCGGCTCTCGTGCTGCAGGCCACAGTGCAACAAAGCCGCCACGAGTTCGCGGCGGCGTTGGCGACGCTCGATCGGTCGCTCGTCGCGCGACCCAATGACGCGCAGGCCTGGCTCACGCGCGCAACCGTATTGCGGGTACTCGGGCGATACAGGGAAGCAAATTCAGCCTGCGCACAATTCGCGCTGCGGGCCGATGCCTTCCTCAGCATGATCTGCCAACAATCCATCGAAGGCCTCGCCGGGCATCTTGCGAGCGCCTACGGGACGCTGGCCGCAGCACCCACCGAGGGCCTATTGAATCCAGAACGGGCATGGCGTGAATCGGAGCTCGGCGAGATGGCGGTGCGCCTGGGACGCGATGCCGAGGCTGAGAGTTGCTTCAAAAGAGCTATCGTGCTCAATGCGCGCGACTTCTATGTCCGCGCCGCCTATGCCGATCTGCTGCTGCGTCAGCTCAGGTACCGGGAGGTATTGGCGCTGCTCGACGGTCAGCAGAGCATCGAACCGTTGCTGCTGCGCCTCGCGATTGCGCAGAAGCAGCTCAATGATCCGAACTTCGCGCACAGCCGCGAGCTGCTGCAGGCGGCGTTTGCCGCGGAAGCGCAGCGCGGCGAGGCGGTACATCGGCGCGAGGAGGCGAGGTTCCTGCTCGAAGTAGAGGATCGGCCGCGCGACGCGCTTGCCGTCGCGATTGCGAACTGGGCCGTACAGCGCGAGCCCGATGACGCGCTGGTGCTGGTCGCGGCCGCCTATGCCGCCGGTGATCCTAAGGCGGCGGATCCCGCGCTCGAGTTTGCGCGGGCGCAGGGCTTGCGCGATGTGCGCCTCGACGGCGCCGCCGCTGCGCGCTCATGAAAAGACCGGCTGCGATACACCGATGGTGGCTGCCGGTCCTCGCGCTGTGCGTTGGCGCCGCGATGAGCGCCCAGGCACACGTTGCCAGCAACAGTTTCCTGACCATGCGCATCGAGAGCGCGAGCGTCGAGGGCTCGGTGGAACTGGCGGTCCGCGATGCGGAGATTGCGGTCGGTCTCGACAGCAATCACGACGGGCAGGTCAGCTGGGGCGAGGTGCGCGCCGCGCAAGCCGCGCTGCTCGTCTACCTGCGGCAGCACCTGCAGCTCGCGGGAGCTGATGGGGGCTGCGCGCTGCGCTTCGGTGAGCTGCAGATAAACGCGAGGGTCGACGGCAACTATCTGTGGCAGGCCTTCACCGCGCAATGCCCGAGCCCGCTTGAGCAGCTGAGCATCGATTACCGGCTGCTCGATGCGGAGGATCCGTCGCATCGCGGCCTGCTGACGCTGATCGCGCGGGGCAGCACGCAGTCGGCGGTACTCGGCGGCGCGAAGCAGAACCAGCGGTTTGACCTCGGGCATCCGTCGCCGTGGAATGCGTTCGCCGAGTATTTCGAGGTCGGCGTCTGGCATATCTGGAGTGGCATCGATCATCTGCTGTTCCTGCTGTCGCTGCTGCTGCCGGCCGTGCTGGTACGCCGTACACAACGCTGGCAAGCCGTGCCGCGGGCCGCGCCCGCCATTATCAACATCCTCAAGGTGGTGACCGCGTTCACGCTCGCCCATTCGATCACGCTGTCGCTGGCGGCCTTCGACATCATCAGGCTGCCGTCGCGCTTGACCGAATCCGTGATTGCCGCATCAATCATTGTCGGCGCGTTGAATAACGTCTTTCCACTCGTGACCGAGGCGCGCTGGCGCATCGCCTTCGCCTTTGGCCTGCTGCATGGCTTTGGCTTCGCCGCGGTGCTATCCGACATGGGACTGCCGCGCGGCGCGCGGTTGATTTCGCTGGTGGCATTCAATCTCGGCGTGGAAGCCGGGCAGCTCGCCGTCGTGCTCGCGATCATGCCGGTCGTCTATGCGTTGCGCGCCTCGCGCCTGTACCAGCGAGCGCTCATGCCCTGGGGATCGACGGCCATCGCCAGCCTCGCGCTGGTGTGGTTTGTCCAGCGCGCTATCGGTTAGCGCCAATTGCCGCTGCCGCATCCGCACGATGCCTCGGTCCGTATATCCCCTGAGCGAATCACATTAACAATGTTAGAACTCAGGAGACATACGAATGTTCAAGCGAATCACAGGTACCCGAGTCGCGCTACTGATCGCAGTTGGCGCACTCTCGGTCGCGCAGGCGGAAGCGGCCTCGCTTTACACCAATCTGGGCGGCAAGACGGCGATTGTCGCCGTCGTCGATGACTTTGTCGGCCGTGTGGCGGCCGATACCCGGATCAACGCGTTCTTCGCTGCCACGGCAGCCGATCCGATGCGCCTGGCGGCCTTCAAATCCAAGCTCGTTGACCAGATCTGCGAGGCGAGCGGCGGCCCGTGCAAATACACAGGGCTGAGCATGAAGGAAGCCCACGCCGGCAGAGGCATCAGCGCTGCGGATTTCAATGCGCTGGTGTCGGATCTGGTCGCGGCGCTGGATAAGTTCCAAGTCGCGCCGAAGGATAAGCAAACCCTGCTGGGCGTGCTTGGGCCGATGCAGACTGACATTGTCGGCAAATAGGCGCGCACATCGCCGATGGATGCTCGCGAGCGCACTGCTGAGCGGCGCAGGATGTTCCCCGGTCCTCGCCCAGCAGGTCGCGGCGCTCGATGAGATTGTCGTGGCGGCCGAGCGCTTGAACCTGCTCGGATCCGCCACGACGGCCAGCGAAGGAGTCGTCGCGGACCAGGAACTGCAGCTCGCGCCCGACTATCGCCCGGGCCAGCTCCTGGAGACGGTGCCCGGCCTGATCGTGACCTTGCACAGCGGTGAGGGTAAGGCGAATCAGTTCCTGCTGCGCGGCTACAATCTCGATCACGGTACGGACCTCGACACCATTGTCGACGGCATGCCCGTCAATGAACCGACGCATGCACACGGGCAGGGCTACACGGATCTCAATTTCCTGATGCCGGAGCTTGCGGACGAGATCACCTACACGAAGGGACCTTACTACGCCAATGTCGGCGACTTCGGCGCCGTGGGCTCGGTGCGCGTGAGCGTCCGGGACACAATCCCGGATCAAGTCTCGCTGACTGCCGGAACGCTCGGGTTTCAACGTGTCTTTAGCGCAGGCTCTGAAGCGCTCGGCGATGGGCGCCTATTGGCCGCGGGCGAAGTGCAGCACTATGATGGTCCGTTCGTGACACCAGATGATGCGCGCAAGCAGAATCTGGTGCTGCGCTACAGCGACGGAGATGCGCGCGACGGCTACTCGGTGACCGGCATGTACTATCACCAGCTGTGGACGAATACGACGGACATACCACTGCGCGCGATCAGCGAGGGACTCGTGCCGGATCGGTTCGGAACACTCGATCCATCCGACGGCGGCCGCGCGCAGCGCGCGAGCCTCGCGGCCAATTACCAGGCAACGGCCGGCACGGGACAACTGCGGGCGAGCGCATTCTTCATCTACAACGAACTACACCTATTCAATGATTTCACGCATTTCCTCGTCGATCCCGTGCATGGCGACCAGGAAGACCAGTTCGAGAATCGCCGCGCAATCGGCGGCGCGGTCAGCTATGCGCTCCCACTGCCGCTGGGATCGGTCGGCAATGATGTTTCGCTGGGCGCCCTGATGCGCTACGACGACCTGGGCGTCGGCCGCTTCCCGAGTGAGGATCAGAACCCGCTGCCGCCGCAGCCGGACCTTCCTTCCTACAGCAATGACGATCAGGTGTACCTGTACTCAGGCGCGATCTATCTGCAGGCCGATACCCAATGGACACCTGCACTTCGCAGTGTGCTGGGCGTCCGCGATGATTATCAGCACGGCACTGACGTCGACTATTTGGCGGCGCTGCACGAGTTGGCGGCCTATACCAATGGCGGCACCGCTGCCCAGTCACTGGTGCAGCCCAAGGGCAGTCTCATTTACGCAGCGAGCGACTCGCTCGAGTTGTACCTCGCCGCCGGGCGGGGCTTTCACAGCGCCGACCTGCGCGGAGTCAACCAGGACAAACGCGTGGACCTGGGCCTGCCCCACACGCCGCTGCTCGCGCGCCAGGAGGGACAGGAAGCGGGCCTTCGCGCACGCGTAGACCGGCGACTCGCGTTCACGCTTGCGGTATACAATCTGTGGCAGCAAGCCGAGACGATCATTGATCCGGATGTCGGGCAGGACTCGGCCGGACCGCCGAGCCGTCGCTACGGGTACGAGATCAATGCCACCTACCAGATCAACCCGTCGCTCGAGTTCCACGCGAGCTACTCCGGTGATCACACGCGCTTCACGCGCCCATTTGATGATGGCACCGGCCATCTTGGCGATTTCATCACCGATGCGCCCGTCGCCACCGGCTCGCTTGCCCTGTATGTGAGCAAACTCGGCCCGTGGAGCGGCGGCCTGAATTACCGTTATCTCGGCAACTACCCGTTGTCATCGGGACCCTGCGTCAATGCGGCTGCGGTCCATGACTTTCCGGGTGTCGCGACCTCGTGCGCGAACGCGCCCACGGCGCCGGGCCAAGTCAATGCCAGGGGTTTCGGGGAACTGAACCTTGACGTCCACTACGCCTTATCGTCGCATTGGAGCGCCTCGCTGGGGCTCTACAACCTGCTCAATACACATGCATCGGCCGCCGAGTTTTGGTATGTGGATCGGCTGCGTACGGAAATCAGCGCCTACAGGGATGGACGCGCCGACGTGCATGAACATCCACTCGAGCCGTTCATGGCGCGCCTCACGATCGCACGGCGCCTGGGCGTTCAAGGGGACCGATGATGCGAAGCGCCGCCGCCTGAAGCCGGAGATTTCGCGCGGCCGAATACGATCGGGTGCCGCAAACAATTCGCAGAAAGGTTTATCCTCCCTATCTGCAGTGCAAACTAATCCATCAGAGATCATGCCGGCGGTGACCGGCATCACGCTGTCCGAGTTAATCGGTTCACTGAGCTATGCGCTGGACATCACGGAAGGCCAGCCAGCCGGACATTGCGTGCGCTGTTGCTGGATCGGCATGCACATCGGGCGCGAGATCGGCCTGCCCGAACATCAGTTATGGAACTTATATTATACCTTGCTGCTGAAAGATCTGGGTTGCAGCAGCAATGCTGCGCGGATTTGCGAACTGTATCTGACCGATGACCTGAATTTCAAACACGATTTTAAATTCGTCGGGCAAAGTTTGCCGCAGGCGCTTCAGTTTGTGTTTACTCATACCGGTTTAAAGGCCGGCCTGGCCGAACGGTTTCGCGCTGTATTCACCATCCTGCGCGACGGCAGCCGGATTGCCCATGAGCTGATCGCCACCCGGTGTCAGCGCGGCGCCGATATCGCGCGACTGTTGCGCTTTTCTGAGGAGGTGGCCAGCGGTATTTACAGCCTGGATGAACATTTCAATGGCCAGGGCAAACCGGATGCTTTGGTGGGGGAGGCGATTCCCATACTGGCACGGATCGCCCTGCTGTCCCAGGTCATTGACGTATTCAATAAGGCGAATGGCCGCGAAGCCGCGCTGGAAGAAATCCAATCCCGTTCGGGTCAATGGTTTGATCCGCAACTGATACAGGCGTTTGAAAAGGTGGCCGACAGGCCGGATTTTTGGGACAGGCTGAACGCGCCCGATATTACTGTTTCTGTGCAGGCGCTGGAGCCGGCCGCTTTTGAAGTGCCGGTGGATGATGATTATCTGGATGATATCTCGGCTGCGTTTGGCCAGGTGGTCGATTCCAAAAGTCCCTACACCAGTGGTCATAGCGCCCGTGTCGCTTTATATGCCGATATGATTGCCGAACAGCTGGGCCTGTCGTTTGAACGACGGCGCTGGCTGAAACGCGCAGCGCTGTTGCATGATGTGGGCAAACTCGGGGTCAGCAACAGCGTGCTGGATAAACCCGGCAAGCTGGACGAGGACGAGTGGGAACAGGTGAAACTACA
>Ga0209415_10020058_pt1 | contig 10424 bp, 10 predicted proteins | sample PeaSoiSIISIP2007_FD_187696 | JGI IMG/M metagenome (GOLD analysis project Ga0209415, IMG submission 187696) | Peat soil microbial communities from Weissenstadt, Germany - SII-SIP-2007 (SPAdes) (version 2) | ecosystem: Environmental > Terrestrial > Soil > Wetlands > Peat | place: Germany...
TTCCAACACGCGTTCGATAACGTAGGTCAGGAGGTTGTCGGGGTCGCGCCTGGTTGAGGCGACGCGCAGCGGAAAGCGCTGCTCGCGGATGTCGGCAAACGAGGTCAATCCGGTGTCGGCGCGCACCGCGAAGATCAGCCGGTCGTTTTGCGGGTAGTAGCCGAGCGCGCGTAGCTGCGGGTACGGCGTGCCGGCGAAGAAGTGGCGGCCTTCGCGGGCCCACTCGAGCGTCACGTCATACGGCGTGGTGACAGCGAGGTCGACTTCACCGCTGGCCAGCGCGTCGATGTTCTCGCGAAAGCCTGTGCCCGTCTTGAGCCAGAACTGCGAGCCAGGCGCGGAGCGCGAGCGCATGTGCGCCGCGATCAAGCCCACGATTAGGTGGAAGTTTGCGTTGCCCCAATCGCCCATCAGGCGCAACGTGATGCGAGGGTAGAGTGGGCTGGCCATGCCGTCTACTGCGCACGCGCCGGCCGGCTTTTCCTCGTTGACCCGTGGATAAGGGTTGCTTGACAACCCACCCTAGCGCTAAGATGAGCCATGCCGACCGTCGAGCCGGAGTTCTCAATCGAACTCTCCGCGCAGATCCCGCCGCCGTCACCCGACCGGCCGCCGCTGCGCGCCAACGTCTACGAAACCGCATGGATGGCGAACACGTCGCTGGCGACGATGTTTCCCTACGTGCAACGCGGCTCGATTGTGCCGGGCGTGACGCTCTTCATTGGCGGCGAGCACGCCGAGTACGGTCATTTCTTCCACGAGAACACCGAAGAAGAGGTGGCGCTCGTGATGGGCGGTCAGGGCACGATGAAGCCGCTCGGAACCGTGATGATCGCGCCGCTGCTGCATGGCGTGCAGTGCTTCCTCAAAGACCCGAAAAATCCGGAGAGCTATTTGCTGATCGTGATCACGCAGCGCCAGCCGGACGACCGCGAGCAACACGAGCGCGTCTTCTTCCGCTGCGGCTGCAACGAGATTCTTTTCGAGTACCCGTTCGAGTCCACGCCGTCGGACGCGTACGATCCGCATGCGAGCGAGATCCTGCCCACCACGCGCCACTCGAGCGAAGCGGCCGCACGCTTCAACGACGACGTCGCCAACCGCACGTGCAAACGCTGCGGCAAGGTCGCCGAACGGTTCCCCGTCGAGGCCTGGGGCTGGACGCTGAACACCCGCTCGCACGACGTTGCGGGAAGCGCTCGAGCGGCGTTGCTCGAACGCGCGAAATCCACCGAATGACCGCGCCGGCCGAAACGCTTCCGCACGAGCGCAAGCGCCTTCTCGACATCTTCGAGCTGCAGGCCGGCGCGGGTCCGTATGACGAGCGTCCGATCGTGCTCGCGCACATCGATCCGCAACTGCACCTCAGCTGCAACGACCGCCCGCAGCCGTTCTATCTGATCTGCGCCAAGGACACGATGCTGGTCGCGCTGGGCGGCGAAGCGCGCGTCGAGTTCAAGGACTCATCGGTGCACTGGCACCGCATGCTGCCGGGGGACTTCGTCTATGTCCCCGCCGGCACGCCGCACCGCATCGTGCCGAGCGAACCGTCGCTGCATCTGCGCTATAAGGCGCTTCGTCCGGGCCGTGAAGGCGTTGCCTGGTATTGCGAGCGCTGCGGCACCTTGCGGCACCGCATCGAATGGGACGAGTCAACGATTCCGCAGGACGGCTACTCGCGTAGCTGCCGCTGGTACGCGCAAAACCTCGCGGGGCAGCCGTGCCCGACCTGCGCATTGCCGGCGCCCGAACTCGCGCTCGACGGCATCCGCTGGGACGCGATCGCAGCCGCGCTGCGCAACGAGGCGCAAACGGCCTCATGATATGGTCGACATGAAGCATGCCCTCCCGTTCCGGGCGTTGATCGCGCTCTCGCTCATCGCGTTGCTGGCGGCGTCCGCAAGCCCCCGCGCACGGGCGCAAGGCCGCGCCCCCTACGAACTCAACGGCATCTTCGCCGTCACCGGACCCGCCGCGTTCATCGGCGCCCCGGCCAGCCAGGCGTTCAAGGCCATCGAAGGCTACGTCAATTCGACCGGCGGGATCAACGGCCGGCCGATCCGCATGATCGTGCTCGACGACCAGACGAACCCGCAAGTCGCGGTGCAGCTCGTCAACGGCCTGGCTGCGAAGAACGTTGCGGTGTTCATCGGACCGATGGCGACGGCGTCATGCAATGCGGTGCTCGGTCCAGTCGCGCACGGCCCGGTCGCGTACTGCGTATCGCCGTTCATCAGCCCGCCGTCGGGCAGCTACCTGTTCGTGCAGGGCGGCTCCCCCATCGACGGCGGCGTCGTCTCGCTGCGCTACCTCAAGGAGCGCGGATTGCGCCGGGTGGCGATGCTCAACTCTACCGACGCGACCGGACAGGCCTTGGATCGCGCGTCCGAAGAGGCCTTCACCTATCCCGAATTCCGCAGCATGCAGTTGGTATCGCACCTGCACTTCTCACCGCAAGACGTCAGCGTGGCAGCCCAGATCGCACAGATTAAGGCCGCCAACCCGCAAGCGCTGGTCAGCTGGAACCTCGGGACCGGGTTCGGCACCGTCGCGCGCGGACTGCACGACGCCGGTCTCGATGCGTTACCCCTAATCACCGCGGGCGGCAACGCGAGTGCCGGCCAGATCAAACGGCTCGCCGACTTCATGCCCACCGACATGCACTTCCTCGTCAGCCCGCTGTGGGCCGAAGACTCGCGCGTGCCGAAAGCCGTGAAGGATCAGCAAGCGATCTTTCGGCGCGTGATGCAGGCGGCTGGACTGCCCAACGACGGCGCGTATGCGAGCGACTGGGACATCACGATGATCGAGATCGACGCCCTGCGCCACTTACCGCCCGACCCGACCGCAGAACAGGTGCGCAACTACATCTCGCACATCAACCACCACGTCGGAGCGAACGGCATCTTCGATTTCCGTTTCGGCAGCCAGAGCGGCGCCGGCCAGACGATCTTCATCTTGGTGCACTGGGATCCGCGCACGAACCGCTTCGTCTCATCGAGCACCCCCGGCGGGCACCCGCTTCCGTTTTAGGAAATGCGTACGTACTCGACGCGACCGGGCCGATAACGCCGCTCTTGCCGTACGTTCGGTACGCCAATGCGCACCGGTCCGGATCCCGCAAGCTGCTCCGAACAGTAGGCTACCCGTTGCTGGAGTAGTTCGCGGACCTGCTGGAGCCGAACGATCTCGTCATCGATCGCGGCGATATGCCGCTTGTAGATGTCAGCCGCGACGGCCGTTGCCGCTCGCGCTTGGGATGGCGACGGCTCACGCTGAAGCGGTCTGGCCTCCGCGAAGATCTCACAAAGCTCCGAAAGCGAAACCCCAAGGGACTGTGCCGCGCCGAACACGCGGATCGGATATTCCAGACTCGCGTCGTAGTAGCGGTACCCATTCGCGGCACGGTAGAGCGGTCGGATCAGCCCCTTTCGCTCGTACACACGCACCGCGCATACGGTCACGCCGCTCGTCGATGCGAGCTCACCAATTAACAGCGGTTGGACGCCCATCTAACCTCCTTCTAAGCGTTCGACTCCGGAGGCGTGTGTTTCAGCAAGTGAGCTTGCATACTGACGAACTCACTGACCGAGATCCCGTCGATTTGTCGAGCGTTTGTGAGTCGCAATAATGCAGCGCTCGCAATCGGCATTGCGATATCGCGCTTTTTCTCCACAGCACCGACTGCTAGCGCGACATCTTGAAGATCGTTGTCGAGAATCACGGGAATGGCAGCGTCCCAGGCTTGCTTTCCGATGAGCTGGCCCAGCGGAGACATGAAACGTCCACGCAAACGGTTCGAAACCCGGCATTGACGTGGCCCCAAGGATTCCACCCTCCAGCCCTCGCTATGTGGAAACATGTCGGCGTAGCCGGCGTCATCGGGTATGCGCTCGCCCCAAGCGATCTCGTAGTCTTCAAACCTTGTGATCCGCGCGATCCGATAAAATTCTCTCTCCAGCATATTATGCAATATCGGAACCTCGAATCCGACTTTAGGATTCCGTGCAACGACGTCATCGCAGTCGATCGAACTATGAAACTGATTCGCGGTCATCACGTTGCGAAGATTCGCCAACCACTCCCAAACCTGGTCGGCGGATGTGTTCATGATGAGTTCACGCGAACATTCGAATGTTTCATTCTTCGCTAAGGTTTCAACGGTAGCCATACTCAGTCTCCCCTGCTCTCTGAGCGCAAGACGTTGATTGCCGCGAGCAGCGGGTCCATATTGAGCGTTTTCCGAAAATTTGTCAACCGGGGGCCAAGCGCTAGCGAGCTTGTGCGAGGTTCTGCCGAATCAAGCCCTCGAGGTCGCTGATTTGGTTCCGCTTCGTCTCCTCGTCGATGCCGTTTCCAACGACTCGAATCAGCGGCCGATGACCGTCATCGTGCACGGTAACGAGCACTTCCTCAACGCTTGCCGTCGATGCGTAGATGCACGTCGCCTCGTCGTCGACCGGGAGGAGTCGCACCGGAGACTCGAGGACCAAGCCGACTTGCGCTTCGGTCAGGATCGAGCAGCGTAACCCGGGTATGAGCGCATTCAGATCGTGCTTCATGATAAACGGCGCCGCAAGGAGCGCTAGGCCGAGGCAGCAGCATACGAATGCGCCGCGTGTATCGATTGTCAGCATGCATCACCAAATAGGGAGGGAGGTAGATTCCAGCGTAAGCTTTCGGCCGTCCGATAGGCGTCCGAATAGCGTCCCGCGGGTACGGCGAGTTGGTTACGCATCTCAAAGATGTGCGCAGAAGAGGCGTATCGCGAAGATGGAGCGACAAATCGAAGAAGCCTCAATACGGCCGCCTTCTCGGAATGCGTGAGAGCCGCGATGTTCGTTTCGTCGACGAACTGAATTAGGAGCAGTTTTATCGCCGTGGCGAGCACGGCAAGGCGCTCCGTCTGGCGTTCAGGCGCGCCGGCGGAGAGCGCGCGGACGTAGCAGCGGCATACGGCAGTGACGGCTGAACGGCAGTCCGGGTTTGCCCTCAGAAGCGTACGCATGGTGCAGCGCATCCCGATGACGCCTTGCCATTTAGCGACTCGCATGTGCTTCACCCCGCGCCACCATCTCTCGGCATTGCACGGTCTCCGGCATCGGCTCGACGCCGAACTCGGCTCGGATACGATGGCAAAACTTTTGATAGAACGCTAACGCGCCTACCCGATCGCCGATGCGCGAGCGGGATATCATGAGGTCGCGGAGCGCATCTTCACGCCAGGGATCGTAGGCCAGCAATTGCTCGATATAGCGCAAGGCGCCGGTAGGGTCGTGGCGCTCGCGTCGCCGGGACACCGCTAGGTCGAGCGCTTTGCAAAACATCGCCCGCAGGCGTTCGCGGACAGCGGCGGCCCATTCGTGATCGGCATGCTGCATAAAGTCGCCCCGATACAATTCGACGGCGGCTTCGATCCCGTCAGGCGTCGCGCTCAGGCGCTTGAAATCGTTAACATCGACCCAGGGCCGTTCGCCGGCGCCCCAGGTGATCGTCTTCGCATCGCTCTGGATCCATGGCGTCGTCGATCCAGGCAACGCGCGCTGTAAAAGGTAGAGGTGGCGTCGCAGGTTGGCCCGCGCTTCGCTTTCCGGGAGATCGGGCCACAGGGTAAAGGCTATCTCCTCGCGCTTGAGGACATCGCCTTCGCCGGTGACCAGCATCGCGAATAGCAGCTGCGTCGTTGTCGATAGGCGGTGCTCGATCCGGGTACCTTCGCAGCAGATTTGAACGGAGCCGAATAGCCGAACCTGCGCTGGGGGTTGGTTGGCCACGATGGTGATGCTCCTCTGAGGCGTCTGCCTCGGCGTGTTCAGACGGTCGAAGTACCGTCCGAGCACGCCCATCGTAGCCCAGGGGCGTTTTTCTATCGTTTTGTTAGCGTTGGCGCACCGTTGTGCCGGCGTTAACGCTGGTCATTCCCTGATCGACGGCATGATGGAGGGACCAGGCGTACCCCTCTTGGATGAGGTCGGCCAACTCGGCATCGGCCAGGCTCGCGCGCAAAATCGCCATCGTTTTATCGTAGCCGGACCGCTCCGTCATCAGGCGAGGTTGCCCCGCCACGCGCCGCTTGTCCGAGGCGCCCAAAAGTTGAGCGGCGCGGCGAACGTCACCACGCGCGGCCGCAATCCCGGCAGCATGTTGCAATGCGGCGGCCACGATCGCCAGGTCAGCGACCCGCTCCGCGACGGCGAGCACGTCCCGCGTGACGGCGCACGCTTCGTCGAGATTCCCCAGCGCGAGGGAATAGGCCGCGACGTTTATCTTCGCGTTGGCCATATTCGAGGAGCCGACCGCCTCGAACGTGGCCGCGCTTTCCCTGGCGTGCCTTAGACCGCTCGCAGGGTCCCCCGTCTCAAACGCAAGCTCGCCCAGCGCTACTAGAATTGCCCCGGCCGGGTACACGGAACGGAATGATCGGCTGATCTCCAGCGCCTCCGTCAGGAACGCGGTTCGCTCACTGACGGCGGCCGGATCGACCGAGAACGACTTGGCATAGAGAGCCACGGCAATGGCCAGTCGATTGTCAGTCCCGCGGCCGATCTCTAAGGCTTTGCTCGCGACCGGGTCCGCTTCCGGGTGGCGGTTTGCGAGGTGGAGATGCATTGCCACCATCGACAACGCGACGCTGAGCTTTGCCCCATCACCCAGCGTTCGCAGCAATTCAACAGCACGCTCCGCAGCAGCGAGAAAGCGATCGACGTTTTCGGCTCTGTGGTAGTAGAGCCGCTGGTAGAACGGCAGTGTGCCCATCAATGCCGCGAGGGTCAGCTGCACCGCCGCCTCGTGAACCGGTTCAGCCTGCGGTCCCAACGCGGTCAAAGTGGCCTCGCACCAACGGACGCCTTCGACATAGAGCGATCGAACGGCGAAGAACCAACGCAGCGATTCAAGAAGAAAGGCACATAGGCCAGGATCGCGTTCGGTATCGATTGCCCAGATAAGGGCGGCCCGGAAATTATCGAGCTCGGGGCCGAGGGCAATGATCCCCGCTTGCGAGTCGGCGGTGCCTTGGGTCGTGTCGTTTCGCCGTGCCAGCCCATAGAAATATTCAGCGTGGCGGCGCGCGAGACGCGCATGATCGCCAGCCTGCACGAGACGTTCGAGTGCGTAGTCTCGCGTCGCTTCGAGTAAGCGGTATCGAGGCTCCGGCGCCCTCATCTCGGCGACGACGAGAGACTTGTCGACGAGTGAGGAGAGAAGATCGACGACTTGCGATTCCGAGATCAGATCGTCGCTGCAGATGGCGGTCGCCGCTTCGAGCGTCGAACCGCCGACGAATATGCCGACGCGCTGAAGCACGCGCTGCTCCGCGTCCGAAAGGAGGTCGTAGCTCCAGTCAAGCGTCGCCCGCAAAGTCTGTTGCCGCGGGAGCGTCGTGCGTTTGCCTGTCGACAACAACGCAAAGCGGTCGTCGAGACGGCGCGCGAGTACGTCGAGGCTGAGGCTGCTCGTGCGCGCTGCGGCGAACTCGATGGCGAGCGGAATGCCGTCAAGACGCCGAGAGATCGTCGTCAACGCTCGCCGGTCGTTATCGTTTCCCTCACGGATTTGCAGGACCGGTCCGGCATCTGCTGCTCGATCGAGAAACAAGCGCACGGCCGGCGATTCCCGCAACTCCTCGATGGAGGGCAATGCCTTGTCGTCCATATCCGGGAGTGCGAGCGAGCTGACTCGCTCGGTTCGCTCACCCGTTACCTGGAGTGGTTCCCGGCTCGTAGCCAAGACGTGCAGTTCCGGACATTCGCCTAGCAGCCGTTGCACTGTCGCAGCGACCTCTGCGACGAGGTGCTCGCAGTTGTCGAGAACGAGGAGGAGACGTTTTCCTCGCAACACCGCGAGCAGCGCGTTCTCGGTATCGCTCTCCAAACCCAAGACGTTCGCGATCGCGGAAACGATCAGCGCGGATTCGGTCAGTGGCGCGAGCTCAACGAGCCATATTCCATCCGCAAAGCGATCCGTAACGGTGCGCGCCGTCTCCACCGCAAGACGGCTTTTGCCTACCCCCGCCGCGCCGGTTAGCGTCACCAAGCGGCGCTCCGTCAGCTGGAGGCGCAGCGTCTCGATCTCCAATTCGCGGCCAACGAAAGTAGTCAGGGAAGCGAGGAGATTGTGACGTGGTTGCTCTTCCATAGATGCCGGCGGAGGAACGGCGGCTTCCGGCGTCCGAAGCGGTTCAGTCGCGGCGGAGATCCGCTGATAGACCTCCGTGGTGTCCGGCATCGGATCGACGCCCAACTCGGCTTGCAGCCGTTTTACAAAATCGCGGTATGCCTGTACCGCACCGGCGCGGTCACCCGTTTCGTAGAGTAAAGTCATCAGCGCGCGCACGGCGTCCTCGCGCCACGGGTCGTGCTCCACGAGCCGCTGTGCGTAATCAACTGCAAGACGGGGATTGCGGTCGCGGTGAGCCTCAACCAGTCCCAACAGCAGCGCCGTCTGCCGGTCGCGCAAGCGCTGACGGGGTCCCTCGAGCCACTCTTCCTCGAGCCCGCTCGCAAGATCGCCGTTGTAAAGATCTACGGCCTCCGCCGCTCTCGCCGGATCCGCCGCGCGCTCTTCGTATTCGAGGAGGTCGAGCCAGACCGGCGCCGCGGGATTCCATTGGACCGTTCGCTTGTTCGCGATCAACCACGGTGCCGCACCGGCCGGCGGCAAGACGCCCGTGCGCACGGAATGCAAATGGGCGCGTAACTTCGCGAGTGCGTCGGCTTCCGGGACATCGGGCCAGAAGGTGAAAGCCAACGTGTCCCGTGCTACCGGATGCGCACGGTGCAAGAGCAAGTAGACTAGGAGCGACAGAGCGCGCGGCGGCGCGCGTAAAGCGAGGGCTGCGCCTCCAAGGTGAAGCTGCGGTTGACCGAGCAAATGAATCCGCAAGGCAGTAGTAACCGGAGTCACACTTCGATGTACCGTCCCGCAGGCGTTCCTTCCGCTCGCCGAGCGTCCAAAAGAGTGCTCCAGCCGCCAAACGCTTGCTTGCCTTGGCCAGCCTATTCGGCTGGGTTGTCCCGGAGGGTGACGGTGCTCGGCTTTGCTGCCGCCGCTCTTTGCAGCGCTGCGTTGCCGGGCTATGGCCAAGCGACGGCAACGTTGCGCGTGGCGACGATTCCCGTCGACGCCGGCGCAGAGGCCTTTTATGCGAAGGATATGGGCTTCTTTGCTAAGGCAGGCCTCGACGTCGATGTCCAATTGATCCAAAACAGCAGCGCGGTTGCGGCCGCGGTCGCATCGAACGCCGTTGACATCGGGCACGTCAATCTGGTCTCGATGGCGGCGGCGCATCAAAGAAACGTCTATCTTGTCGCTATCGCACCCGGCGGAGTGTATTCTTCCAAACTGCACTCGACCGCGCTGTTGGTTTCCGCGACATCGCCGGCCCGGACAGGAAAAGAGTTGAATGGCAAGGTCATCGCTACACAGGGTCTCGGCACGATAAATGAGTACGGTGCACAGGCTTGGATCGATCAGAGCGGCGGTGACTCCTCGACCGTCAAGTTCGTCGAGGTCCCGTTTTCAGAGATGTCGGCCGCAATATTGGCCGGTCGCGTCGACGCTGCAGTCTTCACGGAACCCTATCTAACGCTCGCAAAGAGGAATCTGCGCGTAATAGGATATCCGTTCGATGCTATTGCCAAAGAATTTACGGTCAACGCCTGGGCCACGACCGCGCAGTGGGCCAAGGATCATCCCGATGTTGTCAGTCGTTTTGCCGCAGTTATCCACGAGACCGCGATCTGGGCGAACAACAATCAGGCGAAAAGCGGCGAGATTCTTGCAAAGTATACGAAGATCGACCCCGCAATCATCTCTACGATGGTGCGCGTACACTACGCCGAACGGCTCGCCGTCTCGACGATCCAACCCGAGATCGACGTTTCCGCGAAGTACGGCAAGTTCAACACGTTTTCGGCTCAGGAGCTGATCTATAAGGCGCCCAATTGAGAAAGGCAAACCGATGACGATTCGCGTGGCTACCCTCCCGGTCGCCGCCGGTGCACAAGTCTTCTACGCCGAGGAAATGGGCTTTTTCAAGGATGCCGGACTCGACGTGGACATCCGGCGGATTGAAAACAGCAGAGCGATCGCGGAAGCACTCATCTCGAACGAGGCTGACATCGGTTTCGTCAACGTCGTCTCGGTCGCGGCGTACTACAAGAAAAAGACTCCTCTTGTCGTCGTGGCGCCGGGCGGACTCTATTCCTCCCAGGCGCCCACCACTGCGTTCATCGTCGCCGAAAACTCGCCGATCCGGGCTGCGAAGGATCTGAACGGTAAGACTATCGGGACGCAAGGCCTCGGCACGATCAACGAATACGGCGCGCGGGCGTGGATCGATCAGAATGGCGGCGATGCGTCTTTGGTTAAGTTCGTCGAGATCAAATTTGCGGACAAACCAGATGCGATTACGGCAGGTCGTG
>Ga0209415_10020059_pt1 | contig 10424 bp, 7 predicted proteins | sample PeaSoiSIISIP2007_FD_187696 | JGI IMG/M metagenome (GOLD analysis project Ga0209415, IMG submission 187696) | Peat soil microbial communities from Weissenstadt, Germany - SII-SIP-2007 (SPAdes) (version 2) | ecosystem: Environmental > Terrestrial > Soil > Wetlands > Peat | place: Germany...
GCCGTCGTCGGCCGCCTCCGGGAAGGTCAGGCCACGACGCTCGGCCGCGACCGCCGGCGCATGCTCGAACAGCCGCGCGTAGTGCCGTTGCACCTTGCGCAGATGCGCCAGCAGATTCTCGGCGAACTCGTCGCGACCGGAAAAGCCGAGGAATCGCGCGAATCCGTCGAGTTCCCGCGACGACGACGGCAGCGTGTGGGTCTGCTCGTCGGCGACCATCTGCAGCCGGTGCTCGACGGTGCGCAGAAAGCAATAGGCCGCCACGAGATCCTCCGCCGCGTCGGGCGCGATCCAGCCGCCGCGGGCGAGCGTGCCCAGCGTGTGGAGGGTCTCGCGGCCACGCAGCTCGGGATGCCGGCCGCCGGCGATCAACTGCTGGGTCTGCACGAAGAACTCGATCTCGCGAATGCCGCCGCGGCCGAGCTTGATGTTGTGGCCCTCGACCGCGATCTCGTCGTGACCGCGATAGGCGTGGATCTGCCGCTTCATCGCGTGGACGTCGGCGATCGCGGCGAAATCGAGATACTTGCGCCAGATGAACGGCGAGAGCTCGCGGAGAAACGCTTCGCCGGTCGCGATGTCGCCGGCGCACGGCCGCGCCTTGATCAGCGCCGCGCGCTCCCAGTTCTGGCCGGTGCCCTCGTAGTAGTCGAGCGCTGCCCGCATCGACATGGCGATCTGGGTCGAGGCCGGGTCGGGCCGCAGCCTGAGATCGACCCGGAACACGTAGCCGTCGACGGTCCGCTCCTGCAGGATCTTCACAAGGCCGCGGGTGAGGCGGACGAAGAAGGTCGTCGGCTCGACGTCCGCGCCGAGCACCGCGGCGGCGCCATCGAAGAACACGATGAGGTCGACGTCGCTCGAATAGTTGAGCTCGAACGCCCCCATCTTGCCCATGGCGAAGACCACGTATCCGCTGCCTCGCACCGGTGCCGAGGCATCCACGACCGTCAGCTTTCCATCCCGGCCGGCGCGGCCGATGAGGAAGTCGACCGCGCTTGCGACCGCAATGTCGGCGAGCTCGGTCAGCGCCCGGGTGATCCGCATGACCGGCCAGATGCCCCCGATATCGGCGATGGCGATCAGCAGCGCGGCCTCGGCTTTCAGCCGGCGCAGCAGATGCATGACCTCGACCTCGTCGGCCGCTGCCGCGACCGCGGCGCGGGTGCCGGCGAGCAGGGCTGGGAAGTCCCGGTCCGGATCGCCGTTCAGGAGGCCGAGCAGCCGCGCCGGCTCGCGGCTTGCCAGATCCCACAGGAACGGCGAGCTCTCGGCGATGCTGTCGATCAGCGCGGCGGCGGCCGGGGCCCCGGCGAGCAGACGTCCGAGGTCGGCACCAACCACGGTCGGCGCGATCTCCGCAAGCCACGCACAGACGCGCGCCCGGCCGGCCGGCGATGCCCGGCGCGCGAGCGCGATCGCGATCCGGCGCGCGAGCGCCTGCTCGTCAGGTTGCGGTATCGCGGCAGCCGGGATAGCCATCCGGCCTAGATGCCAGAGAAGGACCTATGAAGCCAACTGCGGCGTGCGCTGCGGGCCGCTGCGCGGGAGGGTGATCACCGCCCTCAGGCCCGGCTCGTTGTCCTCGAAGGTGAGCGCGCCGCCGTGGAGGTGAGCAACCGCCGCCGCGAGGCTCAATCCCAGCCCGGAGCCCGGCTCCGACCGGCTCTTCTCCAGCCGCACGAAGCGCTCGACCACGCGGCCGCGATCGCCCGCCGGGATGCCCGGGCCGTGGTCGGAGACCGCAAGCTCGATGCCGTTGCCCTCGCCCCGCGCCGCCACCACGATCTCGCCGTTGGCGGCGCCGGGCTCTTCGTGCCGCGCATACTTGATGGCGTTGTCGACCAGATTGGCGAGCGCCTGGCTGACCAGGTCGCGGTTGCCGGTGAGCCGCGCCGGGGCCGGCGCCTCGACCCTCAGGCTCAGGCCCTTTTCGTCGGCGAGCGGCTCGTAGAGCTCGCCGACGTCGCGGGCGATCTCGGCGGCATCGAACTCGGTCATCTCCTCGCGGCCCTGCCCGGACTCGGTGCGCGCGATCATCAGGAGCGCGTTGAAGGTCTGGATCAGGCGGTCGGACTCATCGATCGTGGTCTCCAGGGCGGAGCGGTAGTCGGCTTCGACCCGCGCGGTCCGCAGCGCCTCCTCGCAGCGGTTGCGCAGCCGCGTCAGCGGGGTCTTGAGGTCGTGCGCGATGTTGTCGGACACCTCCTTGAGGCCGTGCATCAGCGCCTCGATGCGCTCCAGCATGGTGTTGAGGTTGCCGGCGAGGCGGTCGATCTCGTCGCCGGTCCCGGCGATCGGCAGCCGGCCGGTCAGATCTCCGCTCATGATCCGCTGCGTCGTTCCGGTCATCGCATCGATGCGCTTGAGCACGCGGCGGGTGACGAAGAAGCCGCCGGACAGGCCGAGCACCACCACGATGGCGATCGACCAGCGGCCCGCCGACACGATGATGTCGTGCAACCGCTCGCGCTCCTCGAGATCGCGGCCGACCAGGAGGCGGAACCCGCCGGGAAGCTGGAACACGCGGGCCAGGGCCTGGTGCTCGGCGTCCTCCGATTCGTCGAGCCGCCGATAGGCGGTCTCGATCCAGCCCGCCTTGTCGAGCACGCCGGGCGCCAGCGAGCCGACATTGCCGGCGAGCCCCTCGCCCGACGACGTGGTGACCAGATAGAGACTCGAGCCCGGCCGGCGCGAGCGGTTGTCGACGATGAGCACGAGGCGGCGGATACCGCCCTGGCGGTACTGCTCGGAGAGCCCGGTGATTTCGGCGTCGACCGTCTCGGTGATCTGCTCGGTGATCAGCCGCCGGGTGTTCCAGGCGAAATAGCCGAGCAGAAGCACGGCGAACAGCGCGAACACCGTCAGGTAGACAAGCGTCAGCTTGAACGCCGTGGTGCGGACGAGCTTACCGAGTGCCGTCACGGATCATGTATCCCGCGCCGCGCACGGTGTGGAGCAACGGCCGTGCGAACCCCTTGTCGATCTTAGAGCGGAGCCGGGAGATATGCACGTCGATGACGTTGGTCTGCGGGTCGAAATGATAGTCCCAGACGTTCTCCAGCAGCATGGTCCGGGTCACTACCTGGCCGGCATGCTTCATGAGGTATTCGAGCAGCCGGAATTCGCGGGGCTGCAGCACGATCTCGGAATCGCCACGATTGACGCTGTGCGACAGCCGGTCGAGCCGCAGGTCGCCGACCCGGTAGACCATGTCCTCGGCACGGCCGACCCGCCGCCGCGCCAGCACCTCGACCCGGGCCAGCAGCTCGGCGAACGAATAGGGCTTCGGCAGATAGTCGTCGCCGCCGGCGCGCAACCCTTTGACCCGGTCATCGACCTGGCCGAGCGCGGACAAGATCAGCGCCGGCGTCTCCATGCCCTTGTGGCGCAGGGTTCCGATGACCGCGAGCCCGTCGAGCTTGGGCAGCATGCGGTCGATGATGAGCACGTCGTACTGCCCTTCCAGCGCCAGCCCGAGGCCTTCCTCGCCGTCCGCCGCCTTGTCGGCGACATGGCCGACCTCGCGGAACGCCTTGACCAGATAGTCGGCGGCATCGCGATCGTCTTCGATGATGAGCAGGCGCATGGCGACGACATCTCGGGTGATGTCCCGCTCGCCCGGCTCGGCCGTCCTGCCGGAAGCAGACGGGCCGACGCGACCGGTCGACGGGACCAGGGCTCGTGGTGCCAATCTCATCGCCGAAAATCAAGCATTGGGCCATCCTCCCGTGGAGGGTGCCCGACGCCCCGATCGGATCCGGCCGGGATCCGCGAGCGCTGACGCCCCGTGGTCACGCTTCGCCGGAACAGGCGCCGCCGGGACGTTCGACGAGAGGCGGCGCCAAATGCCGAAATGATGAGGGGCGGCGGGGTTGTCCGCCGCCCCTCAACCGAGTCCGGTCCGGCGGGGGCGACGGATGCCGGGGCCGAAGCTCGGATGGGTGGGGACGGGCTGTTGCCCGTCCCCCGGTTCGCACCACCGGCGGGGGCGACGGATGCCGGCGGGACGCCCCGATCCTGTTCACCGCACGTTCCGGCGGGCCGCCGAGAACATGCGCAACGCAAGGCTTCTGGCGATCGGTCAGGCCCGACCCAGCGCCAGAGCCAAGAATCTCGTACCGTCGCCCGATTTCACCCGCAGCAGCACGCTGCGCTTGCCTTCGGAGCGCGCCTCGTTGAGCGCCTTGCGCACATCGGCGGGCGCCGAGACCGGCTTGCCGGCGACGTCGAGGATGACGTCGCCGGTCTTGAACCCGCGATCGGCGGCGGGGCCGTCGGGATCGACGGCGACGACCACGACGCCCTCGCCGCCTGCTCCCGCCACCTTGCCGGCCGGAGCGAGCGTGAGGCCGAACCGCCGCAGCTCCGCGCCGTTCTGATCGGGTTCCTCGATATTCGCGCGCGCCTGGCGCTGCTCCTTGGGCAGTTCGCCGAGCGTCAGCGTCAGCGTCTTCTCCTCACCCTTGCGCGAGATCAGCAGCTTGACCGAGGTGCCGGGCGCCGTCGCACCGATGCGGCGGGCGAGGTCGCGCGCATCCTTGATCGGCTGGCCGTTGACCGCCGTAATCACGTCGCCGGACTGGATTCCGGCGGCCACCGACGGACTGTCGGGCTGCGGCTCGGCGACCAGCGCGCCTTCGGCCTTCTTCAGCCCGAGGCTCTCGGCGATCTCCGCGGTCACCGGCTGGATCTGTACGCCGATCCACCCGCGGGTGACGGCGCCATGGTCCTTGAGCTGGAGCACCACGGACTTGACGGTCTCGGCGGGAATGGCGAACGCAATGCCGACCGAGCCGCCCGACGGCGAGAAGATCGCGGTGTTGACCCCGATCACGTTGCCGTCGACGTCGAAGGTCGGTCCGCCGGAATTGCCCTTGTTCACCGGCGCGTCGATCTGGATGAAGTCGTCATAGGGGCCGGCGCCGATGTCACGGCCGCGCGCCGAGACGATACCGGCCGTCACCGTGCCGCCGAGGCCGAACGGGTTGCCGACCGCGATCACCCAGTCGCCGATCCGTGGGCTCACGTCGGCGAACTGCACGAAGGGGAAATCGCCGCGCCCCTCGACCTTGATCAGCGCCACGTCGGTCTTGGCGTCGGAGCCGATCACCTTGGCCGAATAGGTCTTGCCGTCGTCGGTCGCCACCTCGACGCTCTCGGCATTGTGCACCACGTGGTTGTTGGTGACCGCGAAGCCGTCCGCCGAAATGAAGAAACCGGAGCCCTGACCGAGCTGGAAATTGCGCTGGCGCGGACCGCGATCGGAGTCGCGGCCGCCGTCCGGCGCGCCGAAACGGCGGAAGAAGCGCTCGAACGGGGAGCCCGGAGGAATCGACGGCCCGTCATCGCCGAACAGCATGCTGTTCGGGCCGGCGTCCATCCTGACACGGACCGACATCACCGCCGGCTTGACCTTCTCGACGATGTCGGCGAACCCGACCGGGCGCGCGGACTCGGCCGCCTGGACGGGGCTGGAGATCGTCGGCAGGCCGGGAACGCCCGGACCGCAGAACAGCACGGCGGCGCCGAGGCCGGCCACGGAGGCCAGGAGGACGAGGCGGCGCGCGGACAGAATCCGTCGCGTCGAGGGAGCACGGGGTTCCGCGGCGTTTCGCGCGATCATGGCAGACCTGGCTCCAACCCTCGGAAAACTCGGTGCGCTGCTCGACGCACACCATGGCGGCCGGACCCTTACGGGGCGCTGTCGGCGAGATTAAACTTTGGTAATCAGGCGGTTCGCGTTTTCCCGGCCAGGTATTCCAGGGTCGTGAGAGACGTCCGTGGTCGCGCGGGATCCCGGGCCAGGATGCGGGGGTCCCGTTGGCCGTCGCCGCCGCGACCGCCGAGGTAGGTATTCCCTCGAACCCGCCCGCGGTCGATCGAACCCGAATTCGTCAATCGGTCGGCACCGAAGTTTGTTGAATAGCTGGCACCCCACCCACCCCGGGGTCGGCGGACGTGAGCAGCCAGCGCGGCTGAAAGCGACGGTTCTTCAGTCCCGCGCGCCGGTCAATTCGGCGAGGCGGGCCTCCTCGGCGGTCGTGAGGCTCGCGGCCTCCGCGCCGGCGATCGCGCCGCGGCGGCGGCGCGCGACGACGAGGAGCGCGAGGGCGCCGGCACCCAGCAGGGCCGGCGGGCCGAACCACAGCACGGCGGTGTGCCAGGCAAACCGCGGCTTGAGCAGAACGAAATCGCCGTAGCGGGCGGTGAGGAAGTCCAGCACCTGGGCGTCGCGGTCCCCGGCCCTGAGCCGCTCGCGCACCAGGATACGCAGGTCGCGGGCCAATGGCGCGTCGGAATCGTCGATCGACTGGTTCTGGCACACCATGCAGCGCAGCTCACGCGACAGCCCGCGCGCCCGTGCCTCGAGCCCGCGGTCGGGCAGCATCTCGTCCGGCTGCACGGCGAGCGCAGGGCCGCCGGCGGCGAGCGCCAGCAGGACGACCAGCAGCAACCTCGACGGCCGGACACTCATGACAAGCGCCTCATTCGGCCGGCTGCAGCGCTGCCCGCGCCGCCGCCGGGCGCGGCGCGCCGACGCGCAGCCGGCGGTCGGAGAGCGACAGCCCGCCGCCCAGCATCATCACGGCGGCGCCGATCCATATCAGCAGAACCATCGGCTTGTGATAGAGCCGCACCGACATCGTCCCATCGGGATTGGGATCGCCGATTGCCAGATAGAGCTGGCTCAGACCGCGGACCATCAGGGCGGCCTGGGTCGTCGTCGTGGCGCGCACCGGATAGGATCGCCGCGACGGCTCCATCACGCCGATCAGCCGGCCATTGCGGCGCACCGTGAAGGTGCCGACGGTCTCGCGGTAGTTGGGGCCCGGGCGCGGCGCCACGCCGTCGAAGGTGACCTCGTAGTGGCGGATCGAGAGGACGTCGTGCGGCTTGATCGAGGCGATGCGCTCGGCACCCCATTGGGTTTCGCCGACGATGCCGAGCAGCGTCAGGCCGACGCCGAAATGCGCGACCGCGGTGCCCCAGTTCGATCGCGGCAGCCCACTGGCGCGGCGCAGCGCGGTGCGGAACGGGACGCGGTAGAGGCCGGTCCGTTCGACCAGGTCGGCGAGCGCGCCGACCATCACGAACAGCGCAAGACCGCTGCCGAAATGCGCCAGCGTGGTGCTCGTGTCCTCGACCGCATAGCTCGCCGCGATGCCGGCGATGGCCACCGCGAACGCCACCATCAGGCGCTGAGCGACGGCGAGGAGATCCCCGCGCTTCCAGGCGAGCAGCGGCCCGAACGACATGGCGATGACGACCGCCAGGGCGAGCGGGCCGAACGTATAATTGAAATAGGGCGCCCCGACCGAGATCTTGTCCCCGGTCAGCGCCTCGAGCACGAGCGGGTAGAGCGTGCCGATGAACACGGTCGCGCAGGCGGTCGTGAGCAGCAGATTGTTGAGCACCAGCGCGCCCTCGCGCGACACCGGCGCGAACAGTCCGCCCTGCTTGAGCAGAGGGGCGCGCCACGCGAACAGCGCAAACCCGCCGCCGATGAAGAGCACCAGGATGGCGAGGATGAACGCGCCGCGCGCCGGATCGTTGGCGAAGGTGTGGACCGATGTGAGAACGCCCGAGCGCACCAGGAAGGTGCCGAGCAGGGAGAGCGAGAAGGTGAGGATGGCGAGCAGGACGGTCCACACCTTCAGGGCATTGCGCTTCTCCATCACGACGGCGGAATGCAGGAGCGCGGTGCCGCACAGCCACGGCATCAGCGAGGCGTTCTCCACCGGGTCCCAGAACCACCAGCCGCCCCAGCCGAGCGTGTAATAGGCCCAGTACGAGCCCATCGCGACGCCCAGCGTCAGGCACATCCAGGCGGCGAGCGCCCATGGCCGCACCCAACGCGCCCAGGCGGCGTCGATGCGCCCCTCGATCAGAGCCGCGACCGCGAATGAGAACGTGATGGAGAATCCGACATAGCCGAGATAGAGCAGCGGCGGATGAATGGCCAGCCCGATGTCCTGCAGGACCGGGTTGAGATCGCGGCCTTCGAACGGCGCCGGCTCGAGCCGCGCGAACGGGTTGGAGGTCACCAGAATGAACAGGTGGAACGTAGCGGCGAGGAAACCCTGCACCGCGAGCACGGTGGCCTTGAGGGTCATCGGAAGGTTGCCGCCGAACAGCGCCACCAGGGCGCCGAACAGGCCGAGGATCAGGACCCAGAGCAGCATCGATCCTTCGTGGTTCCCCCACACGCCCGAGATCTTGTAGATGAGCGGCTTGGCCGAGTGGGAGTTCTCGAAGACGCCGAGCACGGAAAAGTCCGACGCCACGTGGCACCAGGCGAGCGCCGCGAACGCCACCGCGATGAAGACGAACTGTGCGACCGCGGTCGGCGCGGCGAGACCGATCAGCACCGGGTCGCGGCTCTTCACGCCCCACAGCGGCATGGCGGTCTGGATCAGCGCAATCGCGAGCGCCAGGACCAGCGCATAGTGGCCGAGTTCGGCGATCATGGGCGTTGCTCACCGAAGCTCATGGCGTTCTTGCCTGGGACGTGGGGACCGCGCCGCCGTAGCTGGCGCCCTCTTTCCAATGGCCCTGGCGTTTGAGCGCGTCGGCGACCTCCCGCGGCATGTAGGTCTCGTCGTGCTTGGCAAGGATGGTATCGGCCTTGAACCGGCCGGAGGCGTCCAGCGAGCCCTCGGCGACGACGCCCTGGCCCTCGCGAAACAGATCGGGAAGCGTGCCCGCATAGGCGACGCTGATCGCCTTGTTGCCGTCGGTCACCTCGAAGGTCACGTTCGCATGATCCCCGCGGACCACGCTGTCGGGCTTGACGAGCCCGCCGAGCCGGATGCGGACGCCGGGCTTGACGTGCTTCTCGACCACGTCGGTCGGCGAGTTGAAGAACACGATGGTGTCGCGCAGCGCGAACAGCACGAGCGCCGCAGCGATGCCGAGAACCGCAAGGCCGGTACCGATCAGCCCGAAGCGTCGCTGCCTGCGCGTCATCATCCCCCCGGTCAGTCGTGAAGCCCGAGCCCCTTCACGAGCTCGTCCAGGCGCTGCACCTTACCCGTATCGGGGGCCATTGCGCGACGGGCATCGCCTGCGGCATTGAGCGCCTTGTCGCGCTCGCCGAGCACCACGTAGGAGCGCACCAGGCGCAGCCAGCCGTCGACGTCGGAGCCGTCGCGCTTGAGCCGTTCGGCGAGCTGCTCGACCATGCCCCGCACCATGGCGACGCGCTGCTCCGGCGGCAGGCTGGCCGCCGCCGCGACCTCGGAGGCGCCCGGCCCCGGAGGTTCGGCCGTGGGCCCGGCGGCGCCCTGAGGATCGACCCTCGCCAGCGACTGACGCACCAGCTCGGCCCACGGGGCGCCCGGCGGGGCGCGGCCCAGCAGGGTGCGCCAGATGATCGCGGCGTCCTGCGGCCTGCCATCCTGCTCGGCCGACATGCCGATATAGAACTGCGCCTTGACGTGCTGAGCATCGAGCGCGTGCGCCCTGTCGAACGCCGTCTTCGCCTCGGCGGTGACCACACCGTCGGCTGCCGCCACCATCGCCTCCCCGAGATCGGCCTCGCGGTCGGCGCTGTCGCCGAGCAGCCGCAGCGCATTGCGTCGGGCGCTCACCGCCTCATCGAAACGACCGAGCCGCATGTAGACCGGGGCGATCACGGCCCAGCCGCGGGCGTCGTCGGGATTACGTTCCAGGCGCTGCTCCACCTGGGTGATCAGCGCTTCGACCGAAGCGTCCTGCGGGGTTTGGGCGCGGGCGGCGAGCGGCTGGTCGGGCAGATTCGGCGAGCCGAGCAGCAGATAGAGACCGCCGGCGCCGACCGGCAGGCCGACCAGCGCCACCACCGCGGCGACGCGCCGGCGCCATGCCGCGGCCGTCGGAGCGTCCGCCGGGGCGTCGACGCGCGAGGCGTCGGCGGCCGCCAGCAGACGCCGCGACACTTCGATGCGAGCCGCATCGGCCTCGCGCTCGCCGATCAGCCCGGCGGCGCGATCACGCGCGATCTCGTCGAGCTGGTCGCGGTAGACCAGGACGTCGCTGCCCGACGCACCGGCGACCGTGCGCCGACTGAGCGGCCACAGGACGACGAGGATCGCCGTCGCCGTCATCAGTGCATAGACCAACCATTGCGTCATGGCGCCGCCCAAGCCGCATCGACCCAAGGTCTCCGGCCGCACGAACTCTGGTAGCCAATGACCGGGCCTCGCGCCGCTGGCAAGTTGACGCAGGCCGTCAGCGCACTTTCCAAACCGCAGCTCGCGAGTCGGTGGTGGAGATCAAGCGATACAGGAAACTGAAGCGCTTTCTGGGCGGACCGCATCCTCACTTCGGGCGAAAATGCGACCTCCGACCGCTTCCTCGTGCCTCGGGGATTTTGCCCTCGGCCTTCATGCCTTGGCGATCTTGCGCTCGCCTTCATGCCTTGGCGATCTTGCGCTCGCCTT
>Ga0209415_10020060_pt1 | contig 10423 bp, 7 predicted proteins | sample PeaSoiSIISIP2007_FD_187696 | JGI IMG/M metagenome (GOLD analysis project Ga0209415, IMG submission 187696) | Peat soil microbial communities from Weissenstadt, Germany - SII-SIP-2007 (SPAdes) (version 2) | ecosystem: Environmental > Terrestrial > Soil > Wetlands > Peat | place: Germany...
CCGGTCAACCTGCGCTACCTGGTGCCGATCTGCCTGGTCGCGACGCTCGGGGGCCTGCTCTTCGGCTACGACACCGGCGTCATCTCGGGCGCGATAGAGCCGTTGACCGCCCGCTTCGGCCTGGGCGACTTCATGAAGGGCTGGGCGTCGGGCTGCGTGCTCATCGGGTGCGCGGCGGGCGTGCTGCTCGTCGGCCCCCTCTCGGACCGATTCGGGCGCAAGCCCGCCCTGTTCCTCTCCGCAGTCATGTTCTTCGCCTCAGCCATCGGCACCGCGCTCCCGCAGGTGATCGGCGTCTTCATCGCCTTCCGCTTTCTCGGCGGCGTGGCCATCGGCATCGCCTCGATCTCCACGCCGATGTACATCGCCGAGATCACCCCGGCGCATGTCCGCGGACGGATGGTCGCCGTCAACCAGATCGCCATCGTCGGGGGGATCGCGGCGACCTCGTTCGTCAATTACTTCATCTCCCGGGGCGGTGACCAGGCGTGGCTCATCTCCACCGGCTGGCGCTGGATGTTCGCGACCGGTGTCGTGCCCTCCGTGCTGTTCGGCCTCCTGCTCCTGCAGATACCCGAGAGCCCGCGCTGGCTGATCGAGATGAAGCTCGAGGGACGGGCGAAGACCATCCTAGGGAAAGTTGCGGGCGAGAAGTTCGCCGAAGACGAGCTAGCGAGCATCAGGGACGCGATTTCCCGGGAACAGGGGACCTGGGGGGCGCTCCTCTCCCGCCAGCTGCGCCGGCCGCTGCTCCTAGGCATCGCTCTGGCCGTCCTCCAGCAGGTTACCGGGATCAATGTCTTCATGTATTTTGGCGCCACCATATTCAGGACCATGAGCGCCTCCACGGGAGTGGACGCGGGACTGCTGCAGCAGGTCATCATCAACGGCGCGGGCGTCCTCTTCACGCTGGTTGCCATCGCAACCGTGGACAAATGGGGCCGGCGCCCGCTCATGTTCCTCGGCGCCGCCGGCATGGGTGTAAGCCTGGTGGCCATGGGCGCGATGGCCCAGCGCATGACCGACCCGAGCGCGACAAGCGGCTGGATGCTGCTCTTCATCGTTCTTTACATCGCCGCCTTCGGGCTCTCGGTCGGGCCCGTGACCTGGGTGATCCTGGCGGAGATCTTCCCCACCTCCGTGCGCGGCCGCGCGCTGGGGCTGGCGACCTTCTTCCTCTGGACAGCCGACTACGCCGTGACGCAGACCTTCCCGTTGATGGATGCGAGGGACTCGTGGTTCGTGCGCCAGCTCAACCATGCGTTTCCATTCTACGTCTACGCGGCGTTTTGCGCCGTGCTGGTGCTGGTGGTCGGGCGGTTCGTTCCTGAAACCAAGGGCCGCACGCTCGAGCAAATCGAACAGGGATGGGCCCCATGAGCGGCCTCCCTATGCCAGAGCCGCGGCCAAATCCGCAGCCCGGCCTCGCCCTGATCGCCTGCCGCGTGCTCGAGTCGGAAATTGCGGCCCTGACGCAGGGCGCCACGCACATCGTGCGGCGGGAGTTTCTTGAAATCGGCCTGCACGATCGGCCGACCGGGCTGCGCTCGCTGCTCGCGGGCGCCATCGGCCGGGCGGAAGACGACCCTGCGGTGCACCAGGTCGTGCTTGTATACGGGCTCTGCGGCCTCGCGCTGATGGACCTCGCCCCGCGCCGCTGCCCGCTCGTGGTGGCCCGGGCGCACGACTGTATCACGCTCTTTCTCGGCAGCAAGGAGCGGTACGCCGCGCAGATGCGCGACGAGCCGGGAACCTACTGGTATTCGCCGGGATGGAACTGGGCCCGGCGGGTGCCCGGACCCGAGCGCGAGGCGAAGCTGCGCGCGGAGTATGCGCTGAAGTTCGACGCCGAGGAGGTCGAGGCCCTGCTGGAGATGGAACGCTCGGCCTTCGCGCAGCATACAACCGCTGGGTACACGGACCTCGGTCTGCCCGGCGACGACGAGGACCGGCGCTACGCCGAGCAATGCGCGAGGTCCCTCGGCTGGCGTTTCAAGGATCATGCCGGCGACGCCACGCTCATGCGCGACCTGCTGCACGGACCCTGGGACAGCGAGCGGTTCCTGGTCGTGCATCCCGGCGAGCGGATTGCGCACACCGCCGATGCCAATATCGTAAGGGCGGTGCCCGCGGGCGCCGCCTCTTCCCAGCCCATCCCATGAGCCACGACGCCGCCGCCACCGCATCTTTGAAGCCCGCCAAGCTGGACTACAGCCTCGTTGGCGTGAATGCGGCGCTCGCCGTCGAGAAGGGCCTCGCCGAGGCCGACTGGTACCAATGCCCCGTCCCGCGCGCCACGATGCGCAAGCTCCTGGAGCGCCGCAACGGCCCGGCCGTCCGCGACACGCTGATCTGGTTTGCCCTCATCTTCGCCTCCGGCTGGGCGACATGCGCCCTCTGGGGATCATGGTGGGCGATCCTTCCGTTCGGGGTCTACGCCGCCCTCTACGGCTCCTCCTCCGACTCGCGCTGGCATGAGTCCGGGCACGGCACGGCCTTCAGGACCGACTGGATGAACAACGCGCTCTACGAGATCGCGTCGTTCATGATCATGCGGGAGTCGACCGTGTGGCGCTGGAGCCACACCCGCCACCACAGCGACACCATCATCGTCGGCCGCGACCCCGAGATCGCGGTGCCCCGGCCGCCGGATCTGAAGAAGTTCATCATGGGCTTCTTTGGCCTTCCGGTGTACCCGAGGTACTTTAAGCACATCGTGATGCATTCCTTCGGCCGCATGGGCGCCGACGAGAAGACCTTCATCCCCGAAAGCGAATTCCCGAAGATCTACCGCAGGGCCCGCGTCTACGTCCTCGTTTACGCGTCCGTGGTCGGCCTCGCGATCTATACCCGAAGCATCCTGCCGCTCCTCTACGTGGGCCTCCCGAACCTCTTCGGCGCGTGGCTGGCGACAGTCTACGGGCTGACGCAGCACGCCGGCCTGGCCGAGAACGTCCTCGATCACCGCCTCAACTGCCGGACGGTGCACATGAATCTCGTCAACCGCTACCTGTATTGGAACATGAATTACCACACGGAGCACCACATGTTCCCCCTGGTCCCCTACCATGCGCTCCCCCGCCTGCACGAGCTGGTGAGGGACGACATGCCCGCCGCCTACCCGAGCACGCTTGCCGCCTGGCGCGAGATCATCCCCGCCGTTCTCAGGCAGGTCAAGGATCCCACCTACTGCGTCAAACGCCGGATCCCGCCGCCCAGGCCCCGGAAGGCCGATCCGGGTGCAACCTATTCGAGCGTCTCGAGCGCCGATGCGCAGGGCTGGGTCGAGGTCTGCGCCGCCGCCGACCTGGGCCCGGCGGATGTCATCCGCTTCGACCACGGCAAGAAGACCTACGCCCTCTACCGGGACGCCGAGCGCAGGCTCTATGCGACCGACGCCTTGTGCACGCACGGCAACACCCTCCTCACGGACGGCCTCGTCAAGGGAAAGATCATCGAGTGCCCGAAGCACAACGGCCGCTACAACCTCGCCGACGGATCGCCGGCGCGCGCCCCGGTCTGCCGCGGCCTTGCCACCTACCCTATCGAGGAGCGCGGCGGCCGCCTCCACCTTAACGTCCTCAAGCCCGGCGGAGCGGGCGCGCGCGCCCAGAGGACCTACCGCCTCAGGGTGGTGAGCAACGCCAACGTGGCCACCTTCATCAAGGAGCTCGTGCTCGAGCCCGCCAAACCGGCCGAGGACATCGCCTTCACCCCGGGTGACTACCTGCAGGTCGACATACCCTCGTACGGCCTCATCCGTTTCCGCGAGTTTGATATCCCGGAACCCTATGCGACCGTATGGAGGAATCAGCACGTGTTCGACCTCGTCGCCCGCAACCCGGAAACGGGCCGGCGCAACAACTACTCCATCGCAAGCAACCAGCGGCTCGAACGCTCCCTGCGCTTCAACGTGCGCATTGCGACCCCTCCCCCGGGACAGGACTGCCCGCCCGGCGTCGGCTCCGCCTACGTGTTCAACCTGAAGGCCGGCGACACCGTCACCGCGATCGGACCCTTCGGCGACTTCCATATAAAGCCCACGGGAAAGGAAATGGTCTACATCGGCGGCGGCGCCGGCATGGCCCCCTTGCGGGCGCACCTGTCCCACCTCCTTGAGACTGAAGGGACCGCCCGCAGGGTCAGCTTCTGGTACGGAGCGCGCTCGAGGCAGGAGATATTCTACGAGAGCTACTTCAAGCATCTCGAGGGGATTCATCAGAACTTCAGCTTTCACCTGGCCCTCTCCTCGCCGCTTGCCGAGGACGAATGGCGGGGCCACACCGGCCTCATCCACGAGGTTGTGCGGGAGCACCACCTGCTCGGGCACGCGAATCCAAAGGCCGCCGAGTATTACCTCTGCGGCCCGCCGGCGATGGTGAGGGCGTGCAACAAGATGCTCGCCGAGATTGGCGTCCCGGCCAGCCAGATCGCCTACGACGAGTTCTGAGCCGGACCGCGCCCGCTCCCACCGCCTGCAGACATGGCCGCTGCCCGCATCCTCCTCCACACGCCCGACGGGCAGTTCGATCTCTCCGTCGCGGGCGCCGAGGCCGCGCTGCCGCTTTCCGAACTGCTCGCGCGCCTCGATTTTCCCCTGAACATGCGCTGCGGCGGGCGCGGGCTGTGCGGAGGTTGCGAGGTCGGGCTGCGCGCGGGTTCGCTGCGGAGCGCCGCCGATGACGCCCGCGTCGGCGCCGACGCCACGGCGTGCGTCAAGTCATGCCAGATGCGCTTGGGCGGCGAGAGCATCGAGCTGGCGCTTCCAGCGCGTTCGCTGCTGCGCCACGAGCCGGCCGTGGTATCGGAGTTTCGCATCAACATTCCCTGGGCGCGCGACCCGCTGGTCCCTGAGGCGCGCTACGGCGCCGCCGTGGACATCGGCACGACCACGGTCTCCCTGCTGCTCTGCGACCTCGCAACCGGCGGGGTGATCGGGCAGGCCTCGGCATTCAACGCCCAGATACGCTTCGGGGAGGACGTGCTCACGCGGATCCAGCGGTGCACCACCGACCCGGAGGCGCTCGGTCAGCTGCAGCGCGCCGTCGCGAAGGAGACGATTGCCCCGCTGCTCGGCGATGCGTGCCGCCAGTCCGGCGTGGCCCCAAGCGACGTCGGCGCGATGAGCGTCGCCGCGAACACCACCATGCTCCACCTGCTGGCGGGCGTGGACCCGACGCCCATGGGCGTCCATCCGTTCCGGCCCGTCTTCCTGGAGCACCGCACCTATCAGCCGCGGGACCTCGGCCTCGAGTTTGGCGACGCCGCCGCGCAGGTGCACCTGCTGCCGGGACCCGCGGCCTACGTGGGGGCCGACCTTGCCGCCGGCATGGTCGCCACGGGCCTTCTCTACGATGACGGCCCGGCGCTGCTCATCGACGTGGGCACGAACGGCGAGATCATCGCGAAGGTGGGCGGCCGCCTTGTCGGCTGCGCCACCGCCGCCGGGCCCGCGTTCGAGGGCGCCGGCTTGACAAGCGGCACCCGCGCGGTCCGCGGCGCGATCGAGCGCGTGCGGCTGCGGACGGAACCTTTTGCGGCGGATCTCGGCATCATCGGTGCGACCGAGAGGCCGATCGGCATCTGCGGCTCGGCCTACGTGGACTTCCTCTGGGAGGCCCGGCGCAAGGGGATCCTGCAGGCCAACGGCCGCTTTGACGCGGCGTTCTGCTCGGGCGCGGGCGACGCGGTTCACGCCGACGCCCAGGGGCGCAAGCTGCGGCTACATGCCCACGGCGCCTCGGGGCCGGTCTGGGTGTCCGAATTGGATGTCGCCCGGCTCCTGCAGGCCAAGGCCGCCATTGCGGCAGGCGCTTCGACGCTGCTTCACCTGCTGGGCACCGAGGCGCGCGACGTGAAGCGCCTCTATCTCGCCGGCGGCTTCGGCTTCTACCTGTCGCTGGAGCACGCGATCGGCTGCGGCCTGCTCCCGGGTTTCACGGCCGATCAGATTCAGGTGGTCGGCAACACCTCGCTCGGCGGGGCCTACCTGGCCCTGAACGACCGCAGCCTTCTGGGGGAGATGAGCGCGGCGTGCCGCGCCATGGAGGCGATTGAACTCAACCTTCAGCCCGGATTCGAGGACGCCTACATCGACCAGCTGGTCCTTCCCTGAGATGCCCGCCCCCTCCACAAGGTGCTCCCCAACGCCTCCCGCCTCGACCCATGGGCCGGGCCGCAGCCGCGGCAGCCACCCGCCCCAGGCCCGGCGCCGGAAATGCCACCGCCGCCCTAGCCTACGGCCCGCCCTTCTGCTAGACTGCAGCCTCTTACCTCAACACCGACCCAATTATGACAACGTTTGAACTGCTTTCCGAAGCCGTCGCCGCCGGCAAGAGCAAGGACGCCAAGGCCCTCACGCAACGGGCCCTCGACGAGGGAGCCATGCCGATCGACCTCGTTGACAAGGCCCTGGTCCCCGCGATGGCCGCGGTGGGCGAGAAGTTCAAGAACAACGAGATATTCGTTCCGGAGATGCTCGTCGCGGCCCGCGCGATGAAGGAGGCGATGAGCCTGCTGGAGCCGCGGCTGGCCGCCGCGGGCATCACACCCAAGTACACGGCCCTGATCGGCACGGTGAAGGGCGACCTGCACGACATAGGCAAGAACCTGGTGGCTGTCATGTTGAAGGCGACCGGCTTCCGCGTCATCGACCTGGGAGCGAACGTACCTGCCGCCAAGTACGTGACCGCGATCAACGAGTTCCGGCCGCAGGTGGTCGGTCTTTCCGCGCTCCTGACGACGACAATGCCCGCCATGGTCGAGACGGTGCAGGCGATCCGCGCTGCCGGCGGCCCGCCGGTCAAGATCCTGGTGGGAGGGGCGCCGGTCAGCCAGGAGTTCGCCGACGAGATTGGGGCTGACGGATACGCCCCCGATGCGGCCTCGGCCGCCGACAAGGCCCGCGCGCTCGTGGGGTTCGCGTAAGGCCGGCACAGCCGGCCCCGGGGGCGCCAGACGCCGCTGGAGCCGGAGCCCCAGGTCCCGCCGCCATGAAATACCAAAGCCTTGCGATCACCAACGCGGACGACCTGCTCTTCGGCACCGCGCCCAAGCCCCTCGTGACCCGACAGGGGCTGCGCCTGGGCGGCGGACTGGTTTACCCGGAGCTCAATTTCACGCTGCCCCCTATGGAGGTCGCGGAGGCGACCATGCCCGCCGTCGTCCGCCACTACAAGGAGATCGTAAAGGACGCCCTGCGCCGCGCGGCCGAGCTCGAGGCTCCCGGCGTCATCATCGAGTTCGAGACTTTGCCGCCCATGACCGCCACGCCGGCCTTCGGCATCGAGATAGTGCGGGTGCTCCTTGCCGGCATGGAGGATGCCCGCCGCCAATTCGGCCTTCCGACGGCGCTGCGCATGACGCCCAACGACAACCGGGAGTTCGCCCGCCCGCCGGTCATGCGCTCGGGCATGCACTGGGAGCGGATGCTGGAGCTGTTCGAGGGCTCGGCCCGAGCCGGAGCGGAGCTGCTCAGCATCGAATCGGTGGGCGGCAAGGAGCTGCACGACGAGGCCCTGATGAACTGCGATCTCGGGCAGGTGATCTTCGCGCTGTGCGTGCTCGGCGTGCGCGACATGGAATTCCTGTGGAAGCACATCGCCGCCGTCGCGCGCCGCCATGGGGCCGTTTGCGCGGGCGACACCGCCTGCGGCTTCGGCAACACCGCGATGGTGCTTGCCGAGCAAAGGATGATCCCCCGGGTCTTTGCCGCCGTCGTGCGAGCCGTCACGACCGTGCGCACGCTCGTCGCCTACGAATACGGCGCCATAGGCCCCGGCAAGGATTGCGCGTACGAGAACCCCTACCTAAAGGCGATCACCGGCTGCCCGATGGCGATGGAAGGCAAGACATCCGCCTGCGCGCACTTCAGCCCCCTCGGCAACATTGCCGCCGCCTATGCGGACACGTGGTCCAACGAGTCCGTGCAGAATGTCCGCCTTCTTGCCGGCATGGCACCGACCTGCTACATGGAGCAGCTGATCTACGACTGCCGTCTGATGAACCGGGCCCTGGCCGAGGGGAAGACCGCCGCCCTCACGCTGCGCCGCTGGCTCGTCGATTCCGACGCGGGACTCGATCCCCAGGCATGGGTGCTAAGACCCGAAAGCGTCCTGGCGATCGCCCGCTCGATCGTGGCCGCGCCGGACCATTTTCACGCGGGCGTCGCCGCGGCGCGCTGCGCCCTCGACCTCCTGCGCGCAGGCCACGCCGCGGGCTCGCTCAAGATCGTCCCGCGAGAGCTCGGCTTCCTCGACTCGATGGCGGCCCAGCTTGACGAATTGCCGTCCGACGAGGCCGCATTCATCGCCCGGCAGATGTCCCTGGCCGACCCGGCCAAGTACCTGCCGGCGGAGTACGAACTCCAAGTGGCGTAAAGGGGTGAGGCGATGCACGCCGGACCTTCACTCCAGTGGCGCGAGACCCCTGCCCCGGAAACGCGGCCGCACTGCATCTTCGTGACCGGGCCCCGCGGGTCCGGCAAGACCCGCTGGCTGCAGCTGCAGATTCACGAGGCGGCGGAGAGAGAGCCCGGCGCCCGCTGCCCAGCCGTTCTCGCCGAGGAGGGGCGCACGCGCATGGAGGGATTTGCCCAGAGAACTCCGGGCGTTAGCGTGCGGCGGATCCTCCTGCCGTGCACCTGCTGTGCGGCCCTTGCCGACCTTCCCGGGGCGGTGCGCGCCCTCGTGGCGTCCGAGCGCCCGAACCGGATCTTTGTCGAGGTGCCGGCCGTGGCGGCCGCGGGCCTGCTGGCGGAGTTTGACCGGGAACTCGGCTGGCAGCGGGAACTCACCGTCTGCCTGGACCGATCATGGGACATGGCGCGGCGGGAGCACGCCCTGTCGCCGTTCCAGGCCGAGCTGCTTGAGCGCGCGGACCGAGTCGTGCCGAATCCAGCCGGAAGCGAGCCTCGCCCGGACCTGCGCGCCGCAGCCGGCCCACCCCTTTTTCCATGACCCCGCGCGAGCGTTATCTGGCGGTCCTTAGCGGCGGGCGGCCCGACGTGCTGCCCCGGCTGCCGATCCTGATGCAGTTTGCCGCCGAGCATATCGGCTCCCACTACGGCCTCTTCGCGTCGGATTACCGGGTGCTGGTCGAGGCCAATCTGCGCTGCGCCGAGGAATTCGGCATCGACCAGCTCAACACGATGTCCGATCCCTACCGGGAGACGGCGGGCTTCGGCGCGCCGATCGAGTTTCCCCGCGACGGGGTGCCCATCTGCCTCAGGCCGCCGCTTGAGGGGGATCCGGATGTCGCGAAGCTGCCGCGGCCCGACCCCCTGCAGGCGCCGCGCATGCGCGACCGCATCGAGGCCGTGCGCGCCTACAGGGCGCGCGCGGGCGACCGCTTCTCGATCATGGGCTGGGTGGAGGGGCCGGCGGCCGAGGCGGCCGATCTGCGCGGGGTGTCGAATTTCTTCATGGACCTGCTCGATGACCCGGCCTACGCAAACGCGCTGATGGCCCGCTGCGTTGAAACTGCGATAGACTTCGCCCGGCCGCAGGTCGCCGCCGGCGCCGACACGATCGGCATCGGCGACGCGGTTGCCAGCCAGGTTTCGGCAAAGGTCTACGAATCCCTCATCCTGCCGCACGAGCGGCGGCTCGTGGCGGCCCTGCACGGGATGAACGTCCACGTCCGGCTTCACATCTGCGGAAACATCAAGCACCTTCTGCATGGCATCTCGACGCTCGGCCTGGACATCATGGACATCGACCACATGGTCAGCCTCGCCGAGGCCCGCAGCGTGCTCGGCCCGAAGGTCGCGCTTGCTGGCAACGTCGACCCCGTCGGATGCGTCATGCGCGGATCGCTCGACTCGATCGCGGCCGCCGTTCGCCGCTGTCATGCTGAAGCCGGCGAGCCCTTCATGGTCAACGCGGGTTGCGAGATCCCCTCGTCGACGCCGGCGGCGAACCTGGCCGCCCTCTGCCGGCCCGTCGCGCCAAACTGAGCGGAGCCGCCGTCCGGAAAGCCCATTCATCATGAAAATCGACCCCAAGGACTTCCGCTTCAAGGGAGGAAAGGCGATCAAGCTCAGGAAATGGCCGACCGACATAAGGCCCGTCTACAGGTCGGAGAAGCAGTATAAGGAGCTCCTTGCCGCCGACGTCGGTGAACTGAGCACCCTGCAGCGCCTCCTCGATGCGTCCAGGGTCTACTCGGTGCTCCTTATCTTTCAGGGCATGGACGCCGCCGGAAAGGACGGCGCGATTAGCCATGTCCTTTCCGGCGTCAACCCGCAGGGCTGCGAGGTCCACAGTTTCAAACAGCCGAGCGCGGAGGAGCTGGAGCATGATTTTCTCTGGCGCACAACGTTTCGCCTGCCGACGCGCGGCCGGATTGGTGTCTTCAACCGCTCCTATTACGAGGAGGTGCTGATCGCCCGCGTGCATCCCGAGGTCCTGCGCGGTGAGCGGAT
>Ga0209415_10020061_pt1 | contig 10423 bp, 11 predicted proteins | sample PeaSoiSIISIP2007_FD_187696 | JGI IMG/M metagenome (GOLD analysis project Ga0209415, IMG submission 187696) | Peat soil microbial communities from Weissenstadt, Germany - SII-SIP-2007 (SPAdes) (version 2) | ecosystem: Environmental > Terrestrial > Soil > Wetlands > Peat | place: Germany...
TCAACAAGTATGAGCCGACCCTCTTCCCCTCGTCTAACCATTCTTGCAGCAGCCAGTCCTTGTCACTCAGGAAGACCTTTTTCATCAGCCTCTCCATCATGTCTCCGGGAAGCGGGATCGCGTCCGTGTCCTTCAGGATTCTGCTCCACCTCCAGGACGAGTACACCTCCTTGGGGGAACCCCCGTACCTGCAGATCCTCAGGACCGCGGTCAGAGCTTCGTTTGTGAGGGCGTAGAGGCTCTTGTTCTCCTTCGTGGCCTCGTCCGCCAAGAGATCCGCCGTCTCCTCGTCGACGGCGATGTTTGTCCGTGCCATATGGGGCTCTCGGCGTGCGCATTTGTACATAAGCCTATGCAGGTTGCGTGAGAACGTACAGACGCCGAGATATACTCCGTAGCCCGCATTTAGACTATGAAGCTGAGCACGAGGGAGGGCGGGAGGAGGGGAATCACCAGCATCGAAGGAGCCCTGGTGGCGCTCGTCCTAATCTTCGGCACGATGGCGTTTGCGTACTTGAGCGCGGTGAGGACTAATTCGGCGGAGATATCTTCGTTGCAGTCGCAGATTGCCGGCACTACCACGGCCGCCGGCACGACCACGACTATCGTGAAGACGGGCGGGGCAATTAACGAGAGCGCGCTTCCCGTCATGAACCAGACTAACACGATAAGGCAGATCCGGGAGACTTGGTATCTCTCGCCTGCCGCGGCCCAGGACAGGTTCGACCCCTCCAACATCGTCGTTAATCAAGGCGATACGCTAGACCTCACCCTCGTCGATAACGACACGGTGGCGCACGATCTCGTTATCGGCCCACCTTACAACATAGTTGTGAATGCAACGGTGCCAGGCCTGGTCAATGATATTACGAAGCAGACCTTCTCGACGAACGCCTTGAACAATTCGCCCGGCGTTGTCGTCACCGGGACGCCCGGCAACGTGTCAGCGACCTTCAGCTTCGTCGCGAAATACGCGGGGATCTTTGAGTTCGTCTGCACCTATCACGCGGAAGTCGGCATGATAGGGTATCTCACGGTGCTTCCGGACTCCGCCTACACAGGAAAACCCGCTAGCGCCGGGCAACAAGGCGCGTCCTCTCCCAAGATAAGTGCGGTCTCCATCGTCCAAGGCTCGGGAGCCAACGCTTCGATCGCCCAATCCTATTCGCCAGACCCGGTCACGGTGGTCATTGGGGTCAACAACACGGTCACGTGGACAAACAACGACAGCGCGCCGCATACGGTCACGGCCAACGACGGGAGCTTCGACTCCGGAAACATGGCGCCGAGCGCCACGTTCACGTTCACATTCACGACCCCAGGCACCTACCACTACCACTGCATCTACCACCCGTGGATGGTGGCGACGGTAATCGTGAAGGCAGGGTGATTGCATCGATGGCACCCAAGCTGCGCGCGGAGCGCACGCAGCCATCCGCAGGGGCCGTCGCGGCCCAAGACCACAATGTGGCGCTCGCCAAGAGCATCCGGGGGGCTCTTGATGGCTACCTGAAGGGCAGGAAGCTCATCGAGGTCAAGATAAGGCAGGTCGAGGGTAGGAGCGTCGACGGCTTCCTGAAGATCGAGGGAGGGATAGGGGAGCGTCTCCTGGTGGACTTTAACGCCACCACGACCCAGGAAGGCGAGCTTTCATCCCTCGAGGTGGGCGGCAGGAAGATTTCTCTCGACGCCGCTCTCAACACAAGACGAACGCACTGAGACGGAGGCGAAGATCGCGGGAATCGCAACCGCGCGGCCTACAGGCGGAAACATATACCAGCGATTAGCGGCGGATAGCTCGAAAATGCGCAAGGAGAGAAGGAGGACGGCAGGGGTGCACGGACTCCTGACGGCGCTTCTAGTGGCCGCCGGGATGATAGCCGTGGCATACGTGACGGTCGTATGGTCAGATTCGCAGCAGTTCCCGACGCAGCGGGCGGAGGTCGCCGGGAACGCGACGCGCAGCTCGAATGCCAACCAGACCTCGATTTCCCTCGCGAACCAGTCTACGACGGGGCAAGTCGGAGCCTCCTCTCCCGAGATCACCTTCGTGAGAATACTCTCGGGGTCCGCCGACTCGGTCTCGATCTCCTTTTCGCCGCTCCAGGTCACACTGGTAATCGGGGTCAACAACACCGTCACCTGGGTGAACGACGACAACGCCGCCCACACGGTCACGGCCAAGGACGGGAGCTTCGGCTCTGGAAACATCGGCTCAGGGGCGAGCTACACCCACACGTTCACCACGCCTGGAACGTACACGTACTACTGCGCCTACCATTCATGGATGGTCGGGACGGTGGTCGTGAAGGCTGTATGACGCACGATAGCATCGAAGTCTGAGGAGGGCCGGAGGGGACGATTTACTTTGTGGTTCCGCCAAGCAAAACCCGGACATCGACGACGAACGCCCCGTCGGCGTTGACGATCACAGGGTTGAGGTCTATCTCGGCGATTCGAAGGTCCACGGTCATCCTTGAGAGCCGAAGTATGGCCCCCACAAGCGAGGTCTGGTCGTAGCCTCTCTTCCTTGCATTCAACATGGCGTAGACCTTGCTCTCCCGCAGCATCTCCTCGGCCTCGTCCTCCGCGACGGGTGCCAGCCTGTGCGAGGGAGTTCCCATCACCTCGACGTAGATGCCTCCCGCGGAGACCAGGACCGTCTGACCAAAGGTCGGGTCGTCGAGCCCGCCGACGAAGACCTCCAGCCCGCTCATCTGTTGCTGGACCATCACCCGCGGCGTGATCTTTGAAAGGTCGGAGAAGACGGCCCTCGCCCGCTTCGCGTCCACCACGTTCAGGACGACGCCCTTGAGCTCCGTCTTGTGGACGGGCTCGTCCGGAGAGATCTTCATCACGACCGGGTATCCGATGCTCTCAGCGAGCTTCTCCGCGTCGTCAGCGGTGGTGGCGACTCCGTATCGCGGGACTCGTATCCCGTAGACCTCCATGAGCCGGAGACCATCCCTGTCTGTCAAGACGCGCTTGCCGGAGACGAGCCTGCTAGCCTCTTCCGGGGGTCGGGCGGTCCTGACCTTGGTCCTCGCGGCCGGGCGGGCGACGTAGTGGCCTATCGCCCGGACGGCGTCCTCGGGGAACCTGAAGCTCGGGATGCCTCCGGCGTCGAGGACCTCCGCGCCCGCGTCCTCGTCGGTGCCCATCATCACGCCCACCACGCTCGTCCCCTTGAACCCCACGATGATGTTCGCGACCTCGACGCAGCTCAGGAGGGGCAGGGATTGCATCAGGACCAGCTTGGTGCAATCGAGGCGCTGGATCTCCGCCAAGGCAGCCCTGTACCTCTCGGCGGTCGCGTCGCCCGAGAGGTCGAGAGGATTTCTGGGCCGGATCTGGGGCGGCAGGAAGGCAGAGAGGCCCGCGACCGTCTGCTCCGGGAGGGCGGCCATTCGCAGGGATTGGCGCTCTATCTCGTCCGCCGTTATCACCCCGTGTCCTCCCGAGTTCGTGACAACTAGGAGTTCGGGCTTTATCGTCTCTTCGCCGGTCAGGAGCCGGGCCAGGTTGAGGGAGTCCTCGAGGTTCTCCACGAGCATCCCGCCCACGGCGTTGACCGCAGCCCTGAAGACGTCGGCCGAGCCCGCCAGGCTGCCGGTGTGGGTCCGGGCCGCCTCTGACCCCTTCTTCCCTAGCCCTCCCTTCAGGAAGATCACGGGCTTACGCCTCGTGGCCTTGGGGACGAGCTCCAGGAACCTCTGTCCGTCGCTGACGCTCTCGAGGTAGACGAAGATCACGCCGGTGGTCGGGTCGTCTGCGAGGAACTCGAGGACCTCCGCCTCTGAGACGTCGGTCTGGTTGCCGAGGCTCACGAAGTAGCTTATGCCCGTGCGGCTACGCTGGGCCCATTCGAGCATGTACATCCCGAGCCCCCCGCTCTGCGCCACCAGCGCCACCTTCCCCCTCGGGACCTCCGAGAACGCGAAGGTGGCGTTGAGCGCCGGGGTGATCAGCCCGAGGGTGTTCGGCCCGAAGACCCTCATCCTCGCCTCTGCGGCGATCCGACGGACCTCACTCTCGAGATCGGCGCCGTGGTCGTCGACCTCCCTGAACCCTGAGGTGATCACCACCGCGCCCTTGACGCGCTTCTCGGCGGCGTCCAGCATGACGTCCGGGACGGCGTCCCTCGGGACCGCGATGACGGCGAGGTCGACCTCGTCCTCTATCAGCGAGAGCGCGCCGTAGGATTTCCTGCCCTCGACTTGTTCCCCCGCCGAGTTGACCGCGTAGAGCTTGCCCCCGAACGTGCCGGCGAGGTTCCGGAACACGATGTTCCCGATCTTCTCCCTCTTGCGCGAGGCGCCGACGACCGCGATGCTCCTCGGGTTGAAGAGGCGCCCCAGCGGGGCCGGTCTTTGCGTGTCATCGCTCAAGGAGCCATCCCAGTGGTTCGGCCTCGAGTGAGGATAAAAGCTCTCGAAGGAAGAGCGCCGTCGTCCTACCGGAAGCCAGACGTGCTAGGGGGTGCACTCCGGAGCGTAGGACGCCGTCTCTCCGCAGTAGGTCCAAGCAATCACCGAGCCGTTGTAGACGGGAAGGAGGTCGGCGCCGACCGGGGAGGTCTGCCACGAGGCGGTCTCGTTGTAAGTCCAGAGGAACCAGCCCATGGTCTGGGTTTCCGAGACCCCGTCGATTCCAGTCAGAAGGTGCTCCTGAAGAGGTGCCGGATACCACTGTGCCTGAAGGTCGCCGCGGGTGAGGATGACCGTCTCCACGTACATGTTCCACCCCGGCTGGACCCGGGTGTCGTTGTACCAGAGCCTTGTCCCGTTCCCAAAGTCGATGAGGACGTCCGCGGCGTAGAGCGAGCTCGAGGCGGGCTTGAGGCTGAGGTATCTCCCCCAGAGCTGCGAGAGCTGGCTGCTTGCCTGCTGGTAGATCGGGAGCGACGTGTTCACGACGGCGATGGCGCCCACTAGGAGTGAGAACGTCTCGTTGTAGAGGGAGAGCGACGAGTTGTAGCTCGAGGCCAGACCGTCGTACTGGCTCGTCTCCGTTCTCAGCTCGCTCACGTATAGGTTCTTCGACTGGGCCGCCTGCTGGTACTCGTAGTAGTAGTACGCCCCGGCCGTGGCGCTGATTATCAGGAGCGCCACCAGGGTGACGGCCACGCCGTAGATTGCTCTAGTCGCCAAACGAATCGAATCGCAGACATGGCTGGCTTATCCAGCCATTATTAAGAGTTCCTTGCGACGCTTCCCACGCTCTTCCGGCCTCACACCAACGTGACCTGCTCTTTCTTGAACCCGGCGTCTATTTTCTTGCTGACCTGGGCCAGGAGCTTTCGCTGCTCGGCGCTCGCCGAGCCCAGCAGCTCCATCATCTTGAGGCTATTCTCCACCGCGTATCCGTGGAAGTGGTTGTTGAAGTAGCCGTAGACCTTTTTCGCCTTGGTGGCGATGGCCTCGACCTTCTTGCTCCATCCCTGGAGCTCGTCCTGCCGATACCGGTAGTTGTACCAGGGCCTGTCCCCGCGGCCGTGCCACCTCACGAAGGCGAAGTCGGCCGTGGTGGTGGTGTCTGGAGGGAGAAGGGGCTCGTCGACGGTCGTGACGGCGACGTTGTGCTCCCTGAGCAGGTCGAGAGCGTCCGCCTTCCCCAGCCAGGACTTGTTGCGGAACTCCACGGCGAAGGACACGTCTGTTGGGAGGATTCCCAGGAAGCCGTCGAGCTTCCTCAGCCCGTCGGAGTATCCGAAGCTCGGGGGAAGCTGGATTAGCAGAGGGCCGAGTTTTCCATCCTCGATCAGGGGCAGCATGAGACGCAGGAACCTGTAGAGGTCCTCCTTTGCCCCCTTCTCGAGGTCGAGCTTCTTCTCGTGCGTTATCAGCTTCGGGAGCTTCGCGCTGAAGACGAAGCCAGGTGGGGTGCTCTTCGTGGCCCCCAGGATCATGCCTTTGCTTGGATACCCGTAAAACGTAGAGTCGATCTCGACGGTGTCGAAGAACTTGGAGTAGTATGTGAGCTTCTTCTTCTCGCCCTTCGGGTAGAAGGGGCCTTCCCACTCCTTGTAGGACCATCCCGAGGTCCCCAGGTGGACTTCCAAGCCGCGGTCACCGTGTGGTCGCCCATTGATAAGGCCGACCGGGCCCTTCGGGATCTCGGCCCTGCCCGTCTTCTTCGAGATAACGCTCGACAGCGGGGGCCCGATCAGATATTGTCTCTGGGTCGTCCGGCTGCTGCTAATCTGGGTCTCGCGGGCCTGGATAAGGCGCGTCGAACGCTCGGGCGCGGCTCAAGCCTCAGGGCGCTAGTCGTCGGACTAGCTCGCGGTGACGTTCAGGAGCCCGCTCTGCATGTAGACGTGGATTGAGCAAAAGATCTCGCAGTAGATGTCGAACGAGCCCGCCTGGCTGGCGACGAAGTTGACCTTGATCACCTGGCCGGGGGTGAGGGTCACCTCGTTCTTGTCGTAGTAGTGGGTTATCTGGAACCCGTGGGCCTGGACGTCGATGTTGCAGACCACGATGGTGACGTTCTGGCCTTGCTTGACGTCGATTATGGGCCAGTTCTTCTCCGGGGCGCCGTGGCCGATGCTGTCGTTGTAGCCGGTGTCGCTCGCGACCACGAGGAACCCCCCCTGGGGCTTGTCGCAGCCGGAGGGGAGAGGCCTGCTAGAGGGGTTGCCGCCCCTGCTGGCCAGGTACAGCGCGGTCGTGGCTCCGACGCCCAGGAGCAGGACGACCAAGAGGACTAGGGCGATGCGCCTGTTCGAGTTCAAGAAGACATCGGTTTCACGAATGCAGCAGGGCCGCCAGATAAAGACATGCGAAGCCCAGGAGCATGCAGATGGCTATCTTGATCGAATCGGAGCCTGAGTCGGAGGCTTGGAAGAGCGGCCTTGCGAGTCTTACAGCCGCGTAGATTGACGCCCCGAGGCCGAGGGCGAACACGTACGTGAAGTCGGCGCTGGGATAGACCTGGACGATGTAGTAGGCGCTCGCCCCTCCCACTATCCCCGGGATGGTGAAGGCGAGCGTCAAGACAAGGAGGTCCTTCAGGCGCCCGTTCGTGTCCCGTGCGTGGTCGTAAGCATAGACCCAGTACGCGGCCCCCACCATAATGGGCTCGAGCCCCTTGTGCAGTATGAACGACACCGCGGCCGAAAAGCCCCCGAAGGCGTCGAGGAGGTTCGTGCTGGGAGAGGTCGCCGCGGTCGAGCCTATGGCGGCCCCCTCGCCGAACCCGTGCAGGCCGACGGCGATGGCTACCAGGACCGGGATTGCGAACCCGAACCGTTCGCCCGAGCTGCCCTCGGCGAACGTGGTCTTGTCGAGCGAGACCAAGAGGAGCAGGCCGGCGGCGAAGCAGGCCCAGAGCGCCACGTGCCAGACGCCGCCGGTGAAACCCTCGCTGACTCCTAACAGCGACGTGTCGCCGATGGTGTCCGTGAAGAACCAGAAGTACAGGCCGATTGCGAAGGCGGCGAGGTACATCGGCCTTGCGTATCGGGCTGCCGCGGAGACTATCAGGAGGGCGATGAACGCAGGGAGGAGGAAGGAGCCCAGGATCGCGCCGAAGGTCTCGGCGAAACCTATCATGGGTCGGCTGAGCGCCAAGTTGCAGATTAAGCGTTGTGGCTCAAGCGGCGCCCTGGGCTGCGGGAAGCGGGCTCCCTGCTTCTCGGTCGGGTAGGAACGTTTCCCTGGTCAGGTCGCTCCCTTCTTCGTTAGGACCGCCCTCCTGACCCCGGCGTCAGTGAGCAAGCTCTTGACCAAGGCGGGTCCCTGATAGACGAGCGCAGTGAAGACCTGGATTGTGTTGGCGCCGAGCTCGAGGAGCGCCGCAGCGTCCGCCGGGCTGCTGATTCCCCCGCATGCGTTGATCTCGAAGGACGGGCCGACCGACCTCCTGATGCGCTCTACGGCCTTCTTCGTGTGGTCGAGGAGCGGCGGGCCGCTCCAGCCCCCCCTCCCGACGGCCATCCGTGCGTCCTCGATCGGCATCGAGTTCGAGGCGGTCACGCCCTCGAAGCCAAGGGACTCCCACCTCTTCACGAGTCCCATAACGCCGTCGAACTGGCTCTCTTCCACGTAGGGAGGAGTCTTGAGGTAGGTGGGCTTGGCCTTCGCGTCTCTCAGCGCCTGCGCGAGCTCGGCGAACGTGGCCGGCTCCCTCAAGTCACGGAGGTCGGGCGTGTTGGGAGAGCTCAGGTTGACCTCGACGCCCGCCACGTGTTTCTGGACCTTCGAGTAGCAACCCAGGACGTCTTCCATAGTCTTGCCGCTGATGCTGGCGACTACAGGGACGTCCAGCGGCTTGCGCGATGCGAGGTTGGCCATGAACGAGTCTATCCCGGGGTTGGGGAACCCGAGCGCGTTGACGAGCGTGTTGTCATCCTTGTTCCTGGCGACCCTGGGCTTCGGGTTCCCCGGCCAAGGCGAGAACGTGAAGGTCCCGGCGACGAGGTAGCCGAAGCCCAGCCTGGCCAGGTTGTCGAGGTGGCCCCCCGTCTTGTCGTAGCCCGCGGGCAGACCTAGCGGGTTGGCGAGCTCGCCGAGGGCGGTCGTGACGGGCATGGGCTCCGCGCGGATCCTCGAGGCGAACCTCATCAGGCTCAGCCCCACGTTGTGGGCCCTCTCGGGGGGCAGCGCGAAGAGTATTGGGCGGACGACCTTGAACGCGTCCATCTACGTAGACCCCCGCCCCGATTCCAGCTGCAACGAGCGGCTCGTCACTGGGGCCTCTGCATCTCCCCTCTGCTTCGGGTGTCGATGTGGCCGTTGTCCATTACGACGCCGCCCCGCACTACAGTGTAGACGGCCGCCCCCTTCGCCTCGAATCCCTCGAAGGGGCTGTACTTCGCCTTGCTGACGAACTTTGAGGGGTCTATCCTCCATTCTCTCTTCGTGTCGACTATCGTAAAGTCGGCATCGGAGCCCGGCGCTATCCGCCCCTTCTTCGGGTACAGGCCCCATGCCTTGGCGGGGCCTTCCGACGTGAGCCGCACGTATCTGGAGAGCGATAGCAGCCCCCGGCTGACGCACGTGAGCATCAGCGCGACCGACGTCTCCAGCCCGGGGAAGCCGGAGGCCCGGTCGAAGATGGAGGCGCCCGCCGTCTTCTCCTCGATGATGTGTGGCGCGTGGTCGGTCGCGATCATGTCGACCGTCCCGTCCCGGACTGCGCGCCAGAGGGCGAGCCGGTCCTCCCTTCTCTTCACCGACGGGTTGGACTTCATGAACGAGCCCTTCACGGCGTAGTCGCCCTTGTCGAGCAGGAGATACTGCGGGCAGGTCTCCGCCGTCACGTCGGCTCCGCCCCGGCGGCGGGAGCGCTTGGCCACCCTGACCGCCCTGGCCCCGGCTGCGCTGCTGAGGTGGGCGATGTGCAGGTCGCACTTCGCCTCGCGCGCGAGGGTTATGGCGAGACGCACCGCCTTCTCCTCCGCGATCTCCGGGCGGGATTCGTAGTGGGCCAGCGCGTCGACCCTCCCCATTCCCCTCAGCTTCGAGATCCGAGGTCGGATGATGGAGTCGTCCTCCGCGTGGACGGAGACCCTCCTCCCTGCCTTTCCGACGAGGGCGAGTTCCTCGCGCATCTCGTCCTCGGACGGCGGCGCGATGCCTCCCGTCGTCTCAGCCATGTAGCACTTGAACCCGATCACGCCCGCATCGACGAGGGAGGCTATCTCACGAGAACTTCCTCTTGTGAGCAGGCCGTATAGGGCGTAGTCGACGACGGCCTTCTCCTCCGCCGCCCTGACCTTCTGCCTGAGCGAGTCGGCGTCCTTGGTCGGAGGGGCGTTGTTTGGCATGTCGAAGACGGTTGTCACCCCGCCCGCGGCGGCGGCCGCGGTCCCGCTCCGAAAGTCCTCCTTGTAGGTCGCCCCGGGGTCCCGCATGTGGACGTGGACGTCTATCACCCCGGGCAGGACGACCAGCCCCGAGGCGTCGATGACCACCCGCGCGCTCGGCGCGTTGGAGTTCGAGCCCATCCAAGTGACCTTGCCGTCCTTTGCGGCGATCGCGCAGCTCCGCAGCGACGACGAGACGGCGACCCTACCCTCCTTGATGACCAGGTCGGCCGAGCTCAAACTAGCTAATGGCCCGAAGCCCTGCCCTCACTATTTATTGCTATACCAGAGAGCGAGGCTTCCTCACTGCACGAGCTTGCGGAGGACTAAAGAGGCGCTCACCATCATCAGCACCGTGAAGGCGCCTATCGCCGCGATGTCGAGGGGGACCTGCGAGTAGACTCCGGTGAGGATCATCGAGCGCATCGCGTCGACGACGTAGCTCAGAGGGTTCACCTCGGAAACGTACTGGAGCCATTTCGGCATCAGGGAGATGGGATAGATCGCGTTGCTCGCGAAGAAGAGCGGCATCGTAAGCGCCTGCCCGAAGGCCATCATCCTGCTCTGGGTGCCGAGGAACGCGCTGAGGGTCATCGAGAAGGCGGTGAAGGC
>Ga0209415_10020062_pt1 | contig 10423 bp, 6 predicted proteins | sample PeaSoiSIISIP2007_FD_187696 | JGI IMG/M metagenome (GOLD analysis project Ga0209415, IMG submission 187696) | Peat soil microbial communities from Weissenstadt, Germany - SII-SIP-2007 (SPAdes) (version 2) | ecosystem: Environmental > Terrestrial > Soil > Wetlands > Peat | place: Germany...
CTGTCGAGGCATTCCTTGAGCGCGACGGAACTCGCTGGTACAACACCGGGGACGTTGTAGAGCAGAATGGCGACGACGGATTCCTGTATGTCGGCAGACGTGACCGCATGGTGAAGCGGCGCGGATACCGCATTGAGTTGGACGAGATAGAAAGCTGCCTGTACCGGCATCCGGCAATAAAGGCAGCAGCCGTCGTTTCCGTCCCAAATACCGAATCCGGCGTTCGAATCGTAAGCTACCTGGCAACGGCTGAGAATTCACGTCCTTCGATTGTGGAAATGAAGCGTTTCTGCAATGACCACCTCCCCTCATATATGAATCCAGACGTCTTCGTTTTCGTCGATAGCCTTCCCCGAACATCAACCAACAAAGTGGACTACCAGTCGTTGATTCGAAATCTCCAGTCAGCCGCGCCGGGCTTACCTGCAGCTGATCGGAGATCGCAACTACAGTCGAGCTAGCGAAGACGAATTTTGCCCGGCGCGGATTGCCGCACTCACTCCCCCTCGGTTTTTATTGTCCTTTCGTAATTTAGGACTCCCTGGAGGTGTCTATCATCGGTCGTTGGCTTTTAAGAGATCGACCACAAAACCGAAGCGCTGTCCTGGCCGTTTCAGGTGTGACTTCGCTTGAGCTCCCGGTAGTCGTTTACGGTGCGGCCCGAACGGTTGCGAACGATGTTCGTGACCCGCGAGAGGCGCGTGCGACGCGGCGCGTTGGGGCTTTTGTGGCCTTGGCTGCGCAACTCGCGGTTCTCCTGCTCGTTTTCCGTCTTTATCATTTAACCGAAAAACCCAGCCTTCTGGTGCGGTTGTTGGAGGTTACATTCGGAGCATTCCTGATTCATTACTGGCTTCCTTTTCGTTTGAAGGAGACCTTCTGGGTGATGATCTCTATTGCCGGCGCCTTTTTGCTGGTGGAACCGCGCATAGCTGCGCTGCTCATCGGCGTCGGGCTGGTGTTCTTCCTGATTCTTCGCAGCGAGATTCCGTTTCCGTTGCGGATAGCGCTGCTGGCCTTGATATTCGTAGCCCTCACGTACGGTTGCGCTACCAAAGCATTGCCTATCCCGAACGGCTTCTATGCGGTCTTTGGCGCCATATTCATGTTCCGTATCATCATTTATGCCTATGATCTGGCGCACAGCCGCGAACCCGCACGCTTGCTGCCCTTTTTGAGTTACTTTTTCCTGTTGCCGAATTATTACTTCACGCTCTTCCCGGTTATTGATTTTCAAACGATGCGGCGGACCTATTACCAGCGCGACATTCACGAAATTGCGCAACAGGGAATTCACTGGATGACGCGCGGCGCCATCCAATTAATGCTTTATCGGTTAGTGGTTTACTTCAATGATCGTTATCTGCCGGACCGCGTTACCAGTTTAGGCGCTCTGATCACAACGATGGTCCTAACGTTCTTGCTCTATCTGAACGTGTCGGGGAAGTTCCATCTGATCGTGGGTATGATGCACCTTTTTGGCTACGACCTTCCCGAAACCAACCGGAGATACCTTCTGGCCAGCAGCTTTGCCGATTTCTGGCGGCGAGCCAATATTTACTGGAAGGATTTCATGGTCAAGATCGTGTATTTTCCGGTTTACTTCAAGTTGCGCAGAAAAGGCGAGGTCGCCGCCCAGGTGGTAGCAACAGCAACAGTATTCTTGGTTACCTGGGCTTTCCACTCTTACCAGTTTTTCTGGATACGCGACCGGTTCATCCTAAGCTGGCCGGACACATTGTTCTGGCTCATTCTGGGGCTGTTGGTCATCGCTAACGTGCTATACGAAACCCGCCACCCCAAGCGCAGGCAGCCGGATTCCTCTTGGCGTGCCCGGGGGCTACAAACCGTGCAGGTACTGGGAACTTTTACGGTGATTACCACACTGTGGTCATTGTGGTCATCGCCCAGCGTGGGCGCTTGGCTTTACTTAATGACGCACTGGATTCGGAGTGGTTCATGAAAGACCGGCCAGTAAGGAAGGATCGCTTTTGGCGCGATGCGGTACTCACGGCTTTAACGCTCGTCGGCCTAACGGTTCTCACCAGGGCTGCAGTCGTCATGTATGCCAACCCTCACGGCCGCTTTGCGGCAGTACTGGTCTCGGTGATGCGCAGCCGCGCCATGATAGATAACCCCGGTGTCACGGGATACTACGAACGATTATTCGATATTTCGCAGAAACCTTTGTTCTTGAAAGACGAGGACTATTATCGCTGGATGAACCAGTCGCACGACCGGGTGCACAGCCCTAGCTTCCGGCTTTCTTATCTCCGGCCAAACCTCGAGTGGCAGATTCAAGGGAAGGTGAACCGCCAGCCCACAAACCGGTTTGGATTTGTCGGGCCCGATTGGCCCCGACAGAAACCGCCTAACACTCGACGAGTGGCTCTGCTGGGTGATTCGCTGGCGGAAGGTTGGGGAGTCCACTTGAGCCAGACCTTCGGATCTTTGCTGGAGAACCGTCTGAATGTTGAACATCCTAACGGTCCGTCTGAACAGTTTGAAGTCCTGAACTTTGCCGTACCTGCCTATTCGCTCACGCAGATTCTCGATGTCGCCGCGGAGGAAGTGCCTCGTTTTGAGGCGGATGTGTACATGTTGGCGCTGACCGAGTGGGCAGTCAACAGGAATTGGGATAGCCACTTGGTCGAGCTGACCCGTTTGGGTATCGATCCGAAATATGAATACCTACGGCACACCTTGCAGGCAGCGGGGGTATCCAAGAAGGATGATCCCCTCGTACTATATGGAAAGCTGGCTCCCTTTCGTATCCCGATCTTACGGGATATCTTGGCAGCAATGAAATCCAACGCGGAGCAGCATCACGCCACGTTTCTGGTCCTGCTGGTGCCTGCGGTGGAGGATGGCGATCTGAGCAGGGAGCGGTTTGGCGGAATCGAGGAGTTGCTAGCCTCACTCCATATTGAGTTCATCGATTTGCTCGGTACATTCGACCAGGTTCCGGATCTCGAGTCACTTCGCAACAATCCCTTTGACGCCCATCCTAACGCAAGGGGGCATCAGATGATTTTCGAGAACCTGTACGCCCAACTTCACGCACGACCGGACGCCTGGACAGCCCTGGTCGGGAGTGCTTGGGGGAGTGTTCAGCAAGCAAGCGTTCCCTCCGCGACAAAATCCTTTTAGGTAGGCGCATGAGTCTGAAACTGGCTGAAGAGCGACGACCGAAATCCAACGCTGACTTTGCGGACACTGAAGCAGTCGTGCATGCGGAGGAACGGTTGGAGTTATCTATCGTTCTGCCATGTTTGAATGAGGCTGAGACCCTCGAAGCATGTGTGAAAAAAGCGCAACGGGCGCTCTCCGAAGGTCACATCGACGGAGAAATCATAATCGCAGACAATGGCAGCACAGATGGCTCCCAAGCTATCGCCAAACGGCTGGGAACTCGCTTAGTGGAGGTCAAAGAGAGAGGATATGGAAGCGCCCTGATGGCTGGCATCCAGGCGGCGCGGGGTAAGTACATAGTTATGGGCGACGCTGATGATTCCTACGACTTCGCCCACATGCCATTGTTTTTGGAAAGGCTGCGGGAGGGTTTCGATCTGGTAATGGGTAACCGTTTCAGAGGGGGTATCAAGCCCGGCGCAATGCCCCCGCTGCACAAGTACCTCGGCAACCCGGTGCTGACTCGAGTTGGGCGCCTTTTCTTCGGTTCAGTGTGTGGAGACTTTCATTGCGGACTCCGCGGTTTTACTAAAGATGCCTTCTTGAGATGCGGTTTGCGAACAACAGGAATGGAATTCGCCAGTGAAATGGTGGTTAAGGCAACTCTGTTCAAAATGCGGATCACTGAAGTGCCGACAACGCTCTCACCAGACGGTCGCAGTCGTCGGCCTCATCTGCGCACTTGGCGTGACGGCTGGCGACACCTGCGCTTCATGCTGCTTTACAGTCCGCGGTGGCTTTTCTTGTACCCTGGTGCTCTGCTCATGCTGACAGGCCTGCTCATCGTACTGTGGCTCTTGCCCGGCCCAAGAACCATCGGCACTGTAACATTCGATGTTCACACTCTCCTGTATGGGACGGCAGCGGTTCTGATCGGCTTCCAGGCCATTGCTTTTGCCCTCTTTACCAAAGTCTTCGCGATCACCGAAGGATTGCTCCCTCGAGATGCCCGGCTGGACAGGGTGTTTCGCATCATCACTCTGGAAGTCGGATTGGTAGTCGGCGGACTGTGCACGGTGGGTGGACTGGCCGCCTCCGTTTACGCACTCGAGTTCTGGGGTTCCCGAGGCTTTGGGCCTCTGGAAGTCATCCACACCATGCGCACCGTCGTTCCCGCTGCCGCTTCCATGATTCTGGGGTTTCAGATTGTTCTCTCCAGCTTTTTCCTCAGTGTATTGGGCCTGGCTCGTGATGGCAGACCGAGTTCGGAATCTTCATTGTCTTGTACCAGCACAGTAGAGCAAAGCGAATGCAGTCTGTAATTAGATCTCTTCACGACCGGTGGGTGTTTCGCAGGAGAGCGGGATTCCTCGCGCGTCTGCTCGCGGATCTTATTCCGAGCAACGCCAAGGTACTGGATATCGGTTGTGGAAACGGAGTTATTGGGCACATGATCCAGCAGAACAGACCCGCAGTCTCCGTGCGTGGCGTTGAGGTTATGTCCAGGCCCGACTGCCTGATCGAATGTGCAATTTTCGATGGTAAGACTCTTCCAGTGGATGATTCATCGGTGGATGTTTGCATGTTTGTTGACGTTCTCCACCACACTCTGGACCCCGAGAGCCTGCTGCGAGAGGCTGGCAGGGCAACCAAGAGCTACGTGTTAATCAAAGACCATTTGTGCGAGAGCCATGTCGACAACGTGATATTGAGATTCATGGATTGGGTCGGGAACCGTCCTCACGGCGTCTATCTTCCATATAACTATCAGAGCAGGAATCGCTGGGACCTGCATTTCTCATCTTGTGGCTTCCGCATTGCAGTTTGGAAGAACAACCTATCCTTGTACCCATTTCCATTCAGCACCTTTTTCGGGCGCAACCTGCATTTTATCGCGTTACTAGAAAAGCTATAATCGGACCTCGACTGAGGCCAGGAACTACTTTTTCGGGAGTTATTCAGGAGCGCCGCTCACTACCGGCGAGCAAAGTTGGCCCTTTTAACTATGAGCACAGGAGTATGATTTGAGAGTTTCTATTCTTGGGTGCGGTTATGTAGGCCTTGTCACCGGCGCCTGTCTTGCCGAGATTGGCCATGAGGTCACCTGCACTGACAACGATCTGAGCAAGATTCGGACCTTGCAGCAAGGTGCCTTGCCCATCTATGAGCCTCACCTTGACGAAATCGTTGCGCGGAATACGCGTAGCGGGCGTCTGAAGTTTACCGATGACCTGGGAGAGGCCATAAGATTCGGTGATGCCGTCTTCATCTGTGTCGGGACGCCGCCCCTCGAAGACGGCGACGCGGACCTGAGCGCCATTGACAATTGTGCCCGCCTAATCGCCGCAGAGTCTCGGCGGACCAAGTTGGTGATCGAGAAAAGCACTGTGCCGATGCAAACCGGCCAGAAGCTAAAACGTGCGCTGGCCATTTATTCCCGCAACTCGGGTTACAGCTTTACCGTCTCCTCTAATCCCGAATTCCTGCGGGAGGGCACTGCGGTCTTGGATTTTTTGCATCCCGACCGCATCGTCGTCGGCGTAGACGACCAGCGCGCCGAGGTCCAGCTTCGGGAGATCTATCGGCCGATCATCGAGCGCAGCCTCTCCTGCCCTATCCACAACGGAAATTGCCCGCCAGACCGGATCCCACCGTTTGTGGTGACTAGCATCAACAGCGCCGAGTTAATCAAGCATTCCTGTAACTCTTTTCTGGCGCTCAAAATTTCATACGCGAATCTGATCGCGGACATCTGTGAAAACATGGGTGCAGATGTGCAGGAGGTGGTGCACGCCATGGGATTGGACCCGCGAATTGGTCACGACTTCCTTCACCCAGGTCTTGGGTTTGGTGGATTCTGTCTGCCTAAAGACATTCAAGCATTTATCCGGCTTGGTGAAAAAGCGGGCGTGGACATTGGTTTGTTGAAAGATGCCGAATCCATTAACAAGCGGCGCATCGACTCCTTCCTGGCTAAGGTTCGACAGGCGCTTTGGGTCCTGAAAGACAAGCGCATTGGCATTTTAGGACTGTCCTTTAAGCCCAACACGGATGACATTCGGTTTGCGCCTGCGATGGAGATTATTCGCAGGCTGCAACAGGAACGTGCGCAGATCCAGGTCTATGATCCGCAGGCGATGGAGAAGACCAAACCATTGTTCCCTTCGATCCGTTACTGCGCGGATCCCTACGAAGTTGCTGACAATGCCGATGCACTCCTGATCATCACCGAGTGGGCGGAGTTTAAGGCTCTGGATTGGCAACGAGTCCGAGACTTGATGTTGCGGCCTTTGGTCGTGGATGGCCGCAACGTTCTGGACGGTGCCAAGATGGCGGCGCTGGGATTTGAATATCAGGCTGTGGGCAAACCAAGCGCTGACGGCTTGCTTTCCTCCAGGACCGCACAATCGTGAACATTCCCAGATGATCAAGTAACCCGCTTCGCCGCCGTTGAGCGATACCAGGCCACGAAACGGGTCAGTCCCTCCTCCAAACGGGTCGCGGGGTGATAGTCAAGAGCTTTAGCGGCCTTTGTAATATTTGCCCAGGTGAGAGGCACATCGCCTGGCTGAAGCGGCTTCTGTTCGCGGATGGCGCTGCGGCCGGTCACGCGCTCAAGGAGTTCCACGAGCTCCGCCAGCTTCACTGGGTGAGAATTGCCCAGATTGAAGACTTCAAAAGGCGCGCCATCTTCCGTTCGTGGTGTGCGCTCCAGAGCCGCCAATATTCCCGCCACAATGTCGTCGACGAAAGTATAGTCGCGACCGGTTGAACCGTCTCCGAAGATCGGCACTGGCTTTCCCGCTTCCATCAGAGCGGTAAATTTGTGAATGGCCAAGTCCGGCCGTTGTCTTGGCCCGTAAACGGTGAAGAAGCGCAGGCAGATCACCGGTAACGCGAAAAGGTGTGCGTACGTGTAACCGAGCATTTCTCCCGCTAGCTTAGTGGCAGCATAGGGAGAAATGGGACGCAGTTCTACTTGATCTTCCGAGAAAGGCGCTTTGGAAGTCGCACCGTACACCGAACTCGACGAGCCGAAGAGTAACTTTTTCACGCCGTATTCGCGGCATAACTCCAGAAGCCTTACCGTGCCCGAAATGTTGACGTGTTCGTACAGCACAGGTTGCTCAATCGAAGGACGCACACCAGCCCGTGCAGCCAGATGGATCACTGCCTCAGGCCGGGTGCGTGCGAAGATCTCATGCAAAGCCTTCGAGTCGCAAATGTCAGCTTCGAAAAACTCGAACGGACCGGCCTGTCGCACTGCCTGGAGATTGTCTCTCTTCCACGCGGGCGGATAAAAGGAGTCGAGGTTATCAACGATCGTAAGCGCCGCACCTCGACCCAACAGTGCTTCCGCCAGGTTTGATCCGATGAAACCTGCACCACCAGTGAGCAGCACGCGCTGAGATTGGCCCGGCACTCCACATGTATACATCATGCCGCGGATTTGACCAAAAACTCAATCACTCCATGACCAATATATTCGCCAACTTCGTTTCGCATATTCGCCTTATCAGCCGAGCGTTTGTTGCTCTCGCCCTCAGTCTGACCGCGACCCTGGGCTATGCTCAGTCGCATGACCCTTTGCGACAAGCCGTTCTGGCTCAGCCACAGACCTTCGAACCCAATCGCGGGCAGGCAGCAAGCGGGATAGACTTCGTCTCGCGCGGACCGGGGTACACTCTTTCGCTGACTCCGCGGGAAGCCGACCTGCAGCTCATTGCCCCGACGAACGGACATAGTCAAGGCGAGACGGCGACTCTTCGTATGAAGTGGTTGGGCGCAAATAAACACGCCTCTGCCAAAGGAAGCGAGCTCCAGACGGGAAGGAGCAACTACCTCATCGGAAATAATCCAAGCTCCTGGCGAAAGGACGTTCCGCATTACGGACGCGTCCAATATCACGACGTGTATCCAGGAATCGGAGTCGCATACTATGGCAACCACCAAAAACTGGAATACGACTTTGTGCTCGCGCCAAATGCTGATCCTCGCCGCATCCTGCTTGCTATCGAGGGAGCGGACCGGATCCGCGTCGACGAAAACGGCGAATTGGTTTTGACAGAAGGATCCGTAGAAGTTCGTCAGCGAAAACCCATTGTTTATCAGGACACGGCTGCCGGAAGGAAAACTATCGAAGGCCGGTACATCAATCGCGGTCGCAACCGAGTCGGATTTGAAGTCTCCAAATATGACAGAAGCAAAGCGCTCGTCATCGATCCAGTTCTCGTATTTTCCACCTATTTTGGCGGGAACGGTGATGACCAAGGTCTGAGCATCAAGTTAGACGCAGCCGGCAATATATATTTTTGTGGTACTACCGGTTCCACGAATTTTCCTGGCACTCCAATGCCGGGTACTCCCTCCGGGCAGCCTCTCAACGGAACTGGGACCGCCGCCTTCGCCGCCAAAATCAGCTCCACTGGCACGTTAATTTATTCGACCTACGTCGGCGGAACGAACGATCAAGCCTTCGGCGCCGGTGTCGCAATTGATGGCAACGGAAACTTATACTTAGTCGGCAATACGGGCGCCGCGGATTTTCCAACTGTGAATCCGATCCAGGCAACGTATGGGGGTGCCCACGATGCTTTTATCCTGGAGTTGAACAGCAATGGCAACGGGTTGATTTACTCTACCTATTTGGGTGGCAGTGCACTTGATTACGCCGAAAGAGTTGAAGTCGACAGCAATGCGAACGCATACGTAGTGGGTAGCACCGGCTCGCTAAACTTCCCGCTAGTCAATGCGGAGCAGCCCACCTACGGAGGAGGCGGCGACGCTTTTGCTGCCAAAATCTCCGCTGGCGGCTCGGCGTTGATTTATAGCACTTACATTGGTGGCAGCGCCACCGATTTCGCCAATGGGTTAGCCGTTGACAGCAGTGGCGACCTCTTCGCTTTCGGTGACACCGGTTCCACGGATTTCCCTGTGCTTAATGCCTTCCAGTCGGTCTCTGGCGGTGGAGACGAAGGCTGGCTAACCGAGCTGAACCCGACTGGAAGCATGGTTTTCTCGACTTACATAGGCGGCTCGGGTGCAGATGCTGTTCGCGGTGCAAAGATTGACAGCAGCGGGAATATTTACCTCACTGGGAATACGTCGTCAACCAACTTCCCAATTCTGAACGCAATCCAACCCAACTACGGAGGCGGAACCAGTGATGCCTGGGTAGCCAAGCTGAACTCATCAGGCTCTGCTCTCATCTATTCAACCTATCTTGGCGGAAGCGCGAGCGACGGCGGCAGTGACATTGCATTCGATGCCGCCGATAACGTTTACGTCGTCGGTTACACAGCATCGACAAATTTCCCCACAGTCAACCCCATACAGAACGCACTCGCCGGTAGTACGAACGCGTTCTTGACGAAAATCAACTCCACCGGCTCGGCTATCGTTTTCTCAACCTACCTGGGCGGAAGTGGAACCGATCGAGGAAGCCAGGTGGCCGTGGACACCGCCGGCAGGGCTTACCTCGTTGGGACAGCTTCGTCTCAAAACTTTCCTACAGTCAACTCGCTGCAGGGAGTATTCGGTGGAGGCCCAGAAGACGCATTTATTGCCATGATAGCGACCTGTAATTTTGCACTTACGCCACCCAGCACGACCTTTGCGTCAACCGGAGGACCAGGAAACGTTGCAATCACTACGACACCAGAGTGTAGCTGGACGGCCACAAGCAACAGTCCGTGGATAACGATCTCATCTGCCGCATCCGGCCAGGGATCGGGATCGATCTCTTACAACGTCGCGCCAAACACCCAAGGGAACCAGTTGAATGGAAGTATCACCATCGGAACTCAGACATTTTCCGTCTCGGAATTCGGCAACACAGTTACCCTCAACACGGTCAATCCGTCGAGCGGGGTGCAGGGTTCGAACGTGCCGGTAACTTTAACCGGAACGAACTTCGCTGCGAACTCCGCTGTGAATGTGAGCGGCAGCGGGGTCACGGTGAGCAATGTACAAGTGGTGAGCGCAACTCAGATCACCGCGACTTTTGGGATCGCGGCGAATGCCGCGGTGGGTGGTTATACAGTGAGCGTGACCTCCGCGGGGATGAACAGCAACGGAGCAACTTTCACCGTGACCGCCGCCATGGTTCCGGTGCTGAGTTCACTAACGCCAACGAGCGGAGGCGCGGGAAACAGCGTGCCGGTAACCCTGACCGGGGCAAACTTCGTTGCCGGGGCTACGCTCTCCAGCACGAACTCATCGCTGAGCTTCAGCAACGTCAACGCAATCAGCGGCACACAAATCACGGCCACGTTCACCATTGCCAGCAACG
>Ga0209415_10020063_pt1 | contig 10423 bp, 12 predicted proteins | sample PeaSoiSIISIP2007_FD_187696 | JGI IMG/M metagenome (GOLD analysis project Ga0209415, IMG submission 187696) | Peat soil microbial communities from Weissenstadt, Germany - SII-SIP-2007 (SPAdes) (version 2) | ecosystem: Environmental > Terrestrial > Soil > Wetlands > Peat | place: Germany...
GCTTATCGGGGTCGCGAGCCACCGCAGAGTTGTCAGCCTCAACACGATCGCCCGTCGTGAGGCTCCAACAAACCGGCCCGCGCCGCCACCATTTTCATCCATAATGGCGCGCCGCAGGCGCTGGTTGGCTGCTTAGCCCAAGGTCGCCAGCAGCCGTTCGGCGGCCGTCACGTCTGCCGTATCCGAGCCCTCCACGAACTCATCGCATCGAACACCGGCTGCAGAAGCGTCCGCGCGCTCTCTTGCCTCCGCACGGCCAGCAGGGTTTCGCTGAACCCGGAAGAAAGTCACGATCTCGCGGGCTGCGTGCGCCGCACGAACGGCGCCAGCGCCCTGCCAATTTCGTCAGGACTATCTTCGTGGAGCGTCCTCCCGCCCTTGCATCCCTGCCCCCTTTCGCGTATGACCCCGCCCTATTCCAGAACCGCCCGGCCGTAAGGGCTGCCGTGGCGGTTTTTTCGCTCGTTTCGACGCGAACGGGGCTTTTGGCCTCGCTGAATGTGAAGAGGGCGTTAAGCCTTAAGGAGAGCCAAATGCCCAAGTTGAAGACGAAATCGGGCGCGAAAAAGCGCTTCAAGATCACCGGGACCGGCAAGGTCGTCTACGTCCAGCGGGGAAAACGCCACGGCATGATCAAACGAACGCCCAAGCAGATCCGAGATCTGCGCGGCACGGCGATTCTGTTCAAGACCGACGGCGACAAGGTCAAGAAGTTCTACCTTCCAAACGGCTAAACCATTTTCCCGGAGAATTGAACGATGTCGCGCGTCAAGAGGGGCGTCGCCGCCCACGCCAAGCACAAGAAGGTCTTGAAGGCCGCCAAGGGCTTCTTCGGCCGGCGCAAGAACACCATCCGCGCCGCCAAGGCCGCGGTCGACCGGTCGATGCAATACGCTTACCGCGACCGCAAGAACCGCAAGCGCGAGTTCCGCGCCTTGTGGATTCAGCGCATCAACGCGGCGGCGCGCGAGCATGGCCTGACCTACAGCCGGTTTATTTCCGGCCTCGCCACGGCGGGAATCGAGGTCGACCGCAAGGTCCTGTCCGAGCTCGCTATTTCGGAGCCCGCCGCGTTCGCCGCGATCGTCGAACAGGCGAAAGGCGGGTTGCCCAAAGCCGCGTGATCCTCCCTCTCCCGCGCGCGGGAGAGGGAGGGGCGAGGGCTCGGCCCCTCCCTAAGCCCATAGGTCCGTGATGTCCGACCTCGCTGCCCTGCAACGGGAGACGCTCGCCGCGATCGAGAGCGCGGGCGACGAAAACGCGCTGGAGGCCGTGCGCGTCGCCGCGCTCGGCAAGAAAGGTTCGATTTCCGCGCTTCTCGCCATGCTCGGCAAGTTATCGCCGGATGAGCGCAAGGCGCACGGCGCGGCGATCAACGCGCTGAAGGATCAGGTCACGGAAGCGATCGCGGCGCGGCGGGCGGTATTGAAGAAGGCGGCGCTCGAGGCGCAGCTCAAGCGCGAAGCGCTCGACGTGACGCTGCCGGTCCGCATGCCCGGGATCGATACCGGCCGCATCCATCCGATCAGCCAAGTTATGGACGAGATCGTGACGATTTTCGCCGACATGGGATTTTCCGTCGCGGAAGGGCCAGACATCGAGAGCGACGACTATAATTTCACCAAGCTCAACTTCCCGCTCGGCCACCCGGCGCGCGACATGCACGACACGTTCTTTCTCGCGCCCGACGCGCATGATGGCGAGCGCAAGGTTCTGCGCACCCATACGAGCCCGGTACAGGTGCGCACGATGCTCGCCCAAAAGCCTCCGATCCGCGTCATCTGCCCTGGCCGGACCTATCGGCGCGACGCCGACCAGACGCATACGCCGATGTTCCACCAGGTCGAAGGCCTCGTCATCGATCAAAGCGCGACGCTCGCGAACCTCAAATGGGTGCTGGAGGAGTTCTGCAAGGCGTTCTTCGAAGTGCCACAAGTCGGCATGCGCTTCCGTCCGAGCTTCTTCCCCTTTACCTCGCCCTCGATGGAGGTCGACATCCAGTGCCGTCGTTCGGGCGGGGAAATCCGTTTCGGCGAAGGCGAGGACTGGCTCGAAATCCTTGGCTGCGGCATGGTCCATCCCAACGTGCTCTTAAATTGCGGCATCGACCCGGAGACCTATCAGGGCTTCGCCTGGGGCATGGGGCTCGACCGCGTGGCGATGCTGAAGTACGGCCTGCCGGATCTGCGCGACTTCTTCGACGGGGACCTGCGCTGGATCAATCACTATGGCTTCGAGCCGCTCAATATGCCGACGCTGGCGGGGGGATTGAGTGGGTGAGGTGATGCCGACTGTTTTGCGGCGGAACGGACATCGCTTTTTTTCTATTCTTCCGACGGCGACTAACCAGCACATATTCACGTTGTCAAAGGAGACTCCGAGGCCAAGGTTTGGCTGAGCGACTGCGCAGTCGCCATCAACCTCGGCTATTCCGCGCAGGATCTCCGCGAAATCGTTCGCAAGATCCGCGAGCAACGCACCGGGTTACTGGAGGCCTGGAATGACTACTTTGCAGATCGAGGTTGAGAATGCGCGACCGGTCGCTGCGCAATGCGACGATAGTCATTTGAGCGTGACGCTCGCCGATGGCCGCATCCTCCAAGCGCCGCTCTGGTGGTATCCACGCCTTTTGTCCGCTGCGCCGGATCGCCGCGCAATCATCGAATTGTCGCCGCTTGGAGTCCACTGGCCCGAAATCGACGAGGACATCAGCATCGCGAGCATCTTTCGTGGCGCGAAGGCGCCCGGCGCGATCGAATCGCGGGCGAGGGCTTGATCGCCATCCCGACGGCGCCGTCAGACGGGCTCCGGTTCAAAGCACGGCAGTCTCATTGCCCCGCGCACGAATCTTGCCTATTTCGCCCAAAATAGCTATTTTAGGCGGGAGGAGCTCTTTTCCATGAAGATCATCACCGCTGCCGCCGCCAAGAGCGCCTTCGGAAAATTTCTCGATATGGCGCGCCGCGAACCGGTCGTCGTGACCAAGAATGACCGGCCGGTCGGCGTCTTCCTGTCGGTGGAGGACCTCGAGGATACGATTTGGGGCGAACGCGCGCTGAAGGCGCACGCCGAGGGCTACCTCGGCCCGGCGGCGAGTGGGAATCTGCTCGACGACCTCCTCCGTGCCAAGGATTGATCTCTCCAAACAGGCTGCGGAATTCCTGCGCGAGCTCCCAAACAATCGCGCCAGATCGCTGAAAAGCTCAAACAACTCGCGGTCGACCCCTCCGCCTTGCCCTCGGAGGCCCAGAGAGGGTATGCACCCATGCGCCGGTTGAAGTCGGGAGAATTCCGCGTCATTTTCGCCCTCGAGGGCGACGTGGCGCCAGTCCGCCTGATCGGCAAGCGCAACGACAACGAGATTTACGAGGCGCTCGAACGCGCTTGGAGAAAGTGACGTTCGGCGGGCATTCCATTCGGCAGATCGATGAAATTCACCCTCTCCTGGCTTCTGGACCACCTCGAAACCTCGGCCTCGCTGACCGAAATCGTCGACACGCTGACGCGCGTCGGCCTCGAGGTTGAGGGGGTCGAGGACCCGAGCCGCAAGTATGACGGCTTCGTGGTCGCTTCCGTGATCGAGGCCAAGCCGCATCCCAACGCCGACCGGCTCAAAGTCTGCATCGTCGAAGCGCGCGGCGGACCCGTGCAGGTCGTCTGCGGCGCCCCGAACGCCCGCACCGGCATGAAGGGCGTGTTCTCGCCGGTCGGCACGTACATACCCGGCAAGAAGATGACGCTCGCCAAGGGCGTCATCCGCGGCGTCGAGTCGAACGGCATGCTGTGCTCGGCGGCGGAACTCGAACTCAGCGACGATCACGAAGGGATCATCGAGCTCCCGGATGACGCGTCCGTTGGCGTTCCTTACGCGCGCTGGGCCGGGCTCGACGATCCCGTCATCGACGTCGCCGTGACGCCGAACCGCCCCGACGCCACGGGCGTCTCGGGAATCGCGCGCGATCTTGCGGCGGCCGGGATTGGTCGCCTGAAGACGCCGGCGCCGAAGGCTTACGATGGCTCATTCGACTGCCCGACCCACGTCCATCTCGATTTCGCGCCCGCCGATGCGCATCTCTGTCCCGGTTTCGCGTTGCGCGTGGTGAGAGGCGTGACCAACGGCCCTTCGCCGGAATGGATGCAGAAGCGGTTGCGCGCGATTGGCCTGAGGCCGATCAGCGCGCTCGTCGACATCACCAATTACATCACCTTCGACCGCGGCCGCCCGCTGCACGTGTTCGACTTCGCCAAGGTCAAGGGCGATCTCAACGTGCGGCGCGGCCGCCACGGCGAGAGCGTGCTCGCGCTGGACGGCAAGTCTTACGCGCTCGACGAGAGCATGGTCGTCATCGCCGACGCGAACGGGGTCGAGTCGATCGCCGGAATCATGGGCGGCGAGCATTCCGGCTGCGACGAGACCACACGCGATGTGCTGATCGAGAGCGCGCTGTGGGACCCCGCCAATATCGCCCATACCGGCCGCAAGCTCGGCGTCGTCACCGACGCGCGCTATCGATTCGAGCGCGGCGTCGATCCCGATTTCTGCGTTCCCGGCTGCGACCTGGCGATGGAGTTCATCATCGAGATCTGCGGCGGCGAGCCTTCGCGCATGATTGTGGCGGGGGACCCATCGGCGCCGCGGCGTTGGATTGATTTCCCCTACAGCGAGGTCAAGCGACTCATCGGCGTCGACATCCCGCGCGAAGGAGGCGAGGCGATCCTGAGCCGTCTTGGCTTCGGCGTTGCGGACGGAAGGGTCCTTGTGCCTTCATGGCGTCCGGATGTTCTGGTGAAGGCCGACGTCGTCGAGCAGATTCTGCGCATCGCCGGCGTAGACCGTGCGCCGACCACCCCGCTGCCCAGGCTCGACGAGGGTGTGCCAAAGCCAGTGCTGACGCTGTTGCAGAAGCGCACGCGGCTCGCCAAGCGCGCGCTCGCCTCGCTTTCGCTGCGCGAGGCGGTGACCTGGTCGTTTGTCTCCAAAGCCGCGGCGGAGCTGTTCGGCGGCGGCTCGCCGTCGCTCGCGCTCGCCAATCCAATCGCGGCGGACCTCTCCGACATGCGCCCAAGCCTCGTCCCGGGCCTCGTCGCCGCCGCCGAGCGCAACGCGCGCCGGGCCTTTGGCGACGTCGCGCTGTTCGAAGTCGGGCAAGTGTTTCTCGGATCTGGCGAAAACGATGAGCGCGTCGCGGCCGCGGCTGTCAGGCGGGGCAGAGCCAAGGCGGACGGGGAAGGCCGGCATTGGAGCGGCGCAGCCTTCGTCGATGTCTTCGACGCCAAGCGCGACGCCATAGCGCTTCTAACCGCGCTCGGCGCGAACCCGAACGCCGTGCAAGTGGTCCCCGGCGGTCCGGGATTCCTGCATCCGGGCCGTTCGGCGACGCTCAAGTTCGGGCCAAAGACCGTCGTCGGCTGGTTTGGACAACTGCACCCAAGCGCGTGCGAAACGCTCGACGCCGAAGGGCCGATCGTCGCCTTCGAAATCACGCTCGACGCCGTTCCCCCGCCGAAGACCAAGCCGACCAGAGCGAAGCCGAAGCTCGATCGCTCGGACTTCATGGCGGTGGAGCGGGACCTTGCTTTCGTTGTTGACGAAACGGTCAGCGCCGGCGACCTTGTTAAGGCGGCGGAGAGCGCAGAACGCTCGCTTGTCGCCAACGTTGGCGTGTTCGACGTCTATCAGGGCGAAGGCCTGCCGGAGGGCGCCAAGTCGATCGCCATCAGCGTGGCCCTGCAACCGCGCGAGCGGACGCTGACCGACGCCGAAATTGACGCGGTGATGTCGAGGATCGTGGCCGAGGTGTCGAGGAAGACCGGCGCCACGCTGCGGGGTTGAAGTCATGGCCGCGCGCGCCGCAACCATTGGGCTCGCATTCGCCGCCTTCGCGTCGGCCGGGCCTGCGCAGGCCGTGGACGATCCCGCCTGCGCGCAATACCAGGAGCCCATGACCTATAACGCGTGTCTTGCCAGACATGGGCCTAAAGCCAATAACCTCGGGACCCACCCCGGCCAGACGCAACCTGGCCGCGCGGCGCAGGATCCGTCCGGTGATGGCAAACTCGGGACGCCGGCAGCCGCAGGCCGCCGCTGGCAGCGCGCCCAGCGTAATCATGGGCGCGTCCACATGGAGTTCCTGGTCAAGTGATCGGAGCTGCGAGCGCGGCGCCCGGGCCCGCGGAAAGCGCAGGCGCCGCGCTCTACTCCCCGCGCTGTGGGAGGGTCAGCGCGGGGGCCGCAATGGGCGCCCGCTGGAGGCGCGGCCACGCGGAATTATAATCTCACAACAGTGGGAGGACTTTCGCTCCCTTTCGACTTTGGACGCATCGTTCGGCGGACGAATCGTCGTCGTTTGAATTTAAACAATTCTTACTCCAGAGCCGAGACGCGGACTGTGATCTGCGTCACACCGCAAACGTGCGCGCCGGACAGAGCCAAGAAGCGAAGGCGGCGCAAGTCGGTCGCCGGCCTGCAACTGCCGGGTTGCATTGGCTAAACTCGGAATCCCTGCCGCAAAGCGCTTGACCTCGCCGGCAAGCTCGGCCACGGTCGGTCGCGTCATCGGCGGGGCGCGATGATGGTCCCGAATACGCTTGCGGCGCATCCTTGTTTCAAGACGCTCGATCCCGAATCTTGCCGGATTCTCGATCGCCAATGCGTGTGGCTCAAGACGCCGCCGGGGTCCTGGATCGTCGGGGAGACGGAGCACGAGCGCGACGTCTACTTTGTCATGAGCGGCCGCCTCAGGGCGGTGCAGCACGGCGCGCGGCAGGACCTGATCTTCACCGACATGGAGGCGGGAACGTTCTTCGGCGAGCTGAGCGCCTTCGACGGCGCGCCGCGCGCGCTCAGCGTCTTCGCCGTCAACGACTCGCTGGTTGCGAAAATGCCGAGCGCGGTCTTTGTCGAGACGATGTTCGCCCACCGCCCGCTCGGCGAAGCGGTGATCGCAACGCTGATCGCGCGCCTCCGCTCGACGGCGCGGCGGGTCGTGGAACTCGGCGCGCTCGACGTTCGCGGCCGCGTCCACGCCGAGCTCTTGCGCCTTGCGCGTCCTGATCACGAGGATCCGAAGCGCGCAATCATTCTGGCCCCGCCGACTCAGTCGGAGCTCGCTTCACGCATCAATACGCGCCGGGAAACTGTTTCGCGCGAGATCAACGCCATGGAGCGCCAAGGCCTCATCGAGCGCCGGCGGGGCGCCATTGTCATCACCGACGCGCTGCGGCTCAGCGCAAACCTCGAAGCGGCCAGCAGAGGGTCGCTCGGCGCCGGCGACTAACTCCTTGCCTCGTCAGCAAGCATCCGCCACCAATGCTTGTGTTTCTCCCAATTCCAACCCGCAGTCGGCGAAGGCGAAGGCAATAGCCAGACGCGGGTTGCGCCAATGCGTTCAGGTTGCTCGCCGAAGACCGCCGGCAGGCCTAGATACCGGCGCCCGGCGGTGAGACTCGTGAACGCCAGCAACTTCGGTTCCGCGGCTCTGATCTTTGCCTCCAGCTCCGCGCACGCCTCGCGCCCCAACGCGCCTTGAGGCAATTCTCGGTCCATGCCGCTGACGTGCTTGGCGATATCGGTGAGGCCAAGGCCCCATTGCGGCAATTCGGCATATTCTTCCGGCTTCAGCAGTCTCGGCGTCAGACCCACGGCCTCAAGCGCTGACCAAAACCTGTTCTGCGGATGCGCGTAATAAGCCCCGCGCGCCGCAGACACCGTTCCCGCGGCGGTGCCGCAGAAGACGATTGTGAGACCGGGGCGCAAAATGTCCGGGAGCACATGGCCAGGCCGGCTCACGTCTCCCTCAAATCGTCTGATTGTAAGCCCCGACTTCGGGGTTTTCGCGTAAGACCGCGTCGACCGCCTCGAACATCGCCCGCATGCGCGCTTCCGAAACTGGGCTCTCGACGACGACGACGAGCTCCGGCTTGTTGGAGGAGGCGCGCACGAGCCCCCAGGCGCCGTCCTCGACCGTGACCCGGACGCCGTTGACGGTCATGAGATCGCGAATCGGCTGGCCGGCCAGCGGCTCGCCTCGCGCCTGCATCGCTTGGAAGCGCGCGACGACGCGGTCCGCGACCGCGTATTTCACCTCATCGGCGCAGTGCGGCGACATCGTCGGCGACGCCCAGGTTTTCGGCAGATCGCGGTAGAGATCGGCCATCGACTTTTCAGGGTTTCGGGCCAGCATGTCGAGGATGGCGATCGCGGTGACGAACCCGTCGTCATAGCCGCGCCCGACTGGCGCATTGAAGAAAAAATGGCCGGATTTCTCGAAGCCGGCGAGCGCCTTCAGGTCTCTGACCCTGCGCTTGATGTGCGAATGGCCGGTCTTCCAGAAGTCGATCTTGACGCCATTGGCGCGAAGCGCCGGATCGGTCGCGAACAGCCCGGTCGATTTGACGTCGACGACAAACGCCGCATTCGGGTGCAATTTGGAAAGATCCCGCGCCAGCATCACGCCGATCTTGTCGGCGAAAATCTCCTTGCCCTCGTTGTCGACGACGCCGCAGCGGTCGCCGTCGCCGTCGAAGCCGAGGGCGACATCGGCGCGGGTCTCCTTCACCGCCGCCGCCATCGCGTGCAGCATATGCAAGTCCTCGGGGTTCGGATTGTAGCGCGGGAAGGTAAAGTCGAGATCGCAATCGAGGGCGATGACCTCGGCGCCCAGCGCGCTCAGGAGCTCCGGCGCGAAGGCTCCGGCCGTGCCGTTGCCACAAGCCGCGACGACCTTCAGCCTGCGGCTAAACTTTGGCCGCTTGGTCAGGTCGGCGATGTAGCGGGCTGGAAAATCCGGGACGAATTGATATCCGCCGCCTGCCTCGTAACCGTAATCGCCGCCAATGACGATGTCGCGCAGCCGCGCCATCTCCTCCGGCCCGAACGTCACCGGCCGGGCCGCGCCCATCTTGACGCCGGTCCAGCCGTTTTCGTTGTGCGAGGCGGTCACCATCGCGACCGCCGGCGTATCAAGCGCGAACTGGGCGAAATAGGCCATCGGCGTGATCGCAAGGCCGATGTCGCTGACCTTCGCCCCGCCGGCCATCAGCCCTGCGGTCAGGGCCAGCTTGATCGAGGCCGAGTAGCGGCGGAAATCGTGGCCGACGACGATCTCGCGCGGAACGCCGAGCTCCTTCAAGAGGCGCGCGAGGCCGAGCCCTAGCGCCTGCGCGCCCATCAGGTTGATCTCCTCCTCGAAGAGCCAGCGCGCGTCGTATTCGCGAAACCCGGTCGGCTTGACCATCGGCTGCGATTCGTACGCGTAGGTGTTGGGGGATAGGTGGGGGCGAGGTTTTGGGAACAAGGGGCGACTGATGCCTCGCGACGTTGGATGACAAGGGCAGATTATCCCGACAGGGAGAACGCGGGCCACCCATGTCGCCTAAAAAATGAATCTTGAAGAGGGACGCCCCCCGCCGCGAACTCCATCGCTCAACAAATCAATTCCGGAAAACCTGAATCCGCGCCAATTATGAATTTCCCTCCAGTTGGGTCTGTCGTCTTGGGCTAACTGGCCCGCGCGGGCGGAAGCGAAGCGGCCGCTTCCGCCGCCTTGGCTTCTGCCGCCCTGGCCACCGCGTCCTCATAGGCGTCGAGCAGGATGCCCCACTTGACCGTCTTTATTCCCGACCGCAGAACCCGCGCCGGATTGCCGCCGACGATGCTTCCCGCCGGCACGTCGCTGGTCACCACCGATCCTGCGCCGACAATGCACTGATCGCCGATCGTAACGCCAGGCATGATGATCGCGTGCGCGCCGATGAAGCAGTTGCGGCCGATATGAGTGTGGGTGTGGAAATGACGCGACAGATCGTGCGCGAAAACGACCGCGTGGAAGGCGATGAGCGTTCCGTCGCCGATGTGGACGCCGCGCGGATTGGTCATGTCGAGATCGGCGCGCAGCGATATTTTCGTGTCGCGTCCGATGTCCATTCCGGCCAGCTTGCGCAGCCGCCAAACGCGCAGTTCGATCAGGGCCTCGCGGATGGCGAGCACGGCTTTGCGCAGCAGATCCAGGCGACTGGGACGGACTATGACGGGCTTCATGGCTTCGGTCCTTTGCCACGGCGCCGCGGTTCATGCCAAGAGCCGTCGTGTTCGCCCACCCTTCGCGGACGCCGACCTTCGTCATGCCCCGCTGGGAAGTCATGGGGACACTACCGGATTGACGGCGGCCTCATCCTGTGAGCCTCCTTAAGGAAAGGGGCGACGGGTCATCCCTTGTCGCGCCGACGGTCGGGGCCGTCGGTCGGTTCTCGCGCGTCTTCAACGTCGCGCGTGCGTGTTGCGTCGAACGGGGCGGCCAGTCTTATCTTCCGAGGCGATTATTCGCCGTTAAGACCATTAACTGCGGAGGGTCACCGAATGACGGCGCGGGACCGGGCGGCTAACGCGTGCAGAGAGAGCTTCAACCTATACGAGGAGAATTAT
>Ga0209415_10020064_pt1 | contig 10422 bp, 19 predicted proteins | sample PeaSoiSIISIP2007_FD_187696 | JGI IMG/M metagenome (GOLD analysis project Ga0209415, IMG submission 187696) | Peat soil microbial communities from Weissenstadt, Germany - SII-SIP-2007 (SPAdes) (version 2) | ecosystem: Environmental > Terrestrial > Soil > Wetlands > Peat | place: Germany...
CGGCTGCAAAGGCATCAAGGTGCGCGTGGCCGGACGGCTGAACGGCGCGGAAATCGCGCGCAAGGAATGGTACCTGCAAGGGCGGCTGCCACTCCAGACGCTGCGCGCCGACATCGATTACGGTTTCGCCCAGGCCTACACCACCTACGGCGTGATCGGTGTGAAGTGCTGGATCTATCAGGGCGAGAACGTGCCGCGGCGCCAGGAAGACGCGCGCGGGGCGGGTCCCGCCCTGCGGGACGAGCCCGCGACGGTGAGGTGAGGATCGCGACGCCATGTTGATGCCAAAAAAAGTGAAGTACCGCAAGCAAATGCGCGGCCGGCGCAATGGAAAGGCCTGGCGCGGCAGCACTCTGTCGTTCGGTGATTGTGGGCTCAAGGCCATGGAACCCGCCTGGATCACCAACCGCCAGATCGAAGCCGCGCGCGTGGCCCTCTCGCGGTTTCTGAAACGCGGCGGCAAAATGTGGATTCGCATTTTCCCGGACAAGCCGTTCACCAAGAAGCCTGCGGAAACCCGCATGGGCAAAGGCAAGGGCTTGCCGGAATTTTGGGTCGCGGTGGTCCGTCCGGGCCGCATTATGTTCGAGCTGGAAGGCTTGGACGCGGCCACCTCGCGCGAGGCCTGCACCGTGGCCGCGCACAAGCTCCCCATCCGGACGAAATTTGTGACTCGCGTAGGAGTCGCCTGATGCCACGCAGCATCGAAAAGATTCGCCAGATGGCCGACCGGGAGCTCGAGGTGCACGAGCGCGAGCTCTCCGAGCAGATCTTCCGCCTGCGCTTCCAGCACGCCACCGGGCAGGCGGAGAGCCTGAAGAAGCTGCGGGTGGTGCGGCGGGATCTCGCGCGGGTGAAGACGCTGCGCCGCGAACGCGAGCTGAAGGTGGGAAATGGAAAATAGCGCCGCCGAGATGGATCGCAGACGTCGGCAATCGAAGGTCGGTGTGGTCACCAGCTCCTCCATGGCGAAAACCATCGTGGTCAAGGTGACCCGCAAGGTGCGGCACCGACTGTACGGCCGCGTGCTGCGCAAGACCAACAAGCTGTACGCCCACGACGAGCAGGGCGAAGCCCGCCCGGGCGATACGGTGCGCATCGTGGAGACCCGGCCCATGTCGCGCCTGAAACGCTGGCGGCTGGCCGAAATCCTGGCTCGCTCCAAGAGCCGAATCGGGTAACGGAGAGCGCCGATGATCATGATGCGAACTTGGCTGACCGTGGCCGACAATTCCGGCGCCCGTAAGCTGATGTGCATTCTCCCCATCGGGGGCGACGCCGGGCTGAAGGCCGGGCTGGGCGACATCGTCACGGCGTCGGTGAAGGAAGCGTCGCCGGAGAGCCAGGTGAAGGAAGGGAAAGTGGTGAAGTGCGTGATCGTGCGCATGCGGAAAGAGCAGCGCCGCCGCGACGGCACCTACATCCGCTTCGACGACAACGCCGCGGTCCTGATCAACGACGCGAACGAGCCCGTGGGCACGCGCGTTTTCGGGCCGGTGGCCCGCGAACTGCGCGATCGCAAATTCACCAAGATCGTCTCGCTGGCCCCGGAAGTGTGGTAGCCGGCAGCGTGCAGGAAAGAGCGAAGCAATGAGCGTAAGAGAACGAACGAAGAATTAAGAGGAAGAGCGAAGAAATGAGCGTTCAAGAACGATCCAATCGCCGCGCCCCTCGCGTTCCGGTGCAGATCCGGAAGGGCGACATGGTGCGCGTTCTGGCCGGGCGCGACCGCCTGGGATTCGCCAGCCGTTCGGCCCGCGTGCTGGCCGTGGACCGCACCGGGGGCACCGTCACCGTCGAGCATGCCCAGATCATCAAGAAGCACACGCGGCCGAATCCGCAGAAGAACGTCCAGGGCGGCATCCTGGACAAGGAAGCGCCCATCAGCGTGTCAAACGTGATGCTGGTCTGTCCCTCCTGCGACCGGCCAACGCGGATTGGGCACGCCACCCGGCAGGAGGGCGATCGCGCGGTGCGTTCGCGCGTCTGCAAACGCTGTGGGGCCTCGGTGGATAGATGAGGAAGCGGACGAACGAGCCATGATCACACGTCTCCAGGAACGGTATCGCAGCGAGGTGCTGCCCGCGCTGGTCAAGCGCTTCGGCTACGGCAACGCCATGGCCGCGCCCAAACTGCGCAAAATCACCCTGAACATCGGCCTGGGCGAGGCCAGCGTGAACATCAAGCTGCTGGACACGGCAGCGGTGGAGCTGGGCCTGATCGCCGGGCAGAAGCCGGTGATCACCCGGGCCAAGAAGTCCATCGCGAATTTTAAGATTCGCAAGGGCATGCCCATCGGCTGCTGCGTCACGCTCCGCGGCGAGAAAATGTACGAGTTCCTGGACCGGCTGTGCTCCATCGTTCTTCCCCGCGTGCGCGACTTCAAGGGGCTGCCCGCGAGCTCCTTCGACGGCCGCGGCAACTACACGCTCGGGCTCAAGGACCAGCTCGTCTTTCCCGAGATTGATTACACGCGGGTGGACAAGATCAAAGGCATGAACATCACCCTGACCACCTCCGCCCGCTCCGACGAAGAGGCGCGCGAGCTGCTCAAGCTGCTGGGCATGCCCTTCCGGACGAAAACCGAGGAGCGTTGATGGCCAGAACCGCGCAATTCGCGAAGATGAAGCGGAAGCCGAAGTTCAAGGTCCGCGTCCGCAATCGCTGCCGCCTGTGCGGCCGTGGCCGCGGCGTCCTGCGCAAGTTCCAGATGTGCCGCCTGTGCTTCCGCGAGCTCGCGCTGGTGGGACAGATCCCCGGCGTGGTCAAGGCGAGCTGGTAGGGAAGGGAGAGACATGCAGACCGACCCCATCGCCGACATGCTCACGCGGGTTCGCAACGCCACGCGCGCCAAGCACCCCCGCGTGGATGTGCCGGCCTCGAAGCTGAAAATCGAAATCGCGCGCATCCTCAAGGAAGAAGGCTTCATCGCCACTTACAAGGTGGCGGAAGAAAACCGCGTCAAGAAGACGCTGCGCATCTTCCTCAAGTACACGCCGGACCGCCACAGCGTGGTCTCCGGCCTGAAGCGTATTTCCCGTCCCGGCCGCCGGGTATATTCCGGCAAGGCGGACATGAAAAAAGTGCTGGGCGGAATGGGCGTCAGCATCATGACGACGCCCAAGGGCGTGATGACGGGCAAGGCTGCCCGCAAGAACGGAGTGGGTGGCGAAGTCCTCTGCGAGGTCTGGTAGAGAAGTCTGGAGAGGGAGAGGCTCGAGAATTTATGTCGCGCATAGGCCGCAAACCGGTTCCGCTGCCCCAGGGCGTCAAGGTGCATGTCGCCGGGGAACGCGTCGAGGTGCAGGGGCCCAAGGGGAAGTTGTGGGTGCCCGTGCCTCCGGGCATTCAGGTGGAGCAGAAGGACAAGGACTTGCTGGCCACGCGCTCGTCCGAGGAGCAGCGGGCGCTCCACGGGCTCACGCGCGCGCTGCTGGCAAACGCGGTTCACGGCGTCACCGAAGGCTTCAAGAGGGATTTGGACATCGTGGGAGTGGGCTACCGGGCTGAAGTGAAAGGCAAAAACGTCGTATTCAGCCTCGGCTATTCGCACCCCATCGAATTTCCCGTGCCCGAGGGCATCCAGATCACCGTGGCGCAGCAGACCCACGTGGTGGTCTCCGGCGCGGACAAGGCCCAGGTGGGCCAGGTGACGGCCAATATCCGCGCGTTGCGCCCGCCGGACCCTTATAAACAGAAGGGCATCCGCCGGACTGGTGAAGTGCTCAAGAAGAAGGCCGGCAAGGCCGGAGCCAAGGCCGGGGCCGGAGCGTAATCCGGCGAGGAGGCTGGGGTGGCACAACCGTCAGTGCGAAAGGTTTCGCGGGACATCCACCGCCGGCGCATTCACCGGCGCGTGCGGGTGAAGGTCAGCGGGACTGCAGAACGCCCGCGGCTTTGCGTTTTCCGGTCGTCCACGCACCTGTACGCCCAGGTGATTGACGACGCGGCCGGGCGCACCCTGGTCGCGGCAAGCTCGGTGGACAAGGAGATGCGCAAGGAGATCAAGGGCGGGGGTAACGTGGCCGCGGCCAAAATCGTGGGCCAGGCGGTGGCGGCGCGTGCCCGCGCCAAGGGGATCGCGCAAGTCGTATTCGACCGCGGCGGTTATCGCTACCACGGCCGTGTGAAGGCGCTGGCCGAGGCCGCGCGGGAAGCGGGGTTGAAATTCTAACGGTATGTCGAAGCATACATTACGGGACACGCTTTCGATTCGCCGGCCCATCGAGGCCAACGCCAGCGCTTTGAAGGACCACGTGGTGGCCATCAATCGCGTCACCAAGGTGGTCAAGGGAGGCAAGAACCTGAGTTTTTCCGCCCTCGTCGTGGTGGGCGACCAGCAGGGACACGCGGGCTTCGGAATGGGCAAGGCCCGCGAAGTTCCCATGGCCATTCGCAAGGCCATCGAGCAGGCCAAGAAGAACATGATTCGCGTGAACCTGAAGAGCGGCACTGTGCCGCACCTGGTGGTCGGACGCTACGGCTCCGGCACGGTGCTGCTGAAGCCCGCGTCGGAAGGCACGGGGATCATCGCCGGCGGCCCGGTGCGCGCGGTCATGGAGGTCACCGGGATTCACAACGTGCTGACGAAGTCCATCGGCACCTCGAACCCGCACAATGTGGTCAAGGCCACCTTTGATGCCCTGATCCATTTGAAGGACGCCGCGAAAGTGGCGGAAACGCGCGGAAAAGAGGCCGCGGACATGTCCGCCTAGCGGACGGAAACGGGAACCATGAGCGCCGCGAAAAAACAAGCCACCATGAAACTCCAGTGGGTGGTCAGCTTCATCGGCTGCCCGCGCGACATGCGCGCCGCCATCCGCGGGCTGGGATTCCGCCGGCTCGAACAGACCGTGGAGCGGCCCGATACGCCCTCCATCCGCGGCATGGTTCGCAAAGTGCGCCACCTGGTCAAGGTCGTGGGAGAGAATTGAGGCTGCCATGGAAGTGACACTTTCCAATCTGCGTCCCCCGAAAGGCTCGCGCCACCGCAAGGTGCGCGTGGGCCGCGGCATGGGCTCCAAGCTCGGCAAGACGGCCGGGAAGGGCAACAAGGGGCAGCAGTCGCGCACCGGATATTCCCGGCGCCGCGGGTTTGAGGGCGGGCAGATGCCCCTGCACCGCCGCATCCCGAAGCGCGGGTTTCATAATCCGTTCGGGCGCGAGTTGGCCATCATCAACGTGGCGGCGCTCAATGCATTCTCCAAAGGCGAGGTAGTGACCCCCGAGCTGCTGCACCAGCGCGGCATCGTGGGCAGCCGGCGCGAGGGCGTGAAAGTGCTGGGCGACGGTGAGTTGAAAGTGGCGCTCACCGTGCAAGCGCACGCATTCAGCAAGTCCGCGGAACAGAAGATCACGGCCGCGGGAGGGAAAACGGAAATCGTGGCATGAACCGCTTTTTCAATTCCGTCGCGAACATCTTCCGGGTGGAGGACCTGCGGAACCGCGTGTTCTTCACGCTGGCGATGCTGGCAGTCTACCGCCTGGGCTCGTTCGTGCCCACTCCGGGGATCAATACGGACCTGCTCGCCGAGCTGTTCGCGCAAGGCCAGGGCTCCCTGCTCGGCGTGTTCGACCTGTTCAGCGGCGGGAACTTCCGCCGTCTCACGATTTTCGCGCTGGGTATCATGCCCTATATCACCGCGTCTATCATCCTGCAGTTGATGACCGTGGTGTTCCCCTACCTGGAACGGCTGCAGAAGGAAGGCGAACTCGGCCGGCGGAAAATCACGCAGTACACGCGGTATCTGACGGTGGGTCTGGCGCTCTTCCAGTCGCTGATGATTTCCGGAACGCTGATGAAGACCACGCTGAACACGGCGAGCGGCGTGCGCGCCCTGGTCTACAACCCCGGTGTGGGCTTTGTGCTCATGACCATGCTCACGCTCACCACCGGCAGCGCGTTCATTATGTGGCTGGGCGAGCAGATCAGCGACCGCGGCATCGGCAACGGGATGTCGCTGATCATTTTCGCCGGCATCGTGGTGGGTCTGCCCCGGGCCGTCGGCGATCTCCTGACCAAAATCCATGACAACGCGTGGGAGAATTTCACCGCGTTATACGTCATCCTGCTGGTTATCTTCATGGTGCTGGTCACGGCCGTCATCGTTTTTGTCGAGGGCGGGGCGCGCCGCATCCCGGTGCAATACGCCAAAAAGGTAGTGGGCCGGCGGGTGATGGGCGGCCAGATGACCTACCTGCCCCTGCGCGTCAATTCCGGCGGCGTCATTCCGCCGATCTTCGCCAGTTCCGTGCTCACCATTCCGCAAACCCTGGCCCTGGTGTTCAAGGACAAGTCCAAGGCAGTGGCCGAATTCGCCGCCTTCTTGCGGTGGGGAGAGCCCTGGTACACGGTCATTTACGTCGCCATGATTATCGGGTTCGCGTTTTTCTACGTTGGCATCATGGTGAACCCCACTGAACTCGCGGACAATCTGCGGAAGCACGGCGGGTTTATTCCCGGCATCCGCCCGGGGCGGAATACCTCGGAGTACGTCAGCCGCATCATCACGCGCCTCACATTCGTCGGGGGAATTTACCTGGCGCTCGTCTGCCTGATTCCGGAGTGGATGATCGCCGGAGTGAAGCTGAACCACCTGTGGGGCCCGATCGGCTCCTGGTTCGACGCGCATTCGCCGCGCTTCATTCTGGAAGGGCTGGGCGTAAACTTCTACTTCGGAGGCACCTCGTTGCTGATTGTCGTCGGCGTGGCCATGGACACGGTGCAGCAGATCGAGGCGCAGCTCGTGATGCGGAATTACGAGGGTTTCGGGCCGCGGGGACGGTTGCGGGGCCGGCGTGGATAATACGGCGCCTCTCGCGGCGGCCAATCCGCTCCACCGCGCGTTGATTCTTCTCGGCGCGCCGGGGGCTGGAAAAGGGACGCAGGCGCGGGAGGGGGCGCGGATTTACGGCGTGCCGCACCTTTCGACCGGCGACATGTTTCGCGAGCATGTGGCCAAGGACACGGAACTCGGCCGGCGCGCGAAGCCCATTATGGACAGCGGACGGCTCGTGCCGGACGAGATCGTGCTGGGCATGGTCGAAGAGCGTGTGGCGCGGCAGGATTGTGCCCACGGTTGCGTGCTCGACGGGTTTCCGCGCACCCTGGCGCAGGCGGAGCGGCTCGAGGAAATCCTCAGCCTGCTCCCGCTGCGGCGGGCGCTTGCCGTGAATCTGGCTGTGGACCAGGAAGCTGTGGTCCGGCGGATCGTCAGCCGGCGCACCTGCAACAAGTGCGGCGCGATCTACAGTACGGAAGCGAAGATGCCGCAGGTGCCTGGAAAGTGCGATGCTTGCGGCGGCGAGATCATCCAGCGCCCGGATGATCGCGAAGACGTGGTTCGGCAGCGCATGGCGGCCTACCAGGAACAGACGCGGCCGCTCATTGAGTTCTACCGGCGGCGCGGGCAGTTGCTCGAAGTGGATGGGTCTCGGGATATCGCCACCGTCCAGCGCGATCTGCTTGGACTGCTCGAACGGTTGCGGTGAAGTGGGGCACGGGCAGTGGGCATCATTCTGAAGTCGCAGACGGAACTGGAGAAGATGTACCGCTCCGGGCAGGTCGTCTGGGAAGTGCTGAGCGAATTGCGCGAAATGGTGAAGCCGGGCGTGAGCACCATGGATCTGGAACAGTTGGCGGAGCGCCGCAGCGCGGAACGCGGAGCGCGGCCGGCCTTCAAGGGATACATGGGGTATCCCTGCGTGCTCTGCACCTCGATCAACGAAGAGGTGGTGCACGGCATCCCCTCCGCGCGGCGCAAGCTGAGTGAGGGCGACATCGTCTCGCTCGATTTCGGCGTGGTTGTGGACGGCTATTACGCGGACGCGGCCGTAACGGTGCCGGTGGGAAGCGTGCCGCCGGAAAAGGTCAAGCTGCTCGAGGTCACCCGCGAGTCGTTGGATCGCGCGATTGCCATGGCCCGGCTGGGCAATCGACTGAGCGATATTTCGCACGCGGTGGAGAGCTGGACGGCCAGCCACGGCTTTTCTGTGGTGCGGGAGTTCGTGGGGCACGGGATCGGCACGAAGATGCACGAGGAGCCGCAACTCCCCAACTTCGGCCAGCCCGGCCGCGGGCCGCGCCTGGAAGCGGGGATGGTGCTGGCTATCGAGCCCATGGTGAACGCGGGAACGGCAGACGTGGAGGTCCGCGAGGACAAGTGGACGGCCGTGACGCACGACCGACGGCCCTCCGCGCATTTCGAGCACACCGTGGCGGTCACCACGAACGGGCCGTGGATCCTCACGCGCCCGCGGGAACTGAGCGGGCCGTCCTGGTAGCACGGCCGAGCGGCCGGGAACGGCGGGGCGGGTCCCCGTCCGATGGAGTCTATGAGAAAGCGGGATAACACGAAGAAGAAGGGCGGCGAGGGCAATCCGAAAGAGGATGCCATCGAGGTGATGGCCACGGTTATCGAGCCGTTGCCCAACGCCATGTTCCGGGTGGAGCTGGAGAACAAGCATCAGGTGCTCGCGCATATCTCCGGCAAGATGCGGAAGAACTTCATCCGCATCCTTTCGGGCGACCGCGTGGCGGTGGAGCTTTCGCCGTACGACCTGACCCGCGGGCGCATCACCTACCGGTACAAGTAACGCCCGGCGGGGAAAGAGGGAAGGAATGAAGGTTCGTTCGTCGGTAAAGAAAATTTGCGACAAGTGCAAGATCATCCAGCGGCGCGGGGTGGTGCGGGTGATTTGCTCGAACCCGAAACACAAGCAGCGCCAGGGATAGGAGGCAGCAGCCATGGCACGCATCGCGGGAGTTGACCTTCCGCCACAAAAGCGCATCTGGATCGGCCTCACCGCCATTTATGGCATCGGCCAGGCCCGCGCCCGGGTCCTGTGCGGGCTGGCGCGCGTGGACGAAACGAAGAAAGTGAAGGACCTGACCGAGGAAGAGGTGAACCGGCTGCGCCAGGCCATCGAGCAGCAGGGCGGCGTGGAGGGCGATCTCCGAAAGGAGATCCAAATGAATATCCGCCGGCTCATCGACATCCAGTGTTACCGCGGGATGCGTCACCGGCGCAATCTTCCGGTGCGCGGCCAGCGTACGCATACCAACGCCCGCACCCGCAAAGGGCCGCGCCGCGGCGCCGTGGCCAACAAGAAGAAGACGGCTCTGAAGAAGTAAACGGGTGGCGGGCCGCAGGGTCGCCCCCGGCAGCGAATCGAAACGAGAGAGGAACAGAGAAGTGGCCAAGGAAAAACAGGCAGCGCCGGCGGCGCCGGCCGGGGGAGCCCCGGCGGGAAAGCCGTCCAAGCGCAAGAAGGAATTCAAGAAGAAGCGCGAGAAGCGCGTGGTGCCGCACGGGATCGTGCACATCCGCGCGTCGTTCAACAACACCCTGATCGCCATCACCGATCCGGAAGGCCACGTGCTCTCCTGGTCCTCGGCCGGTTCGGTGGGATTCAAGGGTTCGCGCAAGGGCACGCCGTATGCGGCCCAGCAGGCCACCGTCAACGCTGCGGGCACGGCCCGCGACCAGTACGGGATGAAGACCGTGGAGGTGCGCGTAAAAGGGCCCGGCTCGGGTCGCGAGTCTGCCATCCGCGCCCTTTCCACCGCTGGCCTGATGATCCGGCTGATCCGCGACGTCACGCCCATCCCGCACAATGGCTGCCGCCCGCCGAAAAGGCGCAGGGTGTAGCAGTGCCGGAGAAGTAGCACAGGCTTTCAGCCTGTGCGCTTTTCCGATCTCACGGCGTGATGTAGGTTGGCAATCGCGGCGTAAAGACGCCAGCGAGTTTCCGCTCCGGCGCAATTGTCCGGGGCGGTGAGGAGAAGAAGGAGTGGCAAGACACCGTAACGCAGTTTGCCGGCTGTGCCGGCGGGAGGGCGTCAAGCTCTTCCTCAAAGGCCTTCGCTGCTTCACGGACAAGTGCGCCATCGAACGGCGCAACTTCGTCCCCGGGCAGCACGGCCAGAGCCGCCGGCCGAAGCTCGCGGGCTATGGCCTACAGCTCCGCGAAAAGCAGAAGGCCAAGCGCACCTACGGCCTGCTGGAGCGGCAGTTCCGCAACTATTTCGTCAAGGCGGAGCGCGCCAAGGGCCCCACGGGCGAAAACCTGATCCAGATGCTCGAGCGGCGCCTCGATAGCGTCGTCTATCGCATCGGGATTGCCTCGTCGCGGGCGCAGTCCCGCCAGATCATCACCCACGGACACGTGCTGGTGAACGGCAGAAAGCTCAACATCCCCTCGTACCAGGTAAATGTAGGAGACGAGGTGAGCATCAAGCCCAAGATGCTGCAGAACGCCATGGTCATGGAGGCGCGCAACGTTGCCCAGGGCATGAACCTGGCTCCCTGGCTCGAGGTGGACCGCGACGCCGGCAAGGCCCGCGTCGTCGCCCTGCCGAAGCGCGAAAACGTCCAGACCCCGGTGATCAACGAACAGCTCATCGTCGAGCTCTACTCGAAG
>Ga0209415_10020065_pt1 | contig 10422 bp, 11 predicted proteins | sample PeaSoiSIISIP2007_FD_187696 | JGI IMG/M metagenome (GOLD analysis project Ga0209415, IMG submission 187696) | Peat soil microbial communities from Weissenstadt, Germany - SII-SIP-2007 (SPAdes) (version 2) | ecosystem: Environmental > Terrestrial > Soil > Wetlands > Peat | place: Germany...
CCATCGCCGTCGGCTCGGTCGCCACCTCGGCCCTCGAGGTCGTCCTCACCGACGACACCCTCCGGACGACCATGGAGGCGGCCACGCCCCTGCGCCGGATCGGGGACCCCGAGGACATCGCGGCGGCCATCGTCTACCTGTGCTCACCAGCCGGGAGCTACGTGACGGGGAAGGTCGTCGAGGTCGACGGTGGACTCGACCACCCCAACTTGGACATGGGTCTCCCCGATCTGTGACACGTCGGTGAGTGGACGCGGCCCGGTGGGGCCGGAGAGGAGGACGAGTGGTTGAGGACGTGAGGGAGAACAGGTGAGCCACCGGGTGGTCGTGTGGGGGACGGGGAACGTCGGCGGGCACGCCATCATCGGGGTCGACGCCCGACCCGATCTCGAACTGGTCGGAGTGTGGGTGTCGAGCGAGGCCAAGGTTGGACGCGATGCCGGAGAGCTGGCCGGCCTGGGGCGGACTCTGGGCGTGGCCGCCACCCACGACGTCGACGCCATCGTGGCCCTGCGACCCGACTGCATCGTGCACACGGCCATGGCCGACAACCGGTTGATGGAGGCGATCGACGATCTGGCCCACCTGTTGGCGGCCGGGATCAACGTCGTCTCGAGCGGTCCGGTGTTCCTCCAGTATCCCGAGGGGACGGTTCCCCCGTCCATGATCGATCCCCTCCGGAGCGCGGCGGCGGCCGGGGGGGTGTCGCTGTGGGTGAACGGGATCGACCCGGGCTTCGCCAACGACTGGCTCCCCTTGATGCTCACCAGCGTGTGCGAGCGGATCGACGAGGTGCGGTGCTACGAGATCCTCAACTACGCCACCTATGACCAACCGCTCGTGATGTTCGACATCATGGGATTCGGCCGGCCCCTCGACGACGTCCCGATGCTTCTCCAACCGACCGTCTTGACCATGGCCTGGGGCAGCGTCGTCCGGCAGTTGGCGGCCGGGCTCGACGTCGAGCTCGACGCCGTGGAGGAGAGCTACGAGCGGCTGCCCGCCCCCGAGACGTTCTCGATCGCCTCGGGGACGATCGAGAAGGGAACGGCCGCCGGTCTGCGGTTCGAGGTGCGGGGAATGAAAGGCGGGAGGCCCGTCGTCGTCCTCGAGCACGTCACGCGGCTGCGCGACGACATCGGCCCGGACTGGCCCCAGCCGCTCGGTCAGGGCGGCTACCGGGTCAGGGTGACCGGAGAGCCCAACTACACCCTCGACCTCCAGATGCTCGGGAGCGACGGCGATCACAACACCGCCGGCCTGAAGGCGACGGCCATGCGGCTGGTGAACGCGGTGCCGGCGGTCATCGCCGCCGAACCGGGACTGCTCACCGCCCTCGACCTCCCCCTCGTCACCGGCCGGGGGCTCGCCGGCTGACCGGGACACCCCTTTCCGTAAGCTGGCCGGATGCGGTGGCCGGCGGCGGAGATCGAGGTCGACGAACCCCTAGTGAGCTCGCTGCTGGCCGAGCAGCACCCCGATCTGGCGGGACTGGCTCTGCGGGAGGTCGACGCCGGCTGGGACAACACGCTGTGGCGCCTGGGCGACGAATTCCTCGTCCGCCTGCCCCGCCATGCGTCGTCGGCCCTCCTCACGGTCAACGAGCAGCGGTGGCTGCCGGGCCTGGCGCCGCATCTGCCTCTGCCCGTGCCCGCCCCCGTCCGTGTCGGTGCGCCGAACGGCCGGTACCCCTGGCCGTGGTCGGTCGTCCCCTGGCTCGTCGGCTCCCCCGGCGACCGCACGGAACTGACCGTGCCCGAGGATGCGGCCGGACGTCTCGGCCGGTTCCTCCGCGCCCTGCACCGGCGCGCTCCGGCCACGGCGCCGCGCAACCCGGTCCGGGGTGTGGCCCTCGTGGAGCGGACCGACGTCTTCGAGGAGCGGGTCGCCCTCCTCGAGACGGAGGTCGACGTGGCGGCCGTCCGTCGGGTCTGGGACCGTGCGGTGGCCGCCGGGCCCTGGTCCGGCCCGCCCGTGTGGCTGCACGGCGATCTGCACCCCGCCAACACCCTCGTGGCGGACGGCACGCTGGCGGCGATCATCGACTTCGGGGACATCTGCGGCGGTGATCCGGCCACCGATCTGGCCGGGGCGTGGATGCTGCTCCCGGCGCCGGCGATGGACGTCTTCACCGACGCCTACGGCGCGGTCGACGCCGCCCTGGAGCGGCGGTCTCTCGGCTGGGCCGTCCTCTTCGGCGTCATCCTTCTCGAGATCGGTCTGCGCGACCGGCCCACCTACGAGACCGTGGGCCGGTCCACCCTGGCCAAGGTCACCGGTCGTTCCGACCGGGTCGGCCACTGATCGGCGATCGATCCCCGGTGACGGCGGACGTGATCATCCGGACGGCGCGGCCCGGAGACCGAGACGCCGTCGTGGCCCTCGTCCGGGAGGCCTTCTCGAGCGATGACCACGACGGACGCGAGGAGGTCGACATCGTGGTCTCCACGTGGGAGAGGAAGGCCACCCCTGCGGGGTTCGAGCTGGTGGCCGTGGACGACGGCGCCGTCGTCGGTCACGTCCTGGCCGCCTCCGGCGTCCTCGACGGTCGGGACGTGGTGGCCGTGGCCCCGCTGGCCGTCACGCCGGCGCGCCAGGGCGAGGGCGTCGGGAGCGCGCTGATGACCGAACTCCTCGCCCGGGCCGAAGAGGCCCAGCTGCCGTTGATCGTCCTCCTCGGCCGACCCGACTACTACCGTCGCTTCGGCTTCGAACCGTCCGGACCGCTCGGGATCTCCTACCGGATCGCTGACGATCCGCACTTCATGGTCCGTCGGTTGGCGCGCTACGACCCGTCGTACCGGGGCACCTTCACCTACTGCTGGGAGGCGGGTGGCGTTCGTTTCTGAACGACCGGCCGGCTGAACCGGATTGTTGGCATGATCGAGCGGTGGACTCTGTCGCCATCGTCGTGGTGGACCGGTCGGGAACGATCCGATTCTGGAGCCCGGGAGCCGAGACCCTGTTCGGTCACCCGGTATCGGGGGCGGTGGGTGCGACGCTCGACCTGATCGTGCCGCCTCATCTTCGGGACCGTCACTGGAGCGGCTTTCACCGCGCCTGGGAGGAGGGACTGAGCGACGACGTCCGGGTGGCTCTCATCCCGGTCGCCTGTGCCGACGGTGAGACCCACCTCTTCCCCGGTCGCTTCCTGCCCATCCGGGCCCCCCACGGGGACCTCGCCGCCCTGATGGGCGTGTGGCAGGCACCCTCGGGCCGCGACGACGGGATGTTCGTCCTGGGCTGAACCCGGTCAACTGACGGTCACGGCCAACGGTGCCGAGGCGATCCCGTTGGCCACCACCGTCAACGTGCTCGGCCCGGTCTCGATTCCGAGCGGAACCGTGAAACTGGCCGACGAGCTGACTCCCGGCGCCACGGACATCGAGGTCATGCCCGACGTGGGCGCATACGACACGTCCCCCGTGGCCGTGTTGGTGATCCGCACCAGGGGATAGTTCGTCGCACTCTGGTAGTCGTCGCCGTAGGCCGCGCCCTGCGTCAGTCCGTTGAGCTGGCTACCCGACACGGTGTAGGTGTCGCCCGCGGTGAGAGCGGTCGGCGCTCCCGTGATCTGCGGCGCCCAGCCCGGCTGGGGGGAGCCGCTGTCGGTGTAGATCTCGAACGCGCCGTCGTCGTTGAACAAGACCTGCCCCGTGGGCAGCACCAGCATGCGCCCGTAGTACGAGGCCGATTGGCCGGCATTGGGCGAGTCGGCGACCTGGGTCAGGCTCGTGCCGTCGAAGACGAAGAAGTGCACCGGCTTCTTGCCCTTCGGGCTGGCGTCCACCAGCACGTTGCCGTCCGGCAGTATCGCCGAAGGGCCGTCGGCGACGACGTACGCCTTGTGGTGGATCTTCGGAAAGCTGGGCCCGGCCGACCAGAGGCCCGTGCTCGTGTCGTAGAGGGCGGTCTTCCCGGAGGCTCCGGCCGCGAACACGTCGCCGTCCGGCTGCAGGAGCTGCGGCCCCGTCTCGAACTTCTTCGGGAGCTTCGCCGGGGTGATGCCCGCATTGGTCCAACCGCCGGTGACCGGTGAGTAGATCTCGGACTGCTGAGGCCTCGAGTTGTCGACGTCCACGGTCAGGACATCGCCGTCGGGCAGCAGTGTCCAGCCCTCCTCGTTGTTGCTGTCCGCTTTCCCGGTCCCGGTGGGTGTCCAGGTCAACGTGGTCGGATCCAACAGCGCGTCCGATGTGGAGCAGCACGAGCCCAGCATGAACTGGCCATCGGCCAGGACCGTGCTCGGCGCGTCCCCGATCGATGTCCATCCCGGGCCGCCCGGCGGGGCCACCGAGGTCCAGGTGTTGGCGCCCGGATCGTAGACGGCGCCTTGATTCGTCCACACCGCCTGCCGACCGGTCCCGTTGTATTCGCCCCCCTCGACGATCACCCGACCGTCAGGCAGGACGGCGGAGGCGTAGTAGAGCGGTGCGTAGCCGGGGGGCATGGAGGCGATCTGACTCCATGTGCCGTCGACGTAGCTCCCCGTGCTGTCCGGTGTCAGTTTCCACCACTGGCCGTTGCCCGAGGAGTCCTGGGCCATGACGGTCCCGTCGGTGAGCAGCACCATCGACGACGGGAAGAACGGCGGCGCGTGGACCAGTGCCGTCCACGGTGACGAATCCGGCACGGCGTCGGTCGGACGGGAGGAAGGTTGCGGTCCGGCCGGAGGAACACGGGGGTCCCGTGTGGGCGCCGTTGCCGGTGACGGCGCCGCGGTGACGGCCTGCGCCAGGCCCAGAAACACCAGCGCGCACGCCGCGACGAGCAGCACCGAACGTCGAAGTGTCCTCGTCACCGTCATCCCCCCTTGGCCCCCATGACGTTCGGGCCGGGAGCCTACGCGGTGGTGCCTGAATGTCAAACGCACCCCCGATGTGATCGCCGGCGTCGTCACCGCGCTTCAGGTGCGCGGACCGGGAGCCGACGACAAGAAGGTGTCACCGCCATGGCCACGCCGTGCTCCGTGGCGATGGCCCTCGCGTGACTCCTGGGAAAGGAGGGATCAATGAGACACACCAACCCGGAGCACGGTCGTCAGAGTGGGTTCTCGTCCGCCGTCGGCCTGGTGGCGATGTCTGTGGGACTGGTACTCGTGGCGGTGCTGCTCGTGCTCAGCCTGAACGGCTTCGGCGGCGCCGGCGCCGGCGCCGGCGGGGGGCCGGCGTCGAACCCGTCGATCCTCAGTCGATCGTCCGCCGAGACCCAGATCAAGCTGTGCGCCGAAGGCCGCGATTCACGGTACGGCGATCCGCCCAGCGCCGCCCAACAGGCCAAGTGTGTACGCGATCTCCTCGGGGAGATCTCGGCCGGGGGCCCCTCGGGCGTGGGCGGCCCGTAGGTCGACCTCGTCGGTCCTACTCTTTCGTCCGTGACGGATCGGCAGCCGACGCTTTTCGTGGGCCACGGCAATCCCATGAACGCGCTGGAGCGGAGCACCTATACGGATGCGTGGCGCCATCTGGGCGCGTCGTTGCCGCGCCCGCGGGCCGTGCTGTGCATCTCGGCCCACTGGTACGTACGGGCCACCATGGTCACGGCCATGGCCGCGCCCCGGACCATCCACGACTTCGGCGGATTCCCCCCGGAACTGTTCGAGGTCCAGTACCGGGCTCCGGGGTCCCCCGCCCTGGCGAAGCAGGTCCGCGACCTGTTGGCTCCGCTCGACGTCGGTCTCGACGAGACCTGGGGCCTCGACCACGGGACCTGGTCGGTCCTCGTCCACATGTTCCCCGAGGCCGATGTCCCCGTGGTGCAGCTGAGCCTCGACCGGTCTCAGCCGGCGTCGTACCACTACCGGCTGGGCGCCACCCTGGCGCCATTGTCGGACGACGGCGTCCTCGTGATCGGTTCGGGCAACGTGGTCCACAACCTGGAGGCCTACGCCTGGGACGGCCATCGGACCGACCCCTATGACTGGGCCGTCCGCTTCGACGGCGAGGTCCGGGCTCTCCTCGACAACGCAGTCCACGACCCGCTCGTCGACTACGAACGGATGGGGCCCGACGCGCGCCTGGCCATCCCCACCCCCGATCACTTCCTCCCTCTCCTGTACGTCATCGCCGCCGGGAAGGGACGCTCCGTGTCGTATCCGGTGCAGGGAATCGAGGGCGGGTCCCTCTCGATGCTGGCTGTCCGACTGACCTGACCCCGTTGACCGGTCGACGGGGCCGTGCCACGCTGGCCCGGTGGCCGAACCCCCGGAGGGGGCGACTCCCGAGGAGGTCGTCCGCCGGTTCTGCTCGGCCGTCAGCGCCCGGGACACCGAGCTCCTGCGGCCGATGCTCGCGGGTGGCGTCGTCTATCACAACGTGCCCATGGAACCCTCCAAGGGAATCGACGCCACCCTCGAGGCGCTGGCCACGCTGTTCGTCATGTTCGAAGGGATCCGATTCGAGGTCCTCCACCTGGCGGTGACCGGAAACACCGTTCTCACCGAACGGGTCGATTTCCTGCGCACGGCCCAGGTGGAGGCGATGCTCCCGGTGATGGGCGCCTTCGACGTCGAGGGCGGCCGGATCGCGGCCTGGCGCGACTACTTCGACGTCGCTCAGGCGGGCAGTCTCCTGAGCGACGGATAGTCCGCCCCCTCCGCCGGTGGCGCTACGTTTTGGCGACGCCGGGGGCCGCCACACACGCCCTTCCTGGTGGTCGACCCGACCCGCGCCCGCAAGGAGATCCCATGCCCGTCCCGCTCGACGAGTACCCGGTGCACCAGGTACCGCTGTCCATGCGGCACATGGCGACGAGTGACCGCAACGCCTACGACCGCTGCTACCTGAACGCCCACGACCGGTCCGGAGAGATCTTCCTCGTCTCCGGTCTCGGCGTCTATCCGAACCTCGGGGTCATCGACGCCTATGCCACCGTCCGGCGCGGCGATCGCCAACTGTCGGTCCGGATGTCCGATGCACTGGGCGACGACCGCACGATCCAGCAGGTCGGTCCCTACCGGATCGAGGTCCTCGATCCTCTCCAACGGCTCCGCGTGACCTGCGACCACGACCGTCTCGGCTTCGATCTCACCTGGACGGGCTCCTTCCCCGTCGTCGACGAACCACCCCACGTCATGCGCCAGGCCGGACGCGTCATCCTCGACGCCCAGCGCTTCGCCCAGGTGGGGACGTGGTCGGGGACGATGCGGATCGACGGGGAGGACATCGCCGTCTCCGACGACCGGTGGCTCGGGACCCGGGACCGGTCGTGGGGCATCCGGCCCGTCGGTGAGGCCGAGCCGGCGGGCCGCGCCGCGGCGGAACCGGCCGAGGACTTCGGGTTCTGGTGGGTCTATGCACCCCTGCGCTTCGACGACTACGCCCTGATCATCATCGCCCAGGAGACCGGTGACGGGACCCGGACCCTGAACGAGGCCACCCGCGTCTGGCCGGCGGCATCGGGGCGACCGCCCGAGCAGCTCGGCTGGCCGAGGGTCGAGATCGGGTACCGATCGGGGACCCGTCATCCCGAGAGGGCGGTCCTCCACCTGACCGAGCGCACCGGGCGGCCGGTGACGGTCGAGATCGAGACGTTGGGCTTCGTGGCGCTCAACTGCGGTGCCGGGTACGGCGGCGACCCCGACTGGGGCCACGGCCAGTGGCGCGGCCGCGGCTGGGTCGAGGCACTCGACCTCGACATGTCGGACCCGGCCGTGGCCGGTCGGGTGCCTTTCGGCGTGGTCGACCACGTGGCCCGGGCCGTCTGCGACGGCGCCGTCGGATGGGGAATGTTCGAGCACGGCAGCTTCGGCCGCCACGCGCCCTCGGGGTTCGCCGACTTCGGCTCGGTGGCACCGTGACACCCGAGCCGGACCCGACGCCGCCGGCCGAGACGACGCAGCGCCCGACGACGTCCACCCGCGATCGCGACGAACTCCATGGCCGCCTGGTGACGTGGCTGGCCGGCAAGGTGACCGACCCCGAGATCTCCGAGCTGGTCGTCCCCGAGTCCAACGGGATGTCGAGCGAGACCCTTCTCTTCGACGCCTCCTGGCGCGACGACGGGGCACGACGGACCCAATCCTGCGCGGCACGGCTGCGCCCCGACCCGGCCAACGCCCCCGTCTTCCCCGTCTACGACTTGGAGCGCCAATTCCGCGTGATGGGACTGGTGGCCGAGCACTCGTCGGTGCCCGTTCCCAAGACGTTGTGGCTCGAACCCGACGACACCCACATCGGCTCGCCCTTCTTCGTCATGGAGCGCGTCGACGGTGTCGTCCCGCCTGACATCATGCCGTATCCGTTCGGGTCATGGCTGTCCGAAGCGGCGCCTGCCGACCAGGAACGGCTGCAGCGTTCATCGGTGCGCGTGCTGGCCGAGCTCCACGACATGGACGTCACCACCGAGGACATCGCCTTCCTCGAACTCGACCGTCCCGGCGCCACCGCCCTGCGACGCCACGTCGCCGACTCGGCCGCCTACTACGCATGGGTGGCGTCGGAGGGGGCCCGGTCGCCGCTCATCGAGCGCGCCTTCGCCTGGCTCGACGACCACTGGCCGCGCCAGGAGGGTGAGGCCACCATCAGCTGGGGCGACGCCCGCATCGGGAACATGATGTTCCGGGATTTCGAGCCGGTGGCTGTTCTCGACTGGGAGATGGCGGCCACGGGGCCCCGCGAGGTCGATCTGGCCTGGATGATCTACCTCCACCGGTTTCTCGACGACCTCGCCCTGCAGATCGACCTCCCGGGGATGCCCGACTTCATGCGACGCGACGACGTGGCCGCCAGCTACGAGTCCTTCACCGGCTACGCCCCCAGGGACCTCGAGTTCTACACCCTCTATGCCGCCCTCCGGCACGCCATCGTGATGTCCCGGGTGGCGCAGCGCTCGGTCCTCTTCGGCGAGATGGAGATGCCCGACGATCCCGACGACATGATCATGCACCGGGCCACCGTCGAGCAGATGCTCGAAGGCACCTACTGGAGCGGGCGGTGACGAACCCCATCGGGCCCCTCGTCGCCGGCGACGAGCGCCTCACCCATCAGATCACCGACACCTTCGCCGTGGTCGGCACGAGCGATCCGTCGTGGACGGAGAAGGTCTGTGCCATGGCGGCGGCCAAGGACGGGAGTCTGCAACTCGGTTTCGGACTCGGGAAGTACCCCAACCGCAACGTCATGGACGGGTACGCCGGGATCTCGCGCGGAGTCGAACAGATGACGGTCCGGGCCAGCCGCCGCCTCGCCCCCGACGCCGAGACGACCGTCATCGGGCCCATCCGCTACGAGGTGGATGTGCCTCTGCGGACGGTCCTCTTCGCTCTGGAGCCGAACACGACCCAGCCGCTGTCCTTCGAATGGCGCTTCGAGGCCATCGTGCCCCCATTCCTCGAGGACCGGACCTTCGCCCGGCGCGGCTACCGGCTGGGTGCCGACCTCGTCCGCTACCACCAGATCGGCGTGGCCTCCGGCTGGGTCGAGATCGAGGGGGTCCGCACCGAGCTGTCACCCGACACGTGGGTCTCGACGCGCGACCATTCGTGGGGCGTGCGCTACGACGTCGGCCTCCCACCACAGGACATCGAGCCCGGCGACCCCCTGGCCGGGCTGTCGTTCCGGATGATCTGGAGTCCCATCGCCATGGAGCGCCCCGACGGGAGCCGGTACGGGCTGTTCCTCCACTACCAGACCTTCCAGGGACCGGGATTCGTCCACAAGCACGTCGTCATGGGCGGCGCCGAATCCCCCGACGGTGGCTACGAGCCGTTCGTCGACATCGAGCCCGAGCTCTCGTTCGATCCCGTCACCCGCCGACTGCGTGGCGGGCGCATCCACGCCACGGCGGCCGACGGATCCGTCCGTACACTCGGTGTCGAGGTGGTCTCCGACACCGGGTTCCATCTGGGGGCGGGCCTCTACTTCGGCTTCGACGGGCACCATCACGGCCAATGGCGCGGGGATCTCGTCGTCGACGGCGAACGGATCGCCGACTGCACCGACCCGGCCACGGCCCGGCGGCTCCACCAGATCCGCGACACCGTCATCCACGTCACCGATCCGACGGGAGGTGGCGAAGGATGGGGGAACTGCCAGCCGATCGTCACGGGCGGGGACGACACCCTGGGCCTCTCGGCCGAGGACAGCTTCATCTGAACGGCGATCCTTCATCGCACGCGCCGTGTCCCGAATGAGCGGGAGCACCATCGGAGATGCGATCAGGACCGTTTCCCACTACCGTACGGAGGCTGACGAAGCTCCGGTGAGGCGGGGGGCCCATGCACGCAGGAACCAGTTCCAAGCGGCACCGCCTCGGCGCCCGGGCGGCCCTGCGGCTGGCCGGCGCCGGACTGGTCGTGACGCTCGCCACCGTGGCCGTGGTTGTCGTCGGCCCCCCGGTGGCGGAGGCGGCCACCGACACCGTCACCAACTGCTCGGGGTCCACCTCGGTGACCGGCTCACTGCCCTACGAGGTGGCACACGC
>Ga0209415_10020066_pt1 | contig 10422 bp, 9 predicted proteins | sample PeaSoiSIISIP2007_FD_187696 | JGI IMG/M metagenome (GOLD analysis project Ga0209415, IMG submission 187696) | Peat soil microbial communities from Weissenstadt, Germany - SII-SIP-2007 (SPAdes) (version 2) | ecosystem: Environmental > Terrestrial > Soil > Wetlands > Peat | place: Germany...
GTTCTGTATGCGTAAGGCAACGCTAGCGATAGCGCCCTTAAGCCCCGCCCAGTGCGGGGCTTTTATTTTGCGTGGTCTGATGTGGGGGATGGTCGATCGCGCAGTTCAACCTTTGGGGACCCAGGCCACCCCGTCGGTGCCGGGGGCTACTTCGCGGCGGCGCGCTGCGCGACGTATTCCTCCATGTACGCTCGAAACGCTTGCTCCAGGCGTTGCGTGATTGGGCCGGGAGCGGCGGGGAAGGCGCGTCCGGCAACTTCGCTGATGCCGAGCAGGCTGCGATTGGTCGAGGTGATGAAAACTTCCTCGGCCGCGAAAAGATCGTCCGGGCGCAGCGTGGTTTCGATCAGCGGGACGCCTTGCTTGGGGCCGATCTCGAGCAGAACGCTGCGCGTGACGCCTTCGAGACAGCCCGAATTGAGCGGCGGCGTCAGCACCTTTCCTTCACGTACACAGAAGATATTTGCGGCGGTGCATTCGGCGACTTCGCCGCGCTCGTTTAGGAGAACCACTTCGTTGTAGCCGCGAGCCTGCGCTTCCCCGAGGCTCCAGACATTGTTCAGCCAGGAAGTGACTTTCACTCCGGCGAGCGGCGAGGCGGCGTGGCGGCCCTGTTCGCGAAGATCGAGCCGGCCGGGTTCGTGGTGCGGAGGAAGGCCCGCGGTGTAAAGCAGGAGATCCACTTGTGGTGCGGGCTCGTCGCTTTGCCAGACACCGAACTTGTTGTAGATGACGTAGATTCTCGCCGTGCCTTCGGCGACTTGGTTCGCGCGCACCAGTTCGGAGAGTTGTTCGCGGACGCGATCCGCCTCGAACGGGAAGGGAAGCCGGATGCGGGCCGCGTCCTTTTGCAGGCGAATCCAATGGCGCTCGAAGGCGAAGGGTTGGCCACGAAAAATGCGAAGAGTGGTGAAGACGCCCCAACCGGCGAGGAGTCCGGCCTGACCGGGGGAGAGGCGCACCTCTTCGATGGGAAGCAAGCGGCCGTTGTGGATGAGGTGGCGGTGAATCATGGGTGGTTGAGTGGTCGCCGAGGACGGCAGTTGTTCGAGCGTTTGAAAGCGCTGAGTGATGCGCTTCGCGCGGGCTCAAGCTGCGAGGATGCGGTCCTCCGGGAGTTCGACTTCGCTGACACCCCGAAAAGTGAACAGCAAGCGAACGAGATATTTGGGCGGATCCTGAGAGGTTTGCCGCACGATCTTCGCCACGGCAGCCGTGACCGCGTCTTGGAAGGCCACCGTGCCCACTTGAAGACCGGAGAGATTTACACGCACCATCGTGCCTGGCTGAAACACACTCGACCTCTCCTTCTCCAGAGGCATTTTGACGCCCCCGAAGGAGGATTGCAAGGAGGGGAAAAAGGCGGCAAAAGCGGCCGAGAATGATGGCGGAAGGATGACGGTGTGGCCGCCCGAATTGGTTCAAAATGGAGCAACATAGGGGGTGTTTCACTGTGGACAACAGGACTAAAACGCGATTGACAACAAAACAGCCGCCCTCTAACGTGTAGAGTAGCCCAGGTGGAGGCTATTGTGCGCACATTGTGGAAGTCTAGTCTGGCGGCATTTCTCTGCACGGCACTGACTTTTAGCACCGCGATTGCGGCTCCGTCCGCATCGATGGGTGTCATCATACAGGCGGAACGCGCGAGTCTGGGATCGGTCCCGATCGCGAGCGGCTCGGCAATATTTGACGGTGATAACCTTCTGACCGACGGTTCCGGCAACTTGCGAGCGCGGGTCGGGCAGTCGCAGATTTACTTGATGCCCAACTCAGACGTCCAAATCCACCGGATTGCGAACGGCTTTAGCGCGTCCATCGGTTCGGGGACGATTGTGCTGTCCTCGGCCGCCGGCGAGACCTTTCAAGTGCTCGCCAATGGAGCGACGATTCAGCCGGCGACCGCGAAGCCGACGCTGGCCCAAGTGACCTACATCAACGTGAACGAATTGATTCTGACCAGCCGCCACGGCGACCTTCTCGTGAGCCTGGGAGACGACACCAAGACCGTGAGTGAAGGTTCCTCATACCGGATGATGATCCAGCCGGGCGGCGGTCCGGGTCCGCAGGGGATGTTTACATCGGGGAAGAATCGCTTCTTCCTGGTGCTGATTACGGCGGCGGTCGTTACCGCGACGGTGAGCTTGGTTCTGGCGCTGGAGACGGACGTCGTTCCCGAGCCATAATCGCGCACTCTCATAGAATCCTAGAAACTCAAAGGGCTCCGACTCAGTCGGAGCCCTTTCTTTTTTGCGGTTGCCGCAAACGAAGTTCCGTTTTGGGGCATCGCCTGGACTCGCGGAGTGATGCGCGGTGCTCAAAGAATACTGTCCCATAGTGGTACAGTCAGTAATCAGTACTTGACAGATAATCGCCGCTGGCCTACCGTCGCACGCAGCCTTGGTGGAGGGTACGTGCGCAGAGCAAGATATTCGCTGGCGGAAGTAATCGTTGTATTTTTGGTGTCAATCGTTTTGGTGGGAGTGCCGGCGACTGCGGCACCCACACCATCCGCATCTCTCGGCGTGGTGTCGCAAGCCACGCACGCAAGCCGGGGGACAACCGCACTCACAAACGGCGCCGCGATTTTTGACGGCGACACATTGCTGACCGACGCTTCGGGAAATCTGCAGGCGCAGCTCGGCCAGTCACACATCACCATCCTGCCCAATTCGAATGTTCTGGTTCACCGGCTCTCGAACGGATTCGGAGCGTCGCTGACCTCGGGGACGATTGCGTTTTCGACCAGTGGCGAGACGATTCAGGTGGAAGCGGATGGGGCCACGATTCAATCGAAAAACGGGCAGCCCACTATCGCGCAGATAAGCTACGTCAACGCCAGCGAACTTCTGCTCACCAGCAGGAGAGGGGAGTTGCTGGTGAGTTTCGGGAATGAAACCAAAATCGTTGACGAAGGCGCGTCGTACCGTATGAAGATTCAGCCTGGCAGCGGGCCGGCGCCAGAAGGAGCATTTTCCACCGGACAAGACTGGCTCTATTTCGTTCTGATCCCTGTCGCAGCGGGCGGAATTGCGTACGGAATTTACGCAGGCGTGTCCGGCTCGTCATCTCCGAGCGCACCTTAAGCCACTGCTCAAGGTTCAACCTCGTACAAGAAGGGCCCCGGCGATGCCGGGGCCCTTTCTTTTTCTGGACGCGACTCTCACCACCGCGGGGCGTGATTTTTCAATCGTGGAGGCAGAGAAGCGTTTGCTGGGGATCGATGAGCAGGCGTTTCGGGCCGGCGGAGACGAGGAAGCGGAATTGCGTCTGGCGGCCGGAGGTGACCACGTTTCCGAGAAGGGTCTGGCGGCCCGTGACGCTCTGCGCGTAAATCGGGACGACGGCGATGAAACTTTCGGGCACGCCTTCTTGAGTCAGGGTTCCACTCACCGAGAAGCCGCTTCCTTTGGGCTGTGCCGTGTACTGGGCGGAATAGCGGGGGATGCCGGAGCCGTGCACCCACTGGTCGAAGAACCAGGCCATCGAATGTTTTTCTTCCAGCGCCATGGACGGGGTCATGACGTTTTCGATCTCGCGTTCCAAGTCGTCATTTGAGAGCGGGCGCTGCCGGTAGTCGGCGAGCAGGGAATGAAGGAATGCGATGAATCGCGCGTCGGGATCGTGCGCGCCTGGACCGCGGAGCATCATGCGCAGCATGTGGAAGATCCAGGTGCCCTTGCCATAGACGATCTTCTGGTAGGCGTCGGCGTCTCTCGCGGACTCCAGCCTGGCCCCGAGGGTGACCGGACCGATATCCGCGACTTCGCCGCCGCCGACCGCCGGGCGGCCCAAGTCGTTGCGATATTGATCCAGCGAACGGCGCAACAGGTGCCCCTCCGGTTTCCCGCTATCCACGGCGAGCAGAGCGATGTAGTTCGCGAGGGCCTCATCGATCCACTGCTCCCGATAGCTTTCCCATCCCACGGTATCGCCCAGCCACTGATGGGCGACCTCGTGAAATGGGACGAGTTCGTTGTAAACATCCTGCGCGGGGCCGATGACTCCAACTTGCTGCTGTTCTTCGGGAGTAAGAAACGTCATCGTCGGCAAGTAGATCAGGCCGGGCCAACCCTGGCCGAAACTGCCGGGGATTTGAGACACCTCGAGGCGTGGGAACGGGAACGGTCCGAGCCATTGCTCTTCAAGACGCACCGCATCCGCCATTTCTTCACCGACCTCATGAACACGCGCAGCAGGGCTCGGCAACTGCCCGGGAGGCGGGGGTTCGACGGGAAGCTCTGCGTTTGAGTTAGAGCTGAGGCCGGGTATAGCTAGACCCCGGCCAGCTTGAGGCACGGGCGCCGCGTGAAAATGGGAGGCCAACTCGCGCTCAAGTTCGGAATTGGCGAGAACTTCGATTTGTGTGCCGCCACCTCGCAGGCTTAATGTCTCGGCGCGGTAATCGCCGAGGTTGAATCCAGCGACGGGGATATCGCTCTCCGAACGCCAGTGCCCCGTAGCCCAATCGGCATCCACTTGTTCGGGATCGGGAGTTCCAGTGGCGACGAGGCGCAAGTGACGCGGCCAGCGGAAGTTCAGGTCGTAGGACGAGAAATCTCCGAAACCCGGGACGTGCGGGTACCAATTTCCGCGTTCGCCGACGAAGAGCACGCCGTTGCCCGCGTCGCTAATCACGCCTCCGCGATAGGAGAGGAGAAGCTGCACAAGTTCTCCGGCTCTGGGGGCCTGGTCCAATACGACGACTACGAGGTCATCGCCCTGCTCGGCCAGCTGATTGCGGTTCAGAGATTCGTTCTGAAAGCTGGTCAGCGCGTTTCCGGCCGCGTCTTCCACATTTTGTACGGTTAGGAACCGCGAAAGCTCGAGTGTGACGACGCGTTCTCCGCCTGTCACCGCCCGCAGGGCGATGGTGGTGGTGCCCTCAAGAGTGCGATCCGGCTCGATGGTCGTTGAGATCCTGTAGGAGACAGCTTTGAAGGAATTCTCCGGCGGCGCCGGGACGTCTCCGCGGGAGAACGAAGTCCAAATGTCGTAATACTCCGTTCCTTCGACCCAGCGCGTTTGGCCCGCCAGAACCTGTTCTGTGTAGCGGTTGTCCACAAGTACATCAAACGTGCCCATAGCTTCATTCGATAGGTCGGCAAAAAAGTAGGGGACGGGCCGGTCCGCCAGGAGGTCCGTCATGATTCGCAGCGAATGGCTGGAGTTCAGGCTGGAGGCAATTCGATTCCAGCGCGCCAGAAGATCCGCGTCCTGAGATTTTTGAGCTTGCGCTGAATGGATTTGATCGAGTAGCTCCTGCGCGCTGCCGTCCGTAAAGCGAATGTAGGCGTCCGTGATCGGCTGATCCAGAATCGGCACTTTGAGGAAGCGCGCCAGCGATTGGCGCTCACCGGGATCGCGAGGAATCGCCAGGACGCGGCCGCGTCCGGTGAAGACGACGCCCGTGACCTTGCCTTGGAAATCGTCGAGGAAGCCCAGCGTGCCGATTTCCAGGGCAAAGGTGACCGTGCCTCGCTCCAGCCGCAAATCGTGGACGGCGTAAACCTCGTCGGGATTGACGCGGAGGCCGTTGAGGGCGTCGAAGATTTGGCGCGGGGTAAGAGTGTCCGGCGCCGGCAGGGGCGCAGAGATCGCGCCGAGGCCGGCAAGAGCCGCCAGAGCGGCGGACGCGAGGGCGCGGCACAGCCGGATCATGCATTGACTGTAGCAATTTGGGCATCAGCCAGCAAGCGTCCGGACGAGTCTTGCGGGCAGATTGCTAGAATGGTGGCATGCGATTCCGGCCCTTGCCCGCCTTGAGAATCCTGGCTGCGGTTGCCGCGCTTGCGATGCCGTCATCGTGCCTTTTTGCGGATACGATCGTGTTGAAGAATGGCCGCCGGATAACGGCTACACACGTGGAAGAGGCCGATGGAAAGGTCACTTACGACACTGCCGCGGGGCAATTGAGCTTGCCTGCCGATATCGTGGCCCGAGTGATCCGCGATGACGCCGCAGGCGACACGCAACCCCGTCCAGTAAACGACCGGGCCGCAAACTTGCCGATTGCGCCCCCAGACAGTCTTACGGCCGCAGCCAGCAATGAAGTGACGCGCGCGGCGGTGCACGACGGCAGCGTGGATCAGGATTACCTTGACCGGCTCGAAGGGGACGCGCAGGGCGGCAGCCCCGGCGCCGTGTCCCGCGCGATACTGGCGGAATCGGCGGCGGCGGAGTTTGAAGTCAGCAAGGGAGACTTGAGTTCGGCGCTGGGTTATTACAAACGAGCGCTCGAGTTTGCCCCCGACAATTTGAATTTGCTGGTGGATTCGGCCTACTTGCATCTGCGGCGGAGCGAGTTCCGCGAGGCGCTGGATCAGCTCGATATTGCGCGCCACAGTGCGCCGGATTCGCCGGATGTGGCGAAACTCTCGGGCTGGGCCTACTACGGGCTCAACCGTCTGGATGACGCGATAGCCGAATGGAAGCGCGCGTTGCAGCTCCGCCCGGACGCCGAGGTGCAGCACGCGCTCGAAAAGGCGGAACAGGACGCGCAGGTGGAGGCCGGTTATCGCGAAAATGAGACGGCGCACTTCCAGCTTAAGTTCAATGGGGATGCCACGCCGACGCTGGCGCGCGAGGTCCTCAACACCCTGGAAGATCACTTCGCCGAGATCAGCAAGGATCTGGATTACACACCGCCGGAGCCAATCACCGTGGTGCTCTACACCAACCAGCAATTCAGCGACATCACGCGCGCGCCGAGTTGGGTGGGCGCATTGAACGACGGCAAGATTCGCGTCCCGGTGGACGGGCTCAGCGAAATGACCGACGCGCTCTCGCACGTGTTGAAGCACGAGTTGACGCACAGTTTCATCACGCAGAAGACGGGCGGGCACTGTCCGGTGTGGATGCAGGAAGGCGTCGCACAATACGAAGAGGGCCGGCGTACGAGCGCGAGCGGGGCGAAGGCGCTGCTCGCCGCGTACGACGAGCACATGGATTTGTCACTGTCGTCGTACGAAGGCTCCTGGCTGAATCTCGATGCGGACGCGGCGGCGCAGGCCTACGCGTGGTCGCTCGCGGCGGTCGAGAGTCTGGTGGACTCGGGCGGCCTGCGCGAGATTTCATCGTTGCTGGATAAGCTTGCGACCGGCGCGAGCATGCCGGCGGCGTTGCGCGAAGTGAGCGGGATGAGTTACGACCAACTGGCCGCGGCTACGGCGGATTATTTGCGGCGGACCTATCCGTAATAATATTCTGATTCTGGCTGACGAATTTATTTGAGTCATTCCGAGTCCGCCGCCTGCCCGCCGTGGCGGGCGGCGGACGAGGAATCTCTCTTCGTCTTGGAATGTGCAGAGCAGAGGGATTCCTCGTCGCCCCGGCCGGGCCGGGACTCCTCGGAATGACTCGCTGGCGGCGTTCCCCGCCGTGTTGTTTGAGTTGCTCCTCCCCGTGCTGTGACTCCAAGTTGCAACTCCGGCTACAACTCCAACAGAAGAGCCGCTAGCAGAGCGGCGCGTTCCGGAAGCGCGCGCAGAAGGACGTGTTCGTTTGCGGCGTGCGCGCCGTCGCCTACGCCGCCGAGGCCGTCGAGCGTGGGCACGCCCAGCGCGGCGGTGAAGCAGCCGTCGGAGCCGCCGCCCACCGCGCATTCGTCAATTCGCAGGCCGAGAATTTCGCCGATGCGTTTTGCTTTCGAGAAGAGCGCGGCGCTCATTTTGCGTTCTAGCGGAGGACGATTGAAGCCGCCGCGCACGATGAGTTTTGCGCCGGGGAGAATCGGACGCAGGGCGCGGAATTTCGCTTCAAGCGCGCGGATGTCGCGCGCGTTCGAGGCTCGGACGTCCACAATCGCGCGCACCTTCTCGGCGATCACGTTGGCGCGCGTTCCGCCCGCGATCACGTCCGCATTCACCGTGATGCCGCGCTCCGGCTGATTGAAGCTTCGGATGCGGGCGATCTGTAGGGCCAATTCTTCAATCGCGTTAATGCCGCTCTGCGGATCGAGGCCCGCGTGCGCCGCGCGGCCGGTGACTTCCAGCGTGACTTCGCCGACGCCTTTGCGCGCCGTCTTGAGTTTGCCTTCTTTTCGGGCGGCGGGCTCGAGCACCAGCACGGCGGCGCTGCGTCGCGCTTCTTGCTCGATGAGTTTGCGCGAAGCGTGGCTGCCGATTTCTTCGTCCGATGTCCAGAGGCCGACGATCGGGCGGCGCGGTTTGAGGCCGAGACGCCGCAGCGCGTCCACGGCGAAGAGCGCGATGACCAGGCCGCTCTTCATGTCAAATGTGCCGGGGCCGTAGGCGCGTCCGCCGCTGATGCGGAAGGGCATGCGCGCGAGGGTGCCGAGATCGTAGACGGTGTCGAAGTGGCCGAGGAGCAGGATGGGCGCATTGGGCGATTTGTGGGATGGAGACCAATCTACGCGGACAAGATTGGCTGCGTGAGATTGCCGGACGAGTTGCACGCGCGCGCCGCGGCTGCGCCATTCTCCGGCTAACATGCGCGAGAAACGATCGAGCGCGGTCTTATCGTCGCTGGGCGATTCGGCGCGAACGAAGCGGCTCAGCAAGCGCGCCATTTCGGATTCGCGCGCGCGGAGCGAGTTCAATATATCGCGCAACGGTTTCGCGCGCGCGGAAGTTTCTACGGCGCTGCTTTTCGATGGCTTGGTCATTCTTGCCGGCACGGAGGCAATGCTAACACGACGGCGGTCTAGGCAGATTGTACCGGAGTGGCCTGCGCCAGCAGAATTACCCAGTCATTTTCTTCAGCGATGAGGACGACGCTCATCCGGTGCAACCAGACGCGTTGCTCGCTGGCGAGAAGGGCGTTCTTAAATAGAACCGTAGTGACGACCGTCTCGTTCGTTTCGGCAATCTTTGATTCGATGACGTGCGTTGCGTTTTTCTTCGCATAAGGAGCAAATAAAATTTCAAAATCCTTTTCAATTTCTTTGCGAATCCATCGTTTGCCAGAAATATCGATGAACACTGCGCCCAATGCGAAAAAAGAAAGCAACTCACTCAAATTGAGGCCCTTGAGTCCGGAAAGGAAGCTGTCGAGTGTGAGCAACGCAGTTGTCGCGCGCTCGCTGTTAGGTGTTGCCATGGCTCGCGCTTTTGCCATTTCTTCTTGGATTGGTCCGGGCTTGACGCCCCGCGCGATCACGAGCTGAGCGGCCATGCACGATTCCACTCTAAGGACTGCCAAGAGTAGGTGTTCAGTGTCGACGTACTGGTGTCCGAGTTTATCGGCGCTGTCCGTAGCGAGTTTCAGAACCTGCTTGGATTCGATGGTTAGGGGCACCTCCACGGATGTCGCGATCGGCTCTCGCTTAATAATCCGCTTCTCGATTTCAGCGCGAATTTCCGGCTCAACGTTGCTCTGATCAGGGAACCATTTCGTCAGCGCGCGGTCTTCGCGCAGAAGCCCGAGAAGCAGATGTTCCGTCTCGATGTACGGGCTGCCGTACTGGCTGGCCTCGTAGCGCGCAAAGAAGATGACGCGGCGGGCTCGTTCTGTGTATCGCTCGAACATGCGATTGCTTAAGGGAGAGTCTATTCCTTGGCCAGATGATTGAGCAATCGGTAAGTAACAGGGCGCGTCGGCAACTTTTGGGAATGCCATCCTGTGGGGTCTGGCACGGGGATTTCTTAGCGGACGAAGGGATAGATCTCGTCAACGATCCAATAATTTGCCAGAAGAATCGCGATGAGCATTCCCGCGAGCCATAGTCCCCACCGGCGGCGCCGCCAACCCGCGCCAAGAGGCGAGTACTGCATCGGGAGATCCACCAGATACGCGGCGCAGTAGCACAAGTTCGCGATCGCAGCGAGACCGGCGAGCGGGGGGAACGATGACTGCACCAGCGCCGGGCGGAAATGAGGCCACGTCGCCACAATCCAGATGACGACGACCGCTGCGAGGACGAGATTATAGAGAACGCGGCCCGGCTCCCAATACTGGAGCGCATTGGTCACGACTTGTCGAAACGGCCCGCGCGAGGAATCGCCAAACTCTTGCGGCTGCGCGGCCTGAGTGGTTTCCATCGGAAGGTCTCCTATGTGTCGAACTAGGCTGAGTCTGTGAGGATACGCCTCGCCTTCTTTTTGTCAAGTACTTTGCATTGCAAAGTTTCGCCGTGTAGCCCCTCTGAGCCTGCGCGAGAACCCGCATTTCGCCAGTCTTCGTAGCGCCGCCCTTCAGGGCGGCACTCAAGGATCAAGCAGCTGCCAGCCTAAAGGCTGGCGCTACGAGGAGCAAACCGAGTTCCCACGCGCACTCTCCGGGGCTGACGCAAATCTATTGCGCCCACCCAGCGTTTACACGCTGGTCTAAATTGTGCCGCCCCTCCGGGGCTTCGGAAGTTGAGTCGATGCCACGCCGCCAATCACGTGTTGTAGCAACGTGAAAATGTCACCCTAACGGCCCGATGAAAATGTCACCCCCGGGCTGGTTTCTCCACCGCAG
>Ga0209415_10020067_pt1 | contig 10422 bp, 10 predicted proteins | sample PeaSoiSIISIP2007_FD_187696 | JGI IMG/M metagenome (GOLD analysis project Ga0209415, IMG submission 187696) | Peat soil microbial communities from Weissenstadt, Germany - SII-SIP-2007 (SPAdes) (version 2) | ecosystem: Environmental > Terrestrial > Soil > Wetlands > Peat | place: Germany...
GTCACCACTCTCGGCTACGCCAAGGCGGTGCTCAATTGCTTGTGGGTCTCGTTGCTCCTCCTCGGCCTGGCCGGAGGTGCGACGCTGCTCGACCGTCGTCTCGGCCGCCCGCCCGCAGACGCGCCGGCGGGCGATGCCGGCGCCCCCCGTTAGTAAGTCAGGCGGCGTCGACCGCCGCGGCGCGCCCACGCTGGGGCCCGCCGCACCGCGCGCCGGGCGGACTCAACCGGCGAGGGCGAGCAGCTCCTCCATGCCGCACTCGATGCCACGGCACAGCACGTCGAGGTCCGCCGTGGTGTCCCAGTCGCCGGTCACGCCGAAGGTCACGTGGCCGTCGTAGGAGAAGATGGCCACCCCGATGCGCACCTGGCTGGCCAGCGGCACGTACGGGTACGCGGTGATCATGCGGCGGCCCGCCACGTACAGGGGGAGCTGCGGTCCCGGCACGTTGGTCGTGACGGTATTGACATTGCGCTGGGCCACGCGTGTGGCGAGGCGCATGCCGAGGGCAAGGAGCATGGGCGGGGCGAACCCCGACAGGGAGGTGAGCGCCTCCCCCGCCATCGCTTCGTTCGACTCCTTCAGGCCCTCCATCTGGGCGCTCACGGCGTGCAGGCGCTCGGCGGCGTCGTCGATGCCCACGGGCAGCTCGGCGAACATGGCCGACACCTTGTTCTTGAGGGTCCCGTCGCCGACGGCGAGGCCACCGCGCTGGCGGGGGCGCACCGACACCGGGACGAGGCTGCGCACCACCCGGTCGACCGGCTCGCCCCGTGCGAGCAACAGCTCGCGGAAGCCGTTGGTGATGACGGCCAGCACCACGTCGTTGAACGTCCCGCCGAGCCCCTTGCGCACCTTCTTGATGTCGTCCACCGACGTCGACGCCCAGGCATAGCGCCGGTGCGGGCCCAGTGGCCCGTTGAGGCTGGACGGAGGCGTGGGTCGGATCAGCCCGGCCATGGCCGACATCCCCTTGGCCACCTCGCCGAGTTGGTGTGCGGCCTGGCGCGGGACGCGCGTGGCGGCACGCAGGGCGCGCAGCTGTTCGTAGGGGCTGTGCACCAGGCCGGTCATCGCCGCCGTGGCCAACTGGAGCCCCGTCGGCGCCGGCCTCGGATGCCAGTCGTCGGGCAGGGCCGGCGACGCCTCGGGCGTGGTGTCCATGACCACGGCGAGGAGGTCGGTGCCCGCCACCCCGTCCACCAGGGCGTGATGGGTCTTCGACAGCAGGGCCCAGCGCTGCTCCTCGAGGCCCTCGACCATCCACATCTCCCACAGCGGCTTCGACCGGTCGAGCTGCTGGGCCATCACCCGGCCCACGAGGGCTCGCAGCTGCGCCTCCCCGCCGGGCGCGGGGAGCGCGGTACGGCGGATGTGGTAGTCGATGTTGAAATGCGGGTCGTCGACCCACACGGGCCTGCCCAGATCGAACGGGACGAAGCGCACGACCTGGCGGTAGCGCGGCACCAGCGGCAGCTTGCCCTGCACCATGGCCACGACGTCCGCGTACGGCGGCGGGGGCCCCGCGAAGATCCCCACGGCGGCGATGTGCATGTGGCTCACGTGGTCCTCGATGTGGAGGAACGACGCATCGAGGGGGCTCAACCGGTCGGCGTTCACGTGCACCTCCTTGGCGGACACGCCCTCGGGTGTCTGGCCCATTCCTAGTCCCTTCTCCCGGATCCGGCCACGGCGGCCGAGGAGGGGGCGTCGTGGGGCCCGCTAGAGCGTGAGCACACCGCGCGCCAGCTTGCCGGCGTGCATGTCCTCCACGATCTCGCGGAAGCCCTCGAGCGGACGGGTCTCGCTCACGAGCTCGTCGAGCATGAGCTTGCCCCCGAGGTAGAGCTCCACCATCAACGGGATGTCATGGTGGGGTCGGCTCGCCCCGTACCGGCAGCCCACGAGGCCCCGGTCGACGTAGGCCAGGTTGTTGATGTCGATGCTCACCTCGCTGCCGCGCGGCGGCACGCCGATGGCCACCGCCGTCCCCCCCCAGTCCAGGGCGTCGACGGCGTTGCGCAGCACCGCCGGGTGGCCCACGCAGTCGAAGGCCCACGTCACCCCGCCGGGCCCGAGAGCCCGGGCCACGGACTCAGGCCCGTGGGGCACGATCTTCTTGATCTCGGCCACGGCGTCGGTCTCCGAGGCGTCGACGAAGTGGGTGGCACCGAACTGGCGGGCCAGCGCTTCTTTGGAGGCCATGGTGTCCACGGCCACGATGCGGCTGGCGGCCGACAGCCGAAGGGCCTGGATGACGTTCAGCCCCACGCCCCCCACGCCGAACACGGCGGCGGTCTCGCCCGCACGGACGCGGGCGCGGTTGAGGACCGATCCCACGCCGGTCAGGACCCCGCAGGCGATGAGGCACGCCGACGTGAAGGGCACGTCCTTGGAGATGCGCACTGCCTGCACCTCCTGGACGATGGTGTACTCGGCGAACACGGAGGCGGCGGCGAAGTTCGACGCCGGCTCCCCGTCGTAGGTGAAGGGCGTGGACACGTTGCCCAGACTGCGGATGCACATCGTGGGGTGGCCCGTGTTGCACGCCCGGCACGTCCCGCAGCTCGCCAACGTGGCCACGACCACGTGGTCCCCCGGCTTCACCGCCCGCACCGAGCTCCCCACGGACTCGACGACCCCCGCGCCCTCGTGTCCGAGGACCGACGGCGCCTTCCAGGGGATGGTGCCGTCGATCACCGACAGGTCTGAGTGGCACACGCCGGCGGCCGCGATCTTGACCTTGACCTCCGTGGGCCCGGGCTCGCCGATGCCCAGCTTGTCGGTGACCACGGCGTCGTCGCCGGTGTAGACGATCCCTCGCATGACGGTCCCTTCCCTCGAGCGGGTCAAGGGTAACCGCATGCGCCGGGGACCCGACCGGGTCGGCCATGTGATCGGCGGCTTCGTGGCGCGCCCCGCCGCCCGGCGCCGGGAGCAGCTCCGAAAGGGGTGCGGGGCGATCCCACCGGCGCAGGCGGCGAAGCTCACGGCCGACCGGATCGTCACGCCCCGGCCCCCCGGTCCGGCGCCCGCGGCGGTGTCGGGCTCGGAGCTCGGGCGGTCGGTGGGTGCGGCCGACCTGTTTCCAGGAGGCTCACCCTAGAGGGCTATTGTTGACTTTTCAAGTCTGATTTATAGAAAAGGGGGCTTTAAAGGGGCCCGTGCACGGGCGCCCGGGCTCAGTCCGACGTTCGTCGCAGCCGGCGGCGGGCGGGACCCAGCCAGATGAGCACCCCGGCGTTGAGCAGGACGAGGCCCGCCAGGAAGGTCCACCACAGCGACGGCCCCGGCCCGGTGGTGGCCAAGTTCCCTGACGCCGCTGGAGTGACGCCGCCGGAGGACGCCGACGACCCGCTTCCGCTCGACCCGCTTGCGCTCGACCCGCTGGTGCCGCTCGATCCGCTCGAACCCGACCCGCCGGAATTCGATGCCGCGGTGGTGGTGGTGGCGCCGCCGCCGCTCGGAGGTGTGGTGGTGGACACCGGGGTCGTCGTGGATGGCGTGGTGGTGGTGGTCCCGCTCTCCCCCTGGAACAGGAAGTTGAGCGTCACGCTGTCGTTGGCCTGGTCGGCGTACGTCAACTGGCATACGTCACCGATGGCCTGCTGGGCGGCGGTGGGTGGGCACGGGTACTTGGCGGAATCGGCGGCCGGCGACTGGCCCGCGCTGTCGGTGGCCGGGCACGTGACGATGTCGGGCGCCGGGCCGCACGGCGGCCCGATTGTCCCGCCGAGGACGGTCCAGGCCGTCGACAGCGTGCCTGTGGCGGACGTCGACACGACGTGGGAGTACGACGGCGGCGAACACCCGACGGAGACCTTCGAGTTGGCCGGTGCCCCCAGGGCGACCGTCGGCTGGCTGGCGTCGCTGTTGCACTCCAGGATGGTGCCCGGCGAATTCTTGGTGAACCCGCTACCGGAGACCTGGACGCTCTGTCCCGCCGTTATCCCCGTGTTCGGGGTGACGGTGGCGGTGGCTGCGGCGTAGGCGGGGATGGTCCCCAGCGCCAGGGCGCCGGCCACCAGGGTGACGCCGGCGACCACCCGCGTCCGCCAGGTGCCGACGTGGCGGCCCATCAGCAGCGCGCGGACCACGCGGTGCATCGGATGAGTGCGGACAGTGCCCATCAGGGTCCCCCATTCCCGAAAGGTGACATCAGAGTCAGCCTACGGTCACCGCTGACGTCTCGCATCGTCAGTATTGGGTAGTGGCGCCCAACTACTGGGCGGTAACATCACGCCGGAGCGAGAGCGGAGAACGCCGGGCCGACGCCACGCCCGCCCGGCGTCAGGTGCCACCGCGGTCGCCCCCCGCGGCGAAACGGGTGCGCAGCTCGGTCTTCAGGACCTTGCCGATGGCGTTCAGGGGCAGGGCGTCGACCACTTCGACGTAGCGGGGGACCTTGTAGTTGGCCATCTGGCCGCGTGCCCAGGCCACGAGGTCGCCCGCCAGGGCGGTGGTGTCGGTGCCCGGCCGGGCCACGACATATGCGCAGCCCACCTCGCCCAGGCGCTCGTCGGGCACGCCCACCACCGCCACCTGGGAGACCGAGCCGTGGCGCAGCAACGCCCCCTCGATCTCCGCCGGGTACGCGTTGAAGCCGCCGACGATGAACATGTCCTTCGTACGGTCGGTGATGCGCAGGTTGCCGGCGTCGTCCATGACGCCCACGTCGCCGGTGTGCAGCCACCCCTCGGCGTCGATGGCGTCCGCCGTGGCCTCGGCGTCCTCGAAGTACCCGGGGACCACGGTGTAGCCGCGCACCACCACCTCGCCCGGCTCCCCGCGCCGCGCCTCGACGCTCTTGTCGTCCACCACCCGGACCTCCACGCCGGGGATGGCCCGGCCCGACGTGGTGGCGATGATGTCGGGGGGATCGCCCCGCCGGCACATGGTGACCACCCCGGTGGACTCGGTCAGCCCGTAGGCGGTGAGGACGGTGGAGAACGACAGCTCCGAGCGCATGCGCCGCACGAGCTCGACGGGCACGACCGCCGCGCCCGTGACGGCGAGCCGGAGGCTCGACAGGTCGTGCTCGGCGCGCCGCGGGTGGTCGAGGATCGACTGGTACAGCGTGGGGGCGCCGGGGAGCACGGTGATGCGCTCGGCGGCCACCGTGGCAAGGACGGCGTCCACGTCGAGGACCGCCGCAGGGACGATGGCCGCCCCCTGCATGAGGCAGGCGAGGACGCCCGCCTTGTACCCGAAGGTGTGCGAGAAGGGGTTCACGACCAGGTACCGATCGCCCTCGCCCAGGCCGACGACCGAGGACCACGTGGCGAAGGTGCGCAGCGTCTGTGCGTGGGTCGTCATGGCGCCTTTGGGGCGACCCGTCGTGCCGGAGGTGAAGATGATGTCCGACGTGTCACCGCCTCGGACCGCCCTCCACCGCGTGCGGGCCGCGTGCTCGTCTACGGGAACTCCCACGACGCCGTCCGCGCCCTCGACGACGCCGTCGGCCCCGGCGAGGAATTCCCCCCACGAAAAGATGGGAACCTCGTCCGACGACGTCGGCTGGCTCTGGGCGCCCGCGTCGTGGTCATGGAGGAGCACGAGCCGCTCGAGGGTGGGGACGTCCTCGTCCTCGAGCATGGCCGGGTAGTCGACGCCGAGGAACGTGCGTACGGTGAACAGCGCACGGGCGCCCGACTTGGTGAGCACGTAGGCCGCCTCGGGCCCCTTGAAGCGCGTGTTGAGCGGGACGAGGACGGCACCGGCGCCCACCAGGCCCAGCGCGGCGAGCACCCACTGGGCGCTGTTCGGGGCCCACAGGGCGACGCGGTCCCCGGGATGGACACCGGCGGCCATCGCCGCCCGGGTCACGTGCAGGGCCTCGCGCTCGACGTCGGCGAACGTCCAGCGTCGCCCGGCGTCCACCAGGGCTTCCGCCAGCCCGAAGCGCGCCGCGGCCTCGGTCACCAAGCCGGGGATCGACCCCCAGCGCACGTCGCCGCGGGGGTCCTCGTCGGACTCTGCGGGACCGGGGACGCTCGGATCTGACACGCCGTCACGTTACCGCCACGCCGCCAACCGGCCGGGCTCACCGGTGTCCGCGCGGGCAGCCACTCCCGCCGTCCTCGAACCACCTGGCCACGATGCCGAGGCCCGGCGCGCTTCGTGTCCGCCTCCTGGCGCGCGCTACCGAGGGCTAGATCGTCTTGACGAATCGGACCATGTCGGGCCGTTCGTCGTAGCCGACGGCCCGCCACAGGCCGACGGCGTGCGGCTCGTCCCTGAGGACGAGCGCGGTGATGCGCCGGCACCCGTGACGTTGGAGCCGCTCCTCCCCCGCGGCCACGAGTCGGGATGCGACCGACCGCCGCCGATGCTCGGGATGCACGACCAGTCGGTACATGTTCCCCCGCCAGCCGTCCCACGTGGCGACGATGCACCCCACCATGGATCCGTCGATGTCGGCGACCAGGACCGACGCGGCGTCGTGGCGGAGGAGGAGGTCCACGGCGTCACCGTCGTCGGTGGAGGTGGGGGCGGCGTCCGCCATCACCCACAGCGACAGCAGGCGTTCGGCGTCATCGGGGTGCGCCGTTCTGATCCGGATCCGGTCGTCGGGAGTGGACACTGCCGACATCATGCCCCGGGATTTCGGCTGCGCAGGCCGTCGGTCCAGCCAGCGGCCGCGATCCTCAGGAAGGCCCGAGGGGGCAGCCGGGGGCGGCGCCGGCGGTGACGGTGACGCCGCCGATGCGCGACGGCGGCCAGTAGCGAGCCACCGTGGGGCCGACGATGAGCGACTTGGAGATGGGCCCGAACACACGGCTGTCGGCGGAGTAGCCCCGGTCGTCGCCCATCACGAAGTAGTACCCGGCAGGGATCTTCTGCTTCTGGATCGGAGGGCCGGGGTCGTTGCGTGCCCCGGCGCGCAGCCACGGCTCGGCAAGCGGCTTGCCGTTGATGAGGACGCGGCCGTCGGGGGCGGAGGAGATGGTCTCCCCGGGCAGGCCGATGACCCGCTTGATCAAGTCGGCGATCGAGGTGTCGGGCTCACCGGGCGGCCTCCGGAACACGATGATGTCGCCGCGGTGCACCGGTCGGAACCGGTATGCCAGTTTGTTGACGATCACGCGGTCCCCGACGTGCAGCGTGGGGGCCATCGAGCACGACGGGATCACGTACGCCCCGGCCACCTCCTGCCTGACGGTGATCGCCAGGGCGACGGCCACCACGATGACGATGAACCACTCCACCAGCTGGCGCCGACGGGAGTGCTCCGGCTTCGTGTCGTCTTTTCGACCTGTTCTCACGGGACAACGACGCTACAGGCTGGAAGCCCCGGACGATTCGCGCGCTCAAGGGTGCTGGCTGGAGACCGAAATGACCTCGCCGCTCATGTACGACGAGTACTCGCTGGCCAGGAAGACGATCACGTTGGCCACTTCCCAGGTCTCGGCCGACCGCCCGAAGAGCTCCGCCCGGCGCAGCTTCTCGAGCTCGTCGTCGGGGAACACCCGGTTCAGGAACGGGTGCAGGGCCAGGCTCGGCGACACGGCGTTCACGCGCACCCCGTGGGGGGCGGCCTCGGCCGCCGCACAGCGGGTGAGCGCCATGACGCCTGCCTTGGCCGCGGCATAGTGCGCCTGGTCGGGTTGGGCCCGCCAGCCCAGCACCGAGGCGTTGTTCACGACGACGCCGCCCCCACGCTCGTACATGTGGCGCAAGACGGCCCGGGTGCAGCGGAACGTGCCGGTGAGCGTCACGTCGAGCACGGTCGACCACTGCTCGTCGGTCATCTCGACGATGGGGGCATTGCCGCCCAAGCCGGCGTTGTTGACGGCGACGTCGATGCGGCCGTGCTCGGCCACCACCGCGTCGTACAGGTGTTGCACGTCGTCCTCCGCGGTGACGTTGCACACCAGGGCCAGGGGTTCGGCCCCCGCCACGTCGGTCAGTGCGGCGGCGGACTCGCGCAGGCGGCGCTCGTGGGTGTCGGAGATGACGACGGTGGCGCCCTCCTCGGCACAGCGTCTGGCCGTGGCGAAGCCGATGCCGGTTCCCGCGGCGGCGGTCACGACGACGACCTTTCCTTCGAGCAAACCGTGCGGACCCGGTGGCGGGGGTGGCGAGACGTCGTCGGATGTCACGCGTTCGTCCTTCCTTTGTCGGCCGGGGCCTTGGGCTCGGGAGGCAGCCCGAGGACCCGTTCGCCGATGATGTTGCGCTGGATCTCGTTCGAGCCGCCGTAGATGGTGTCGGCCCGGCTGAAGAGGAAGATGCGTTGCAGGTCGCAAAGCTCGTACGGAAGGGCACCGGCCACCATGGCGTCGGCGCCCAGGACATCCATGGCCAGCTCGCCGAGATCCCGGTGCCAGGTGGCCCAGAACAGCTTGGCGATCGACGCCTGGGGCGGAGCCACCGGACCGTCGACGCCCGTGAGCGATCGGAGCGTGTTGAGCCGGAGGATGGACAGCCGGATCCACATGTCGGCCAGTCGCTGGCGCACGAGCGGATCGGCCCCGAGCCCGTTCTTGCGGGCGAGCTCGAGCACGACGTCGAGCTCCTTGCGGAAGTGGACGATGTCCCCGAGGAGGCCGACGCCCCGCTCGAAGGCGAGGGTGGCGAGCGCCACCCGCCACCCGTCGTTGACCTCGCCGACGACGAGGTCGGCGGACGTCCGGGCACCGTCGAAGAACACCTCGTTGAATTCGGATGTGCCCGTGATCTGGCGGATGGGGCGAATCTCCACCCCGGGCTGGTCCATGGGGACGAGCAGATACGACAGCCCCTTGTGCCGGGGGGCCGCAGGATCGGTGCGACACACGACGAAGCACCAGTCGGACCACTGCGCGTAGGAGGTCCAGACCTTCTGGCCCCTGACCACCCACTCGCCGCCGTCGAGGACCGCCCTGGTCTGCACGTTCGCCAGGTCCGACCCGGCGCCGGGTTCCGAGTAGCCCTGGCACCACAGCTCCGCGCCCGTGCGGATGGGCTCCAGGAAGCGGCGCTTCTGGTCGTCGGTCCCGTAGGCGATCACGGTCGGGCCGAGGAGACCCTCGCCCATGACGTTGACCCGGGCGGGGGCATCCGCACGGACGTACTCCTCGTTCCAGATGACCTGCTGGGACATGGGGGCCCCACGGCCTCCCCACGCTCGTGGCCAGCCCACACAGGTCCAGCCGTGCGCCCCCAGATGCCGCTCCCAGGCCATCCGTAGGTCCCGGCCCTCGTGCTGCAGGCCGGCACGCCCGAGTCCACGGGCGTGAGCGAACTCCCCGGAGAGGTTCGCCTCCAACCAGCGGCGCGCTTCGGCCCGGAAGGCTGCGTCTTCGGCACTGTCGTGCAGGTCCATGTCTGTGGGGCGTGTTCCCTGGTAGAAGCCGTTTCTGACGCGACGTTAGCAAACGGCGCTCCGCGCTCGACCTGCCCTGTGTGCCCTGCGAGCGGTCCGGGTGGGATCATCCCCACAAGGGGAACAGTCCGTGGCGCCTCGGCGTTCTCCATACCGTGCGAAGGCTGCGGAGGGCTGCAGACAGGCAGGACGGAACCAGGAGGAGGCCTCGGTGAACCCCGAGATCGTGAAGACCGAAGACGAGTGGAAGGCGGAGCTCGAACCCGAGCGATACCACGTCCTGCGCGAGAAGGGAACCGAGCCTGCGTGGACGGGAACGCTGCTCGACGTCCACGACCCCGGTCTCTTCCGCTGCGCCGCGTGCGGGGCGGAGCTATTCCGATCGGACGACAAGTTCGATTCGGGGTCAGGGTGGCCGAGCTTCACGAGGGCCGTCGACGACGGCGTCATCGTCGAGCACGAGGACCGGACCGTGGGCATGCGCCGGACCGAGATCACCTGCGCCCGCTGCGGCGGCCACCTCGGCCACGTCTTCCCTGACGGCCCCGCACCCACCGGCATGCGCTACTGCGTCAACTCCCTCTCCTTGGAGTTCGAGCCCGAAGGTCGTGCCTGACGAGCAGTCACCGTCGACTGACGTTCGCGGTCACGCCGTGAGCGGGGGGCGACGGGCTCGTGCCTCGGCATGGGCAGTGGCCGGGTGCCGACACTCGCCAGAGGACAGGCGGGCCTCGATCATCTCGAAGAGCAGGGCGACGCGGGACGACTGAGCAGCGCGTCCGGCACGGAGGAACGCGAACTCAGCCTCGGCGAGGGCCTCGCAGATCTCGAATACCTCGTTTTTGCTGAGCACAACGGCCGATGCAAACCGAACCGGCTCCGCCGCTTCTTCTCCTGGCGGAGTCATCGCCCACCCTCCTTCATGAAATGTCCAGGGGTCTGGGCCTTCCTGCCAACGAGAAACGGCGTTACCGAGACCACGACGACTGGAAGGATGAACCAGGGCCCGTGAACAACGGCCGGCAGGAACCAGGGTGCCCAGAGCAGCCCTCCGGCTGAGTGGACTCCGAACAGCTTCGTAGCCAGTGAGCCACCGCGATCGAGCGGGATCAAGA
>Ga0209415_10020068_pt1 | contig 10421 bp, 6 predicted proteins | sample PeaSoiSIISIP2007_FD_187696 | JGI IMG/M metagenome (GOLD analysis project Ga0209415, IMG submission 187696) | Peat soil microbial communities from Weissenstadt, Germany - SII-SIP-2007 (SPAdes) (version 2) | ecosystem: Environmental > Terrestrial > Soil > Wetlands > Peat | place: Germany...
TGCTGGCGTCCTACCCAACCATCTGGTCGATGCCGGGAAGTTTCTTGAGTCCCACCGAAGCGGCCGCGAGCATCGGCATGATTAACTGCTTCGGCAACCTGGGAGGTTTCGTGGGGCCGTACGCGATCGGGTGGCTGAGCTCGCGCACAGGCGGTTATTCGGGCGGCCTGTGGAGCATGGCGGGCGCGGTTTTCGTATCGGGTCTGGTAGTGCTTCTGGTCCGGCTGCCGCGACGCAAAGTGTCATAATGGCGTGGACTCAATATGGATCGCAGACAGGTGTTGAAGAGCGTCGCCGCGCTGTTGGTTCCGAGCGTCGATCAGGCGGCTGATTCGGAGCTTCGGATCGCGGGGCAGAGCGTCGAAGTGCGGATCGCGCCGTTCAGCCGATATGGGGTTCGTCTCAGCGTAGTCCCGACCGCGACTCCATCGATTCCTAACGACGGATCGTTGACGCCGGCGGCGCTGGCCGCGAGCGGGACCGTCATTCGATCGGGTTCGAAATCGCTGAAAGTGAATGGGCTCAAGGTCGACTTCGCTCCGTTTTCGTTTCAAATCGAAGGTGTTCAGCATCTCAAGATCGATTCTGAAACTGGCGTGGTTTCCTTCGCGACCGGAGATGTGCCGCTGCTCGGTTTTGGCGAAGGCGGACCTCAGTTCGATCGCCGCGGATCGACCGATAAGATGCGCAGCGGACAAGGAGGGTATCAGCTTCGCACGCATGGCGGTCGCGTGCCGATTCCGTGGATCATCAGCACGGCCGGGTGGGCGATGTATTTTCATCAGCCGTTCGGGACATTCGATTTCAGCGGCGCGGAAAGCCGCTTCCAGCCGGCGACTGCACTTCCGCTGGATATTTTCCTGGTCGTTTCGCGCGATCCGGCGACCATTATGAGTGAGTATGGCAAGCTCACTGGACTGCCGGAATTGCCGCCGCTGTGGAGCCTGGGATATCAGCAATCGCATCGGACGCTGGCGAGCCGGGAAGAGATTCTGGAAGAGGCTCGAACATTCCGCGAGAAGAAACTGCCGTGCGACACGATGATTTATCTGGGCACCGGCTTTTGCCCTTCCGGGTGGAACACGAACAACGGCGAGTTCGCGTTCAACCAAAAAGTTTTTCCCGATCCGAAGGCGATTTTCGACGAGCTGCATAAGGAGCATTTCAGAGTCGCGCTGCACGTGGTAATTAAGTCGCGCGCGATGCACGGGACGGTTCGCGATACGTGCGATCCGAAGTTGCCTGTAGAAGAACAGCCGAGCTGCTATTGGGAAGAACATCGGCCGATTTTCGCGCTGGGCGTCGACGGGTGGTGGCCGGATGAAGGCGATCCGCTGGACATCGCATCGCGCCTGACGCGCAATCGCATGTATTGGGAGGGTCCACAACTGGATCGGCCGAATGAGCGGCCGTTCGCGCTGCATCGCAATGGATACGCGGGCATGCAGCGGTACGCGGCGTTTCTGTGGTCGGGCGACGTGTATTCCACGTGGGAAACTTTGCGCACGCACATCCCGGTGGCGATCAACACGGGTTTGAGCGGAATCCCGTATTGGGGCACCGACATAGGCGGATTCGTGCCGACGAAAGAATTCACGGCGGAGCTGTTCGTGCGCTGGTTCCAGTTCGGGGCGTTCTGCCCGCTGTTCCGATCGCATGGGCGGACCTGGAAACTTCGGCTGCCGTGGGGATGGAATACAGGCGATGCGTCGCCGATCGAGGTCACGAATTCTAACGGCGCGGCCACGCCCGACGCGAGCGAGCTGCATAATCCACACGTGGAACCGATCTGCCGCAAGTTCCTGGAGCTGCGCTATCGCATGCTTCCTTATCTGTATGGCGCGGTGCGCGAATCGACCATGACAGGCCTGCCGATCATGCGGGGATTGTGGCTGCATTATCCAGACGATCCGATTGCAGTCGCGCGATCGGATGAATATTTGTGGGGCCGCGATGTTCTGGTCGCTCCCGTGGTGCAGCAGGGCGCGACTTCGCGTGCGGTATATCTCCCCCGCGGCGCCTGGTACGATTTCTGGACCGGTGAGCGGCATGACGGCGGACGCGAGATCGTGCGCAGAGTCGATCTCGAAACCATGCCTCTGTACGTGCGCGCCGGATCGATTCTGCCATTGGGTCCGGTGAAACAATACACCGAAGAGCATGTTGACGAGCCTCTGATGGTCACAATTTATCCCGGAGCAGATGCATCGTTCCTTTTATATGAAGATGACGGGCGCAGCTTCAATTACCGGCAAGGCGAGTGGTCGGGGATTCAGATGACGTTCAATAACTCGCGGCGAGCTCTTTCGCTGAAGCAGGTTTCGCGGCCGGCGGGTCGCCGAAACATTCGCGTCAAGCTTGGCGATGCAACGCGCGAGGTCGACTTCGCGGGCCGGCCGATGGAGATTCGATTCTGATGCGACGCTTTCTTATTTTGCTTCCGTTCGTGGCCTTATGTGCGCAGACGCCGCCGGCCCGGATCAAGATCGATATCGACCGGCAGATTGGAGAAGTAGACGCGCTGCTGTTCGGCAACTTCGCCGAACATCTGGGCCGCATGATCTATGGCGGCATCTTCGACGAGGGCAATCCGCTCTCAGACAGCGACGGCTTTCGCAAGGATGTGATGGAAGCGGTACGGAAACTCGGCGTGTCGATTCTGCGTTATCCCGGCGGGAATTTTTCCTCAGGCTATGACTGGAAGGACGGAATCGGCCCGCGCGATCAGCGTCCCGCGAGATTGGAGCTCGCCTGGAACGCGCTCGAGACCAACCGGTTCGGCACCGATGAATTTCTGCGATACGCACAGAAGATCGGAGCCGAGCCCTACATCTGCATTAACGGCGGCCTGGGGACGGTCGACGATGCACGGCATTGGGTGGAATACACGAACGAAGCGCAGCACACGTATTGGGCCGATCAGAGGCGAAAAAATGGTCATGACGCGCCGTATAAGGTGAAGTATTGGGGCCTGGGGAATGAGATCGACGGTCCGTGGCAGCTCGGTCACAAGTCGGCGGAAGATTACGCGAAGTTCGCGGTGGAAGCGGCCAAGGCAATGCGGCTGGTGGACTCGTCGATCAAATTGGTCGCCAGCGGGTCCAGCAATTATGGCGCGAACGTGGACTGGCAGGGTTGGAACCGCACGGTGATCGCGGCGCTGCGCGGGCAGGCGGATTACGTCGCGCTGCACACGTACATCAACAATCGCGATAATGATCTGGAGAAATTCCTGGGCAACTCGCAGAATATCGATCGCTATATCGAGACGACGGCTGCGTCCATCAAGGCGGTTCCGTCCTCGCGGCCGATGTATATCGCTTACGACGAGTGGAACGTCTGGTATCGCACCAGCAATAAAGAGCATCTGGAAGAGGTGTACAACTTCGAGGATGCGCTCGCCATGGGGATGTTTTTCAATTCGTTCTTCAATCACGCGGACGTGGTGAAGATCGCGAATCTGGCGCAGATGGTAAACGTGATCGCTCCAATCCTGACCAATAAAGACGGGTTGTTTCTGCAACCGATTTATTTTCCGATTCTCGAATACGGAAAGCAGCGCGGGAACGTCGCGCTCGAAACCTGGGTTTCGTCGCCGACGTATCAACTGAATCGGCGGCCGCTAAACTACCTGGATGTTTCAGCGACGTATAACGCGAAGGATCGCAGCGTGTACGTAAACGTGTTGAATCGCAGCAAGACACAGGACCTGGAGACACGGATCGAAAATCAGGAAGGCGCGCTTTCAGGGAAGGCGCAGATCTGGCAGATGAATTTCCAGGATTTGAAAGCGACGCACACGTTCGGCGACGACAAGAAGGTGATTCCCACGGTGCGTGACGTCACGCCGAAGATCGAGAAGAATAGCTTCAAGTACCTTTTTCCGGCGCACTCGCTCACGATTCTTCATTTGCGGCTCGAGTAGCGTTCGCTTGCCCATAGCTTGCGTTCGGGCCGTGTTTGCGGAAGTGATGCTTGTCGCGAAGAGTGGTCGAAATTGGCTGGGCACGCGGATTGATGGTCAACGTCTGCCACGCCATCGCAGCCAGTTCTTCGACGACTACGGCGGCGTGCGCGGCATCGGTAACGGTTTTTCCCCAGCAAAACGGCGCATGACCGGCGACCAGAATCGCGGGGCTCCCCAGCGGATCGCGGCCTCGCATGGCGCGGACGATCGCGGCGCCGGTATTCGATTCGTAATCCGATTCAACTTCGGCGGGGCTTAACGGAGCCGTGACCGGGATCGGGCCGCAGAAATAATCGGCGTGCGTAGTGCCGAAGCAAGGAATCTCGCGGCAGGCCTGCGCCCAAGCGGTCGCGTGGCGCGAATGAGTGTGGACTACGCCGCCAATGGCGGGAAATGCCCGATACAGCGCGGCGTGGGTGTCGAGATCGGAAGACGGCCGCAACGCGCCTTCGATCACACGGCCGTTGAGATCCGTGATCACCATGTCGGCGGGCGACATTTTGTCGTAAGGCACGCCGCTCGGCTTGATGACGATCAAGGAATGCTCGCGCGAAACTGCGCTGGCGTTTCCGAACGTGTACAGCACCAGGCCGCGGCGCACTATTTCGAGATTCGCCTCGTAAACTTCATTGCGCAGCGCTTCGAACATCGATACCTCCTCGCGCCTTCGCGGCGATTCTGCGCAGCTCCGGCAGCACGCGACCTAATTCGGCGGCCTGCGATCGCCGGTCCCCGAACGCGAAGTACAGTTTCTTGAAGATCGCGTATAGTTCATCGTAAATGGCTGCGGCGGCAGGATCCGGCTCCACGGTCGCATGACCTGGACATAGCGCGTTCTGAGCTTCTTCAATGGTGGCGAAAGTCCCCGCCGCGAGAAACGCGAAGATTGCGGAGCCGAGGCTGGTCACATCGCCTTTGGGCACCAGAACCGGCTTGCCGAGCACGTTCGCGTACACGCGATTCAGCACCGGATTCTTCTGCGGTATTCCGCCGCCGTTGATGATGCGATCCACCGGGACGCCGTGCTGCTCCATTCGTTCCAGAATGACACGCGTATGAAACGCGGTGCCTTCAATGGCCGCGAACAGCTCGTCTTCGGCGGTGTGAGTCAGCCGCCATCCCAGCGTGACGCCGCCAAGCTCGGGATTGACGAGCACCGTGCGATCGCCATTGTCCCAGGTGAGCCGCAACAGACCAGTTTCCCCCGCGCGATGATTTTCGACGCCGCGCGAAAGCTCGGCGACGGTCTTACCGGCGCGATTCGCGATAGCTTGAAAGATGTCGCCGGTTGCCGAAAGTCCCGCTTCAATGCCCGTGTACTTCGGATACACCGATCCTTCGATCACGCCGCACACGCCGGGGATCAGCGAGGGATGCTCGGCAATCGCGATGATGCAGGTGGAGGTCCCCACCACGTTTACCACGTCGCCCAGCCGCACGCCAGCGCCGACCGCGTCCCAATGGGCGTCGAAAGCTCCGACCGGAATCGGAATCCCCGGGCGCAATCCTAGTTGTCGAGCCCGCTCGGATGAAAGATGCCCCGCGATTTTGTCCGATGTCTGGTAACGTCCCGGAAGCTTGACGTCTTCGAGTAGTGGATCAACGGACGCCCAAAAACTGGACGACGGGCATGCGCCACGCCACATCCACTTATGTCCCATCGCGCAAATGCTGCGTGGGGCTTCATTCAGATCGCGAATCCCGCACAGCGTCGCGGCGATCATGTCGCAATGCTCGAATGCGGTGGCGAATCGGGCGCGCTTCTCCGGATTGTGCCGCAGCCAATGCAACAGTTTCGCGAAACCCCATTCGGAAGAGTACACGCCGCCACACCACTCGATCGCATCGAGACCGGCCGAATGGGCAGCCGCCGTGATCTCGCCCGCTTCTTTCCACGCGCGATGATCGCACCACAGGTAGTAATCGTCGAGGGGTTCGAGATTCGCGTCGACCGGAATCACGCTGGAGCCCGTGGTATCGAGCGCGATCGCATCAATCTTGTTGCCCGCGATTCCGGCGTTGGCAATCGCGGCGCGCATGGCGTCGACCAGCGCGCGCATGTGATCGGCGTGGCTCTGCGTGGCGTGATCGGGATCGTCCTTCTTACGTAGCAGCGGATATTCGGCGGTGGCCGCGCCCAAACGCCCGCGCTCGCTATCGAAAATGGAAACGCGAACGCTCAGCGTGCCGAAATCGACCCCTGCGACGATGCTCATCGTTAGCTGTGCCGATGCACGCTCCAGCCAAGATAGCGAACCGCGGCTTCGCGCACCGCCGAAGCGGACGTGCTGAAATTGGCCGCGACATGATGCTCGAATCCGCGCTCGCAGATGTAGCGCAGCAGGTTCTGCAAATTCGGGATGCGAACCACGCCCGCTCCGCCGAAGGTGTCGAGCGGATCGTCGGTGAACTCGCCTTCGCCCACGTAGCCGTGAATGGTCCCTTCACGGTCGTTAGTGGAGAAGCGCGCGAAGCTCATGGGACCGCTCTTCACGCGGCCCACGCAGGTTCCGAAAGTATTCTCCTTGCCGACCGTTCCGGCGATGATCTCCTGAAAATCCATGCGAACTTCTTTGAAGAAATGCTTGGGAAGGTTGCTGCAATGGAAACAGACGGCCTTGTCGGGGTCGTCTCCGTAATTGTTGTTCCAGTCGAGCAAAGCGCTCGGCGTGCCGGAGGCGAGCTGCAATGCGTGCATGCCGATAACGCCGCAAATATCGACCTCGCACGCGCTCGAAAGCAGATTCTCGCTCATCATGCTCATCACAGTGCACGGAACGACGCCGAAGAATTCTTCGAGCGACGTCCAGCATTGGACCGCGCTGATCGCGACCTGCGTTTCCGACATCCACTGGTCGATCACGGTGCCCAGCTTGGCCATTTTCATCAGGGCGTCTGCGGGCACCGAGCCGGTCGACACATATTTGCGGATCTGATCGAGTTTTTCTGAAGCCGCTTCGTCTTTCATGCGCGCGATGCGGCCGAGAATTTCCGAGAGATCGATGGGCTCGACAGAAATTCCATGAGCTTCCAGCATTTTTTCGCTGTAGCGCACCGTGTTGAACGCGGCCGGACGCGCGCCGATCGCGCCGATGCGGAGCCGTTGCAAACCTCGCGTGACGCGGCACACGGCGGCGAACCAGTCCAGATCGCGGCGAAAGAAATCGGACGCCGGCGATTCCGTGTGGCGCGTGGTCAGCGAATACGGTATCCCGTATTGCGTCAGGTTATTGCACACCGACATTTTTCCGCAAAAGCTGTCGCGCCGATCGGCGATCGTCATGCGGCCCGGAGTATCGGGCGTCGCCTGGATCAGCACCGGCACGTTCAAGCCGGCCATGCGCAGCGTGTCCGCGACGGCTCGCTCATCGCCAAAATTGGGCAGGGTGACGATCACGCCGTCGATTTCGCGCTTGCGGCTGGCGAACAACTCCGCGCAGCGCGTCGCTTCTGCCCGAGTCTCGATGGCACCGAATTTGGTTTCATCCGGGCTCACGGCGACCACGCTATAGCCGGATTTTTCGATGGCATCGATCATCTCCGCGCGTCCGCTGCGAGCCAGATGATCCGGGAAGAAGCCGCGATTCCCGACGATCACGCCAAAGGTGACGGCCATCGTTACGAAACCTGCCAGTACACCGAGTAGCGCTTTCCGAAAATGCTGTTGATCGGCGACAGCGCGACATCCCTGGCCTGGCCGGAAGTCCGGAACGACAGGGGACCATCGGCAGGCGTGATCCACGATGAAAGCTCGCGTCCGGAGGCATGAAACGTAGGAATATCAAGCTGCGGCGCCTTGCGCACCGGCGGAACATTGGGACCGATTGTCATCGCTTCCGTCAAGCCATCCGATCCCAGGTCGCCCGCGAGAACCAGCGGCCCATAAAGAAATGCTTGCTGATGGTGATCGTCCGGCATGCTTTCGGCGCGCAGGCTCATCGGCATCGACATCTCGATTCGATCGCCGCTCCTCCACGTTCGCGATAGCGAGATATAGCTGCCGGGGCTCGCCAGCGCATCCACCAGCTTGCCGTTGATCTTGACCGAACCTCCCGAAATCCATTCAGGGATTCGAAGACGAATCGCGGTTTGTACCGGCTTATCCGCGGTGATCGTGATCATCGTCGATGGAGCTTCCGGAAATTTCGTCTCCTGCTTCAGACGCAGGCCCTTCTCGGCCCAATTCAACTCTGACGCAATGAACAGGTTCACGTAAACGCCGTCCGGATCGTGCCAATAGATGCTGTCGTTGAGCTTTGAATACTCTTCGACGCCGGTGCCGGTACAGCACCAGAACGAATCGAACTCGGTGTTGAAGGTCTTCCACGCGCCCGGCGTCAGCGAAAGATAATATTGCGTCTGCCCGGTGTGCGGATGAATGGTTCCCAGGCGCATGTTCAGAAGCGAACGCTCATAGTAATCGAAATAGCGCGGGTCGGCGGTCCACTGATAAAGGTGGCGCGTCAGCTTCAGCATGTTATAGGAGCAGCAGCACTCTTCGGTGGAGACGGCGCGCTTTAATTCGGCCGCAAGTTGCCTCGGCTGCGCGAGCCATCCCTCGCCGTTGCTGGTTCCCGTGGTGACGTAGCTTCGCGCGCCGACCACTTCGTACCAGAAATAATCGGCGACGTCGTGGAAACGATAGTCGCCTGACAATTCATAGCGCCGCGCGGCGCCGATCACTTGCGGGATATGCGTGTTGACATGGAGGCCGCGCAATTCATCGCGGCGCGAGGCCAATGGATTGAAGAATCGCTTCTTGGTGTAACGGTCGCCCGCTTTGGCCCAGCGGTCGTCGTTGGTCGACGCGGCCAGGTTGTACAGGATCTCATTCATCCCGCCGTATTCGGTGTTGAGGATGTCCTGCATATGCTCTTCGGATTTGGACGCGGTCCACTGGTCGGCCCAACCGGCCATGCCTTGCAGCACGTCGAGCGCCTGTTTATTGCCGGTGAGCTGATACATGTCGAACATCCCGGCCATGATCTTGTGGACCGTATAGAACGGCGCCCAAACCTCCTGCCGGGCGTCGAGGCGGTCAAAAAACTCGGAAGGGAACGCACTCAGATATCCGCCGGTGAGCTTTTTCTGGCATTTCGCCAGCTCGTCGACGATTTCGTCTCCCTTGGATTTCGCAGCCTGATCGCCGGCGGATGCATAAAGCTGAGCGCTGGCCGATAGGAAATGGCCGGTAAAATGACCGCGCAGCTCGCTGGCTCGATGGAGTTTCTCGCCGTTGTTGGGCTGCTCCCATCCGCCGAATGGTTGCGCGGAGGTCGGCAGACCGGCGTTGACTTTGAAGTTTCGCACCAGCCGATCGACGGGCAGGCGCGACATGTATCCACGATTCCACTCCGCGGCATCCTGGAACGGCCCCGCGAGCAGGCGTACCTGCGTCATCGGAAAGGGCCGCACTTTGGGAGCCACGTCGCCGCGCGTGAACGTGAGTGGCTCCTGAAACGGAGGAACTTCGGGCGCAGTTCCGCGTCGCTGGGCATCCGCGGGCGGAGCAGGCGGAGCCTGTTGAGCCACGGCGACGGGCGCGGCCGCAAGCGTGGCGGCAAAATGGCGGCGGCTGAGCTTCATGAAATCGCCTCCTTGAAGAGAATCGGTTACATTATACATTTGTGGCTTAAGGAGCTTGTGAAAACCCCGCGCGTGACACCGCTCCTCTTGCGGTCGTGGCTCAGCTAGCGAGTGCGAACACGTAGGCGACAGCTCTCTGCCATATCAGCGACCCAGCCGAGCCGCGGCCGCCTGAGAGCGGTGTTTGAGATATTTCATCACGTTCACGTGCTATGGAATCCGCCTGCACGCCGATGAATCGGACTCCGTGATCGGAATCACAATCTGCCCGGAAGCTTCTATCTGGATTCGGATCCGCAGCGTTCCGCGGCGGAGCGAGAGAGCATGCCTTATCTGCCTTGCCGAGTTGGATGAGATCGCCGGGTAGTCGTGCTGGCGGGGCTGCGGGAACACTGCGCGCATCGCGGTTGGAGCCTTCTTGCCGCGCGTGTGCGATCAACCCATGTGCACGCCATTGTCGAGGCGGAAGCTCGGCCGGAAAGAATCATGACCGAGTTCAAATCTTATGCCAGTCGGGCGTTAAATCGCTTGGAATCGGGCTGGGCCGAATCGAAAGCGTTGCGCGCGGCTCGGCTGGAAGCCGATGTGACCACATACAAGACCTGGTTTACTGGCCGCCGGATCTTTTGTAGTTCGTGATTACTTTGTCGACGTAGGTTTGCGTTTCGGGATACGGAGGCAGGCCTTGATATTTGTCGACTGCCCCCGGTCCGGCGTTGTATGCGGCCAATGCCTTCACGACATCGCCGTCGTACTTGATGAGGAGCTCGCGCAGCAAGCGGGTACCGGCGTCGATGTTTTGTTCGGTGTTGGTCGGGTCGGCCTCGAGAGAGCGGGCGGTCGCGGGCATGAGCTGCATCACGCCGAT
>Ga0209415_10020069_pt1 | contig 10421 bp, 6 predicted proteins | sample PeaSoiSIISIP2007_FD_187696 | JGI IMG/M metagenome (GOLD analysis project Ga0209415, IMG submission 187696) | Peat soil microbial communities from Weissenstadt, Germany - SII-SIP-2007 (SPAdes) (version 2) | ecosystem: Environmental > Terrestrial > Soil > Wetlands > Peat | place: Germany...
GCCGAGGCGTGAAAGACCAGGTTCCTCCCCCGAACCCCCTCCGTTCAAGTAGTGGAATTAATACCCGTACTCAACAGCGCGGCGCGGGCCGCGACCGGGACCGCCGCCGTGTTCGGGCCTCGACCAAAGAACTATCTTAAGGGCACGACCATCTTCCTGACGGGCGAGCGCCGCCGCGGCGGCGCTCGCGACCGACCGATGGTCTCGCGGACCGCGCAGAATGGGGAGGCAGGCGGGCCCGAGCCACGCGTTTCTTCGGGGAACGGGAACCTCGACATCATGCTCTACGGCGGCTTCGTCGCCCGCCGGCCGTACCTCCTGGTGGGGCCCGGCGGTACGGGAAAGTCCAAGCTCGCCCTCGGCTTCTTGTGCGAGGGCGTGCGGCGGGGGGAGAAGGTCCTGCTCGTCACGCTCGAGGAGCCGCCGAACGAGATCCGGAGCAACCACCGGGGGCTCTCGCCGCTCCTCGACCAGGTCTACGTGTTCGACGCCATCCCGGACGTGATGCGCTACGAGCGGGCCCCGTTCAAGGACATCGCCGCGGTCCGCCACGCCGTCCCGTTCTCCGAGGTCCCCTACGAGATCCGCAAGACGCCCGAGCTCACGAGCGTCGAGGTTACGTTCACCGCCCTCGAGCAGACGCTCAAGATGGAGATCACCCGCCGCAACTACACTCGGCTGGTCATCGACTCGCTCACCGCGCTGCAGTACTTCTGCATGAAGGGCGTCGACGAGGTCGGAGGAGCCCAGACGTTCCTGCGCTTCCTCTCCGACCTTCGGGTCACCACCGTCCTCACCGTCGAGTCCCCCATCGAGGAGTCCGAGACGGCCGAGCGTCTGCTCGCCCGGGGCGAGGTCCGGCTCTCCCGTTGGGAGGTCGACGACCGGACGATCCAGGCGATCGGGGTCGAGAAGTTCCGAGGGAGCGCCCACGATATCCGGCGCCATCCGTACCGGATCGGCCCCGTCGGTCTCGACATCGACCTCGAGACGACCGTCTCGCGCGACCCGGCCGGTACGGGCAGTGCCCGGTCCGAGCAGGCCAAGGAGCGCGCCCGGAACCGACCCGCATCGAGCCTGCCGGACGTCGTAGCGCTGATCGCGGCCGTACGGGACCTGGTCGAGGTCGGAGTGGACGTGAGCAGCGCTCAGGCCGAGGTCGACAGGGCCGCCGCCGCCACCGAGTCCGGTCGGACCGCGGCGGCCGGCCGTCACCTCTTGCGGGCGCGGGGGATCGTCAGCCAGCTCGCGCTCGAGTGGGAGAGGACCCGCGAGAGCCCGCAGCCCCCCGCCCCTCCCGCCGCGTTCCGGTCGGCCGAGCCGAAGCTCGAGGCTCCGGCGACAACGGCCGCCATCCCCCCGCCGGCCCCCAAGCTGCCGGCCTGGCTGCAGGAGACGACCGCCGTTCCCGCCGAACCGGCACCGGCCCCGGCACCGTCGGCCAGGGGACCGGCCGTCGCGCCTCCGCCGGCCCCCACGAAGCCTCGCTCGTTCTCCCTGCCCCCCGTCACGCTACGGCGAACCGCCTCGCGGCCGCCGCTCCCGAGCGCTCCGGCGGCCCCCCCCGGCCTCGTCGCCCTGCCCAGGGGCGCCTCGTCCCCCGAGTCACCGCTCGCCGGCACCGCCGCCGGCCCCGCGCCCCTCTCGGTCGGCCTCCTATTGGTTACCCCGTCGGTCACCCCCCACGAGGCGGGAGCGCCCGACGGGATGACCGCCGGGGCACCGGTGGCGCCGCCGGCAACCCGTATCGAGAACCCGACACCGGCGGCTCCGTCGCCCGTTGGCGGGCTCGGTACGACCGGCCCGATCGAGTCCGGTCGAGCCGCCCGGAGGGCTCGGCGTCGCGGCACCTCCCGCAAGGCCTTCGCCGGTGCGGCGGGCGGCTTCGCTGCGGCCCCCGTCACCCCGACGCCGGTCGGGGTGCCCGGCGGCGATGGGGCCGTGCGGGACGGACCCATCCCCGAAAGCCCGGTCCGGTCCGATGTGGCCGCCCTCGTCCCCGTCCCGGTGGAGCCGGTCCCTCCCTCGAACGGTCCGCGCCCGACGCCGACCTCGGACGCCCCCGACGTTCCGAACGCCGGCGGGGCAGGGCCGGCCGAGGATGGAACGGCGACTTCGGATGCCATTCCCATCGTCGTTCCCCCGGTCCCCGAGGTCTCCGAGGGCGCTCCCGCGCCGACCCCCGTGCCGAAAGGCCCATCGGTCGCTTCGCCCGCCCCCACCGACACCCAGCCGGCGGCCGACGCCCCCGCGGAGGGGAGCGGATGATGGAGACGGCCCCGAGGGTGTCGACCGGTATCGTGGGTCTCGACCGGATGCTCGGTGGCGGACTGATCGCGGGCCGGCCCTACCTGGTCACGGGGGCCACGGGGAGCGGGAAGACCCTCCTCGGGCTCAGCTTCCTGATGGAGGGCATCCGGCGCGGCGAGGATGTGCTCCTGGTGGCGGTCGACGAACCGCCGAGCGAGATCCTCGAGAACGTCCGGTCGTTCGGCTGGGACCTATCGAAGATCCGGACCCTCGATGCGAACCCCGGCCAGCGGGCCATCAAGCGGCTCGGCGACGTCCAGGAGATCCGCGCCCTCGCGGACCTGCGGTCGATGGCGGAGATCTCGACCGAGGGGAAGAAGGGGGTCGACGAGGACGTGTCGCTCCAGTCGATCCACCTCAAGCTGCGCCAGCAGATGGCGACGGGCCACTTCACCCGCGTCCTCCTCGACTCGATCACCTCGATCCGCCGGTTCGCCCTGAAGATGTCGAAGGACCCTCAGGCCGAGCGGACCGAGATCCAGTCGCTGCTGAGGTTCCTGAGCGAGAGGGAGACGACGGCGCTCGTGACGGCCTCCCCCGGGAACCCCGGTTCGCTCACCCCCGAGGAGATCCTTACGAGGGGGGAGATCCACCTGTCGCGCCGGTGGGACGGCGACCGCTCGGTCAGCCAGATCCGCGTCGTCCGGATGCGCGGATCCGCCCACGACCCGGGGCGTCGACCGTTCACCATCGGAGCCCAAGGGGTCATCGTCGGGTAGGGGGCGCCCTATCCGAGGGGCCCCGCGGCCTTGCTAGGCGAACGCGTCGGGGCGCCGAGCGCACCACGACCTCGCCGCGTCCGCCAGAGCGGGTGCCGCGTAGACCGAGACCGGCCAGTGCGTCGGGGGACGCAGGGCCAGCGTCCTCCAGATCCCCGGGACCCGGAACGGGTAGCGGACCCGGTCGTCCTCGAGCAGGCCGACCCGGCCCCAGTCGGCGCTCTCCGAGCCACGCGGACCGATCCCCGACAGGTCGAGGATCACCGTGCCGGCCGCCCCCCCGAGCCGGGCGGCCACGTCGTCCTCCGCCGACCGCCGCAGGGCGGGGTCGTCGACGAGGCGCGCGAAGCCGCGTCGCCGCGAGTCGGAGAGCCGCCGGGCCACGTGAACGCGCTTGAACAGCCGACGCTCCCGCAGGGCTCTCGCGATCACCGACGGGCGCCCGCCCGCGCGGTCGAGAACGGCAAAGAGGTCCCCATCGGTCCCGACGAACAGCTCGCGCGCCGAGTCCGGGTAGCCGGGCAATCGCTCGACCGCCGCCTGGGCCATGACCTCGGCGGCCCGGACCGTCTTGTGGTAGTAGACCGAGGAGTACATCAGCGACCGACCGACGAGGAACCCCTCGACGGCGTTGAGCCCCTTCTCGGCCCAGACGAGCCGCCCGGCGTGGGACCGGACCGTCTCGAGCAGGCGGGCCGCATCGATGACCCCGTGCGCGACCCCGGTGTAGTGCGCGTCCCGCTGGAGGTAGTCGATGCGATCGGCGTCGATCGCCCCGTGCAGGATCATCGCCTCGAGCCGGGCCCCGAGCGCGCCCTTCGGAGGGTCGATCAGCGCGGCCACGGCCTCCGGCCGAAGGCCGTGGCGCTCCAGTAGGTAGGGGATCTGCGAGGGGGAGCCTCCGGGGGCCGCCCCCGAGCGGCTCTCGAGACCCGTGATGATCTCCCGGGATCGGCGCTCGTGGTCGATGCCCAGGACCTCGCGCATCGTCCCGTCGAGCGTGTGGGAGAGCGGAGCGTGGCCGAGGTCGTGGAGAAGTCCCCCCGCCTCGACGGCCGCCGATTGGCCCTCGTCGAGTGCCAGGCGCTCGGTCATCTGCCGGGCGACCCAGTAGACCCCGAGCGAGTGCTCGAGGCGCGTGTGGTTCGCGCCGGGGAACACGAGGTGGGCGAGGCCGGTCTGGCGGATCCCCCAGAGCCGCTGGAAGGCGGGGTCCCCGATGAGCGCGAGCGGGGCGCCGCTCAGCGTGACGATGCCGTGGACCGGGTCGAAGATCGACTTGCGCTTCTCCGGTTTCGGGCGGGGGACCACGACCCTCGGGAGCCTCGCGGGCGTAAAGCGCTCGCCTTGCCGGACCGACGCCGCGGAATGTGCCAGCGCCCCGAGGTCGATTCCGAGGGCGCCCAACTTATTTAACGCGCAACCCGGTGACACTTCTGACGGATGGAGCAGCCCGCGAGGTCGAATGAGGCGCCGGCGGCGGCGCCCGTGGCGGCCGTGGACGAGGCTCGCCGGCTCTTCCGAGCGTCGGAAGCCGCCGAGTCCGCCTCCGACCGGGGTCGCTACATCGCCGGGCTCTCGGCGTTCCTCGAGTACGTCGAGGCGCACCGCCCCGATCTCTCCGATGCCGCGAGCGAGGTCGCGCGGGACATCGACGCGGCCACGATGGCGTTCTACCGCCTCGACCAGGCCGACCTGGCCGCGCGGTCGGCGGACGTCGGGCTCCTCTACGCCCCCCGCTCGGCCCCGTTGCTGCACCACAAGGCCCTCATCCTCCTCACGACGAACCGGGACGTCGAGAGCGCCGTGCCCCTCCTCGAACAGGCCTCCGAGGCCGACCCGCAGGACAAGGCGATCTGGGCCGCGCTCGGGGAGGCGTTCCGACGGACCGGCCAGATCAAGGAGGCGGCCGGGGCGTTCCTGCGCGCCCAGCAGCTCGACCTCACCTCGACCCAGTACCTCGACAAGGCCCTGGAGATCGACCCGTCGAGCCCCGGGGCGCTGCGCATGCGCCTCGAGCTCGCGAAGGCCCACGGCGGGGACCGGCCGGCCCTCCAGGCATGCGAGAAGCTCCTCGAACACTATCCGGACGACCCCGCCCTCCTGCTCGCCCGCGTGGAGCTATTGAGCGCCCTCGGGGAGATCGAGCCGGCCGTCGCGGCGGCGGCCGCCGCCCGGGCCGCCCTGCCCGACGACCCTCACCTCGCGCTGCTCGTCGGCCACCTCGAGCGCACGCTCGGCCATGCGGACCGGGCCCTCGAGGAGTACCGCGTCGCGGCCCGTGAGTCGGCCCGCCTGCCCGTCTCCGAGCTCGTGCAGCTCGCGGAGCAGGTCGAGTCGACGAAGTCCGCCGACGACCTCGCCGTCGAGGTCCGGCAGTCGCTGCGCGCCCGAGAGCCCCGCAACCTCGCCAACCTCCACGCCCTCCGAGCCCTGGCCGGTCGGACGCACCGGCCCGACCTCGGCATTGCCGCCTGCCTGGGGATCCTCGAGGTATCGCCGGGCAACCTCGAGGCGATGCGGGCGCTCGCGGAGTTCCAGATCGCGAAGGGCTCGCCGGACGATGGGTTCGCCACGTACCGCACCCTCGTGCAGAGCCACCCTCACGAGACGGCCGAGATCCGCAAGGCGATCGACGCCGCGGCGGCGGCCGGCCGCTTCGCGCTCGTCGCCGAGTTCGCCCGCGCCGCGGTCGAGTCCGACCCGAGCGACGTCGGGGCTCGCGAGTCGCTCGGACAGGCGCTCTCGCACTCTGGGGAGCTCGAGGCCTCCCTCGAGGTCTACAACTCCCTCACCGAGGCGCAGCCCGACAACCTCGCGTTCGCGCTCGAGCGCAAGCGCCTGCTCGCCGAGCTCGGCCGGACGGCGAGCCTCCCGGCCATCCACGACCAGCTCTTCCGGCTCGACCCGTCGCGCTCGGACGTGGCGTTCGAGCGCGGCGAGCTCTACCTCGCCATGGCGAGGGAGCGCCCGAGCGGCTCGCCCGAGCGCGCGGAGGCGGCCGGCACCGCGCTCGTCTCCTTCGAGCGGGCGTCGAGCGACCCGGCCCTATCGGACCGCAGCCTCATCGGGCTCGCCCGCGCGAGCCACCTCCGCGGCGACACGGCCCGCTCGGTCCGGTCGTACCGGGAGTACCTCGGCCGTCCGGTCCACGAGGGCGAGGGGCTCGTCTGGGAGGAGTTCGGCCACCTCCTGAGCGCCTCGGGCCAGTGGACCGAGGCCGAGAAGGCGTACGACCGGGCCCTCGCGCTCGGATGCGAGGACTCCGAGCTGCTCTGGGGACAGGTCGACGTGCTGGCCGCCCTCAACCGCGAGTCGAAGGGGCTCCGGCTGCTCGACGCGCTCCTCAAGCGCGAGCCGACGAACCCGGTGTACCTCCGCAAGAAGGGGCTGCTCATGCTCAAGGCCGGCCACCGGGCCGAGGGGGTCCGGCTCCTCAAGAGCTCGACCGAGCAGGCCCACGCGGACCCCCAGGGCGAGTTCGACGTCGCCGCGGCGCTCTGCACCGACGGGGCCTACACCGACGCGATCGAATACTACCATCGCGGCCTCGCACTCGCGCCGAAGAGCCGGCCCGGCCGGCTCGCGCTCTCGGAGACCCTCAACCTCGCCGGCCGATACAACGAGGCGATCCCGGTCGTCGACGCCCTCCTCGTCGAGGACTCCAACGACCTTGCCGCCTGGAAGGTCCGAGCCGACGCCTGCCGGGCCCTCGGGCGCCGCGCCGACCTCGAGTACTCGCTGCGCGCGATCCTCCTCATCGACCCGAGCCACACCCCGGCGCTCCTGGAGAAGTACCGGCTGCACCTCTCGCAGGGAGAGAAGACCGAGGCCCACGACTGCCTCGCCCAGTTCCTCGGCGCGAGCGGGAACGGGGGGGCCGACCCGGCGCTCCTCCTCGAGGCCGGCGACCTCGCCCAGGAACTCGGCCGGACCGAGGAGGCGAGCCGGGCGTTCGAGCGCGCCGGCGAGCTCGACCCGAAGCTGCGTTCCACGGCGGCCGTCCGACGGGCCCGGCTCGAGCTCGGGGCGGGCCGGCCCGACCGGGCCCTCGAGGTCCTGGACGACGGCCTCAAGGCCGGTCCCCCACCCCCCAGCGAGGCCGAGGCCGTCGCGCTATTGCGCGCGGAGATCCTCATGGGCCTCGAGCGGGCCCCCGAGGCGGAGGCGATCTATCGGGCCGCGGTCCGGGCCCGCCCGGACTCCTCCCAGGCGACCCTTGGGCTCGCCCGGGCTCTCCTCGACCAGGGCAAGCACGCCGACGCGAAGAGCGCCCTGGACGAAGCGATCCCCCATCTTCCGCCCGCCGAGACGTTGTACCTCCTTCTCGCCGAGGCCCAGAGCGGGCTCGGCGCGATCCCGGAAGCCGTCGCCGCGGCGCGCCGCGGGGTCGAGGCCCTCCCGACGTCGACCCTGCTGTGGAAGCGGCTCGGCGAGCTCGAGATGGCCCGCGAGGCGTGGAGCGACGCCTCGGTCGCGTTCGCCCGGGCGATCGCGCTCGACGCGACGAATTCGGAGCTGCTCCTCAAGGCCGGGTTCATCGCCGACAAGCTCGGCCATTCGATGGACTCCCTCGCGTTCTACGATCGGGCGACCCAGGTCGCGCCGGCCGACAAGTACGCCTGGTCGAGCCGGGGCCTCGCGCTATTGGCCGCCGGCCGCGCCGAGGACGCGTCGGCGAGCTTCGAGCGCGCCCTCGCGTTGGACCCGGAGTTCGACGCGGCCCAGCAGGGCAAGAAGGCCTCGAGCGAGAAGGCCCGGGAGCTCGAGATCGACCGGCTCGGCCGCGAAGCGCTGCGCCTCGAGGCGAAGCTCCACCGATCGGTGACCAAGAGCGACCTCTTCGTCACCCTGCACGTCCCCTACGACCTCCTCGACCCGATCCTCGCGGCGCTTTCCCGGGACACGCGCATCGACCTTCCGAAGCTCTCGGAGGAGGAGATGCGCCAGCTCGAACGCGACTCCTGCCAGCTGGTCACGGCCGCCCTCGACCGCCGAGCGGACGGGGTCGAGCGGCGCGGCTTCACCCTGGCCGATGTCGCGGTCCTGAGCCCGCCGACGCGCTCGCTCGTGGAGACGCAGCGGCTCTTCGGCTACCTGCGCGCGGTGCTCGAGGCGGACCTGAGGCCCGAGAACATCCAACTGACCCCGGATGTCGAGGAGCTTGCCCGCCGGGCCCTCCTGCTTCCCCCGGCCCAGCGCACACTCTTCGAGATCGCTCGGACGATGCACGTCGGGGTCTTCAAGGCCCGTCTGATCAAGACCGTGGAGGCCGCCGGCGCGACGGTCCACGCGCCGCTGCCGACCCTCGACCTCGGGGCGTACACCCCGGAGTTCCGGGCCCCCCCGACGCCGGCGGCATGGCCCGGCCGCGCGGACGTCCGGCCGCCCCCCACGGGCCCCGGGGGAGGCCGAGGCGCCGTCGAGGTCCTCGAGCCGGCCCGGGCGACTCCCGAAGCCCCGGCCGGACCCGCCCATGCCCACCCCAGGTGCATCGGTTGCGGGGGCCTGGCGACGGTCATCCACTCCTGCGGGGCGCCGGTCTGCGCCCACTGCATCGTCGAGTTCCGGACCTGCCCGAAGTGCCACCTGGCGATCGATCTCCCGCCGCCTCCACCTCCCCCGTCCCCGCCCGGGGAGGAGCCCGAGGGGGCGTACGCCGACGGCGGCCGGGGGATGTCGCACGGCGGTCGCCCCGCCCCGAGCCGGCCGAAGCCGCCGAAGGTCCGCGACCTGGCCGAGGAGCGTGCGGCCGCCCTAGCGGCCCGGGAGAGGTCCGCCCCGCCGGCCGCCGCCGCCGCACCGGCCGAGGCGCCCCCGAGACCCGTCCGACCCAAAGAGAAGCCCGACGACGAGCCGCGGCTGTAGCCGTCGGGGCTCGGCGCCCGGGTGCGCCGCCCGCCCTGTACGCACGCTTATAGCGGGCCGCCGCGTGGTCGCTCTTGAGGTTGGGCATGGCAGCGGCATCGAACCCGGTACGCATCGCCGGGACGCTCTTTGTGGCGATCCTCGTCCTCATCGCGGCCCTCGTCTTCGCCGGGATCTACTTCGCGCTGCCGTCGGACCACGTGGCCGCCCTCCTATCGATCGGCGTCGTTTCGCTCGTCTTCGCGCTCGTGGCGTACCTGGCCCGGTCGGTGACCCGAAACCCCGCCACGCCGCGCGCGCTCGCCTGGGGGTTCGCGGGGCTCGGCTTCGCGGTACTCTTCGGGACCATCCTCGTCGCGGGATTCTCGGTCACGACCGAGATCATCGCCCTCATCTTGGTGCTCCTCGCGCTCGCGGTGATGGTGGCCGGCGTCTGGTGGATGGGCCGTTCGCAGTCGGCCGACGCCCCCCGAATGGAGGCGCGCCGCGACTGGGATTCTCGCCCACCCCAATCCGCCCTCTCGTACTCCACGGCCCAGGGAACCCCGGGCGTCTCCCCGCCGACCTCCGCGGCGCCCGGCGGAGAGAGGCGATGAGCGGGGCCCCGACCCCTCCGGTGCCCGGCGGACCCGCTCCACCCGGAGGTCCCCCTCCCTCCCCGACCTGCCCGAAGTGCCGGAGCCCGGTCGCCGCGACCTCGCGATTCTGCCCCAACTGCGGGGCCTCGCTCTCGGCGAGCCCGGCGGCGGCCTCGCCGGCCCCCGCCGCCCCCCCCGTCGACATCCGTCAGCGGGTCGACCAGGACCGCGGCACGCTCAAGCGCCTCCAACTGCTCATCCCGGGATTCCGGGGATACCGGCAGGGCGAGGACATCCGGGACGCCGACGGGATCCTGCGGATCGAGATCGCCGACAAGATGCGGCGCGCCATCGGGGTCATCACCCAGCACCGCCAGGCGCTCTCGCAGGCGGGCCAGTTCTCGGCCCTCAACGACCTGTCGATCGTCCTCGCCGACCTCAACCGGCTCGAGGGAGAGATCCGGCACGGCCAGCAGGGGTACACGGGGATCTCCCCCGCGGTGCGGGTCAACGTCGCCCAGCTCGACCGGCTCTACGAGTACGATTACGGGTTCGCCCTCGCCGCCGACGACGTCGCCCAGTCGCTGGCGCCGCTCTCCACGCTCGCCCCGGACCCGGCCGCCGAGGCCGCCGCGATCGCGAACGTCCGGGAGAAGGTCAACCGCCTCGAGCAGGCGTTCCGGGCGCGCATCCAGGTCGTCGAGGCGGTCCAGCTGCCGTAGGACGCGTCGGTCGCAACTAGGGAGGGAGAACGATGGTCACCAACAACCCGGTCCCCGCGAAGGGAGGAAGCCTGATCGGAGCCACCACCGTCGTCTGGGAGGACATCTACAAGGGCCCGAACGTCATGTGGAGGGTCCCGAGGAACATCCGCTGGGGCGACAACATCGTCGTCCGGGAGGACGAGACGGCCGTATTCTACCGGGACGGCAAGGTCCTCTCCTAC
>Ga0209415_10020070_pt1 | contig 10420 bp, 11 predicted proteins | sample PeaSoiSIISIP2007_FD_187696 | JGI IMG/M metagenome (GOLD analysis project Ga0209415, IMG submission 187696) | Peat soil microbial communities from Weissenstadt, Germany - SII-SIP-2007 (SPAdes) (version 2) | ecosystem: Environmental > Terrestrial > Soil > Wetlands > Peat | place: Germany...
GAGAGCAGCGGCGACCGGGTCCATCCGGTATTGCTGACCGCGAAGCCCTCGAGCTCCAGCCACGGGCGCAGCAATTCGATCTGCGTTGAGCGTCCAACGCCGTCGGTCCCTTCGATCACGATCAGATGGCCCGGCAGCGGCTTCTCCGCGAGGTACGGCAGGCCGTGACCGTACCAGCGCTTGCCGTTACTTCCCGAGTGATTGTTCATGATTGCCGTGGGCGCGCGGCGGCCGCGCGTAATCGCGCAGCACCTCCTGCATCATCTTGCGGAAGAGCTGCTGCTGCGAGGGAATCTCCTTGACCGCGTCGATGGTGCGAAAGCCGTACTCGACGGCGAGCCGATCGTAGATCTCGAGCACCCGGCTCTGGAACAATCGGAAACTCTCGATCGGCTCGGTCGACAGCCCCACGTCCATCCCGGCCTCGTGATACTTGAGTTTGGCGCGGCCCGCCAGCAGCCGCTCCAGCGAAATATCGATCGGCACGCGGAAGTATAGCGTGAGATCGGGGCGCGGCGCGAAATTGTAGACCGAACGGACCCAGCCCGGATGCACTCCGCGTGCGACGTCGCGGGCGAACGCCGTATAGACGTAGCGATCCGCCAGTACGATCATCCCGCCCTTGAGCGGCGGCAGAATCTGGTAGGTGAAGCGATCGGCGAAATCGACCGCGTGGAGCAGGCTGAAGGTGGTCGGCGTGAGCAGGTTCTTGCGCTTGCCGCGGCGCATCGCATTGCGCACCATCCGCGACGAGTTCCATTCGGTGAAATAGACCGGATAGCCGCGCGCCCGCAGCCATCGCGCGAGCAACTGCAACTGGGTCGATTTCCCCGAGCCGTCGATGCCTTCGACCGCGATGAGCCGCCCGGGATAGGGATGCGGGGAATCGAGCAGGGTGCGGCGGCCGGAGCTCGCGGCTATCGCCGCATGCGCGCCTTCATGCCCGTTGCCGTTGCCGCCGTTTTCCACGGATGGCGAGGAGCGCTTGTCGGCTAAATCATCATCCAACGTCGACATCGGCTGACCGGCCCCCCACCCCTGTTAAGTTTCAAACTAGGTAACCATAGCATGGTGGTTGCCGTCCAGCGGACGGTCTATTCTTGAGCGACGAATTCCCGGGATTGTCTGCAAACGCCGTTTTGATGATTCAAGTTCTGCGATTCACGCGGCTCCTGCCGCCGAAGCCGCGTCCGCGCGCCGCCGGCGCACTGTCCGATGGCCGATAGCCAGCCGGCCGCACAGCGCATCGAGACGCCGCCGGCGCGCGCGGTCGAGCCGTCGCATCGATGGTTGGTCGCGATCGCGGTGATGCTTGGCGCGACGCTCGAGATCCTCGACAGCTCGATCGTCAACGTCTCGCTGCCGCATATGCAGGGCACCTTCTCGGCGAGCGTCGATCAGATCGCCTGGGTGTTGACCAGCTACCTGGTCGCGGCCGGCGTGATGATCCCGATGACCGGCTGGATCTCGTCGCGCTTCGGCCGCAAGCGCTACTTCCTCTGCTCAATGACCGGGTTCGTGATTGCCTCGGTAATGTGCGGGGCGGCGCAATCGCTCGCCCAGATCGTGATCTTCCGCCTGCTCCAGGGCTTCGCCGGCGCCGCGATGATCCCCTCCTCGCAGGCCATCCTGATGGAGACCTTTCCGCCCAACGAGCAGCAGATGGCGATGGCGGTGTGGGGCATCGGCCTGCAGCTCGCGCCGATCGCGGGCCCCACCGTCGGCGGCTGGATCACCGACAACCTGAACTGGCGCTGGAATTTCTACATCAACGTCCCGGTCGGCATTATCGCGCTGATTATGGCCTCGGCCTTCCTCCACGACCCGCCCTACATACGGCAGCGGCGGGCGCGCGGGCGCGTCGATTGGCCCGGCATCGCACTCCTGATGATCGGCATCGGCCTGCTCGAAATCGTCGTCGACCGCGGCCATCGCTCGGAATGGTTTGCGGCCCTGTGGGTGCGCTATTTCACCGCCGGCTCGATAATCGCGCTGACCCTGATGACCTGGCGCGAACTGCGCTTCTCCGAGCCCGTGATCGACCTTCGCATGCTGGCGATTCGCGACTTCCTGATCATGGTGGTGCTCGGCACCTTCAACATCGGCGCGCTCTACATCGTGAATCTCGTCAATCCGCTCTTTTTGCAGGAGCTGATGGGCTACACGGCGTGGCGGGCGGGATTGCTGATGGTCCCGCGGGCCATCGGCACGCTGGCCGGGATGCTGATCATCGGGCAGCTCGGCCGCAAGAATTACGACACCCGTCCATTCCTGGGCGTGGGCTTCGTGATAATCGCGCTGGGTTTCTATTACGCCGCCGGATGGGATTTGCAGATCGGCGCGTGGGCCGTGGGCTGGGTCACGATGCTTCAGGGCTTCGGGATGGGCGTGGTCTTTCCGATCATGTCATCGACGGCGCTGGCCTGCGTGGCGCGCGAGCGGATGGGCTTCGCGGCCAGCATGTACAACATGGTGCGCAACATCGGCGCCTCGATCAGTCTCTCGGTCGCCACCGACGTGCTGGTCAGTCACGAGCAGATCCATCAGTCGCGTCTGGTCGAGCATTTCTCGGTCTTCGACGCCTGGAAGATGAGCCAGCGGATGCCGCTGACGCCGGGCGCGCCGAGCTTCCACTTCCTCCCGCAGATCGTCACGCACCAGGCGCAAGGTCTGGGCGAAATTTACGGGATGATCCAGGCCCAGGCCGCGATGCTCTCGTTCAACGACATCTATCGGATTCTGGCCTTCACGATGCTCGCGATGGCGCCGTGGTTCGTGCTGCTCGGCAAGCGCCGCTCCGTGAGCGGCGGCGGCGGGCATTAATGTGATGTCCCGCAAATATCTTCAGACACAGACCCCCATCCTCGCCTTCCCCCGCGACTAAACGCGGGGGAAGGGACAGACGGCGCGCCAGTTCCGATCCCTTCCCCCGCGATCCTTTGCGGGGAAGGGTAGGAAGGGGGAACGTTACAGACTGCTTAGGGGTCTTTCATCCGCGCGAGCACGCGCTCGAATTCTTCGAGCGATACGCGATCGAACAGCACGATCTCGACGCGCTTGAGCGAAGTCGGCCGGCTCACATGATCGCGAATCACCGCGAGCATCACCTCCGCGCAGCGCGCGACCGGAAACCCGGCGACGCCGGTGCCGATCGCCGGGAAAGCGATCGATTCGAGGTGCTGCTCCTCGGCGCGCCGCAGCGAGTTGGCGGTCGCGGCGCGCAGGTTCTCCTCGCTGGTGCGGCTCCCGAGGCTCATACTGGCGGCATGGATCACATAGCGCGCCGCGAGCTTGCCGCCGCCCGTGATCGCCGCCTCGCCGAGCGGGATGCGCCCGATGCGATCGCATTCCTCCTGGATCGCAGGACCGCCCTTGCGCCGGATCGCGCCCGCGACGCCCGCGCCCAGTTGCAGGTCGTTGTTGGCGGCGTTCACGATCGCGTCGACGCGCGACTCCGTGATGTCGCCCTCGCGAAGCACAATCGTCGCATGAAACTGCGCGGCCATCGGCGTCTCCTCCATCGTGAAAGGCGCGCTCGCCCGGCTTCTGTTATTATCGCCCGCGTCGCGGATGTGTGAAGCCACCCGAAGGGCCGCTCGCGTTGGTCCCCGGCCCCGCCCGTCGATCGCCGGGTGGATGATGCCGTTGCTGCTGAGCGCTGTCGTGGGCTGCCGATCCGGCGCCGGCGCGCCGCCCTCGGGCTACCTTCAGGTCGATATCGACACCTCGCCGCTCGCCCTCGATCCGCGGCTCGGCACGGATGCGATGTCGAGCCGAGTCGGCGAACTGGTCTTCGATGCGCTCGCGCGCGTCGACGAGCATCAGGAGTTTGCCGGCGATCTCGCCGCTTCGATCGAGCGCTCGGCGCCGACCGCGATCGTGTTCCATCTGCGGCCCGGCCTGCGCTTCTCCGACGGCCGCCCGCTCACCGCGCGCGATATCAAGTACACCTACGATTCGATCCTCGCCCCGGGCTCGCTTTCGCCGCGGGCCGCGATGTTCAGCGAACTGGCGGCGATCGAAACACCCGACAGCGCGACGGTGATCCTGAAAACCCATCGTCCATACGCGCCGGCGCTCACGCTAGCGACGGTCGGCGTGGTCCCCTACGGCACGCCGATCGTGCCGCACGGCGCAGCCCCCGTTGGCTCGGGGCCGTTCGCAGTGGAAGCATTCGCCCGCGACGATCGAGTCGTCCTGCGCCGCAATCCGTATCGCCTGGCGGCGCTCGGCACTCCGCGCGGCATCGTTTTCAAGATCGTGCCCGACCCGACCGTGCGGGCTCTGGAACTGGCCGAGGGGGTATGCGACCTGGTCGAGAACCTTATTCAGCCCGATCTCCTCGGCTACCTGCAGCGGCGGCCGGCGCTCGCGATCGATCGCTTCCCGGGCACCGCCTATCAGTACCTCGCCTTTAACTTTCGCGATCCGCGCCTCAAAGATTTGCGCGTGCGAAGAGCGATCGCCTATGCGCTCGATCGGCGCGCGATCGTCGACCATCTGTTCCATCGAACCGCGCGCGTGGCGAACGGGATGCTCGCGCCAGAAAATACATACTACTTCGGCGGCGTGACGACCTATCCGTACGATCCCGCCCGCGCCGACTCGCTGCTCGACAAGGCCGGCTATCCCCGCGGCGCCAGCGGCTGGCGCGCGCTCGCGTTCGTCTACAAGACCACGCCCGAAGGCGAGCGTCTGGCCGAGGCGTTTCAGGCGATGCTGGGCCGGGTCGGCATCCGGCTGCGGATCCGGGTCAATGAGTTCGGCGCCTTCTACGGCGACATCCAGCGCGGCAACTTCGACCTGATGTCGCTGCAATGGGTCGGCATCTCGGATCCACATCAGTACCGGATGGTCTTCGACTCGCGGCAGACGCCGCCGCGCGGGCTCAATCGCGGCGCTTATTCGAACCCTGCGATGGATCGGCTGGTCGAGACCGGCGATTCAACCCTCGATCGCGCCGCGCGCCGCGCGATCTACCGCCAGGTGCAGCGCCTCGCCGCCGACGATCTGCCCTACGTCTCGCTCTGGTGGCAGGACAACGTGGTGGTGATGGATCGCGGCCTCGAAGGCTTCCGGCCCTATCCCAACGGCAGCCTGCGCTCGCTCGCCGACGTGAGTCGCGGGCCGCGCGCGCACGTGGAGCGCGGGCCGTGAAGCGTTATATCGTCCGCCGCCTCCTAAGCCTGGTGCCGGTCGCACTCGGCGTTGCGAGCCTGACCTTCGCGCTGATCCATCTGATTCCCGGCGACCCGGTGATCGCGATGCTCGGCGACAACGCCTCGAACGCCGACATCGTTGGCCTGCGGCAGCGGCTCGGCCTCGACCGCCCGTTGTGGGATCAGTACGCGGCGTTTCTCTATGGTCTCGCCCACGGCGACCTCGGCCGTTCGATTTTGACCAACGAGCCGGTTGCCCGCCTGATCGCCGAGCGCTTCCCGGCCACGCTGGAGCTCGCAATCGCCGGGCTCGCGATCGCAATCCTGATCGCGTTACCGCTCGGCTTCGCCGCTGGCGCGAATCCCGGCCGTCCCATCGACCTCGGCGCGATGAGTTTCGCGATCCTCGGCATCTCGATTCCGCACATCTATCTCGGACCGTTGCTGATGATCGTCTTCTCGCTCGATCTCGGATGGCTGCCGTTGACCGGGCGCGGCGGCCTGAGCCACCTGGTGCTGCCGGCGCTGACGCTCGGGGCCGCGCTCGCGGCCATCCTCGCCCGTATGCTGCGCCAGAGCCTGGCCGCGGCCGGCGAGGCCGATTACATCCGCACCGCGCTCGCCAAGGGCCGCAGCCGGCTTGCGGCGCTGGTTCATCATGGCCTGCGCAACGCGATCAGCCCCGTCGTCACGCTGCTCGGCCTGCAGTTGGGCGGCCTGCTGACCGGCACGATCGTCACCGAGATCATCTTTTCATGGCCCGGCCTCGGGCGGCTGCTGATTACCGCAATCAGCGCGCGCGACTACCCGCTGGTCGAGGGTTGCGTGCTGACCTTCGCGCTCACCTACGTTTTGGTCAACCTGGTTACCGACCTGGCCTACGCGCTCATCGATCCGAGGGTGCGGATAGAATGAAGCGGCGCGCCTTCAATGCCTCGCTGATGATCGGCGCCTCGTTGGTTGCGACGCTCGTCCTGTGCGCGATCGCCGGCCCGCTGGTGGTGCGCGTGAATCCCGACGCGATCGATCTGGCGCGTACGCTCGCCCCGCCCGGCCCTGGTCATTGGCTCGGATGCGACGCGCTCGGCCGCGACCTGCTGGCGCGAATTCTATGGGGCGCGCGGATTTCGGTCGGCGTCTCGAGCATCGTGATCGCGCTCTCGCTTATCGCCGGCAGCCTCATCGGCGGTTTCGCCGCGCTCGCCGGCGGACGCATCGACGAGCTCGTGATGCGCGCGGTCGATATCGTGCTCGCCTTTCCCGGCTTTCTGCTCGCGATCGCGCTCGCGGCAATCCTCGGGCCGGGACTGCCCGACCTGGTAATCGCGCTGGCCGCGATGGGCTGGACGAGCTATGCGCGGCTGGTGCGCGGCGAAGTGCTCGCGCTGCGCGAGCGCGATTTCGCGGTCGCCGCCAGCGCGCTCGGCGCGCGCCCCGCCCGCCTGCTGCTGCGTCATCTGTTGCCCGCGCTCAGCGGACCCCTGATGGTGCAGGCAAGCTTCGGGATCGGCGGGATCATCGTCGCCGAGGCGGCCTTGTCGTTTCTGGGGCTCGGCGTGATGCCGCCGGCGCCGAGTTGGGGCAACATGCTCGATGCGGGCCGCGCCTTCATCCTGGTCGCGCCGCATCTGACCACCGCGCCCGGAGTCGCGATCGGACTCGCCGTGCTCGGCTTCAACCTGCTGGGCGACGGTCTCGCGCAAATGATCGGATCGCGGCCGGTTTAGTCCGCTGCGCCGCCGCGCTTGAGCGCCGCGAGCGAGTCCGCGTAAGGCGCGCGGGCGACGCCGCGCTCGGTGATGATCGCGCTCACCAAGTCGGCCGGCGTGACGTCAAAGGCGGGGTTGAAGGTCTTGACGCCGCGAGGCGCGATCACGCGGCCGGCAAACTCGGTCAGTTCCAGGGCGCTCCGCTGCTCGATCGGAATCTCATCGCCGCTGCGGCATTCGAGATCGATCGACGACAGCGGCGCGGCGACGTAGAACGGCACGCCATGCCGGCGCGCCATCACCGCCAATGGATAAGTACCAATCTTGTTGGCGACATCGCCATTCGCTGCGGTCCGATCCGTCCCGACGATCACGCAGCTCACGCCGCCCGCGCGCAGCACGCTTGCCGCCATACTGTCGGCGATCACGGTGACCGGAATCCGATCCTTGCGCAGTTCCCAGGCCGTCAGCCGCGAACCCTGCAGGAAAGGCCGCGTCTCGTCCGCGATCACACTGATATGCTTGCCGGCCTCGTGCGCCGCTCTGACCACGCCGAGCGCCGTGCCGTAGCCGGCCGTCGCGAGCGCCCCGGCATTGCAGTGAGTCAGCACCGTCAGCGGATCGTCTAGCAGCAGCCCGGCTCCGTAGCGGCCGAGCGCGCGGTTGGCGGCCAGGTCCTCGCGATAGATCGCGAGCGCCTCGTCGCGCAACCTGCGGTAGAGCGCCGATGCATCGAGCGCGAGATTTTCTGCAAGCACGCGGCCCATCCGATCGACCGCCCAGGCGAGGTTCACCGCGGTAGGGCGGGTGGCCTTGAGGGCCCGGGCGACGACCCCGAAGCGTGCGCGCGCGCGCGCGCCGCTGAACCCGCGCATCCCCAGCGCGACGCCCATCGCAGCCGCCACGCCGATCGCGGGCGCGCCGCGAATTACCATCGTGCGAATCGCCTCGGCCACCGCGCGATAGTCGCGGTAGACGCGGATCACTTCGCGGCCCGGCAATAACCGCTGATCGATCATGTGCACACGGTCGGCGCGCCACTCGATGGTCTTTACAGCCACGGGAAAAAACTATTTGAGGCCGGCGGGTTCCGGAGGCTGGCGCCATGCGATGCGCTAATCAACTGACTAGACAATCGTCCTTCGCAGCCGCGCTACCATCGAAAAGTATCGCGGCAGGCCCCGACGCTGAAGATAGTACCTTAGGCGAGCCGCGTATGCGCTGCGGACGGGCGCCCTCAGGCTTTTTCGTAGGCGCCGCGCGCCTTGCGTTTGACCGAGCCGGCGTCGATCCAGCGGGTTATCGCAGCGAAAATTTCGGACGGGCGCTTGCTCTTGATGCCGGGCACCGAACGCACGTGAGAGGCACTGAATTCTTTGGGCAGCCGAGCCAACACGCTACCCCAGTTGATCCGGCGGCCACGGCGCCTGGCGCCGCGCCTGCCGACCGCGCGCCGCCGTAGGCTGACGCGTCCGGCAAAGCGGCCCAGGCCCGCCTCCTGCTGCCTGAGGCGCTTGAGTTGCGCCTCCCGGCTGCGAATCTCCTTGCGCAACCGCGCCAGCAACGAACGCGCCTGTGTTTGAACGCGGCGCAGGCCTGAAGTTAGTCGCACAGCTCGCTTTTTTCGCGGCACAAAACTGCTCCTTGGCAGACCGATTGCGGTCGTAAACTACACTACCCTGAAATCAGCCTCAATACTCGATGAATAAGTGATTATCCATCTGTTACGGGCAGCCTACTTGCCATCGGAGGTGATTTTATTTTGATCCGGATCGCCCTGTTAAAGCCTCGAAAACGAAAGTCGAGACGGTTTTGAAGCCGTGCATTTTGCAGACCAATCAACCGCCGTTTACCCTAGGCTTGTGTTGTCAAGAGTGCTATAAGGGCCCCGATAGTGGGAAGCCAGATGCTCGCCGCAAGTCTCAGCGCAATAGTAGGTGTAGAGCTAAAGCAACGGCCTCGGGCCGGGAGATGCGGAAGTCCGCAGGGGCGACATTTGGAGATGTCAGGAGAGCTGCATGAGCCGTAGATTGTATGTCGGTAACCTTGCCTGGACTGTCACCGACCAGGACTTGCAGGATGCTTTTGCTGAGGCTGGCAAGGTCGAGAGCGCTCAGGTGATCATGGATCGCGCCACCAATCGTTCGCGCGGTTTCGGGTTTGTCGAGATGGCGAGCGACGAGGCCGCCGAGGCCGCGATCAAGAAGCTCAATGGCCGGGACATCAAGGGTCGTGCAATTCGCGTCAATGAGGCGCAGGCGCGAAGCGGCGGAGGCGGAGGCGGACGCGGCGATCGCGACCGCTAAGTGGACGGCTTAAGCGGCGCCCGAGCCGCGGACCGGCGGCGGATGCGCCGGCCGGCGATGTTGTATCAGGCCTCAACTCCGCCAGCTCCGCCATTTCGGGCGCGGGCGGAGGGCTGTCGTCCCGATGACTCAGAGCTATTCTGAAATCCGTCAGCCTGGAGTAAAAACATCATGACCACAGACGAACGCAAAGCTCTCGCGATCAAGTTCATCGATAATTTCAGCCGCCGCGATCCGGCGGTCTTTGCCGACAACGTCACCGATGATTTCGTCTTCGAGATCATGGGCAACTTGCCGGGGCTCGAACCGCTGCGCGGCAAGGCCAAGTTCATGAGCGCATTCATCCCGATGCTCGAGGGCTCGTTTCCCAAGGGCTTCAACTTCAAGTTTGTGACCGCCGTCTGCGAGGGTCCGCACGTGGCGATCCAGGGCACGTCGGACACGACGGCGGCCAACAGCCGCAGGTACGCAAACCGCTACCACTGGTACGTCCGCTTCGACGGCGACAAGATCGCGCAATTGCGCGAATACGCCGACACCGATCATATCCGTCAGACGCTGGGAGAGTAGGCATCCAGGGACAGGCTCCGCGGATTGCCACTGCGCTTTTTTCCAGCACAAAAAAAGGGCCGAACAGGCTTTCGCCTGTCCGACCCCCGGTAGGCCGGGAAAAGGGGGGCAAACCCCGACCACCGGGCGCTAATTGTACGCAACCCAACATCACTTGCAATACTTTAGGGTGCGGGATTTAGTGCCTGTTTGCTCCGAAGCTCGCTATTCGGGGGCATCGGATGGCACGGTGGCACCCAGAGCCGTTTGGTGCCGACGACCCTGACGATGGTCAGGGTGGGTTCACTCCGCCTCCGATAGCCGGCAGGAAGTAGACTTCGCTATCCTCGCTCACGGGCGCCTGGATTCCGGCCGCATCGACCTCCCCGTCGATAGACACCACCAGCGATCCCTTGAGCTCGCCGTCGTCGAGCAGATGCGGACTGATGCCGGGGAAGCGGCGTTCCAGGCTCGCGATCACTTCGCGCAGGTTGCGTCCGGAAGCCGTTACGCGGTCAACGCCGCCGGTGAATTGCCGCAGCAGGGCGGGAACGATTACCGTGGCCATCGCGGAATATTCTGACCATCAGGCCGCTATAGAAGCGGCCGATGGATCCCGAATCGACGACGATCAGCGGCCGGCGGCGGCCTGACCTTCGCGGCTGTTGCGATGCTCCAAAAGCGCCTTCATCAGGCG
>Ga0209415_10020072_pt1 | contig 10420 bp, 6 predicted proteins | sample PeaSoiSIISIP2007_FD_187696 | JGI IMG/M metagenome (GOLD analysis project Ga0209415, IMG submission 187696) | Peat soil microbial communities from Weissenstadt, Germany - SII-SIP-2007 (SPAdes) (version 2) | ecosystem: Environmental > Terrestrial > Soil > Wetlands > Peat | place: Germany...
TAGGAGGTCCCGAGGGTGGGGTGGGTGCCGGTGATGCGGCCGAAGGCCGCCACGCCGCCGGGGTCGCCCCCGGCGAAGTCACCCAGGGGGATGGTGTGCGACGTGTGTGGCCCGGGGGCGCCCAGCGGGGCCGCGGCCACCGTGTGCACCGGCGTTGTCGACGCAGGCGCCGGGCGGGGGCGAGGCCGGGGGCGCACCGCCGTGGTGGTCGAGGAGCGCCCCGGGATCGTCGTTGCGGCGGGGGCGACGACGGTGGGTGCCGTGGCGCTCGTCATGGCGGTGATCGGGGCCGGGACCGGTGCGGGCGCGGGCACGATCGGGGCGCTCTGGGCCAGTCGCCAATGGATGATGGCGCGCTCCGCCATGGCCAGCGTGCCCGTGGCTGCGGCGTGGTGATGCGTGGCCGTTGCGTTCCCGAGCGTCGAATCCAAGCCGACGACCGCCGTGGCCGTCACCAAGGGAGCAGCGACGATCTTCGTCGACGGGCGCTGCGCGATGTTGCGCTTCGGTCGCCGAATGGCGTGGAGTGGCGGCGCGAACCGGATCAGGCTGAACAAGGGTCATCCTCCGCTGAAGCTCGTCGTTTGCCTGCGCGTGTGCCCGTCAGACTCGTGGTCGTCCTGTCGTGGAGTGGTCCGCCCCATGGCGAGCGCGCTGAAGCCTGCAGGAAACTGTGGCGAGCGGAGCCGTCGCGCAACGAGTGCGGAGCTGGGTGCGTCTCGCGAACCTTACCGATCCACACCAAACGTGTCGACCAGCCGCTGCCTACTGCTGAGCGTGACGATGTCGACGATCTGCGTGGAGTTCGTCGCAGCGGACGCCAGGGGCGACGAGACGGACGCGATTCCGGAAAATCGCACACGACCAGGGGTTCGTGCATCCGGACGGCGCCGCAACAGAGCGCGTCAGGACGCGCTTTGTTGCGGGTGCGACTCTCAGCGGGCACACAGAGAATCGATCACTCCCCCATCATCTACGCCTTCGGCCACACGAGCCACACGAGTGTTGGCCATCTTTTTTTGGACTCCGCGCCTCCGACCACGCCGCGCCCACCATGTTGCCTCGAGCGAACCCGGCCACGCGCAGCGCCTGTCGGCAACGGGCGAGCGACACCGCACGGGGCCGGCGCGCGGCGCGGTGGCAGGTGCGGGCCCCCGGCGTGGGATGCGCGAAAGGATCTGCGCGCCGAGCTGGCGGGCGACGACACGGGGGCGAAGCGTTCGCGCACACCAACCAGCGCCGGCACTCGACCACGCAGGCGCCGAGGGGCGACGAGGAACGCGGGCATCGCCGAACCCAGGGCGCCGGAGCCGGGCGCTTCGGGCGCCCGGGGACCGGTGTCGAACGGTCATGCGCGTGCCCGCCGGGCTGCTCCTGTGAGCGGGAGGTCCTTCGGCCCGGCGGTCGCTCCCGAGCACTCGGGAGGGCCGAGAGGCAGGGCGGATATTCGGTGTCGTACGCCCGGCCGATGAGACGCCTGGGCTTCCCGGGCGGGGTCCCTGGGCGAAGGGGGACCGGCACGCTCGATGGTGCCGCCCCGGGGCCGCGAGCCCCGAGAGGCGCCTCGGACGCTCAGGTTCCCTGCGTTCGGGGGTGTTCGTGCCCCTGCTGCCCTGCCCGGAAACGGATTCCCCGACCTCGAGGGCGGACGTCGTGGCCGTTCGCTGTCAAAATGGACGGTACGAGGTCAGTCGGGCGGCCTGAGGGCCATGAGTGGAAGGCGCAGGAGAACCATGACCGAATCGACCGACGTCGTGCGGGAGTTCTGCGCCGCCTGGTCGAAGCTCGACATCGACCAGATCGTCGGGTACTTCACCGACGACGCCGTGTACCACAACATCCCCGTGGATCCGGTGGCGGGGCGCGTCGCCATCCGGGAGATGATCGAGGGATTCACGGCGGGATGGGACAGCGTAGAATTCGAGGTGTCCAACATTGCCACCCACGGGAACGTTGTGCTCACCGAACGGGTGGACCGTTTCGTGTCCCCTGAGCGCACGATCGCCTTGCCGGTCATGGGTACCTTCGAGATCGAGGACGGCCGCATCCGGGCGTGGCGCGACTACTTCGATCTCAACCAGTTCATGAGCCAGCTCACCAGTTGAGCCCGGTACCGGAAAGGAAGCGTGTCGTGTCCGACGAGCCCGCGGCGGGCGGCGTGATCACCTTTTCGTGCCCGAACTGTGACCGCCTGCTCGGCGCGTCGCCGCACGCCCCGGACGTCCCGTGCCCGTCGTGCTTCCGACGGGTGAGTTGCGTGGAGTGTCCTCATTGCTCGGCGTTGCTCGCGTCGGTCGCCCTCGAGGATCTCGAGTGTCCGGAGTGTGCCGGGCTGATCGGCGTGCTCAGCGGACCGGCACCGCGCCGGACTTTCGGCGGACAAGAGATCGGACTGAGCGCCCGGTCCAACCTCCTGCGCGACGCCTGGGTCATCGACAGCGCCGGCTGGGCACCGCGTCCGCGGACCGAGGTGGCGCTCGAGGTGTCGTCGTCCTCGTTCGGCTTCGGTCCTGAGCCGTATCGGGGCCCGACGATCTGGTTGCCCCTTTCCGTCCTGCACGACGTCCAGGTGAACGGCTCCCCATTGCTCGAGATGAACGGCTCCACGACGGGAACGCGAACGGTGTCGGGGACGGGCGCGTCGATGGGCAGGGCGACCGATGACGCGTTGGAAGAGCTGGCGTCGTCAGCGGGGAAATGGATTGTGCTCACCCTGGCGGGTGACGACGGGTTCGCCACGCTGCGGGTCGACGACGTCCCCGTCGACGACATTCCCCACCAGCTGGCGAGCATGCGGAGCTCCCTCGCACTTCGCAACCCCTCCCCCCCCGTGTCGGTCCCCAGGACGGCGGACCTCGGTAGCGGCGTGACGACCAGGCCGTACTCGGCCGCCACCGACGCCGGCGCCCGTCCGGTGGACCGTCTCGCCGTCGGCCCCGGGGACACGGGTACGGGGTCAGGCTCGTCGGGCCTCGGCGCAGAGGCCGCCATGCCCGGCGGCCACGGACAGGGCGGCCCGTGGCTCGACGTCGTGTCGGCCCTCGAGCGCCTCACCCACCTGCACGACGTCGGCGCGCTGAGCGAGGACGAGTTCCGTGAGGCAAAGGGGGCGCTCATCCGGGCGCTCGGAGGGCGCTCCTAGCGCCACCCACGAGCCCGGCGGCCTGGGGCTCGTGTCAGCCCACGGATCGCAGGACGCGGGCGAAACCCTGCGGGTCGGTGACGGCGGGGATGTGTCCACCTCCCAGGCGCACCACACGCGGTGTGCCCGGGAGGTGGGTGATCATCTCCTCCTGGGTCTGCGCCGTCACCGGCCGGTCCCGCTCGTTGAGCACATAGGCCACGGGCACGTGGGTGGCTTGGGACCAATGGACCGGTTGGAAGTAGTGGTGAACGGTGTCGGGCACACAGCGAGCCGGGTCCACCATGAAGGCGAGGCTCTCGTCATCGAGCGGATCGCCGCCGTACGCCGTGCGGAAGGTCTCAGGATCATCCGGAGGACCGGGCAGGGTCACGACCGTCCCGTCCCGTCTCGCCCGCTCGACCGCCATGACGAGGCCCTCGCGATGTGCGGGCTTCATGCAGTCGAGTCCGCATCCTCCTTCGGCGGGGACCAATGCGGCACTGAGCACGACCTGCGCCGCCCGGTCGCCGAGCCCCGCCACGACGCCAGGGACGACCAGGCCGCCCGAGGAGTGAGCCACGACGGTGATCGGGCCCGGCACCTCGGCCACCGCCACGTCGGCCAAGACCGAGGCCACTTCGTCGTCGACCGTCAGCGTCCCCAGGTCTGCCGCCTTGCCGTTCCTGCCGGGGAGGTCGACGGCGAGCACCGGGAGGTCGAGGTACGAGAGCAGCCGGTCCCAGAACCGGGCGGTCGATCCTCCCCCGTGGATGAGCAGGTACGTCATCGGTGACGCGCATCGGGTCCGGACATCGGCGGCGAAGATAGTCGGCGATCGGGCCCCCCGACACGGTCATGCGACGTGCTCGTGGGCCGCCGGCCCTGGTATTTCGGGCGCGGCGGGGCGCGGTGGGTCGGCATCGGCCACCCTTGCGCTGGGTCGCCGCGCCGTGCAGAGTCGTGCACCGTGGGGGGCGTCCGGGCAGTGGCTGGCGTCGTGCTGGCGGCGGGTGTGGGCTTGTCGTGCATCGGGGGTGCTGCCGCAGCCGAGACGGGGAGGGGAATCCCGTCGGACGCCGAAGGCGCAGGTTCGCCCGTGACGGTGACGGCCGACGTGTCGTCACCGGGCTCGCCGATCAACGAGAGCCTCATCGGGGTGAACCACGTCGTGGCCGGCGCGGGCCCCGCTCTGGCCGCCATGGGTGCACGGTGGGCGAGGACCGACGTCTCCTTCGAGATCACCACCGGCGCCGGCCCTGCCTACAACTGCGCGACGGGCAGGTGGAACCCGACGTACCTGGACTCCCAGGTGGCGTTGGACCGTGCTGCGGAGGCCACTCCCGAGTTGATCGTGGACTACACGCCTCCGTGCCTGGCGTCGCATCCGCCGGCGGGCGTCAACCCCAACTACACCCCACCGGACCTCGGGGTGAACGAGCAGCGGTGGCGGCGGCTCGTGTACCAGATGGCGCTGCACGAGATCACCGCCGAAGGGGTGCGGGTCTTCGAGGTGTGGAACGAGCCCAATCTGGGGTTCTTCTGGACAGGCGGCCTCAACGGCTACCTGGGGCTGTACAACGACACCGTCGAGCCACTCGAGCGTGCCGCTCGGACGGCCCATGTGCGGATCGAGGTAGGCGGCCCGGCGCTCGGTGAGTTCTCGGGCATCAACCTGACATGGATCTCCCGGTTGGCGGCCGACGCCAAATCGCACCACGTCCCGCTCGACTTCGTCTCCTGGCACCTGTACGCCGACAACCCCGATGTCGGGCCGAGCGACACCTTCAGCGGGGGGATCTGCCCGACGGGGCCGCCGCCGCCCGGCCTGCCGTGCTGGTACAACCCGGCGTTGGTCGCCCAGGTCTACCAGCGCCAGACCGAGCAGGTCCGAAGGGTGCTCTCCGAGTACCCGTCACTGCGTCCCGTGTTGTGGATCGACGAGTGGAACATCGACGCCGGGGAGGACGCCCGCATCGACGGGCCCTATGGTGCGGCGTTCGCCGCTGCGGTCCTCGACAGCGCGCAGCAGGCCGCGCTGGGTCGCATGTCGTTCTTCGACACCGCCGACAGCGCCCTCGACCCCACGCAGAACTGGGGGCTGCTCCATGCCGACCTGAGCCCGAAGCCCGTGTACGAGGCCTTCGCCATGTGGCACGAGCTGGCCGGGGGGCAGCTGCCCGTACACCTCGACCCAGACCAGACGGGCGCCGACGCCGTCGGGAGGATCGGCGCAATCGCATCGATCGACGCGTCGGGCACCGTCCACCTGCTCGTCTACAACTTCGCCCCCTACGACCCGAGCGGGGGCTACGGAACGAGCGACCCCACGCCCTACGATCATCCCGTCACGGTCGACATCACCGGCCTGCGTGGCTGCGATGGGGTCTCGCGCTCGGTCATCGATGCCGACCACCCGGCCACGGTGGTGGAGACGGGCACCAGCTGCGGGTCGCAGTTCGAGGACTCGTTCACGTTGTCCGGCGAGGGCGTGACCGTACTCACCCTCACCCCGACATCGGCGTGAAGCGACCTTCCCGGGCCTCGCGTGGGCCCGACGTCGGTTGTAGCGTGGGGGGCGCCGTTGTGAGGCGAGGCGGTTGCTCGGAAGGCGTCGCCGGGGGCCCTGACGACGTGACGGGGGGGAATGCCATGGGGCTGTCGCGCTCAGCAGGTGAGGTCTCATCCGGGTCGATCCGGCATCTGGCCCCCCTGTTGCGGGCCCGCCGTGGCTAGCCCGGGGCCGTCCGACCCCGGAGGGGGCGTCGAGCTGGAGGCGGCCGCCGACGGCCGCGCTGGACCGGCACGCCAGCCGGCCGCCTCCACGCTGGGCGCGTCGGCCCGAGATCCCGAGAAGCGGTCGAGCGCTGCGTCGCGAACCCTGTCGGCGGCGCGCCGGGTCCACGTGCTCTCGCTCGCAGCTGCCTCGCTCGTCGTGCTGTGGGAGATGTCGCGTCTGTGGTTCTACCTCGATGAATGGGACTTTCTCGCCAACAGGGGTGTGCATTTGGGGGACCACGGGCTCTTCTACCCCCACAACGAGCATTGGTCGACGATCCCGATCCTGATCTGGCGCGGGCTGTTCAACGTCGTGGGGGTTCGCTACTACTGGCTCTACGCCGTCCCGCTGATCATCGCCCTCTTGTGTGTCGCCCACATGGTCTGGCGCCTCATGCTGCGTCACGGCGTAGACCCCTGGGTGGCCACGATCCTGGTGGGGTCGCTCCTCGTCCTGGGCGCCGGCTGGCAGGACCTTCTCTTCGCATTCCAGATCGGCTTCGTCGGCTCCCTGGCCTTCGGGATGCTGGCCATCGAGGCAACTGAACGCGACCGTGGCTGGTGGTCGGCGCTGTGGGGCATCTGCGCCGTCATGTGCTCGGGGATCGGGGTCCCGATGGTGGCGGCATGCGGTGGTGTCGCGCTGGTGCGGCGACGGCCGAAGGTGGCGGTCGTCTCCGTCGTGCCCCCAGCCGTGGTCTTCCTCGCCTGGTGGTTGACCATCGGACATGTCGGCACCTCGGACCTGCATTTCACCGCCGGGGGGCTTGCGTCCTACGTGTGGACGGGACTGACCACCACCCTGGCGCGGCTCTTCGATCTCCCTCGGTTCGTCGGAGCGGTGCTCGCGGTCGTCCTCGCCGCCGCCGCCCTGTGGTGGCGCAACGTTCCCGCCGTCCTCGCCGCCATGGCCGTCGTGCTCTTCGCCTTCGTGGGAGCAGGTCGGGTGAGCGCGTTCGGCGCCGGTGAGGCGGCGGCGTCTCGCTATTCGTATCTGGCGTTGGCACTGATGCTGCCGCTCGCCGGCCGGCTGATCACGACGCTCGTCCGGTCACCCGTCCTGCGCCCGGTGGTCTACGCGGGGCTCGTGATCCTGATCGTCGTCAACATCGTCGTCCTCAACAACGCTGCTCGGGCCGAGGCGCGGCGCATCGTGGCACCGCACCGGGCGATCGATGCTGCGGCCTACCTGGTGCGACACGGCGGGCGGTTCTCCGCCACGGCCACGCCGGACGGAACCTATGTGGGTCGAGGGCAGAGCAACCTGACCCTGGGAACACTCGAGTATTGGGTCAAGCACGGGCAGTTTCCGGTGCCGGCACACGTGGTCCCGAGCCGGCTGCGGACCGAGCGGGCGATCCTCGAAGTGTCGGCCTCACCGCGGCGGGCCAATGCGCTCGGGCTGCGCTTCCAAGCGCACACCGCGACATGCGTCGAACTTCGACCGGGCGGCTACCGGCCGGGAGTGTCGGTCGACGTCGTGCTCCAACGAGGCGGCGGTTCGCTGCCGATCCGCCCGTCGGCCTCCAGAAAATTCACGTGGGTGAACCCCATCACCGTGGAGGTCACCCTGCTTCGAGCCCACCATGCCCAGGTGAAGACGTATGCCTTTCTCACCTCCTCGGACCGCTGGCTCAGCCTGCCGGGAGGGGAATTCAGCGTGGCCACGGTCACCGCGGTCAACGACACGATCTCGATCTGTCAGGACCCCGAGCCGGCGCGCTAACAGCGCACATCCCGCAAGAAGGCGGGGGGGCGACGTGGAGCCCTCCGGGAAGGGCGGGTGCAGACGACGGTGATCGCTGTGGTGCCTCGGCTACGAGGTGGCGGTCCAGCTGCGCAGGGCACGCAGCAGCGGCGTCTTCTTTCGTTGGTGCCCCGACATGCGCCGGAGGATGTCGTCGAGCACGCCGATGGCCTCTTCGACGTGCGGGCCCTTGTTGAGCATGACGCACTCGGCTCGTTGAGCCATCGCCGCGTCGGTGACTTCCGCCCGCGACGGCTGGCCCGTGCGCGCCAACTGGTCGAGCACCGCCGTGGCCCAGACCACCGGCAGATGCGCCGCCTCGCACAGCCACATGATCTCCTCCTGTACCTCGGCGAGGCGCTCGTAGCCGGCTTCGACGGCCAGGTCGCCTCGTGCGATCATGACCCCGACGTGCGACGACCGCATGGCGTGCAGGAGGATCTCGGGCAGCCGTTCGAAGGCCGACGTGGTCTCGATCTTCAAGAGGAGGCCGAGGTGCTCGGCGTGGACGCGCCGGAGGCGGGCTCGCAGATCGTCGACGTCGCGCTCGTGACGCAGGAACGAGAGCCCCACCATGTCGGCGTGGGCGGCGGCCACCTCGAGGAGGGGCCCGTCGTCCTCGGTCACCGCCGTGACCGGCAGATCCGTGTCGGGCAGGTTGACGCCCTTCTCCGCCCGAAGCCGGGAGCCCCGACGAGACGATCGGTCGATCCGGATGCGCAACTCGTCGGCGGCGACCTCGTCGATGACACCGGTGATCTTCCCGTCGTCGAGGATCACGCGCTGGCCGGCTCGGGCGGCGGCGAAGGCGGCGCCGAGCGTGCAGCCGATGCGGGCGACGCCGGGTTGCCCGTGCCGCCAGGGGACGGCCGGTGCCAGATCGCGGGTCAGCACGAGCACGTCTCCCGCCAGGAGCAGGTGGTACTCGGACAGCGCAGGCAGCGCTCCCACCCGGGTGGTGTCGTCGCCGCACGACAGGGTCACGCCGCTCTCCACGTACGTGGTGTCCCAGGCCTCCGCCTCCAGCGCGCCCGGTGAGACCTGGACCACCCGCAGCTCGCGCCGCGAGCCGCGCGTGTCGGCCATCTCGACGATGTCCCCCGGACGACGGCGTTCGATCCAGGACTCGTCGACGGGCAGCGCCACGGGGACCCCACCCGGCGCAGCCGCGCCCACCAGGCGGGCCAGGGCGGGGACGACCGCCACCCCCCGCAGGTCCCGCTGCGGCCGGAGCGCCACGACCCTCGGGCCGCCCACAAGCGGCCCGGTCCGGATCTTGGGCCCGGGGAGGTCCATCGACACGCGGCAGGGGCGCCCGACCTCGGCAGCGGCCCTGCGCACGTGGCGGGCCATGCGCTCCCAGCTCGCGGGGTCGTCGTGGGCGCCGTTGATGCGGGCGACGTCCATGCCCCGGGCCACGAGCCGCCGGACCAGGAGGTAGTCATCGGCGGCTTCGCTCGGGAGGGTCACCATCACCCGCGGCACCCGGCCCGAGGGGCGCGGGCCGAGCAAGGTGTCGGTGTTGCGGTCGAGCGCACTCCGCCCCTCCTCGAAGCTCAGCGTGGCGCCGGCCAGATGCAGCGGCCGGCCCTCCAGGGCGGCGTGGACGCTCTGCACCGTGGCCAGCACGTGCGGTTCGCAGCGCCCGAGTGACGACAGCCCGCGCACCCCGAGCCGACGCTGCAGGTGGCGGACGTCGGCCTGGCGGAGGGCGAGGTAGTGCAGGAGGTTGGCAGCGTCGGCGCGGTGGTCGGGGTGCACGGCGGCGATCTCGTCGCCGTGCACCCGGGCCAGGAGGAGCATGCGGGCCTCGAGCGCGGCCAGTTCGACTCCGATCCTGGTGCGCTCAGGGTCGTCCGAGGCGCGCCGCATGCCACGGGAGCGCTCGCTGTCGACGGTCCGAGCCACAATTGCGACGTTAGGACGTCACCCCCCCGGCAAACAGGGCCGGAAGCACTTGGCGTCGAGGCGGTGCGCACTCGGCGCTGCGGCGTCACCCCCCGCAGACGGGCACGATCTGGTAGCCGGCGGCCCGGATGCCGCTGATGATGCCGGGCAGGGCACCGACGGTCTGCGACCGGTCGCCGCCGCCGTCGTGCATGATCACGATGGCCCCGGGATGAAGGGCACCGAGCACTCTCTGGGCGATGACGGCGGCCCCGGGCATGAGGTAGTCGGAGGGGTCCACGTCCCAGGAGAGCTCGGCCAGGCCGCGCTGGGAGAGCTGGGCCACCACGGCCGAGTCGGTGAAGCCGTAGGGGGGCCGCAGGCACCGCGCCGGGTGAGCGGTCACGGCCTGGAGCAGCGCATCGGTCTGGTCCACCTCGCCCGACCACCCCGAGGCGGGGAGGGTGGCGAGATCGACATGGGTCCAGGTGTGGTTGACGAGGACCATGGCGTCGGCGACCTCCTGGCGAACGATGTCGGGGTAGGCGGCGCCGTTCTGGCCCACGATCTCGAAGCTGGCACGCACGTGGTCGGCCACGAGGATCTGCAGCACCTGCGGCGTGTAGATGGGAGACGGCCCGTCGTCGAAGGTCAAGGCGACCACCTTCTGGCCGGGCGTGTACGGCGAGCCCGCCGCGGTGTCGAGGTTGGAGATCACCGTTCCCGGTACCGCCCAGTCGAGAGGCCGCCGCGTGGAGGGGAGCAGCCAGTAGCCGCCGCCGTCCGGGGTGGCCGCCACGGCGGCGACCGGGTTGGTGAGGGGCTGCGCGGCCATGGAGCCGAAGAACCCGGCGTCGCCGAAGGCGAACACCCCCCCGTCGGCGGCC
>Ga0209415_10020073_pt1 | contig 10419 bp, 6 predicted proteins | sample PeaSoiSIISIP2007_FD_187696 | JGI IMG/M metagenome (GOLD analysis project Ga0209415, IMG submission 187696) | Peat soil microbial communities from Weissenstadt, Germany - SII-SIP-2007 (SPAdes) (version 2) | ecosystem: Environmental > Terrestrial > Soil > Wetlands > Peat | place: Germany...
TGGCGACGTGAAACTTCTTGCCTAAGTCCGGCGCGTCTGCCGTTCCGCCACTCTCGCGTAATCGCTTTAATCTAGCAGAAATTGGGCTCCATTGATCATCCGAGGCGCCGCCGGGTAGTGGGTCAGTTTGAGGCGCGGGGCGTCTGGCGCCGACTCCGCTCAGTGTGGGGTCTATTTCCCGACGCCACGCGGTTGTCATTCTCGCGCGTCTGCGATGGCTGGCGCGCGAAGAATCCCGATCCGCGAATCCGGGATTTCCTCGCGCGCGGCATCGCCCCCGGCGCATGCCACGCGCGCGGAAATCACAAGTCAGCACTCGCTCCGCCGCAGTCCGAGGCTGCAACAAGCTTGGGCACGTGCGTGCCGCTAACGAAAGCGGCGATCCCGTTTTCCGGGACCGCCGCGTCATGCTGCCACTGAGACCTTATTGTATCAGTTCGCCTCGAAAAGTTTCCCCTTCCACGATCGCGAGGCCAGATCTATCTCACCCTCGGCTGTGATTCTGCGGCCATCGGAGACCTGAGCAACGTTCGCCGTACGCCACTTGTGCTTCCCCACGCTGTCGTAAGTTCCTTGACCGGCGCCGTTGATAGCGTCGCCATTTTCCAGGTATGACGCCCAGTGGAGACTGAAAGTCCCTCCCTTGCCGCCGCCTACGAAGATGGTCGTGAGGAAGGTTGCCCCAAAACCGGTCCCCGTCCCTTCCCAATTCACTTGGTTGAGAAGGCTACCTGCCGGCCCAGGAATGATAGTGGCGGTGATCGATTTCAGTGAAAATTCTCCGATTGGTTTACCCGATGCCATAGTGCATGTGCTCCTTACGTTGACGATTTGGTCGGAAGTTTGATTTTCAATCCTGACGCAGACTCCCACAGAAACCGGCGGCTCGCAAACGCAAAGTTCGCGCCCCATCGTAACGCGATACAGACAACCAGGACAAAGGAAGTAACCCGGATCCGGCCGCTCATCGCAGCGCATCGCGGACCTTCGATGCTGATTGGCCGGCATACGTTCGGGTCGAACTGGTTGATCCGCTCCTGATTCTCGTTCGCGACCTGGTTCGGCGCCGCCCGCTCCGAGGCTTCGACGCGATCCACCTCGCCTCGCCGCTACGCTTGCGGGATCAGATCGGCGACGAGGTCCGATTTGTCGCCTCGGACGATCGGCTGCTGGCTGCGGCCTCCAGCGAAGGCCTCGCGACGGTAGACGTTTGGCGATGAAGAATCAGCTCCCGGATGGCCTGCTGATTCTCTGCGGCAAGGCCCCTCTCCCGTAATCCGGGAGAGGGTTCGGGTGAGGGTCCGACAGAAAGTATTATAAGCCGTTTGTCTGTATGACCCTCACCCTCGCCCTCTCCCGGACACTGGAGACTTTGCGCAACTGGAAAGGCAAGCAAATCGCTCCGCGTAGATTCCTCACTCCGGCAGCCTCCGTTCGGAATGACCAACAAAGACGCTCTTTTTCGTGTCATTCCGAGCGAAGCGAGGAATCTACGCGGAGCGATTCTCTTTTCTGCGAGTCACGCAAGGGTTTCCAGACACTGGGAGGGGGAACTGAATCGCAACGCGCAGATTTCTCATCCAGCACCGTTCGCCTGCGCGCAGAAAGCATAGAGCGATCCGGAAGTTGCCGGACCTGATGGAGGCTCAAACCAAAAAGTCGTTACTTGAGGCCTTGGCTAAGACGCAGGGCAACGCCAGCAAGGCGGCGGCGCTACTTGGCATTTCGCGTTATGCGGTCCGTCGCCTGATCCGCCGCTTCGGACTGAAGCGTGAGGGCTGGGCGCGGTACACTTGATCAGCGTCCGCCGGACGCGCTTTTGATCCCCTCATTGATTGTGGCAAAATCGTCGCAGCTTCTCTCCCGGCAGAATCGATGAAGCTACGACCGAATCTAGGGGTAGGTGACACGATCAGAAGTCTCGCGCGATTTACCCGACATTACTTCAAGGAAATAGCTGTCGCTCTCGTACTCGCGGTCGTCGCAGCGGTCGCGCTCGACAAATATGAACGCAAACTCCGCTTCGACGCGATGCGCCGGAATTTGAACGCCGTTGCAGCGTTATACGCCTACGACGCGAAAGGAAAGGCCGTCGGCCAGGGGAGCGGCGTCTTTATCACGCCGACTGGCGTTCTTGCCACCAACTACCACGTCGTTAAGGGGGCCTCGAATATCGTTGCTCAGCTACCTTCTGGGGCCTTCTACGCCCTCAGAGGAATTCGCGACATCGACGAAAGGGCGGATGTTGCGATCTTGCAATTCGATGCGCGCGTAACGCCCGCCGTAGATAGACTCGGCGATTCGACCACACTACAGGTCGGCGACGAAGTATACGCTATCGGGACGCCGGCAACTCTACGTGACACAGTTTCGACGGGTAATGTCAGCAACCCTCTTCAAGAGATAGGTGGACGGCGATTCATTCAGTTTACCGCACCCATTTCTCCTGGAAGCAGCGGCGGCGGCCTGTTCAACACAGATGGTGAAGTAGTCGGTATTACTGCCGAAGTATACAACATCTCTTCGGGCCCACAGGCCGGCGAGGCGCAGAACTTGAATCTTGCGGTGCCGATTAATGACCTTAAAGATGTGCTTAGCGGCGGGGTCAATGCGCTCGCAAAGGAAAGCCCCGCGTATTACTATTCGCTCGGTAATCTTGCGGATAACAAAAAGCAATGGGACACGGCCATCAAATACTATCAAAAGGCGCTTGCAATAGATGATAAGTATGTCGACGCTTATCTTGGCGTCGGGGGCGACTACTATGAAAAGGGCCAGTTTGATCTAGAGGTCGCGAGCTATTTGCAAGCAACCTTGTTGGACTCTCAAAACGCTTATGCTCTTTACTATTTGGGGACCGCCTATGAAGACACCGGTCAGTACGCGGACGCGATCGCTGCGTACAAGAAAGCGTTGGCGATAGACTCCGCCTACAAGGATGCACTGCACGATTTGTCGATTCTTTACTTAGTAGAAGGGAATGCCGCTGCGGCGAGAGAGTTGTTGCCCACTCTCATGGCAACGGATAGAGGTTGGGGAAAGGAACTAGAGGTTCTCTTGCGAAGAATACGATAGTTGGAGATGGACTCTACCACATGCGCGCCTGGTCGCGCTGCTTTTCGCCGGCCGGCTTCTGCGCTGGCCGACAGCTTCTGCACCGGCACGCGTCAGAGCGAGCCGAGGGCGTTGGTAGGGATTTTTTCCCAGGCGCGGCGCTCGTCTTCGAGCGGCGCTTCCTCGACGATGGTGGTCTCGCCGAACAGCATCGTGGTGCGGCGCTCTTCGGTGTAGGCGGGCCAAGGACCTAGGCTTGCGCAACTTGGATCGCCTGAGTGGGCGAAAGCCAGCCACGCGTCTTGCATCTCTCGCGCGAGTTTTTCCGCGGCCGGGCCGCTGCCGGCGAAGCGCGTCATCCCTTCGACGTGGTTGGTTCCAAAGACGAAGCCCAGCTCCAGGGCGTGGCACGCGCCCAGCGCGCCGCGCATCGCAGGCGAACGCCAGGTAAAGAGATAGTTGAAGACGCGTGGCTCGCGCCGTGAATGGACCTCCGCCAGGCGCACGGCCGGGATCCGGAACACGCGGTCGGTTTCGATCGCCGCGAACAGCTCGGGCGGATCGATCGCAGCCTCGCGGCGCGCGCGGGCCGCTTCGTAAGCCGCGATCAGCGGCTCCGCCAGATCGGCGGTCAGACGCTTGCGCATCCGCGCGCTTAGTCGGGCGCGATCGAGCTCGCGCGTAGAGGGGTCGAAAGCGCTGAACAGTTTCCATTCCTCGAGGTTGGAGCCGACCATCACGGCGACTCCCGAAGCTGAACCGTTGGCGACCATCTCGATCGCCGTCCGCGGCAGAAGAACGCCGTCCACCACGGGCTGATAGGCCATCCCCAGATCGCGATCGGGAGTGCCCGCGCTCGACAGCGTCCCTTTGAGCAGATCGGCCGGCGCGGCGGCGCGGATTGCGATCGTGTCAGCGGCCGGGAGCCCGAGCTTCGCCAACACGCGCTCGGCGGTCAGGTTGGCCGCTTCGGCTGGCTTGCCGGTGTTGCACGCGCCGCTCTGCGGGATCGCCTTGTGGAACAGCCCGCGCGCCGACTCGGCCGCCAGCAGCGTGCCCACGCTCATCCCGCCGGCCGATTCGCCGAAGATCGTGACGTTTTCCGGGTCGCCGCCGAACTCGGCGATATTGTCGCGGACCCATCGCAGGGCGGCGATCTGGTCGAGCACGCCTTCGTTGCCGGTCGAAGGAATTTTTCCGTTGGTCAGATCGTTGAGACGCAAAAAGCCCAGCGGTCCGAGCCGGTAGTTGATCGTGACTACGACCACGTTGCCGCGCCGCGCCAGAGTGCGGCCGTCGTAAATCGATTGCGCGGCTCCGCCGGTTGAAAATCCACCGCCATGAATCCAGACCATCACCGGGCGGCGCGCGCGATCGGCTCCCGGCGTCCAGACGTTGAGGTAGAGGCAATCCTCGGACTGCTCGCCATCGGTCTTCATCGCGGTGAGCAAACTCGGATTCTGTGGCGCCGTCGGCCCGAAGCCACCGGCCTCTCGAACCCAGTTCCACGACGCGGGTGGCTGCGGCGGAAGCCATCGCAGCGGCCCGATGGGAGGTGCCGCGAACGGCACTCCCTTGAATACGTGCATTCCGTCCTGTTCTTCGCCGGCGATTTTCCCGTAGCGGGTCGTTACAGTGCTCATATTGGCGGCATTCTTGCAGAACTTGGCGGCAAACCGCAAAGCGCCGGCCTCCACGATCGGCCGTCATAGCGCGGGAAAAGTGGCCCGCGCTTTGCTTGGCGGTTGACCCTCTGGCTATTATCGATGCCAGTCATTGGTTTAGACGATCGTGTCGATTCGAGTCGCGCTGCATCACAAAACAGTCTATCGCTACGATCGCCGGACGAGCCTCTCGCCGCAGATCGTTCGGCTGCGGCCGGCGCCGCATTGCCGCACCGCGATTACCGCCTACTCGCTGAAGATCGAGCCGCGCGAACACTTCATCAACTGGCAGCAGGACCCGCACAGCAATTATCTGGCGCGGCTGGTCTTTCCTAATCAGACCACCAGCTTCTCGGTCGAGGTCGATCTCGTCGCCGAGATGAAGGTCATCAATCCGTTCGACTATTTCCTCGAGCCGTATGCGGAAAAGTTCCCCTTCCGTTACGAGGCCGCGATCGAAAGGGAGTTGACGCCGTACCTCGAACGCGGGCCCGCGGGCCCGCGCCTGCGGGCGTTCCTCGACACTATCGATCGTACCGAACAGGGCACCAACGACTTCCTGGTCGGTCTCGATCAGCGCCTCGCACGCGAGATCCGCTACCTGATTCGTCTCGATCCCGGTATCCAGACGCCGGAGGAAACCCTCACGCTGGCCAGCGGCTCCTGCCGCGACAGCGCCTGGTTGCTGGTCCAAATCCTGCGCCATCTCGGTCTGGCGGCGCGCTTCGTCTCCGGCTATCTGATCCAGCTCAAGCCCGACGTGAAACCGCTGGAGGGCCCCGAAGGACCGGCCGCCGACTTTACCGATCTCCATGCGTGGGCGGAGGTCTATCTTCCCGGCGCCGGATGGATTGGTCTCGATCCGACCTCCGGTCTCTTCGCCGGCGAGGGTCATATTCCGTTGGCCGCGACGCCCGACGCTTCTTCCGCGGCGCCGGTCAGCGGCGCGGTCGATCCCTGCGAGGTTAGTTTCCATCACGAGATGTCGGTGGCGCGGATCCACGAAGACCCGCGCGTCACGCAGCCCTACACCGACGATCAGTGGCATCGAATCGAGGCGATGGGAGATCGGATCGACGCCGACCTCCAGGCCGGCGACGTCCGGCTCACGATGGGTGGCGAGCCGACCTTCGTCTCGATCGACAACATGGACGGCGACGAATGGAACACGGCCGCGATCGGTCCCGAAAAGCGCGTGCTCTCCGAGCGTTTGCTCGATCGTCTGCGCGAGCGCTTCGCGCCCGGCGGGTTCCTCCACTACGGACAGGGCAAATGGTATCCGGGCGAGCAACTGCCGCGCTGGGCGCTGGCGTGTTATTGGCGCGTCGACGGCGTGCCGATCTGGCACGATCGCGCGTTGCTTGCGAGTCCCGACCGGGACTACGGCTTCGGCCCGCTCGAGGCGCAGCGCTTCGCCGCGGCTCTCACGCGGCGGCTCGGCCTGGATCCCGAATACCTCAACACCGCATTCGAAGACCCGCTTTACTACTTGCATCGCGAACGCCAGTTGCCCATCAACGTGGATCCGACCGACAACCGGCTGGAGGATGCTACCGAACGCGAGCGTCTCCGGCGGGTGTTCGAACGCAGCCTGAAAACCGCGGCGGGTTACGTGCTGCCGCTGCAGCGGGCATCGGGCCGCGAGGGCCCGGAGTGGCAGAGCGGACTTTGGATGCTGCGCGGGCATCAGCTCTTCCTCTTGCCCGGCGACTCGCCGATCGGGTTGCGGCTTCCTCTCCCGAGTCTGCCGTGGGCCGCGCCCGAGGAAGTCCCGCCGATCTTCCCGCTTGATCCGATGGCGCCGATGGCGCCGCTGCCGAATAACGGCGCACAGGCGGTGCCGTGGCCGTGGCCGCGGTCGCCGATCGTCGATTCCGCGCCGCAATCTTTCGCGCCGCAAGCGCTAGGGCCTCAAGAGCAGGTGCTAGAAGCACAAGTGCTGCAAGCGGCGGGCGATCTCTCGCCCGACCGGCCGCGTGATCGCCGGCCTGCGCTCGGTGAATCCGCGCCCTGGGTGGTACGCACGGCGCTGTGCGTCGAGCCGCGCGACGGCCGATTGCATGTCTTCATGCCGCCGCTCCCGCTGATCGACGACTACCTCGATTTGATTACCGCGATCGAAGGCACCGCCGCCGAGCTGAAAATGCCGGTGGTGATCGAGGGCTACACTCCGCCCTCCGATTGCCGGATCAATCGGCTCGCCGTGACGCCCGATCCCGGCGTGATCGAGGTCAACGTGCATCCCGCGCGCGACTGGCGCGAGCTGGTCGCGAATACGACCGCGCTCTACGAAGACGCGCGTCAGTGCCGGTTGGGCACCGAGAAGTTCATGCTCGACGGGCGGCATACCGGTACCGGCGGCGGCAACCATCTTACGCTCGGCGCCGCGACGGCCGCCGACAGTCCGTTTCTGCGCCGTCCCGATCTGCTGCGCAGCATGCTCGGCTATTGGCTCAACCATCCGTCGCTGTCGTACATGTTCTCCGGGATGTTCATCGGGCCCACCAGTCAGGCGCCGCGAGTTGACGAGACCCGCGCCGACAGCATCTACGAACTCGAGATCGCTTTCGGCCAGGTGCCGAATCCCGGCGAAGGCAACTGCCCGCCGTGGATCGTGGACCGTATTTTCAGGCACATTCTGGTCGACCTGACCGGCAATACGCATCGCGCCGAGTTCTGTATCGACAAGCTCTACTCGCCCGATACTCCGACCGGGCGGCTGGGACTGATCGAGATGCGCGGGTTCGAGATGCCGCCGCATGCGCGGATGAGCCTGACGCAGCAATTGCTGGTGCGTGCGCTGGTGGCGTGGTTCTGGCGTGAGCCGTATATGCGCAAGCCGATCGCATGGGGCACGCAACTGCACGATCAGTTCATGTTGCCGGCCTTCGTCGCGCGCGACTTTCGCGAGGTCCTCGACGATCTCGGCCGCGCCGGCTACGCGTTCGAGGCCGATTGGTTCGCGTCGCACTTCGAGTTCCGTTACCCGGTCTTTGGCCGCGTCAACCACGCCGGCATCGAGCTCGAAATTCGCCAGGCCGCCGAACCCTGGTACGTGCTCGGCGAAGAGCCGGGCGGCGGCGCGACGGCCCGCTATGTGGATTCCTCGGTCGAGCGGATCCAGATAAAAGCGAGCGGACTCTCGAGCGATCGCTTCCTGGTCACCTGCAACGGCCGGCGGATACCGCTTCATTTCACCGGCACCCACGGCCAATGGGTGGCTGGAGTGCGCTATCGCGCATGGCAGCCGCCGTCGTGCCTCCATCCCACGATTCCAGTTCACGCGCCGCTGGTATTCGACATCGTTGACACCTGGACCGGACGCTCGCTCGGCGGTTGCACCTATCACGTCGCGCATCCCGGCGGCCGCCACTATGAGGCCGTGCCAATCAACGCCAACGAAGCTGAAGCCCGCCGCGGCGCGCGCTTTTTTCCCTTCGGTCACACGCCCGGCCCGATGGCGATTCCGCCGCCCGAGCCCAATGCGCAGTTTCCGCTCACGCTCGATCTGCGCCGTCCGCCGGTCAACGGGAATCCGTTCTGAGCCGGCCGCCGGTCTGGGGTAGCTGATATTCTGAGGAGGGCCGTCGGCTGGACGTCTGCCAGTCCAGCATTTATGCTGGCCAACGTACGCAAAGGGGCCGTCAAACAATCTGAAGGGTAATCACATACGGGGCGGACGAGACTCTGGACTTAACCGAATTTAGCAAGGACTACGCGTGGACGGGCGCCCAACGGAGGAGACTGGCGATGGCGCGAAGAAGTTCGGCTTCGAGGAATAACCAGCACAGAAGGCGGGTCGAGCTGCGAGGCGAGGTTCGCGCCGCCGACCTGGACGGCCGCCAGTTTTCGCTTCGGCTGGATGACGGAACAAAGGTTCGTGCGAAGTTTACCGCCGCGCAAGAGCAAAGCGTCACCGGGGCGCTTCACGATCACGCCAGCCGCCGCCTACACCTCAAGGGTAGTGCCGAGGTCGCGCCGGATGGAGAGATACGGGTCGCCTCAGTGGAATCGCTTGCCGTAGAACCGGTGGAAGGCGGCAAGCCCGCTTCACCGGCGAAGCCGATCTGGGAAGTCGCTCTTGAAATCATCGCGAGAGTGCCCGAAGAGGAATGGGCAAAAGTGCCCTCTGATGGCGCGCGGAACCTTCATCACTATCTGTATGGAGGACCCAAGGCGAACGATCCGTGAGAACCTTTTTCGCCGATGCGGCCTATTGGGTTGCGATGATCAACCCGCACGATGATCTGCATCGACGAGCCATCTCTGTCAGCCGCGCTCTCGATGACTGTCGGTTCGTGACTACCGAAATGGTCCTCACCGAAGTCCTGAATTTTTTCGCGGAACGCGGAGCCACCCCTCGGCGCGTGGCATCGAATCTCGTCCAGCGCCTGAGGCACGACCACAATACTCGAGTTGTTCCGCAGACCAGCGCACAGTTCGACGATGCTGCCCAACTCTATCGAGACCGAAATGACAAAGAGTGGAGCCACACAGACTGCGCGTCGTTCCGCGTCATGGAGAAGGAAGGCATCGCCGAGGCACTCACATACGATCGTCACTTCGAGCAGGCCGGGTTCAAGGCCTTGCTGAGGTGATGAAGTCGGCAGCGGCAGTTGTCCCACGCGCGCTGCGAACCATTGAGCGCTGGCCCGACTCACAGCGGATCCTGGAACGCGCGACGCGGATCAAACGAGCGGTCGCGCGAAACGTCTCCCATCTATCCGACCCGCTGCCGCGCGGTATGCAAAGCGGCGGCGATTCCTTACAATCTGGCCACAGCAGTGAGCTCCGCAGCCGATGACAAACGCGACGAGCCGGGACTGGCGCAGCGCTACGCGCCCAATCCGGCTTTCCACGATGAGATGGCCGAGGCCGCCGGACTTGTGCGGCCGCATTGGCGCGCGCTCGTCGATTCGCTGACTGCGATCGGTCCCGACGGCCTGGCCTCGCGATGGCAGGAGGGCCGCCGCCTCATCTACGACAACGGCATTTCCTACAATGTGTATAGCGATCCGAAGAGCACCGAGCGTCCCTGGCCGCTCGATCCGATTCCGCTGCTGATCGACCCGCGCGAATGGGAGACGATCGCGGCCGCGATGGTCCAGCGGGCGAGCCTCTTCAACGCCATCATCGCCGATCTCTACGGACCGCAGCACCTTCTGCGCCGCAACCTGCTGCCGCCCGAGTTGATCTTCCGCCATCCCGGATTCATCCGGCCGTGTCACGGCGTCGCGGTTCCGCGCGGCATCTACCTGCACGTTTATTCGGCGGATCTGGCGCGCTCGCCCGACGGGCAATGGTGGGTGATCGCCGATCGTACCGGCGCGCCGTCGGGCGCCGGCTATGCGCTCGAAAACCGGATCGTGTGCTCGCGCGTGCTGCCGGACATCTTTCGCGCCTCGCACGTGCATCGGCTCGCGACTTTCTTTCAGACCTACCGCGAGACGCTGCGCAGCCTGGGGCCGGCGCATCGCGAGAACCCCCGTATCGTGCTGCTGACCCCCGGCCCCTACAACGAGACCTACTTCGAGCACGCCTTCCTCTCGCGCTATCTCGGCTACACGCTGGTCGAAGGCGCCGACCTGACCGTGCGCGACGATCACGTCTACCTCAAGACGCTGGGCGGCCTGCTGCCGGTGGACCTGATCGTGCGCCGCCAGGACGACGACTTCTGCGATCCGCTCGAATTGCGCGAGGA
>Ga0209415_10020074_pt1 | contig 10418 bp, 11 predicted proteins | sample PeaSoiSIISIP2007_FD_187696 | JGI IMG/M metagenome (GOLD analysis project Ga0209415, IMG submission 187696) | Peat soil microbial communities from Weissenstadt, Germany - SII-SIP-2007 (SPAdes) (version 2) | ecosystem: Environmental > Terrestrial > Soil > Wetlands > Peat | place: Germany...
AGCTGCTCATCCAGGGCACAGCCGTGACTATTGGCTTGCAGGCTGCTATTAAGTCGGCCTGCCACTGCGCAACCATTTGCATTGCTACCCCTAGCACGGCATAAAAGAAGAGAAGTTTTACGCCGATTCTGATGACGTTGGTGAAGTAACCTTCTGAAGCAGAGGCAGTAAAGCGGCTACCTCCAAACCCGAGCAGGATTACCCCGAGGCCGGTGGTCAGGTATGCTTTCACGAGCGTCAGAAGCAACTCGACCGCCACGATCAGGAATGCGGCTCCAACAGCAAGTGCGCAAAACCCTTCGACGAGAGCCAGTTCCACACTGGATATCATGCCGCTGGTAGTAGGGCTGTTAACCAAGGTGCTGGTCATATTCAGACCGGTCTGGAGGACGCTCTGAGGACTCAGCGCGGGCAAGCCACTGATCGCGGTGCCGATGCGCGAGAAGCTCTGGATTACTAAGTACATCCAGTTGAAGCCGTTTACGATCATCAGGTAGACAAAGCTGCCGCTGAGGATATGTTTGATCATGCGCCCAAGAAAAAATGAAGGATCGAGCTGGCCCTCAGCGCTGTACTGGATCCAGGTAACGACAATATCGATTAGGAACAGCGCGAAAAAAAGCTTGCGCGCGTATGGCTGGATGGCGGCGCTATAGTTAACCCCAGCATTGTAGAATTGGGTGGTTAAGGTATCGAGATTGAGATTGTTCATGATCTTAACTTTGCTGTTTCCATTTCTATTGTGGGGGCGGTTGCGGCGTGGCTTTGAGCGCTTGACCGACGGCGCCAGATGGTGGCCCGAGTAGAATCGCCCGCTGTTGTTCCGCTGCGTAGCGCTGATAACCCTGGAAAAGAAAGTAAAGAACCGCGCAGATGCCGATAATTGCGAACGCGAGAACGATGGGATGTTGTTCTTTGAGGGTCTTCATTGTCGCGCACTCGATCGTTATTGGGGTGGTGGTCTCGTGTTCGGTTGAAGCGATTGCGCGACCGCGCCCGACGGCGGCGCACTGACGATTGCTAGTGCTCCAAGCTGGCTCTGGGTCTGGCTGTTGAGCTGATTGGCGGCGGCGGTGTTCTGCGAATTCATCTCGGCCATCACGAGCTGGCGTAGCAACTGGATCTGCTGGACCTGGGCGAGCGCGATCTCGTTACTCACCTGAACCGCTTGAAGATTGCCCACCGCGGTCTGATTCTTCATCTCGAGCGTTTGCAGCGCGGCCTGCTCCCCCTGAAAATTCTGGGCCTGCGACTGCGCGCTCTGAAGCGCCCCGTTCAGAGTGTTGAGGGTGGTGTCGACGCTCGCCTGCGGGCTTTGCGCACCCGGTGTGCTCGTCACGTTGTAGCCGGGATAAAGCTGCTGGAACTGTTGAGCGAGGCCCTGGAAGGTATAGGAAAGCCCCTGCTGCTCGGAGATGAGGCCACCCAGATTGCTGAGCAGATTCTGGTTGGACTGCCAACCGCCGGCGCCGCCGCCACTGGTATTCTTGATCGCGTACTGCAGCTGCTGAGCCAGATTGGTAACGGTGGCAGTTTCCTGCTGAAGCTGCTGCAACTGGCTCGCATACATCGTCGGATCGAATACTTCGTCACCGATGCCGAAAATCGCATGCGCCCAGCCCGGCACCAACAGAAATGCCAGGACTACTGACCATAAAATGAAGTAACGCTTTAATTTCATCCCACTCCCCTACTCTGCTTACGCCGACGCCTCCGGCTGAACGGTATGGCCGTTCAGATGCCGATTCGAAGCGATGATATTCCAGGCCGCCGATGCACTTTCAGGAAGCTGGCGATCGAGATAATTGCCCCATTCACTGAGGCCACGAGCGCACAGCCACTCGACCGGCCAGCGTTCGCCGAAGTCGGCGATCATCCGCCGTGCCGCGAGCACGTCCTCCTTCGAACCGGCGCCGATAAAAGCCAGCGCCGCGGGCCCGAGCGCGAACTGGAAGAGCCGCCGCCCGAGCGGCGAGAGGTAGTAGTAATCGCGCTTGGGCGCGGCCTCAGCGATGATGTCGATCTGCCGGTCGGAGAGCCCGAACTTCCGATAGAGCTCGCGCGTCTGTGGGTTGCGCGCTTCGGCGTTGGGCAGATAGAGCTTGGTCGGACACGACTCCAGGATGACGTCGCGAGAGGCCGAGTTGGCGATCTCGCTCAGGCTCTGGGTGGCGAGCACGACCGCCGCGTTCTTCTTGCGCAACGTGCGCAGCCATTCCTCGAGCTTCGCACCGAAGGTCGTATTGGCCATGACCACCCATGCTTCGTCGATGATGATGAGCGTGGGCCGCCCATCGAGCCGCTGCTCGATGCGATGGAACAGATAGGTCAAAACCGGGATGGTGACCTTCGGCCCCATCCCCATCAGGGTTTCCAGTTCAAATGTGACGAAGTCACTATCGAGCAGCACATCGCGGTCGGCATCCAGAAATCGCCCGAGCGGTCCGGCCAGCGAATATGGAGTTAACCCATCGCGCACCGCCGGGTCCTGCACCTGAGTCATGAGGTTGGTAATGGTGCGCTGCGCAACCGGCGCCTCAGCGACGAGTTCCAGTGCCCGGTAGAGCGCGCGGATTTGCTGCGGCAGGAGCTTTAAGTTCTGGAGCCCAATCCAATCTTCAAGTAAAACTTGAACTTTCATTAGGTCGGTGGGCTCGTCGATACGCGCTAGCGGCTGCAGCGGCACCTCCTCCTCGCCCAGATCGAGGTGCTGCCCGCCCAACGCCTTGGTCAGGACAAAAGCGGAATAACCCTTGTCCATGAAGAAGATCTGCATCCCTGGAACTGCGCGGGCGTTCGCCGCGAGAACGCCGAGCGCCACGCTCTTGCCTGCTCCGGTGGGCCCCGCGATCGTGGTGTGCCCGGTATCGCCCTGGTGGAGATTGAAGCGGAATGGCGTGCTGCCGGTGGTCGCGCCGTAGCAGAGCGCAGGCGTGTTGGGCGGATAGTACGGACAGGGATTTACCGCCAGGCCCGACCAGACACTGGTGAGCGGCATGATGTCGACCAGATTCCGCGTGCTCACCAATGGCTTGCGCACGTCGTACCAGCCATGGATGGGAATCGAACCGAGCCAGCTCTCATTGGCGTTGGCCGTCTCGATCCGCGGATCGAAGCCCATGTTCTGGCAGACCTTGAAGATCTGGCGCGCCGCCTCATCGGCCTCGTCGGCGGTATCGCCGGTCAGGATGATCTTCGGCGTCGCATAGCAGAAGCGAACCTCGCCGCCTTCGGCCTCGGCAATGGCGTCGTCGGCATCGGCAGCCATCCTGAGAGCGTGCTGATTTTCAAAGGCGGCGCCGGCACCTGAACCAATACTTTCACTTAGCATCGCCCGCGCGCCTTTGCGCTTCTGGAACCAGTGGCGACGGCGCACGCCGAGTTGGCCCACCGAGTTCCTGAGTCCCAGCGGAATTGCGCGGATCGAATAGCGATATGAAAGCGGCAGTTCCGCCAGAAACAAAGCCAGCTCGGCGTGCGAGAAGGACGGAAAGCCTGCCAGCGAAACCACGCGGATGTGTTGTCCGCCGACGCGAGGTTTGAAGCCTGGTACGAAGTCCTGGTTGCCCAGCACCGCATCAAGCGGAACCGGATGCCGAGGTGCCTTCACCTGACACATGCGCCCATTGATACAACTAGTGATGTGCGACAGCAGCGCGGGCAGGTCGAGCGACACCAGTTTCCAGACCGGGCTGATCGCGTCAGCGAATTCCTGGAGTTGCTGTTTGAACCATTCGCGCTCGCGTTCGCGATCGGCGCTGCCGGAGCCCGAGATGAACGCGCCGCCCAACTTCGTTTCGATGGCAGAGGATCTGCGGCAGGCGATGGTGAACACGCAACGGGTTTCGTAGTGGTTGCCCTCCTGCGCGTAGTGCAAGGCCGCCTCATGGCCCAGCATCGCGCTTACCGGATCGGCAAACGTCCTCGCTGGATGGTCGCCGCTCGGATAGCGCATCAGATCGACTTGGTAGGCAAACCCGTCATCGAGTCGCACGAAGGCGCGGTTAGCGAGCGCCCGGTGCGCGTCCAGCTCGGCGGTGCTAGCCGAATTGAGATCGGAACCCTGACACTCGAACGCCACCAGCCGCGCTCCGTCCTTGGTCACGATGGTATGGTCGTCTTCGGCAAAGCCGTAGTTGAGCAGATCGGGCAGGCCGAGCCGCCGATCCGCCTTGCGCCTTAGATCTCTGAACTCCTTGAAAAACATTACCCTCTCCCCTTTCCTCGTCATCCCCGCAGCTCGCGCGGCTGCGGCACGGTTGGCCGAATCCGAGCCGGCGCCGGCGCCCACAGCGACGCGCGGGCCGGATAGCGATTTTGTCGATAGCGGATGTGGCGGATGTAGACCTGACTCAGCTCCGGATCGATTTTCGCCAGTTGCACCAGCAACCAATGGCCCGCCGTCGCAAGCAGTGCGCCGAGCGCGGCGGTATACCATTGGCCCGCGCCGAGAATGAGGGCGACGGCGGTGACCCAGTTGGCGATCGCGAGCGGTCGCTCCGCTCCTGCGAGCAGCACTGGCCGCACCAGCGATTGATGGATGACGTTAAGCCGACGCCCTTCCTGCGCCATGACAGTTTCTCCTAGAACAGCGCTCCGGCAGCCGGAAACAGTGCCGTCATGAGCGTGGTGGCACCCAGTGCTGCCGCGCCGCCGAAAGCCAAGGCCGACATCTTGCGCACGCCGGTGCCATGCTCACTCACCGCCCACGTGATGCCCGTGCCGATAATCGCCGCAGTTGTCACCGCGTGCGCGACCGGCCCCTGCAGGTCGGTCTGCAAGGTGTTGAGCGGCGCATCCCACGGCAGCACTCCGCCACCGGCGACCGCCGCAAAGGCCCGCGCCGGCAAAGCTATGGTCAGAATTCCGATCGCATAGCCCAGCTCCGGCGCCCATTTCGATAACCAACCATTCGTCAGCTTCATCTCCCTTCCTCCTTTATGAATCTCGGACTTTTTTGGACCTCGAATTTCTGGGCAGTCATTCATGGGGTGACCTCCACCGGTGAGAACTTGAATCCTTCGCGCGGGTTGTAGCCTTCGACTCGCACCAGCTCGGTCACACGCCGGCCCATGGCGGTGCGCACGATGAAAGCGATTAGCTGGATGGTCTCGGCGATCAGTTCCGGCTGCGGCGGCACACCCGCCTCCTGCACCAGGCTGGATAACCGCGTCAGCACGCCGCGCGCGGAATTGGCGTGGACTGTGGTGACTCCCCCGGGATGACCAGTAGCCCATGCTTTCAACAGCGCCAGCGCTTCCGCGCCGCGCACCTCGCCGATGATGATGCGGTCGGGTCGCAGCCGCATAGTTGCGCGCACCAGGCGCGTCAGGTCGACAGCCTCACTGGTATGCAGTTGGACGAGGTTTTGAGCGCGGCACTGGATCTCCAGCGTGTCTTCGATGATCACGTAGCGCTCGTTGGGATCGGAACTCGCGACCATCTCATTGATGAGGGCGCCACCTAACGTGGTCTTGCCTGAGCCGGTGCCACCGCCAATCGCGATGTTGTGGCGGCGCCGGATGGCATCACGGAAAACTTCCGCCTTCGCCTCGGTCACAATTCCGTCGCGTACATAGTCATCGAGCGTGTAGAGAATTTGCGCCGGCTTGCGCATCGCGAAGCAGGGCTGGCGCACTACCGGCGCTAGCAACCCTTCGAAGCGAATCCGTGCGATCGCCAGCTCGCCCTCGACGATCGGATTGTCGGCATTGGCGACCATGCCGAGCGTAGCTGCCACGGTGCCGATCAGACCCTCGCGCTGACTTGCGGGTATGCAGAAGCTACCTTGGTACAACCCCTTGCCGCGGGCCTCTAACCAAACGCGACCGTCCTCGTTGACGATGATGTCGGTGATGGCCGGATCGTCAATCGCTGCCAGTAACTGTAGTCCGAGTTGGCGGCGCAAGAGCTCATCGCGCCGCCGTTCCTGAATTTGCTGCGGCGCAATCATTGGGCGTGGTCTCCAAGTTGTAGTATTTCATCAGCCGTCATGCGACGGCGCAGATGGTAAATCTTGGGATTTATGCCGGGCTCATCGAACAGTACGCCCTCCCCTACTTTTGCCAGCAGCGCTGCGGCCCGCGCGCGAGCCGGCGGCCACACCGAAACATGCCAGACCGGCCCGCCGAAGCTTTCTATGCTCTCATCATCCACATCGCAGGTAAGGATTACGCTCCGGTCATTGGTCAGCCGATGGATGCAGGCTGGATGAGGCTCGTCCTCCGCATTGTGGGGATGGGCCAAGGCCGTCAGTTGCCAGGCTGTAAATGTTTCGCGCATGGGTCGCTTCGATTCCTCAACAGAGATCGCCGAGTTCATGCATGCGCTCCGTTGTCCTTGGCGCTGTCATCAGTCGCGCCCGCTTCGGGGTGCATCTCCTGGAACAGCTGCTCGACCGCTCGTTGCCAGCCGCGGTGGCGCCGCTCGCCGGCGGCGAGCGCCTGCTCCTTTTTGTTATCGGGGATTTCCGGCGTGTTGATCAGCATGCTCAGCGCGAACTGATCGAGCATGGCAGTGATCATGCCGAGTCTTTGCGCCAGCGGTTTAAGCGTCCGTGCAATTGCGCGCTCGACTCCGTTGTTAAAGCGCTGTTCGGCGGCGGTCACGATCGCTTCCACGAGCCCGGCGCCTTCTGACGATACGCCTGAACCGTCATCCTCTTTGAGCAAATGCTCTTTCACGTAGCAGGAGAGCGAGACCTTGCGCCGCGCCGCTTGCCACGCAAGCTGCTGAAATTCCTCTTCCGTGACGTAGGTGGCGATTTGTCGTCTCATACCAGCTCCTTCCGCGCCTTCTTGACGTCTGCTTCCCGATTCGTGCCGTAGCTGAGAAACGCCGGGGCCTGATCTGATTGGGCCACTGCCGGGTCATCGGTCGACGCCGCAGGCTGCTCGGCAACAATGCGATCACTGGTTTTCGGCACTGCGAACGCGGCCCGTCGCTTGAACAATTCCTGTTTGTGATATTGCAGCCGCGCGGCCCGAATTGCGGGATGCCCGCGCGTAAAGATCAGCACTTCGTCGGCGCCGAGCCGCCTGACCTCGTCGGGGGTTATCAGCGACCGTCCCACCTCCGGCTCCGATACGCTCGTGCCGCTGCTTGAAAAGGTACGGTGGGCATGACGCACCGTGGTCTCGCCCGCCAGCTTCGAGAGCGCCTGTGCGGTCTCGATCTTGTTGGGTGCGAACGCAACCGTCGTGTCGCAGTTGACGGTAACCGCTTCGTCGCGACCATAGGCCGCGTAGATCTGGGTCAGATCCTGCGCCACCAGGCAGGCGCGAATCCCGTAGCCGGCGATCAGCGACAGCGCTTCGGCCAGCACATCGAGCCGCCCGAGCATCGGAAATTCATCGAGCATGAGCAGCAGCGGATGCCGATTAGCCGGCACCGCGCGCCCGTTCTTGTAATCGAGCGTGGTGGTCAGCGTGCGCACGATCTGATTGAGGATCAGCCGGATGAGCGGACGCAGGCGATCGCGGCTCGCCATCGGCACTACCAGATACAGCGATACTGGACGCTGATGATTCACCAGATCGTTGATTTTGAATTCTGAGTATTCAGTGTTGGCCGCAACGATCGGATCGCGATAGAGCGACAGAAAGGACATCACGGTGGAGAACACTCCGGCCCGCTCATTGTCGCTCTTGCTCAAGATTTCGCGCATGCTCTCGGCTACGATCGGATGGGTTCGTGTCGGCTGGCGGTGATAGTCGCGCCAGTACATCGAACCGTCGGGATCGTGCTCGGCCTTGATCATCCGCTCGATGGTCTCCATCAAGGTGCAGCTCGGGTCGCTAAGGAATCCGGCGAGACCGCGCAGCGTCTTGTTGGGCTCGGCGTAGAGCAGATGAAGAATGCTCCCGGTCAGCAGTGCGGCCCCGGTTTTGACCCAGTGATCGTTGAGTCCCCGACCGTCGGGATCGACGATCATGTGGACGATGTTCTGCACGTCCTCGGCTTCGTGCACGGTGCGTAGTCGCACCTGTTCGAGCGGGTTGTATTTGACGCTCGCGCCAGTCGTATCAGTCGGATCGAACTTGAGACAGATATGTCCAATGGCCCGGCGCGCACCTGCGGTGAGCTGCCAATTCTCGCCCTTGAGATCGTGCACCAAAGTCGAATGCGGCCAGGTGAGCAAGGTCGGAACAACTACGCCCACACCCTTGCCGCTGCGCGTCGGCGCCATCACCAGGACGTGACCCGGTCCGCAGTCGCGCAAATAAGATCCGCGCCAGATCCCCAGATAGACACCCACCCGGCGCGCGAGTGGTTTGCATAATCCCATCCAGACCGCGAAGCGTCGCATCGCGCGAGGCACATAGGTAAGGCGCGCGATCAGGCCCGCCGCGCGCACGTCGCGCGTGGTCGCCCAATGCGCAGAACCATGTAGATCGGAACCGGTCCCACTAAGGAGATAGCGGGCGATCAGAATCGCGCCAGCGGTTACCGCAGCCAGCGCGAGCAGGGGATATGCAGCTTCGCGGATGCATAACTCCCACACCGGATGGAAATTCTCGACCCAGTGCCAGCGCGACCACCAGACGATCCATTCCCACGGCGCGTAGAGACGGCCAAACAGTGACGGTCCCAAGCCCGGCGCATAGCCGAACAATTGAGCCGTGTGCTGCGTGACTCGCCAATTGATCAGGACCGCCATCAGGATGAAGCCCGACACTGTTACGAGCTTCACCTGGGTAAGCCGCGCCTGCGCCCCGGCGTTAATAACCCGATAAGGACGATACTCTGCCATGACCTTCTACCTCTCCAAATCCACCCCGCGATCACGATCGCTATCGCGTTCCCGTTGTCGCTCGCGTGCTCTGGTCTTGAGGATGTCGTGCTCGCGCTGACGCTTTCGCAGCTCCGCTTCGTGCTCCGCTGAAAGCTCCCAGCTGCGCTCATCGATCCGCCGCGCGAGTCCCAGTTTTTCGAGGAACTGCAACCGCTCGATCTCCTGCTGCCTCCTTACTTTCGCGCCTTCGCTGTAAGGTTCGAAGTTCTCGAAGCTGACCACCCGATCGTCCCCCGCGCGCCGCTCAAGCGCGCGATCGATCTCGGTCCATTGCTCGCGTTCGATGGTCCGTCCGCGTGCGAGCAGAACCTCCAGTTCCAGCCGCGGCCCCAGCTTGCGTTCAATCAGCTCCTGGCTCAGTTCGCGGATGCCGCGCCGGACGTAGTCCCGATCCAGCGTCAGGACCTGCCCGTCCTGGCGTACGCCGCGAATCAGCAGATGGATATGTGCGTCGTCGGTGTTGTGATGATCGATGGCGACCCACTCAAGCCGGGTCCCGAGGTCTTGTTCCATCCCGGCTATCAGGTCCCGCGCGTGCTGCTGCAGATCGATCCGCGCGGCATCCTCAGGCGAAATGATCAGCGACCACACCAACTGGTCGCCGCGCTCCCACTGGCGTACCGTCGCCACTATGTCGAGTCCCTCCCGCTCGCGGTCGAAGCCGAGACCGCGCCCATGCTCGAGCTGCGCGCGCTCGCGCACCAGATAGCGCGCGTGCTTGACCCAGCCACCGTTGTGACGGTTACGCCGGAACGACGCCTTGACCACGCTGCGGCGTCCATAGAAGCGGGTCGCTGACCGGCCAAGCTTTCGCTGCCCGCCACCGTTGCGGCTGCTCTTCGGCAGCCGCCGGGTTACACGTGACGCCGCGACCCGACGCTCCGCCCTTACCCACCACGGCACCAGCCGCTTCGGCCCACGTGCCTGGCCGGGCTTCAATGAACGGAGCCGCAAGCCGGGCTCATCATCACCGAGCAGTAATCTTGACCACCGCATCACCAACCCCACTCAGCAACCCGATCAGAGCCGACGCCAAATCCTTGGAATCTTCCGGTGCGTTGCCGCCCAACGTCGTGATCAACCGCCGCAGTTGTGCGCTATTCAGCATCAGCGAATGTAGATCCTGGGAGCGCCGCCACGACTTCCACGCCCGCTTGGCGGTCGCCCGCTCGTCGAGTTTCTCCCGCCCCAGCGAGGCCACCCGCGCCCGCTGCTCGTGCGTCAACCGGTCGCGTTCATGCGCCATGCTCACCAGCGCTCCCAGCAGAAAATCCGGTGGCTCACGATCAAGTCCCGCCAGCGCGATCAGTCCTCCGAGATTGACCAGGTGATGAACTCGTAGGCCCTGTTCCTGACTGTGCTCATTCATTGCTCTCACCACGTCACCACGGGTCTCAGAGCGCCGCGTAAATCCGCTGTCGGCACCGGCCCGAAATAACGCGCATCCCAGCTCCGCGCATTGTTGAAACCGAACAGCCAGACCTCGCCCACGGCGACCCGACGCGCACCCCATAGCACGTGCGGCAATGACCTGCCGGCGCTGTCATGCACCACCGTCTGGCTGTTCGCGAACTTGACCCCGTTGACACGGACCCAGCCCGGCTCCACTTGCACAACGTCGCCG
>Ga0209415_10020075_pt1 | contig 10418 bp, 11 predicted proteins | sample PeaSoiSIISIP2007_FD_187696 | JGI IMG/M metagenome (GOLD analysis project Ga0209415, IMG submission 187696) | Peat soil microbial communities from Weissenstadt, Germany - SII-SIP-2007 (SPAdes) (version 2) | ecosystem: Environmental > Terrestrial > Soil > Wetlands > Peat | place: Germany...
CACTTGGCATGCTGGTTGAACATCGAATCGACAATGTGAATGAACGCCTCGTAGCAATTAAAGAGTCCATGGCGCCCGGTGAGCAGGTAGCCTTCGAGCCAGCCTTCGCACTGGTGCTCGCTCAGCATTTCCATTACGCGCCCGGCGGGGGCGAGAAATTCGTCATTGGGCACGGTCGCGGCGTCCCACTGGCGTTGGGTCGCTTCGAAGAGGGCTTCCAGACCATTGGAGAGCGTTTCGTCAGGGCCAAAGACGCGGAAATTCCGCTGCTCCCCGTTCAGCTTCACCACGTCACGCAGGAAGCGCCCGAGCACATGCGTGTCGCCGATGCCGCCCACTCCCGGGGAGGGCACGGCCTCCGCGTAGTCACGGAAATCCGGCATTCGCAGGTTGCGCAGCAGAATGCCGCCGTTGGCATGAGGGTTCGCGCCCATGCGGCGTTCACCCTTGGGCGCCAGTTCGGCCAGTTCCGGTTTCAGGCGCCCCTGGTCGTCGAAGAGTTCTTCCGGCCGGTAGCTCCTCAACCAGTCTTCCAACAGCATGAGGTGTTCCGGGTGGGTAGCAGGGTCAGAGAGCGGTACCTGGTGCGCGCGGAATGTGCCTTCGACCTGCAGCCCATCGACAACCTTGGGCCCCGTCCAGCCCTTCGGTGAATTGAGGACGATCATCGGCCAGCGCGGACGGGCCGTGTTTCCATTGACGCGCGCGTCCTGCTGGATCTGTTTGATCTGCTCGATCGCTATGTCGAGCGTCGAGGCCATCGCCTCATGCATCAGCGCGGGCTCGTGACCCTCGACGAAGTAGGGCGTCCACCCGCAGCCACGAAGCAACTGTTCCAACTCCTCGCGAGTGATGCGCGCCAGGACGGTCGGATTGGAAATCTTGTAGCCGTTGAGGTGCAGGATCGGCAGCACCGCGCCGTCGGTGGCCGGATCCAAGAACTTGTTGGAATGCCACGCCGTGGCCAGCGGACCGGTCTCCGCCTCGCCATCGCCGACCACGCAGGCGACGACGAGATCGGGATTGTCGAACACCGCTCCGAACGAGTGGCTGAGCGAGTAGCCCAATTCGCCGCCCTCATGGATCGAACCCGGGCACTCCGGCGACGCGTGGCTGGGAATTCCACCCGGAAAAGAAAACTGGAGGAAGAGCTTCTGAAGTCCAGCCTCGTCCCGACTGATGTTCGGATAGATTTCGCTGTACGTGCCCTCGAGGTAGGTGTTGCCCACGACCGCCGGGCCGCCGTGTCCAGGACCGGAGACGTAAATCATGTCGAGGTCGTATTTCTTGATGGCCCGGTTCAAGTGCACGTAAATGAAGTTCTGCCCGGGCGTCGTCCCCCAGTGTCCGAGCAGCATGTGCTTCACATCCGCAAGAGCCAGCGGCCGCTTCAGCAGCGGATTGTCGTAGAGATAAATCTGCCCGACCGACAGATAGTTGGCAGCCCGCCAGTACGCGTCCATTTTCTGGAGCAGTTCAGGCGTGAGCGTGCAACCTTTCATGGTTCAATTCCCTTTCCTCGCCGCTAACCATCCCGTGCAACCAGAATATGCCGGGTTTACCCAGGACTGGGTTGTGAGTCAAGTACGACAAGGCCGCCATCAGGTTCGGTATGCATCCCATAAACAGCTACCACCGCGTTGGGGTCCGACATTACTTAACTCCTTTGATATTTGCATCTGCCGGCAATGCACGCGCAGCACCAACCTGGTTCCTATGTGGATGCACGCAGCGGCGGGAATACCGATCGCTCAGAGTGCAGAAGTTGCACATGCAAATGCGGGACCTGCTGTCGGCCCAGGAGTGGAACGCCGCCCGGGCGCTATTTACTCTCGTGCTCGTCGTCCGGTGCGAAACGATACCCGACGGCTACGGTCTCCCCAGGTATTCGAAGGGCACATCGTCCTCCAGGACTTGCCTGGTGTGTACTTCAGCTACGTCAGCGTCGGGCGCATCTTCCACGCCGCTGATTACTTCGGCCTCGAAGAACTGCCCCTCTTCGATCAGTTCTTCGACGCTTTCCGAGCCCGCCTCCGCGATATCCGACAAGCCCTGAGTGTCACCGGACTGGCCGGCTGAGTCCGTCAATTTTCTCTTATCATCGGATAAAACGGTTGCGTACGTTCGGATTTCCTGATCGGCTTGCGGCTTCATGCGCTTCTTTCCGCACGTGACCTGCCAATGCCCACAATTTGCAAATCCGGTGCACGAACGTCCCCGTTCGGTCGTCGAAACTCACGCTTGAGATCGGGCCACTGCCCGGGTCGGCATGGCGTCACGCTGCATATGCCGTCACGAACATAATGACAGTCGCAATCAGCATCACAACCGCACATGTCCACCCGAGCCAGCGAACCAGAGTTCCATTCCGGTGCTCCCCCATTACGTCTGCCCGGCTGGTAAGCAGCACCACCAGGATGAGCAGAGGTGGCGCCAGTGCTCCGTTGAGTACTGCCGACCAGAAGAGCATTTTGACGGAGTTTATACCTGCATAATCCAAGCCGAGGCCGAGCGCCATCGCAACGGCGATGACAGCGTAGAAGCCGTGCGCGAGTGGCGGGTGCACCTCCAGCGAGCCAACCCAGTCGGCCGCTTCCGCGATGGCGTAAGCGCAGGATCCGACCAATATTGGAACTCCGAGCATGCCGGCTCCGATCAAGCCCACGCTGAATAGCCAATACGCGCCGTTACCGGCCAAAGGACGTAGCGCCTCTGCGGCATCGCGCGCGGTGGAGATGGTAGTCTTGCCGTGCGCGTGCAGCGTGGCGGCTGCCGTGAGAATGATGAAGTACATCACGAGGTTCGAAAAGAACATGCCGGTGAGGACGTCGTTCCGGGATCGCCGTATTGCCCGGTTGGAGGCGCCTTCACGTTGTGCGACGGTCGACTTACCCGAGGCGATATCTTCCTCAACTTCCTGCGCAGCCTGCCAGAAGAAGAGGTATGGCGAAATGGTAGTTCCCAGGATACCGACCAGTGTGGCCCAATACGTGGCGGACCACTCCACACGTGGAATCAGGGTCGCTCGCATCACGGCGAGCCAGTCCGGGTGCGCTAGAAAAGCAGCGGCGATGTAGGCAAACAAGGCGAGTGTGAGCCACTTGAAAATTCGTGCGATGAGACGATAACTCGTCCAGAACAACAGGCATACAAGGATTACGGCGTACGCGGGGGTCCAATAGCGCGCCTTGACGCCGGTCAAAAGCCCGGTGACGTCCGCCATGCCGCCGAGATCGGCGGCGATGTTGAAGACATTGGCGATGACGAGCAGCACACAGGAGCCCCACAGGATCCACCGTGGATAGCGCATCCGAATCACGCCTGCGAGGCCAAGTCCTGTGACCATGCCGAGGCGGGCGCACATGATTTGCACGGCCGCCATCAGCGGAAAAGAGAAGAGCGCGGTCCACAAGGGCGCGTAGCCGAACGCGGCGCCGGTGATCGAATACGTCGCGATGCCGGATGGGTCGTCATCCGCGGCGCCGGTAATCAATCCGGGGCCAAGATTCGAAAAGAACCTGCGGAAGCGGCCCTGAAGGACAAATGCGCGTCTGGCAGCCTTGGCGCCTGGAGAGCTCTGACTCAATGGCGCGCTATCCATGTCTCCCTGATTCTACAGCACCAGTTCAAAGGACTTGATGGATCGGCGTGAATGCCTGAGAACTTTCGTGGCCGCTCGCGTGTGCCACGCCAGCCTCGCGGCGTCAGAAAGTATACGGCTGGGTGCAGATATCGTACCCGATCGTGCAGTTTTCGCCGGTCGGCAGGTCGTCGCCTGGCAACCCGAATCTTGTCCGTCCGCTCGATCATATTTGGACATAAACGTGCTTCACGTTTTCCTGTTGGAGCAAGCACAGACCATCGATCCTAGACCTTGGAGAAACATCGTGACGACTTTAAGAACAGCAACCGAAGCGGCGGCGGAACTCGGCAAAGAGGCCAGAGAATCAATCGAGGAACTGGGTCGGTCCGCCGGCAGGAGACTGGACGAGGCGCGAGACGAGACAGGGGGTGCACTCCATTCGGCTGCCTCCTCCGTTCGCAAAGCAGGTCGCCAGGGCTCCGCGGCAATCGACAACTGCTCTACCCGCACCGCCGATCGACTGGATGCTACGGCGTCCTACATCGAGGATCATGACCTGGGGGATGCTCTCGGCGGCTTACGGAAACTGGCTCGCCGGCATCCGACGGGGACCTTGGTGGCGGCAGCCACGATCGGTTTTCTAGCCGGATCCGCCTTCGGCCGAGTGACACACGTGTGCGCAAAGGCGCATCGCGCATAACTGTGATTCTACCGGCGGAGTCTCCGCCATCATGAACCGGGAGTTGTCGCCTTCGCCTCTTCACGCTGTGCAGCGATACGGTTCTGCAGCGTTCGCAGGCTAATCCCCAGCATCTCGTGATTCACGCGGCGACCGCGAAGCATTCACATTCCGCGTTCACCTCGCCTCCGATCAGGATTGCAGCGCCCGTCAGGTACAGCCACAGCAACAATGCGACCACCGCGCCCAGCGATCCATAGACCTTGCTGTAAGAAGGAACCAGGAAAAGGTACAGGCGCAACCCGAACGACGCGGACAGCCACAAGCCGACGGCGACGACCGATCCGGGCACGACTCTTCTCCAGTGCTGCGCGTACAGGTTCGAGGCGAAGCGGTAAGTGAGGACGGAAAACGTAAACGCCAAGACGAGCAAAAGTGGCCATTGCAGCACCCGCCAAGCCAGATGGAACGCCGGGCCCAGGCCGAAACTCGCGGCCAGAAGCCGGCCAATTATCTCGCCATACAGCAGAACGCCAAGAGTGCAGGCTCCCAGCACGGCGAGGGCGGTAGTCAAAAGCAGGGTGCCCAGACTCGTCTTCCACCACGGCCGGGTCTCCCTGACGCCATAAGCCAGCCGGAGGCCTTCCTGAATGGCCCCAGTCCCGAAGGACGCAATCCAGATTCCGGTCAAGAAGCCGAGCGCAAGCTTGCCGCCCCCGCTCGAAGCACTGATCTCGTCCACTGTCTTGCGCAAGAGACTTTGCGTCTCGGTGGGAGCAAGGGCGCCGAAATACTCCAGCAGCCGCGTTCGCAACGCCGCGCTGGAACCGACGAAGGTGCCCAGCAGAGCGGTGAGGAACAGGAGAAAAGGAAACAGGGAGAGCAGGAAGAAGTACGCCAACTGGGCCGCTCTTCCGAGGACGTCATGTTGCAAGGCGCGCCTCCACACTTTGGCAGCCAAATCCGGCAGCGACATAGCAAGTCCCCCGGTTCGCCGTTCCACCTGTCGCACCTCCACCTCGACGTCTCAGCTTAGCCCATGGATAGCATCGCGACTGTCCAATACTGCATAACCAGGACGGGACCCCATGCGCTCACGCTTCCAGCGTCGGGCAGTCGCTCGGGCGGCGTACGGGAAGATCGCCGGCTACTTCGCCCGCTTCACCGCGTCTACGAGGAAAGGAAATGGATCGACGGCATTCCCCTTCCACCACAGCCTTTCCGGCCCCAATTCGGTGATCGCAAAATGCAAGTGCGGCGTGCGCGGATCGGCATTTCCCGTCGATCCCACAAAACCGATCACGTCCCCGCGCTCGACCCGCATTCCCTCACGCAACGCTTCCGTGTACCGTTCCAAGTGCGCGTAGTAGTAGCAATACACTCCCGTTTCGTCGAACTGGTATATCGTGTTGCCGCCCGGTTTGCTGAGGAACAATTTGCGGATGGTTCCGGATACCACCGCTCGCACGGGTGTCCCTCTCGGCTCCAGAATGTCTATCGCCTCGTGCCTATGTCCGGCGTGAAGTTCTTCGAACGTATCCCGCAGATCCGCGCGCGTAAGCCCGCGAATGGGCGGCGTCATCTCGAGAGCAGAAGGGGTCGCGCCAAAACCGAGCGCCATCGGCAACAGCCCGGCAATGCAGACCCAGAGCCTCACGCTAGTCCTCCAGGACGACCGGTGTGCCCCGTCGGACCATGTGCGACAGCTCATCCACATCCCAGTTCGTCAGCCGGATACACCCATCAGACACGTCGTGCCGGATACTCCCCGGATCCGGCGTTCCATGGATTCCGTAGTTCTCTTTTGAGAGGCCGATCCACGCAACGCCGACGGGACTGTTCGGACCCGGCGCGAGTTCCACGTTCGCCAGCTTCTGATCCACATTCCAGAGCAGCTTCGGGTCCCAGTTGAACCAAGGGTAATGCACAATGCCGACGATGGTCCAATGACCGATCGGCAGAGGATCGTGCGAGTCCCCAATGGTGGCCGGATACTGTGCCAGTTCCTTATCGCCAGCGCCGTAGGCGATGACGGTGCGTCTTGACTTCGACACCACCAGGCGGAGCGCCAGGCGCACGGCGCCGTGCCGCACATTCGGTACGGTGATTCGCTCTCCCACGGTGTCCAGTTTCTTGCCGGGATTCAACTGCGCCAGCAGCTTCGGCGAGATATGGAACCTCTCGCCCAGTTCCTCTTGCGGCGTTTCGAAGCCAAGCCACTTCAACTTCGCCTTTTCCTGGACCTCGGCCGGTAGTGGCAGGAACGGGCCTTTCTCATCCGCTTGAGTAATCGTGTAGGTCGACAGAAGAGGGCCGGCGTCGCTATCGAGCAGGCGCCACATCTCGGCATCAATTGTGCCGGTCGGCTTCAGGTCGTGGTTTTCCTGATATCCCTTGACCGCAACCCCGAAATCGTCGCCGTAGACTCCGTCAATTTCACCCGGAGAAAACCTGGCCCGGTCCAGAAGAATCTGCGCCCGCGTCACCCTTGGTCCCGTCGCTCCCGGCCCCACCGCGGCGGTCTTGGTTGAGTCCTCTATTTCGCTCCCGGCAGTACTCCGGGCGAGTGGCGTAGCTGGCGGCCTCTGCGCAGGTCCGGCCGCACCCGCGCAGGCCAGAGCCAGAATTGAGGCAGTCGCCGTTAGAAGGTAAGTTCGGCGCATACCGAACAACGGGCACTTTGCGGGCCGTTTCCAGGCCGTTGCCGCTTCCGCCCCTGTGGCCCGCACTGGAACTGTCTAAAGCTCAAGCGGGGTTGTGGAACGGTCTCTCTGCGAGGGGATCGATGACTGCGGTGGCAGCACTTCTTGCCTGATGGACCGCAGGACTTGCACCTGACAACGTGGCGTGGTCTCGGTGATCTACCTTGTGTTCGCACACATTCGGCATTGGCCTTCCACCTGCACTGCAAGGGAAGGCGGAAAAAGACGACGACGGTGTTGGTTGTTCTATTGAGGATATTGGCACAGGAAAGCGGAGGAGAAGATCGATCATGAGTATATCGGCGATAAGCACAACAGAATGGGTCCTAATCGTCGCTTGCGTGGTGGTTCTGGTTGCCGGCATCGTGGCGTTCTCATCGCACCGAAAGCGCCGGACGGAAAGACTGCGCACTCAGTTCGGTGGCGCTGAATATGCCCGCGCCCTGGAGAAGGGCGGCGACCGGCGCCACGCGGAAGCCGGGCTCGAGGAACGCGCGCAGCGAGTCGAGGGGTTTCACGTCCGGCCGCTGGGGGCAGGCGATCGTGCACGGTTCGCAGAGTCCTGGCGTGACGTCCAGTCGCGCTTCGTCGATGGCCCCGCCGGCGCAGTCACCGCGGCGGACCAACTGCTGGGCGACGTGATGTCCACACGGGGCTATCCGGTAAGCGACTTTGAACAACGGGCGGCAGATATCTCCGTGGATCATCCGCTGGTTCTGGAAAACTACCGGACGGCCCACGAAATCGCGCTCCGGCAGACGCGGGGGCAAGCCAGCACGGAAGAATTGCGCCAGGCAATGGTTCATTACCGGACGCTTTTCGAGGAGCTGGTCAGCGAGCCAGAGACGCCCCTGGCGAAGGCTGCCTCATAAGCTTCGGGGGATTACAGAAGGAGCGGGTTGAGCGAACCCCGCAGCCGGTCCTTTCGCGGTCGTCTTCTCGCGGTTTAGGCGATACCGGCCAGCCGGGCCTCCCGCCGGTGTGTTCGAGAAGCTGCCCGAAACCATTACCGGGCGCAGGCGTGAAAAAGGAATTGCCATGTCATTCGGGATTTACATTATCGGCTTCTTGATATTGATCGGCGGGCTGATCTATGCAGCCGTGATACTGCATATCGCCGCGCATTGGATCGCAGTGGGTGCAATTGTGCTTTTGGGCCTCGCGATTCTGAAGGGCGTCCAAGCCACTCGGGGAAAAGATCCTTCGTAAAGAGGCTCTTCGTATTAAGAGATGGATGGATCAAGGAGAAAAAATGAAAACGAAAACGCTCAAACTCGGCTTATCCCTGTTGGCGATGGCGGCTATCGGGACTCTGATCGGCTGCTCGGCGACGTCCACAAAGACAGCCGACGTTGCGGCCAGCATCCGCACATCGCTGGATAAGGCAGGCTACAAAGATGTCTCGGTCAGTCAGGATCGCGACAAAGGCGTCGTCACCCTGGGCGGGCACGTAGTAGCTGTCGGCGACAAGTCACAAGCCGAATCCATCGCGATTTCCATCGCAGGCGCCCAAGTTGTGTCGAACCAGATCGCGGTGGTTCCTCCCGGTTCCGGGAAAGACGCTAAAAACGTGAACGCGGACCTGGACAGGGGTATCGAGAACAATCTGGACGCGGCTCTCATTACGGAAAAGTTGCACGATAGCGTTAAATACGCGGTTAAGAATGAGGTTGTCACGCTGACCGGCGATGTCGACTCTCAATCCACGCGCGCCCAGGCCCAGAATGTTGCAGCCGCGGTTCCGAACGTGCAGCAGGTGGTGAATGAGTTGCAGGTAAAGTCGCAAAAGGCCACGTCGTCGAACTAAGAAGGCAGCTGATTTCCTCGCGGATGGTGCTGCACTAGCCACGAGGACCCTCCCTACCGCCCTCCGCTGCGATCGCTCGAGGGCGGCACGATGCCTTTCAGCCGGAAGTAGATCGCCATATAGCCGTACTCCTCGTTGCTGTGCACCACATCGAGGATCAGCGTGCCCAGCTTGGAGCGCTGGCCCACCATCTCCGTGGCATTGGCATCAGTGATGCTATCCCACGCGGCATCGCACTCGGCGAAGGAGGCCGCGAGCGCTGCCACCAAGTCGGCCTTGGTGGTTTTGGAGGCCGCACCTCCCTCCTTACGCGCTCCCAGTGCCATGCTGCAGTAGCGCATCTGATGGTCGGCGATGTGAGCCAGCAGCACGCCGAAGCTCCGGATATCGGGCGTTGGCTTGAAGCTGTAGTTTTCTTCCGGCATAGCCGCGGCGGCGCGAGTCAAATAACCCTTGACCGAAGTATAGGCCTGCTTGGTTTCGGCGATCAGCGGGTTGGTAGTCTGGGCGTGCAGCGAACAAACGCCGGCGAGCGACGCGGCGAGCATCAATATAGATGAACGTGCCATAGGTGTCTATTCTATCCAAGACGAGTTGGAAACACCTGACGACATTTTCGAGGATCACTTTCAACAGCGGAATCGCGGTGCAGAGCCGCTGATTTTCGGATCCCGGACCTCGGCGACCTTCCCTAGCGCTGCTCGCCTCCCGCCTGTGTCATACTCTTCCGGTAGAAGTGTTGCGCGGCGCCGGCACATCGTGGTCGTCCGTTTGTCCTTAGTCCATGGCGAGCGGTACGATGACGCCTCGAAAAATGGAGGCTGCGCGAGGCTCCGGGCGGAGACATCGAGTACGAATAAAGGCTTGAGAGGGAGGGGAAGTATGCGCTTTCGGTTGGGACATTTTGCCTTCGGCACCATGTTGGCGTTTGGGCTTTCGGCCTGTGGCGGGGCAGGAGCCGAGCCCAGCGAAACACAAATGAAAGACGCCATGCTGGATGCCATGAATCACCCGCCCGGCGTAACCGTCACTGAGCCGGTCACGATCACCTTTTTCAAGAAGGGCGCTTGCGACAATCCGACTCCGCAGGGTTACAACTGCACCTTCACGGTGACGGTCGCATCTACGAATATGGGCGCCGGGATGTACAACAACTTACCAAGCGGCGTGTTCTATAAGGATAAGGATTCGGGCAAGTGGATGATGCGACCGCCGTTCTGAGGGAGCCGTTCACACGCGTGCCTGCGCTGGCCCGTGCTGCGGGGTTGCCGCCTGCGGCGCTGTGAGCTAGAGAGGCGGCCCGTGCCCTTGAGCGATTCCTTAAGAATCGGAGCCGGGGCCGCCAGGCGACCCGCACTCTTTCCACAGCTTTTCCCAATTCCAGATCCCGCACGCCACCTGGTTCGGCAACGGGAATCCGAGCTGATGGGCGAGCATACACGCCTGCCCGCGATGGTGGGCTTCGTGAGAAAGCATGTAGCACAGCATTTCCGGGCCAACCGGCCAAGGCCGGGCCCAGCCGTCTCTGCGAAACTTTTCGATGCGGCTCCCACCACCACCGAGCGCTTCTGCGAGCATCTCCGCGCAGCGAGCGGCGCTCTCGGCCAATCCCGCACGGGCCTGCTGCGGCGTGCAGTGCGCGCGGTT
>Ga0209415_10020077_pt1 | contig 10418 bp, 9 predicted proteins | sample PeaSoiSIISIP2007_FD_187696 | JGI IMG/M metagenome (GOLD analysis project Ga0209415, IMG submission 187696) | Peat soil microbial communities from Weissenstadt, Germany - SII-SIP-2007 (SPAdes) (version 2) | ecosystem: Environmental > Terrestrial > Soil > Wetlands > Peat | place: Germany...
TGGCGCTCCCTACGAGATTCGAACTCGTGTTCCAGCCTTGAGAGGGCCGTGTCCTAGGCCTCTAGACGAAGGGAGCGAGCAGAGCGGGAGGCTTCGAGAAGGCGCGGTATTATAGGCGCCCAACGTGATTGCTCAAGCGGGAATGACGATTTGAACGAAACTCTTCCGGTCGCGCCGATTGGCGCATCGCCACGCATCATTCCCCGTGCCGATCACAACATCTCCCGCTCCAACATCTCCAGCAACGCAGTGCGCGTTCTCTACCGGCTCAAGGAGGCCGGCTATCAGGCATTCCTGGTCGGCGGTTGCGTGCGCGATGTCATGCTCGGGCGTCACCCGAAGGATTTCGATGTCGCAACCAACGCCTTGCCTGATCAAGTGCGCAGACTGTTTCGAAATAGCCGCTTGGTCGGCCGACGCTTTCGCCTGGCGCACGTGGTGTTCGGACGTGAGGTCATCGAGGTTGCGACCTTCCGCGCAGCCACCGCGCCGCTACCGAGCGAGGAGCCGGTGCCTCAAGCCGATCCCGAGGAGGGCGAGGCTCCCGAACTCGATGAGGAATCCGAGCTCGACGATGAGGCCGAGCTCAACGGTATAGACCATGAGCGCGTGCTCGACACCCACGGACGGCTGTTGCGTGACAACGTCTACGGCAGCATCGAGGAAGATGTCTGGCGGCGGGATTTTACGGTCAACTCGCTCTATTACAACATCGCGGATTTTTCGCTCTGGGATTTCGTCGGCGGCGCTGAGGACATTGCCGCGCATCGGCTGCGACTGATCGGCGATCCCGAGACCCGCTACCGCGAGGACCCGGTGCGCATGCTGCGCGCCGCGCGCTTCGAGGCCAAGCTCGGATTCGTTCTCGACCCGCCGACAGCGGCGCCGATTCCGCGCCTGCGCTCACTGCTCGCGGGCGTGCCCGCGGCGCGGTTGTTCGATGAAACGCTCAAGCTGTTCCTGACCGGTCACGGCGAACGCAGCCTCGAGGTGCTGCGGCAGCGGCAGCTGCTCGAGGTACTGTTCCCGGCCGTCGAGCGCTATCTCACAGCCTATCCCGATGGCCTGGTCGAACGGCTTGTGCGGCGGGGACTGCGCAACACCGATGAACGGGTGGCAGCTGACAAGCCGGTCACGCCGACGTTCCTGTTTGCGTTGCTGCTCTACGGACCGATCGCTCAGGTCATCGAATCATTACCGCCGCAGCGCTGGCATGAGCTCGGCGCCATTGTGGAAGCCTGCGACCGCACGCTGCGGGCGGCGGCAACCCGCGTGACAATTCCGCGCCGCGTGGCTCTCGGTGTCAGAGAAATGTATGGCTTGCAGCCGCGTCTCGAACAGCCGCGAGGCAAGCGCGCCTTGCGGTTGCTCGAGCAGCCTCGCTTTCGCTCGGCATTTGACCTGCTGATGCTGCGCGCCGAGTTGGGCTTGGCGCCGGCGGAGATTGCCGCTTGGTGGACACAGCTGCAGGCGGCCGAACCCGAACAGCGCCCGGCCTTGCTCGATACCCTGACGAGCTCGCGCGGTGCACGAACTCCAGCAAACCCGGCTGCCAGCGGTGAGCAGGCGCAGAATGCGCTGCCGGGCGATGCCGCCGGTGCCTCATCGCCGCGCGGTAGCCACCGGCGGCGCCGTCGGCGCTTTCGCGGCCCGGCTTGAATGCTTTGGCATCCGGCCTTCGTGGCTCTGGGCAGCAATCTCGACGATCCCGCGATGCAGGTTCGCCGCGCTATCGCGGCACTGGCCGAGCTGCGCTCCACGCGGCTCGTGCGTCAATCCTCCCTTTATGGCTCCAAGCCGATGGGGCCCGTGGCGCAGCCGGATTTCGTCAATGCGGTGGCGGGGCTGCTCACTGCGCTCGACGTGACCGAGTTCTTCGCTGAGCTGCGCCAACTCGAGCGCGCTCTCGGACGCGCCCCGGCGCGCGAGCGCTGGGGCCCGCGCCGCATCGATCTGGATCTGCTGCTGTTCGGCGACTTGACGCTGCGGACAGCAGAGCTGCAGCTGCCGCATCCCGGGATAGTGGAGCGCAATTTCGTTCTGTATCCTCTGGCCGAGGTGGCTCCAGAGCTGCCGGTACCGGGTTGCGGGCGGGTCACGGAACTGCTCGCCCGAGTCGGCTGCGAGGGCCTCTGGCGTCTGGACAGCGAACCTTCAAGACAATGACGTCAGAGAATCCGCCGCACCGCTTCATCGTGCTGGAAGGACCGATCGGGGTGGGCAAGAGCGCGCTCGCGATCAAGCTCGCGCAGACTCTGGGCGCCGAGTTGGTGCTGGAGCGCGCCGACACCAATCCGTTTCTCGAGCGCTTTTATCGCAATCCGCGCGCCGGTGCGCTTGCGGCACAACTGTACTTTCTGTTCCAGCGCACCCAGCAGCTTACGACGCTGCAGCAGCACGATATGTTTGCCCCGCTACGTGTGGCCGATTACCTCATTGACAAGGACAGATTGTTTGCCCGTACCACGCTCGAGGACGAGGAATACCGGCTCTACGAGCAGGTCTACTCGCGCCTCGCGATCGATGCGCCCAAGCCGGATCTGGTGATCTATCTGCAGGCGCCCGTCGACGTGCTGCTCGGACGCATCAGTCGACGCGCGATTGCCTACGAGCAGTTCATCGACCGACGCTATCTCGAGCGGCTCAACGATGCCTACGCCCGGTTTTTCCACGAATACGAAGCCGCGCCGTTGCTGATCGTCAATGCCGCGGCCATCGATCCGATCGGCAGCGAGGCGGACTTCGCGGAGTTGCTCGCTGCCATACAGCGCATGCGGCGCGGGCGGCTTTATTATAATCCGCTGCGTCATGCCGCACTCTAGAGCCGCCGCCGGTGCAGTTGGTTGCGTGGCGCTGCCATCTGCCGCATCCTGAGCGGCCATGTATACGCAATTGCAGTTGCGCGACTCCGATCGTCCGCCGGTCACGCTCAATACGCTCGAGCAGATGAAAGAGCGCGGCGAGAAGATCGCCTGCCTGACCGTTTACGATGCCAGCTTCGCGGTGCTACTCGATGCCGCCGGCGTCGACGTGGCGCTGGTCGGCGACTCCCTCGGCATGGTCATCCAGGGCCATGACACCACGGTGCCGGTCACCATGGATCACGTGGTCTACCACTGCGCCGCGGTGTCCCGCGGTCTGCACCGACCCTTTCTGATCGCCGATCTGCCGTTCATGAGCTACCCCTCGCCCGAGCTGGCGTTGGCCAATTCGGTGCGCCTGATGCAAGAGGGCGGCGCGCGCATGATCAAGCTCGAAAGTGGCAAAGGTCAGACCGACATCGTCGAGTTTCTGGCCCGCCACGACATTGCCGTCTGTGCTCATCTGGGACTCAAGCCGCAATCGGTGCACAAAACGGGGGGCTTTCGGGTGCAGGGACGTGACTCCTCGGCCGCGCAGCGCATGCTCGAGGATGCGCTGGCGCTGGAAGCTTCGGGCGCCGACCTGGTCTTGCTGGAATGCATTCCTTCGGATCTCGGTCGCACGATCGCTCAAGCGATTAAGGTGCCCGTGATCGGTATTGGCGCCGGACCCCACACCGACGGCCAGATCCTGGTGCTATACGACATTCTGGATATCACTTCCGGCCGCAAACCGCGGTTTGTGCGTAATTTCATGGCCGGCGCCGCCTCACCGCAGGAGGCGGTGGCGCGCTATGTGCAAGCGGTCAAATCGGGGGAGTATCCGGCCCCCGAGCACTGCTTCTGAGCTGAGGCCAGATGCAGACCGTCACGACCATCGAGGCGGTGCGTGCCCACGTGCGCGGCTGGCACGCCGCCGGAGAGCGCGTTGCGCTGGTCCCAACGATGGGCAACCTGCACGCCGGCCATACCAGTTTGCTCGCTGTCGCGCGCGCCCGCGCGGCGCACGTCATCGCCAGCATCTTCGTCAACCCGATACAGTTCGGGCCGGACGAGGATTTTGCACTTTACCCGCGCACGCTGCTCGAGGATGAGCAAATGCTGCGCGACGCTCACTGCGATCTGCTGTTTGCACCGAGCGTGGCGGAAATCTACCCGTGTCATGGCACTCAGCAGACGCTCGTGAGCGTGCGCGGGCTGGCGGAGATTTTGTGCGGCCGGGTGCGGCCCGGGCACTTCGACGGCGTCGCGACGGTGGTCGCAAAACTGTTTGGCATCATCGGCCCGGATGTCGCGGTCTTTGGTGAAAAGGATTATCAGCAGTTCATGGTAATCCGCCGCATGACGCTCGATCTGGCACTGCCCGTCGAAGTGGTCGGTGCGCCGACCGTGCGGGCGAGTGACGGCCTGGCCTTGAGCTCGCGCAACCGTTATCTGGACGCGCCGGAGCGCGCGCGCGCGCCGGCGCTCTATCGAGCGCTGCGCGCGGCCGTGGATGCCTTGGCCGCTGGCCGGCGTGATTACGCTGAGCTCGAGCAGCAAGGTTGGCAGGCGCTCGAGCGCGCCGGCATGAGACCCGATTACTTTTCGATTCTCTCGGCAGGCGATCTAGCCACTCCGAGCGCGGGTTCGACCGACCTGATCGTGCTGGCAGCCGTGCGCCTCGGCCGCGCACGGCTGATCGACAATCTGCGAACTGCCGGAGGATGAGTGCGGCCTCCACGCGTGTGCGCCGCCATACGCCGCTGCGCCGCGCGGCGTTGCCTGCTCGCTCTGAGCGGCGCGCTTGGACTCTCGCTCGCCCCGATGATCCAGGCGGCTGTAGCGCGTGCGTTCAATTTCGACGATCTCATCGCGCTCGATCGTGTGGCCGATCCGCGGCTCTCGCCCGATGGCCGATCGGTTGCCTACCAGCTGCTTGAGACCGATCTTGCGGCCAATCGGACCATCGGCAGCATCTGGCTTGCGCCGGTGCCGGATGCGAGCGTTGCGAGCTCCGAGGCGCACATTGCGCGCCGCCTCACGGCGCCCGGCGTGTCGAGTTTTGCGCCGCGCTGGCGCGGCGACGGCAAACTGCTGTTCTTCCTGTCGACGCGTTCGGGCAATTCGCAGGTCTGGCGGCTCGACCTCGCAGGGGGAGAGGCGCAGGCGGTTACGCACGGGCCGCTCGAGGTCGGCAGCTTCATGCTCGCGCCGGACGGCAAGCACATCGTCGTGGCGATGAACGTCTTTCCGGACTGTGACAGTCTCGATTGCACCAAACGGCGGCTGGAAGAGCGCGCGACACAGAAGGACAACGGCCGCCTGTTCGACCGTCTGTTCGTGCGGCATTGGGACAGCTGGGCCAATGGCACGCGCTCGCAGCTGTTCGCCTATGCGCTGGATGAGCAAGGCATTGCCTGGGGCGCACCGGTGTCGCTCACGCAAGGCATTGATGCCGACGTGCCCTCCAAACCCTTTGGGGACGACAGCGAATGGAGCTTTACGCCCGACAGCCGCGCGCTGATCTTCACGACGCGCATTGCCGGCAGCAACGAGCCCTGGAGCACGAACTTCGATCTGTATCGGGTCGACATCGATGGCGCGACCCTGCCGCGCAATCTGACCGCCGCGAATCCGGCATGGGATGCCGGCCCTGCGGTATCGCCTGACGGCAGAACGCTGGCCTATCGCGCCATGAAGCGCCCGGGTTTCGAGGCCGATCGCTTCGGCATCATGCTCAAAGACCTCTCGAGCGGCGCTACGCGCGAGTTGCTGCCGAACTGGGATCGATCGTCGGCACTGCTGCGCTGGTCAGGCGACGGCCGGTTGCTCTATACGGTGGCTGATGAGGACGGACAGCGACGACTGTTCATGATCGATGTGGAGCGTGCGCGCATTGTGCCCCTGACAGACCAGGGTACGGTGCGCGGCTTCGATGTCGGACACGCCGGCGTCGTCTATGCGCTCGACTCGCTCGGGGCGGTGACACAACTGTTCCACATCGACGTGCGCAGCGGCCGCAGCGTGCAGTTTACTCACCACAATCAAGAGCGGCTCGCAGGCGTTGCCCTCGGCGATTACCAGCCATTCTCGTTCCGGGGCTGGAACGGCGACATCGTGCACGGCTACGTGGTCAAACCCGTCGGTTACCAGCCCGGGCGAAAATATCCGGTGCTATTGCTGATCCATGGCGGCCCGGAAAATTCATTGGCCAATGAATTCCATTACCGCTGGAACGCGCAAGCCTACGCCGGGGCCGGCTATGCCGTGGTGCTGATCGACTTTCACGGTTCGCTCGGATACGGCCAGGCGTTCACCGACGCGGTGCGCGGGCACTGGGGTGACCGACCGCTTGAGGATCTGCAGAAGGGCTGGAGTTACGCCCTCAGCGCCTTTCCGTATCTCGACGGCAGCCGCGCCTGCGCGCTCGGCGGCAGTTTTGGTGGCTACATGACCAACTGGATCGAAGGCAACTGGCGACTCGATGCGGCCGCGCCGTGGCGCTGCCTGGTCACGCATGAGGGCGTCTTCGACAGCCGCATGATGTATTACAGCAGTGACGAGCTCTGGTTCGAGGAGTGGGAGCACGAGGGTACTGCGTTTGCGCAGCCACAGAACTTCGAGCGCTTCAATCCTGTGGATCACGTGGCTGATTGGTCGGTGCCGATGCTGGTCATCCATGGCGGCCAGGATTTTCGTGTTCCGCTGGAGCAAGGCGTGGCCACCTTCACCGCCCTGCAGCGGCGCGGCATACCGAGCGAATTTCTGTACTTTCCCGATGAGAATCATTGGTTGTTGAAGCCGCAGCACGCACAGCGCTGGTTCCGCGCGGTGCAGGAGTGGCTTGCGAAATGGACGGCGTCCCCTTGAGGGGGCCGCTTCTGGGCGGCTCAGGGCGCGGCGCTGCGTGAGCGCTGTGCCTCGAGCGCCCAACGCACGTGTTCGCGCACCAGCGGCGAGGCATCCTCACGCCGCGCCTGCAGCGCCGCCCGTACGGCCGGGCTGCCTGGCGCGTTGCCGAGCGCTACCGCGATGTTGCGCAGCCAGCGCTCGTAGCCGATGCGGAAGATAGCCGAGCCGCGCATGCGCTGATCGAACTGCGCGGCGCTCCAGCCGAATAGCTCCGTGAGTCGCGGCGCATCCAAGCCGTGGCGAACTCGAAAATCGGGCTGCGCCGCCGCGCGCGCAAATTTGTTCCACGGGCAGACCAGCTGACAGTCGTCACAGCCGTAGATGCGATTGCCCATCAGCGGACGCAGCGCTTCAGGGATGGCTCCCTGGAGCTCGATCGTGAGGTACGAGATGCAGCGACGCGCGTCGAGCTGATAGGGCGCCACGATGGCGCCGGTAGGACAGGCGGGCAGGCAGGCCGTGCAGCTGCCACAGTGTGCACTGGCGGGCGCGTCGGGCGGCAACGGCAGGTCGGTGTAAATCTCGCCGAGGAAAAACCACGAGCCGGCATCGCGCGCAATGAGGTTGGTGTGCTTGCCGATCCAGCCGATGCCGGCATTGCGCGCCAGTGCCTTCTCGAGCACCGGCGCACTGTCGACGAAGACCCGATAGCCATGCGGTCCGGCGAGGGTGGCAATGGTCTCGGCTAGCTGACGTAGAGCCTTGCGCATGAGCTTGTGGTAGTCGCGGCCGAGGGCGTAGCGCGAGAGGTAAGCGAGCTGCGTCTGCGCCAGCACCTCGCCGGCGTCACGCCCATCGCCGGGCCAGTAGTTCATGCGCGCGCAGATCACGCGCAGCGTGCCGGGCAGGAGCTGCTCCGGGCGCGTGCGACGGCGGCCGTGCCGAGCCATGTAATGCATTTGTCCGTGCCAGCCGCGCCGCAGCCAGTCTTCGAGGTGCCGCTCATCTTCGGTCAGCACGATATCGGCAATGCCGATCGCATCGAAGCCTAGGGCGTGCGCCGCCGCCTCGATCGCGCGACGCAGCGCAGCTGCTGAATGGGTTAACTCATGCATGGGCATCTGGTCACGCTCAGTATAATCAAGCGATGTCCTCCCCCAACGATCTGTACTCCGCCGCGCAGGTGCGCGCGCTCGATGCATACGCGATTGCGCAGGGCACGGACGGATACACCTTGATGAGGCGGGCGGCCGAGGCCGCGCTGCGTGCGATGCGCAGCCGCTGGCCGACCGCCATGCGCATCACCGTCGTCGCCGGTGGCGGCAACAACGGCGGCGACGGCTATGTGCTGGCGCGTTTTGCGCAGGCGGCGGGGCTTGCCGTCGAGGTGCTCGCCGCGGTGCCGCCGGAAACGTTGCACGGCGATGCGAAGCGCGCCTGGGAGGAGTTTCGCGCCAGCGACGGTCGCATCCATGCCTTCGATGCGACGCTGCTCGCTGGGACGGAACTCATTGTCGATGCCTTGCTTGGAACCGGCTTGCGCGAACCCGTGCGGACGGCTTTGGCACGGGCGATTGAGGCGATCAACGCCTGCGGTCGGCCGGTGTTTGCGCTCGATCTGCCTTCGGGATTGAATGCCGACAGCGGCGCGGTCATGGGCACGGCGGTGCGCGCGGATTGCACGATCAGCTTCGTTGCGCTCAAGACCGGCCTGTTTCTCGGCGCCGGGCCCGAGCTGGTCGGTCGGCTCATTTTCGACGACCTTGAGGTGTCTGCGCCCGCGGAGGCGCGCTTCCAGCCGTTGCTCACGCGGCTGGTCGAGAGCGAGATCGCCCGCGCCTTGCCGCGTCGCAGCCGCGAGGCCAACAAGGGCGATTTCGGCCGGATCGTGCTTGTAGGCGGTGGACCGGGCATGCCCGGTGCGGTTCGACTGGCTGGCGAGAGTTGTCTGCGGGTCGGCGCCGGTCTCGTGACCGTCGCCACCGCCGTCGACAATCTCAACGCGGTCGTTGCCGGCCGACCGGAGCTCATCGTGCACGGCGTGCGGGATGCCGAGGAGCTCGCAGCGCTGCTCGAGCCGGCCGACGTCGTGGCGGTCGGACCGGGTCTCGGGCAGTCGGATTGGGCGAGATCGATGTTCGAGTGCGTCTTTGCCTGCGGCAAGCCGCTGATCGTCGATGCCGACGCGCTGAATCTGCTCGCCCGCAGCGGCCGGCCAGCGCCCGCCGGATCGGTGCTGACGCCGCATCCGGGCGAGGCCGGCCGGCTGCTGGGTAGCAATGCATCCGCCATTCAAGCCGATCGCCTGGCCGCCTTGCACGCATTGCAGGAGCGCCACGCCGGCTCGGTCATCGTTCTGAAAGGGGCTGGCACACTGGTCGGAGCGCACGGCCGGATACCGGCCCTGTGCGAGCGAGGCAACGCTGCGATGGCCGCGCCCGGCATGGGCGACGTGCTGACCGGGGCCATTGCGGGGATTCTCGGCCAATGCGGCGACGCCTGGCGGGCTGCGTGTGCCGGCGTGCTGGCGCACGCACTGGCGGGCGATGACCTCGCGCGCGAGCGCAGTCGCGGCATTCTGGCCCTCGAGCTGGCGGAGGCACTGAACCGCCGAGTCAACCTGTAGCGTGCGCAGCATCTGGTGGCTGCACAGCGCGGCGCATACCGCGCGACTTGCCGCAGCGCTCGCGCACGGCTGTCCGTGGGGCGAGCCGGGGCCGCGGCTATTGTTCCTGTCCGGGGAGCTCGGTGCGGGCAAGACCACGCTGGCAGCCGCGCTGCTTGCAGCGCTCGGCGTGGCTGAGACCGTTCGCAGCCCGAGCTACGCGTTACTCGAGACCTACCCGCTGCGCAAGGGGCTGGCCGTGCACCTCGATTGCTACCGCTTAAGCGATCCGCGCGAGCTCGAGCAACTCGGGCTGCGCGACTATTTCGGGCCCCATACGCTCTGGCTCGTCGAGTGGCCCGAGCATGCAGCCGCCGCGCTGCCCAAGCCGGACTTGGCTGTGCAGCTGACGGTGGCCGCCGACGGGCGGTGCGCCGAGATCGAGGCGCAGACGGCTGCCGGCGCTGACTGGCTGGCGCGGGTCGAGCGCTCCCTGCCATGTCACAGCTAAAATGAGCTTACTGACGTATCTGGCTAATAAAGCTTGAATATCTCCTAGGATCGACTTACATTTCCCGGCGCTTTCGATCGGAGGGAGGCAAGCGTTTGGCGTTACGCAGTCGAGGTCTCGAGGCGGCTATTCATGCGTGCATCTCATAAACCCGGTGCGCTGGCGGTGTCGCTGGCGGCCGCTGCAACGGCGCTGAGTGCCTGGTCGGCGTCGGGTAGCGCCCTCGCCGCCAACCATTCCAGTACGCCGCAAGTCCAGCTGCGGCGCGTCGAGTTGCAATCGAGCCCGGGAACCGCCCTGCTCACACTGTCACTGACCGCGCCCGTGGCGCGACATGTGTTTCGCCTGCACAGCCCCGAGCGCGTGGTCATCGATCTGCCCGATACGCGCTCGGCGACCTCGTGGCCGCCGCCTCCGGCCGGGGGCGCCGTGACGGCGATACGCGCGGGCAAGAGCGCGCCGCGCGGTCTGCGCCTGGTGCTCGATTTGAGCTCGCCGATGCAGCTGCAACAGCAGGCGCTGCGGGCCGGCGAATGGCAGCTGCGCATCGCCCTGCAATCAAGCGCCGGTGCCGCCGCGCCGCCGGCCTCGCCGGTGCAGCCGCCGC
>Ga0209415_10020078_pt1 | contig 10417 bp, 11 predicted proteins | sample PeaSoiSIISIP2007_FD_187696 | JGI IMG/M metagenome (GOLD analysis project Ga0209415, IMG submission 187696) | Peat soil microbial communities from Weissenstadt, Germany - SII-SIP-2007 (SPAdes) (version 2) | ecosystem: Environmental > Terrestrial > Soil > Wetlands > Peat | place: Germany...
TCGCTTGGGGAAAGCTGAAGGTCGCCCTCAACAAGGGCGAATTGGCCGGCGAGGGCCTGCTGATCGATGCGCAGGGGCGGCCGACACGCGACCCAGCCGTGGTCGTCCCCGAGCCGGTGGGCTCCATGGTGGTGTTTGGGGAACATAAGGGTTCGGGTATCGCACTCATCTGCGAACTCCTCGGCGGAGCGCTTACGGGAGGCGACACCATTCAACCGGCAAACACCCGCGACGGGGTTACGATCAACAACATGCTTTCGATCCTCATAGACCCGGGCCGAGTGAGCGCGGCCGAGCGTATGGCCCATGAGTTCGACGCCGTCGTCGACTATGTCCACAGCGCGATGCCCCTCAGCCCCAAGGAACCCGTGATGATCGCGGGCGAGCCCGAGCTTCGAACGATGAACGACCGGCTGCAGAGCGGTATTCCGATCGACGACCGGACGTGGAGCGAATTGCGGCAAATGGCGGCAGCCTTGGGCGTGGATTCGACGCTAATGGCCGACTGACTCGGGGTCAGAATCTCGAAGAGGACGACGCGCCCCCGACGGCCGTCAGCTGCCGAGAAACCATCTTGGCACAAGGGGGCGGTAATCTCCTAAACGCCGTCGACGATAATCAAGTTACAAATGCTGCTCCCGAGGCGCAGCGGCAGTACTTTCTGGTAGGCCGTTGAGCGGTACCAGGCCTCGGCAGCTTCGCGTGTCGGGAACTCGAGGATCACCAGCCGCGGAAGTGGCCAATCGCCTTCAACGACCGAGAGGGCGCCTCCGCGCACCATGTAGCGGCCGCCATGCGCCGCGATGGTTTCGGGTACGGCCTTTCGGTAGGCATCGAACGTCTCCTGGTCCTTGATGCTCAACTGACCAACGACATAAGCGCTCATGTCAGATCGATCCTTTCTCTATCAATAGCGACGAACGAGGCCTCAAGACCTCAGTTCCGGGTAGTCGTTTCGACGTCATCGTCAATCGCCACAATGCAAGGCAGGTCCCGATAGCGCTCAGCGTAGTCGATGCCGTAGCCGGCGATGAATACGTCGCCGACCGTGAAACCGACAAAGTCGAGCGCGACCTCGGCCTTGCGGCGACTGGGCTTGTCAACCAGCGCGCAGGTGAAGATGTGCTCCACGCCCCGACGCTCCAGAAGAGCCCTGGCGTAGGCCAAGGAATTGCCCGTATCCACGATGTCGTCGACAAGCAGAACCACGCTCCCCTTCAAATCGGTTGGGATGTCGGCCAGAAGATGCACTTCGCCCATGCTGACCGTGCCCAGGCCGTAACTGCTGAGCCGCATGAACTCCACCTGGGGTGTCGCTCCCCGGCGGTTGAGGGCTCGCAAGAGATCGGCTACGAACACGAAACTGCCCTTGAGCAATCCGACAATCATGAAATCCGCTGGCAGGCGAGCCGCGATGTCGCGCGCTAGCTCGTCGACCCGCAAGGCGATGCTCTTCTCGTCGAATAGCGGTGTGTTACCTGCCATAACGCTCCCCCATTGCCGGCTACTTACTAGCCAAAATTTCCCCGCGACTCCGTGCGTCTCTCTCCATGCAATTACAAAATGGCCCTGACTGGTATCTTATTCCGCCATGCAGATTCATATCCCGGACCCGGCCTTCACTACCTCAGAGCAGTCCCGCGCCAACTTCAGGCTGGCGTTCAAGATTGCTTTGGGTTTTGTCGCCCTGCTCTGGCTGATCGAGCTGTTGAACTGGGGGCTGGATCTGGGGCTGGAACGCTTCGGCGTCCGTCCACGCCAGTTGGCCGGGCTGCTTGGCATTCTGCTCGCACCACTGCTGCACGGTGGCTTCGCTCACCTGTTCGCCAACACCTTGCCGTTGCTGGTGCTGGGCACCGGCATCTTGTACCTCTATCCGAGCTCAAGCCTCAAAGTGATCCCCGCGGTCTACCTTGGGTCCGGTATTGCGGTCTGGCTATTTGCCAGAGCAGCCGACCATATCGGTGCCAGCGGATTAATCTATGGTTTGGCCAGCTATATGTTCGTGGCCGGCTTGATCCGAAGAGACAGGCGCGCCATCGCTGCGTCCCTGCTGGTTTACTTTCTGTACGGCACGCTGGTCTGGGGGGTATTGCCAATCCAGCCCGAGCTTTCCTGGGAAACCCATCTCGCGGCCGCGCTGATCGGCGTCGCACTAGCGATCGCGCTACGGCACCTGGATATACCACCGCGCAAACGCTACGCTTGGGAAAACGAAGAGGACGAATACAAGGACGAATAATCGAGCTGCAGCGCCTCCAGCAGTATGGCGGCCCGTGCGACAAGCGACGTTGCGCTTGTAGATTTCGGCCTTCGCACCGGACTGCGCCGCAGCAATATCTCATACGCAGCGCGGAGTTGACTCGCGTTGGCGCGAAGCAACGAGGCGGGAAATGAGCGGCGGTGATCTTTCTCTGCGCCACGGCATGATCGGCAACCTGTTTCGTGCCCCGATGCCGGATGATCCGCGCTTCCGGCTGACCCCGCTGCAACTGCAGCAGTTTCTTGAGCGGGGCTATGTTGCCGGCATACGGGTTCTCGATGAACGGCAGGTCGACGCGCTGCTGGCGGAGCTCGAGACCTGGATGCAGCCGACTCATCCGAAGCGGGAGTTCTGGTACGAGTATCGTGCCAATGCCTCGGCCGACCGCAACCGGTCGATGCTGCATGCCTCGGGCGCATGGCGTATGGGCACGGCGTTCCACGACCTCCTATGGCACGCCGCGGTGGTCGAGCCTGCGCGCCAGCTTCTGGGCGGCGGCGTCCGCTTCATGCAGGACCAGCTCTTCTGCAAGCCGCCTCATCGCGGCGGCGTGGTCGCCTGGCACCAGGATTATTCCTATTGGACATTCGCCCAGCCAATGGGTCACATCACCTGTTGGATCGCACTCGATGACGTGACCATCGAGAATGGATGCCTGTGCTATGTCCCGGGCAGCCATCGCTGGGGTCTATTGCCGATAACCGGCCTCACGGGCGAGATGGGCGCCATCGAGACCGTGCTGACGGCCGAGCAGCGAGTGGCCTTTCGCTCGGTGCCCATCGAATTGAAGCGAGGCGAGGCGAGCTTCCATCACCCGCTGCTCATCCACGGTTCCCACGACAACCGGTCGCCGCGGTCCCGGCGGGCGACGGTGCTGAACCTGATGCGTGACGGTACCAGGGCCGCTGCCAACGAGCCCGAAGTCGATGGTCTGCCCGCGTTCATGGTTCGGCCGACGGAGGAGACCGTCTTCTACAGCATCGATGTGCCACCCAAGGGTCGTGTTCTCGACGGTCGCTATTTCCCTCTGCTCGACTCCCCGGTGTCCCGCGATGGGTAGTCCGACGCACTGTCCGATCGCTCAGCCGGAAGTGCCAACGCCAGACACACGAAGGTTGATGTGACGAGGGGTCCTCGCCTGGGCGGCGGGGACCGTCAGTCCGCCGCGCCCATCAGTTCCGCCGCGCCGGGATCAGCCGGAAGCCCGCATAGCCATTGGCGACGACGCGGTCGCATATGGCGGCGTATACGCAGAAGCCCTCGACATAAGGCATGAAGACCCTCGGCTTGCCCGGCACGTTGGCGCCGAGGTACCAGGAATTGGCCTTGGAATAGAGCGTCCGATCGGCGGCCTCGGATACCTTTCGCGCCCAGTGGCTGTCGGTGCCGGACTCGGCCTCGATCAGCTCGAAGCGGTGCTTCTCGGCGTGACTCAGCAGATCGCCGACCCATTCGACATTCTGCTCACATGCCAGCAACACATTGGCTAGGACGGAGGGGCTGCCCGGTCCGGTGATGATGAACATATTGGGGAATCCGGCGACCGAAAGGCCGAGATAGGCTGCGGGCCCGTCGCGCCAGCGCTCCGCGAGCGCTTGGCCGGCCCTGCCACGGATGTCGATGCCGGCAAGCGCCCCCGTCATCGCGTCGAAGCCTGTCGCCAGGACCAGGTCGTCGAAGCCGTGGTCGGCGCCATGGGTCCTGAGGCCCGTGGCAGTGATCGAATCGAGAGGATCGCTCTTCAGGTCGACCAGCGAAACATTGGGGCGGTTGTAGGTCTCGTAGTAGCCGGTATCCACGCAGAGTCGCTTGGCGCCGAGGGGATGCCCTTTGGGGCAGAGGCGCTCGGCGATCTCGGGGTCGTTGACGGTGGCACGGATCTTCCGGCGCACGAATTCGCAGGCAAGCTCGTTGGCCTCCGCCGATGTCATGATGTCGCTGAAGGCGTACTGGATGTTGAATCCGCCCAACTGCCAGCAGCGCTCGAAATGGAACTCCTGCTCCTCAGGTGTCAGCTCGGCAATGGCGAAGTGGTACTCGTCCGCATAGTCGCCGGCATAGGAGGCCCGCGACTTGCGGCGCAGCGCCGGATAGTTCCGCTTGATCTCCCGACGTGTCTCCTCGGAGAGGGGGCCGTTCCAGGCCGGGATCGAGTAATTGGCCGTGCGTTGGAAAACGGTCAAGTGGCGTGCCTGGCGCGCGATCAACGGGATCGCCTGGATCGCCGAGGATCCGGTCCCGACGATGCCGACACGTCGGCCGGTGAAGTCCACGCCGGGAACCGGCCAGTGCGCCGTGTGATAGATAGGGCCTTGGAAGCGCTCCAGCCCAGGCAGGTCAGGGGTCTTGGGCACCGAGAGGCAACCGGTAGCCATGACGACATAGCGCGCCCGGAAGCCCTTGCCCTTGTCGGTGCTGACGGTCCAGCGCCGCGCCGCCTCGTCGAAAACCAGGGATTTCACGCGCGTCTCAAAGGCGATGTCGCGGCGGAGATCGAAGCGGTCGGCGACGTGATTGGCGTAGCGCAGGATGTCCGGTTGCACCGCATAGCGATCGGGCCAAACCCATTCCTGCTGCAGCTCCTCCGAGAAGGAATAGGAGTAACTCATGCTCTCGATGTCGCAGCGCGCACCGGGATAGCGGTTCCAGTACCAGGTCCCGCCGACATCGGAACCGGCTTCGATGACTTGGGCCGAGAGGCCCAGGGCGCGGACCCGGTGAAGCATGTACATGCCCCCAAACCCGGCTCCCACGATGATCACATCCCGCTGATCCATCTCTCCCACTGACTCATGCCGCCTGTTGCCCGCCGCGCGCAGGCTAGACCGTCGATCGACGGTCGATCAACAGAGGAACGACAGCCAGAGGCCGTCATTCGGCTGGACCGTCTTGCCGCCGGGGCACGAAGGTCGCCAAACTGGGGCCGCGACCTCGGAAACTCAGAGAAACTTCCATGGGCCCCCTCGAAACCGCCGTCCTGCCCTCCGGCATCCGCGCGCGCTACGTCGACGACATCAATGGGCTCAGGGTTCATATCCTGGAGGCCGGCTTCGACGACTCGGACCGACCGCTCGTGCTGCTGCTCCATGGTTTCCCGGAGCTCGCCTATTCCTGGCGCAAGGTGATGCCTGCGCTGGCGGCTTCCGGCTACCACGTCGTCGCCCCTGACCAACGCGGCTATGGCCGCACAACCGGCTGGAGCGCCGACTACGACGGCGATCTCCGGCCGTTCCGCATCCTGAACATCGTCCGCGACACGCTGGGCCTGGTGTTGGCCCTGGGCTACCGTCACGTGGCCATGGTCGTCGGGCATGATTTTGGAGCGCCGGTGGCCGCATGGTGCGCGTTGCTGCGACCCGACGTGTTCGGCTCCCTGGCGCTGATGAGCGCGCCATTCGCCGGTCCCCCAGCGCTGCCGTTCGGCACCGACGGGAAGCCCCCAGCAGCGCCCGCGAGCGAGACCATCCATGAAGCGCTTGCCGCCTTGCCGCGGCCTCGGAAGCACTACCAGTGGTACTTCTCGAGCCGTTCGGCCAATGCCCAGATTCGCCATTGCCGGCAGGGTGTCCACGATTTCCTGCGCGCGTACTTCCATTGCAAGAGCGCCGACTGGAAGGAGAACCGTCCCCATCGGCTCGCCTCCTGGACCGCCGCCGAGCTGGCGAAGATGCCGACCTACTACATCATGGATTTGGCTGACGACATGCCGGCGACCGTGGCGAAGGAGATGCCGACCGCCGCCCAGATCGCCGCGGCCAATTGGTTGCCCGATGGCGTACTCGCCATCTATGCCGCTGAATTCGAGCGTACGGACTTCCAGGGCGGGCTGAACTGGTACCGAGCAGCGACTGGCGGTGCCTTCGACAGCGAGCTGCAGCTATTTTCTGGCCGCAAAATCGAGGTGCCGTCGATTTTCATTGCCGGCAAGAGCGACTGGGGCGTCTATCAGCAGCCTGGGGCAGTCGAACTCATGCAGGAAAGCGTCTGCACCCGGATATTGGGCTGCCACCTGCTCGACGGCGCGGGACATTGGGTACAGCAGGAGCAGCCAGAAGTGGTTGTCTCCCTCCTTACCGAGTTCTTGCGGGGAACCGCATCCAACTAAGCAGCCGGACGAACCGAGGCCAAAGGACATCGAACAAACGATGGTGGGCCATGACCGATGATGATGAGCACTATGTCTACGCCTTAGCCCTACGACGAGGGCCAGCGGCAAAGTCTACGAAAGCCATTCCACCGGCACGTTCAAAGCCTCCGCAAGCTTTGCGATCGTCTCGGGAGTTCCCGTGCGGCGCCCGCTTTCTAGGTCGGACAGATAGCCCTGACCGATACCTGTTTTGAACTCCAAATGCAGTTGCGTTTCGTCGCGCCACTTCCGAACGGCTTTCAGCCGACTGTCGCCTCGAAGAATTGCAGCACTAACCTCCGGCGGCAGTACGCCGCCACCGGCAGCCAATTCGGCCTTCCGAGCATCATAGATAGCGACATCATCGGCATCCTCGGCCTCATGATCGGCGCGTTCGAGGAGCGCCTCATATTCGGCCCGGGGCAACACGACCAGCTCTTCGCCGCTGGGACTACGAATGATCTGTGGCGCACCCATGGTCTTAAGTCCTCCTGTAAACGTAGTGGTTCGGCGACCGATGTAGATCGCCAAGATCGTGGTTGCATCCTCATCGAAGATCACCCGGTAATTGCCGATGCGCAGCCTGAAGCCGTCGCGGCCCTGAAGGGCCTTCACGTCGCCTTGGCCCGTCATGGCATAGCGGTGAAGCCCGGCTTCCACCTGCTCGCGGGCATCTCGGGGAACAGCGTCGAGATCCTTGGCCGCGCTCGGCGTCAGGATGATCGTTTTCACCAGCGATAGTATCGCTCTTCTTCGGAGTCGCATCAAGCGATAATATCGCTATCGCGTCCATGCTGCCCTCCTAAGGATCATCGTGGCGCGGGCCAAAACCGACTACGGCAGCGGACGCCGGCCTTGTTTTTGGCGGAGGGGGCGTCCGCCTAGTGGCCTGTTTCAGGCTGTATCAGCTTGTCTCACGAAGTATCATAAACTCTCTGCGGCCCAAGGGTTTCAGGCCCGATAGTTAGGTCTAGACATTCCTGGCCGTATCCCTCAATATCAGTCCAGTTTGTGGACCGATCTATGGACTAAACAGTTAGGCGGAGGGAGCCATGAAGCTGACAGCACGCTTTGTCGAGACAGTGAAAAAGCCGGGCGGATACACCGACACGCAACAGCCGGGGCTCATGCTCCGGGTGCGGGAGAGTGGCAACAAGGCTTGGGTGTTCCGCTACATGCTGAACAGGAAGGCCCGCGAGCGCGGCCTTGGGCCCACCAGCATGGTCACGCTTGAGGAAGCGCGCGGCGAGGCGGCAAAGCTTCGCAAGCTGGTGAGGATCGGGGGCGTTGAGGTCGAGACACAACAGGCGAGGCGCCAGCAAGGGGCGGCCTCGGCGGTCACGTTCAAGTCCGCGGCCGAGAGCTACATCAAGGCGCATCGGGCGGGCTGGAAGAATGCGAAGCATGGCGCACAATGGTCCGCGACCCTGGAAGCCTACGTCTACCCCGTCATGGGCGAACTGTCGGTGCAGGCGATCGAGCTGAGCCACGTCATGCGGGTGCTAGAGCCGATTTGGCAAACGAAGCCCGAGACGGCATCGCGCGTTCGGGGCCGGATGGAAAGTATCCTCGATTGGGCAACGTCGAGCGGCTACCGAAAGGGAGACAATCCGGCGCGCTGGCGGGGGCATCTCGAAAACCTGTTGCCTGCGAAAGGCAAGGTTAAGCGCGTCGAGCACCATCCGGCGTTGCCCTACGGCGAGGTTAGGGCATTCGTCACGGCGCTGCGGGCCGAGGAAGGCACGGCGGCGCGTGCGCTCGAATTTCTAATCCTCACCGCTTCCCGGACGGGTGAAGTCATCGGAGCCCGCTGGGACGAAATCGATATGGAGGCCAAGCTGTGGACGATCCCTGCGGAAAGGATCAAGGCCGGGCGCGAGCATCGCGTCCCGCTGGCTCCGGCTGCCATGGCGATCCTCGAAAAAATGGCGAAGGACAAGACGGGCGAGTTTGTTTTCCCCGGCGGCAAGCCCAGGCAGCCGCTCTCCAGTATGGCGCTGCTGATGCTGCTGCGGCGCATGAAGCGGAGCGACGTGACGGCGCATGGCTTCCGCTCAAGCTTCAAAGATTGGGCGACCGAGCGCACTAACTACCCGACCGAGGTTTCCGAAATGGCGCTGGCCCATGTCGTGGGCAACAAAGTGGAGGCGGCCTATCGGCGCGGCGATCTGTTCGAGAAGCGGCGCCGGCTGGCCGAGGATTGGGCGAAGTTCTGCAGCATGCCGGCTGCGACGGCTGGCGTGGTGCCGATGCGCCGGAAAGGCGGTTGATTGTGGGCAAGTCACGCAAGGCCCCCGTAGGGGCCGCCAGCGGGCCGGAGAGCGGCGACAAGGTGCCGGCCCATGTCTCGGTCCCGGAGGATGCGTTTCTCCTGGGGCCACGCAATAATCCGGCGGGGCTGCCGTTTTTCCAAGTGCTGGGCAAGCAGATAGCATTGACCCCGCGCGAAATGATGGAGCGAGTCCAGCGGGCAAAGCAGATTGCGGACGGGCGCTCGCCATTGGACCCGCTTGACCTCCCCGACTATGGGCCGCCTGCGCCGCCGGTTGAACCTAAGGCGACCGAAGCACAAATGCGCCGGTTCCTGTCTCCGTTCTGGACCCTTAAAGAGGCGCTGTCCTGGATCGCCTTCGGCAAGCCGGCGTCGATTGATGCCGTCAAGGTATGGGGCGCGGGAGTCCAGATATTCCTGGGCGAGTTGAGGGACAAGTTGAGACAGCCCGACTACGAAGCGGAGTTGCTGGCGGAGCTGCAGGGCGGAAAAATTCGGGCATCCCTCGATGGGCGCGCGCTGCGGCCCGAGTTTTGGGGCGACGGCAATCTGTGGAAAGAACGCGGCGCCGTGTTCGCCAGCGAAGCAATCAAGCTTCGATGGCCCGCAGGTACCGCGGTCGGCAAGCCGGCGAAGCCAAAGCCGGGCCCGGTCCCGAATGCGAAGCTTCAGGGGACCGTCGTCGCGCTATGGAAGCAGGGCCAGCGGCCTAAGCTACAGAAAGTGCCGCGAGAGGCCGGTATTACCTACTACCAGTGGAAGGCATATCTCCGCCTGCTCAAAGAAGCAGGCGCCTGTTCTGACGATGGCCGGAAGCTAACCCGCAAGACAGTCATGGGCGCAATTGACCGGGCGCGACTGGCGGCGGAAATCTAGTCGAGACAAACGCCGGGCCGGAATTGCCCAATTAATTGGGCACAAACTAAAGTATTCCGGCAACGTTCATAGGCTTCACGCTTCCGCCGCGCCGTGCGCCAAATCGCTTCAGGGCAAACCAACCTTGGAGCGAGGCGACGGCCGATGAAAAACCCCCTACCGCTGACGGACAGAATTACTTGCCGCAAGTCCGATGCGATGGCGGCAACAAGTCTGTCCCTCGCAACCGTCAATCGGCTGATTGCCGCTGGTGAGTTGGAGACGGTCAAGGTCCGCGGCTCCCGCCTGATCCTGGTCGCCTCTTTGCTCCGCCTGCTGGAAGCGAGGCCGGCGGCCCCGCCCAAGCGCGCCGCTGCCCCCCGGGCGGAGGCATGACATGGCGGCAGGCAAAGTTAGGCCGGCGGCCCCTGGCGGGGGGCAGCGCCGGCCCAGAATTCAGGCAACACACAGCAATGCGAACGATAGCGGCGAGGAAGCCCACAAGCAACAACTAGGGCAAGCAGCGGCCGAGTTCGCCTCAAGCGTCACTCTCCGCGCGCAGATTATTCGGTTGTGCCGCCGTCCGCGTTTGGTTGTCGAGCTTCTGGCCGAGGTCGCGGCCGAGCATCGGATCGGCGCCTCAATCGGGGCCAAGTTGGCGCGGTACGACGCGCTCGATTTTGAAACCCTCCGCGCAGTCGGCGGGGATGTTGTCCCGCTCGCGCCGTTGCACACGGTGCGGCCATGACCGAAGCCGAGTTTGCCGAGCTGTACGAGCATCGCCTGCGGGCCTTCCGTGACGACGCGGCCGGCGTAATAGGCGGCCTTATTTTCCGCATGAGGGACGGCGGAGCCTGGGCAGCTGCGACCCTCGAAGGCGACGCTAACGCGGGCGCCGCAG
>Ga0209415_10020079_pt1 | contig 10417 bp, 8 predicted proteins | sample PeaSoiSIISIP2007_FD_187696 | JGI IMG/M metagenome (GOLD analysis project Ga0209415, IMG submission 187696) | Peat soil microbial communities from Weissenstadt, Germany - SII-SIP-2007 (SPAdes) (version 2) | ecosystem: Environmental > Terrestrial > Soil > Wetlands > Peat | place: Germany...
GGCAGTTCACCACCGCCGATGCCCGCGTTAAGCTGAAGCGGCTGTACCCCTCATTATGAGCGACTCAGGGTACTAGCTTCGTGTCGCGAGGATCAGCGGCGCTGGACCTGGCGCTGGCAACTGACGTGGGTTGGCGAACCCAGCCTCGGTCAGCCAGCCGGCGACCTCGTCGAACGAATAAGTGCTACCCGCCTCGGTGTTGACCAGCATGTTGACCGCGAAGATCAGCCCGCCCATCGGGCGGCGCCGATGCGCATCCACCAGAAATTCGGCGATCGCGATCGTGCTGCCCGGCGCCAGCGCCGCGTGCGTGCGTCGCAGCAGCGCGCGGCAGCGTTCGACGCCTTCGCTGTGCAGGATGTGGCCTAGCGTGGCTACCTGATGGTCGCTGCCGAAATCGGCTTCGAAGAAATCGCCCGCGACCGTGGTCAACCGATCGGCGACCCCGAACCGTGCGGCCATCCGGCGCGTCACAGGTAGCACGTCCGGCAAGTCGACCGCGCGCACCGTGACGTGTGGTGACGCCTGCGCGAGGGCGATGCCCCACACACCCGCGCCCGCCCCCAGATCAAGCACGGAGACCGCCTCTCTCGCCTGGGCAAGGTCAAGCGCATCCGCCAGCACACGGACTGCCGGATAGCTCAGCAGAAAGATGTCCTCGACGAAATCAACGAAGAACGCTGCATCTTTGGTGGCGTCGTGGACCGTCCTGGCCGGCTTTCCGCTGCCCACGATGTCAGTGAGGTGCAACCAGTTCGGCAGCAACTGCGCGCTGGCATGGCGGAAGATGCCACCGATGAAGCCCGGCCGGTGGCTGACCAGGAACGTGGCGCTTTCGGGGGTGAGCGCGTAACGCCCGGTGTCGTCGCGAGCCAGCAGCCCAAAACCGACCAGAACGTTGGCGATTGCGTTGAGTCCGCGGCTGGAGGCGCCGGTCGCCTGCGCCAACTCCCCGAGCGTCAACGTCTGATTTACCAGGGCGTCAAAACCCGGTGGCGCACAGCCGCCTCGATCACCAGTGGTGGCGCGAAGGCCCACGCAAAGTTCAGGATGCGCTCGGGCGTCACGGGCGGTGCGGTGTTGTTCATTTTGATCCTCAATGATCGCCGCTCGCCGCATGATAACGCCACGTTTTCAATCCGCTCTTGAACAGACAGCAAGCACGCCCTCTTTAGCGCAGCGTATGCAGTGTGCCCTCGATCAGCACGCGGCAATCATCCAGCACGTCGGCCGCCCGGTTGCGGTCACGTACCAACTTGGTCTCAAGCATCCAGCGCTCTTCGTTGTCGGCCGGCAGCCGACCGAGGTGCGGCATCTCGTACAGTGACGGGATCATCGTTCCTTGCGGCGTGAAGCCGTACGGGTCGTGCCCGTAGGTGCCTTTCGCCGTGCTGGCCAGCGGTACCAGCGCGCGGGAAAGGCGCTTGAAGCAGCCATTCAGAATATCGGCGGCAGTCGCGTCCTGGCGATCGTCCGCGGCATAGCGGTGGCGCCATGCCGCCGCTTGCTCCTCCAGCCGTAGCGCCGCCGCGCGGAAATCCCGTGCGCGCTGCAACACACCTGCCAGGCCGATCGACGCGCCCGGCTCGCTGAACTGTTCCAGACGTTCGATGAACTGGTCCGCGACACTGACGAACTCGAACGGCAGCACAACAGCGGTGCACAGCTCCCACAGATAAGCCGCATAAACCCGCAGGTGTTCTGCCATGTAGCTCCAGTCCAGCTTGTCGATCGTGTTCTCGATCGAATGGTGCCACCAGCCGAGATTGGCGAGTGCGCTCGCCTTCAGCTCGGCGTCGGTGAAGCCACCCTGTGCCGCGAGCATCGGCACGCCGAGCCCGAAGAACGAGGAATCCCCGTTCTTCACGGCGCGCCGCCAGGACCGAGCGCGTCCGCCGAGCACTTGCGCTTCCACCTCCTGATGGAAACGCCGGAGTTCGACGTTGGAGGAGGCGCTCCACCGTGTTGTTCCGATGCAGGCGGGTTGATCGATCTGCAGATAGGCCACGGCATGCCGGCGCAGCCGGTCCCAATGCCGGTCCACGAACCAGGAAGAGCCGACCATCGTGCCGGTCTCGTGCCCGGTCCAGAATCCGCAGACCAGACCTCGGCGCAGCTTGTCGCGGTGCCGGGCGAACACCCGCGCCAGCTCCATGATGCAGGCGTTGCCAGCGGCATTGTCCGTCGCCTGCTGACCGGGCCAGGAATCCTGGTGTCCGCCGACCACCACAAAGTCCTCACTCGCCGTCGCGGCGACCTCCCCGACGGTGATCTGGACCGGGTGCCATGCATTCTCGACATTGGCGCGCAGCCAGACGCGGACTGGTCCGTTCTGCAGCATCTCACGCAAATGCAGACCGGCGGTGCGCGCAATCCCGATGCAGGGCAGCGTCGCCATCTCGGTCTTGAACGTGTCGGGCGTCGGATTGCCCCACACCGGCTTGACCGAACCGAACGGCACGGCCGTGTTGCCGGGGTGACCCCAGTTCATCATCACGCAGCCGACCGCGCCCATCAGGCCGGATATGCGCTGCTTCTCGTGCCGGGCCGGGTGATAGGACAGTTCGGAAAGGGTGATCTTTCCCGTCGCGTCCCGCCCCTCGTATTCCTCGAATGCGCCGGATTTGACGTCCATCAGCTCGGCGCTGATGCCGTCAGACAGAGTTGGGAGGCTGTGGCCGAGCGTATTGGCCTCGATCGCCAACTCCCCGGGTGCAAGCACCCTGAATTCGGCCTTGTCCGGGAAGCTGACAAGGCCAGGCATTTCGTGGATTTGCGCGTCTGCGCCTGCCTCGCGCAGTGCCCGGAGGCTGTATTCGGCCATCCGGCGCGCATTTGGCGAACCGGCCAGACGGGATGGTATCTCGGATACGATGTGCTCGACATGTGCGCGAACGTTGGCGACAGACATGTCTGACAAAACGCCGCTGTCGACCACGCATCAACCCTCCGCGATTGATGTGCCATCCCGGCATCAAACACGGAGCACGTCAAGCTTCGGTGAATGCTCGCGCGGTGTTCACCGTCGAGCGGCTCGCAATGAGCCCGCTCAGGTCGGTTTCGAGACGGCCTCTCAGGCAGAAACTCCAGCTACCGACCTGTCCGAATTGGGCCGGCCAGCTCGATCCGCTCGCGGCGTCTATTTGTGCGCAGCCGGCGCCATTGCGTGAGGCGGCTCCCGGACATTCTGTAGCTTCCCATATGTCGGCTCAAGCGGCCGCTGTGTAGCCCGCAATTGCGTGGCGATCTCGCTGCGCTTACCCTCCTTGTCCAGGAACCAAATGGGGGGCAGCCGCACGCCTTCCGTGCAGTCTGGCACGTTGCCGCCGGCCGAAGCATGGCCGATCTCGTTGGCTGAAGGAGCGATCATGAGTGCAACAGCCGTGGACGGGAAACGCCTGGGCGTCGTCGTCATTGGCCAGAGTCCGCGGCCGGAAATCGTCGCGCAACTACGGAAGTTCATCGGGCAGGACGTCGCTATCGAAGTACGGGGCGCACTCGATGGCATGAGCCGCGCCGGCATCGACGCGATCAGGCCAGTCAACGGCTATGACACTCTCTTCACACGACTGCCTGACGGCGAAGCTGTGAAAATCAGCAAGGAAGTGGTAGAGCGGCGCGCCAAATTGGTGATCGAAGACTTCGATGCACAAGGCGTGACTGCTACGATGCTATGCTGCACCGGGGATTTTCCCACTCTCGAAGGCAGGCATGTGGTCGTGCTGCCCTCGGCGGTTCTCGCTGGTATCGTTCTAGGTTTGCTGCCCAAGGGACGGCTCGGGCTGTTCGTGCCGCTGCCCGATCAGATCGGCAAGCTCGACGGAAAATGGCAGCGAGACGGTGGCGAGATCTTGAGTGTGGCGCTGACACCCGGCTCTCTCGACGCTACAATCGACAGAGCGGCGACAGAGATGCAGGCGCTCTTGCCCCATCTCGTGGTGATGGACTGCATGAGTTACACGCAAGCGACGAAGGACCGCATCCGGCAAATTCTGCGCGCACCAGTGATCCTCGCCATCACGAGCGCGGCGCGCATCGTCGGGGAGCTCCTCGCGTGATTCGTGGTTCGCACAGTCGAACCGGTACTGCCCTTATTGACCCGAACCTTGCCTCTCTCCGGGGACCATCCGCTACGCGGTCGTTGCCTCTCAGGCCCTGACGCCGCACGACCCACACAAGGAGACCGCTCGATGAAGATCGTCGATGTCCGCACCATTTCGCTGGCCTGGCGCAATGCCAATCCCTGCATGAGCGCCGGTGGCGTGAACGCCGCGCGCAATGCCTTGCTGATCGAGATCGAGACCGACACGGGCCTGGTCGGCCTTGGCGAAGCGGGGGCCGCCGGCGGTCCGCTAACCAGCACGGCAACCGTTGTGGCGCAGGAATTGAAGCCGATTCTGCTCGGCGAGGATCCGTTGCTGATCGAGCGGCTGTGGCAAAAGATGTTCGCCCGTACGCGTCAGCATGGCCGCCGCGGCATCGTGCTGCACGCCATGAGCGGTATCGACATCGCGCTGTGGGACCTCGCCGGCAAGGCTGCGAACCTGCCGCTCTACCGGATGTTCGGCGGCTACGCCGATGCCGTCGAGGTGTACGCCAGCGGCGGCTTCTATCAGGCCGGCAAGGATCTCGCGGCACTCGTTGCGGAAACGGAAGGCTACGTCGCGCGCGGTTTCCGCGCCATGAAAATGAAGGTCGGCCGCTATGCCTGGACCGGGACCAACTTCCGCGGCCTGCAGAACGAGGCCGAGGCGTGTGTCGTCACCCCGGAGGAGGACATCGCCCGCGTCGCCGCGGTGCGGCGGGTGCTCGGTCCCAACCGGCGGCTCATGGTCGACGTCAACTGCGCTTGGAGCCCGGCCACCGCGATCGCCATGGGCAAGACCCTGGAACCTTATGACCTGTTCTGGATCGAAGAACCGGTGGCGACCGACGACATCGACGGCAGCGCCGAAGTGGCGGCCGCGCTGCACACCGCTGTTGCCGGCTACGAGACCGAGCTCGGCCTCTATGGTTATCGCGAGCTGATCGCCCGGCGTGCCATCGACATCGCGCAGCCCGACCTGACCTGGTCCGGCGGCTTCAGCGAGTGTCGGCGTATCGCCGCCCTTGCCCAGGCGCACAATGTCATGGTGGCGCCGCACTCCTTTTCCAGCGCCGTGCTGCTGATGGCCTCGATGCATTTTGTTGCCTCGATACCGAACGGACTAATGGTCGAGTGGGACCAGACCGAGCATCCGCTGCGCGATGCGCTGCTGACTGAAAAGTTGTCGTATGACGGCAACGGCATGGTGCGGCTGCCTGCGACGCCCGGCCTTGGTATCGAGCTTGACCGCTCCACGGTTGAAAAATATCGCGTCCGTTGAAGCGATCGGCGGAGCCGGCCGCTCGATGGACCGGCGGCACAGGCGCCGCGCTCCGGGTCCAACACCCAGTCGCCCTACGTCACGCTGGCCGCGCGATAATCAACGGCTACCCACGAAGCGGTGGCCAGGCTTTGGCATGAGTTATCGCACCCCACCAGCGTCACTCTTATTCCCGCGCCATGATTGTCTGGCCGACACCTTCTCCGTCCAGTACCTGATCGTCGTCCATCGTCACCGTGACCTTGAACAGCCGACCGGTGAAGACGAATGGCGCATCGTACTGCGACACCGGTGAGCCTCGGTCGCATCCAATATCCAACCCCGCCCATGCAATGAAGTTGAAAAAGCCAAGCCGCGTTTCGATTCGACCCACTTCCTCCCCATCCATCAATAGCGTGAGGGTGCTGATCCCCGGCCCGGTCGCGACGGTTGGGGTTGGTTCGCGGGTCAGCCGACGAACGCGGACGCCGACGCGGTGCTCACCCGGCGGTATCGGCCGATCAGAGGCGACGATCACATGCTCGCCGCCGATATTCATGTCATGCACAAGACGACCATTATGAACATACAGGCTATACCCCGTCGTCGCGTCACCGTGCGCGATCAGCAAGCCGTTGGAGGCGGCATCGAATTCCGCGTGGGCTTCGATCAAATAGCTTCGGCTGCGCAGATCGGGCGCAACCTCGGTCGGCACATGTCCGATGCCGGCATGGAACACATAGCACTTGCGTGAACCATGAAAGCGGCCGGCATTTTCAATAAAGCGAGCACGAAACCGATCGTCGAGCGGCAACACATTGTGCTTTTTCGCTTCCGACCACCATAGTTCGACAAGTTCCGCCAGTTTCGCCGGTTCCCGCGCGGCGAGATCGTTCGTTTCTGAAAAGTCAGAATCGAGGTGAAACAACTCCCACTTGCCCGTTTCATAGGGTGTTTCGGGCGGATGGTACGCAACGGCCTTCCAGCCTGCGTGCCAGATGCCGCGATGCCCGAACATCTCGAAGTACTGCGGGCCGGACTTGGACGGCGCGCTGGGATCATTGAGGCTGGCGGCGAAACTGGTGCCTTCCAGCGGCATTTGGGGCACGCCGCTGATTTCCGCCGGCAGCGTGACCCCGATGACATCGAGCAATGTGGGGGCAAGATCGCTGGTATGGACGAACTGGTGGCGCAATTCGCCGCTTGCCGCGATGCCCCTGGGCCAGGAGATCACCAGCGGATCGCGGATACCCCCGCCGTGGGTGTTTTGCTTATAGCGCCGCAGCGGCGTGTTCGAGGCCATCCCCCAGCCGGGCGGATAGTTGGCGTAGGTGCCTGGCCCACCGATCTCATCGATGCGCGCCAGTTTCTCGGCCATCGGTTCCGCCCCGAGATTGCGCGGACCGAGTAGATTGACCCCACCCAATGGCCCACCTTCCTGGCTGCCGCCATTATCCGACAGCACCGCCACCAGCGTGTTCTCCCGCAGGTCGGCGCGCTCAAGAAAACCAATCAAGCGGGCTACGTGCTGGTCGGCGTGATCAAGCATCCCGGCGAAGGCGGATTGCAGCCTGGTGAAAAACCGTCGTTCGTCCGCCGCATGGTCCGCCCAAGGCCTGACGTTGTCATTACGCAGCGGCATCACAGTTGCCACAGGCACGATCCCCATCGCCTTCTGTCGGGCGAAACGTCGTTCGCGTTCGACATCCCAGCCGTCCATGAACATCAGATCGTAGCTGCGAATCAAATCGCGTGGTGCCTGATGCGGCGCATGTACTGCTCCCAGAGCCAGCCACAGCAACCACGGCTCATCCGGCCGTTCCGCCACATGGCCGGCAAGGAATCGGATCGATTGATCGACCAGATCCGCGGTGAGGTAATAGCCGTCGACGGCAGGTGGTCCGATCGTCGAGTTGTCTCGCACCAAGGCTGGTGTGTATTGGTCCGTCGCGGCATCCATGAAGCCATAAAAGCGATCAAACCCGCGGCTGGTTGGCCAACCATCAAACGGCCCTGTCGCACCGGCTTCGGTAAGTGGGGTGACATGCCATTTGCCCAGCATGTAATTGCGATAACCATGCGGGCGAAGCATTTCGGCGAGCGTGCCGGCCTCCTTGGTGATCTTGCCCCGGTAGCCGGGAAAACCGCAGTCAAAGTTGGCGAGGCAACCAACTCCAACCGAATGGTGATTCCGCCCCGTCAGCAAAGCCGCACGCGTGGTTGAACACATCGCCGTGGTGTGGAAGCCGGTGTAGCGCAGACCATGCGCGGCCAGCCGGTCGATGGTCGGCGTGTGGATGCCCGAGCCATAGCAGCCAAAATCGGAAAACCCGGCATCGTCAAAGAGGATGACGAGAATATTCGGTGCACCCTGCGGCGCTTTCGGTGAAGCGGGCCAAAAGGGCGTCGAATCCCTGATCGTTCTGTCGATTTGGCCGGACCATGCTTGCTTGTTCGTCTCGGTCATACCGCATTCCCCCCCATGCGCGATCGGGACTGTTTGAAAGGCGGGTGATGCTAGGCCGCCCTTCTCCCAATGACCCTGCCGCCAGGCAGTTCTGGACCGGCCGCGTTGGCCGCGGAAGGCAGTCGGAGCGTAGCCGGGCGCGACGCGCAAATCCATCACGTCAATGGTGCCCCCGGCAATCGCGCAATCAACACGAGGATGTCACCCATACAGTCCAATAATGATGTGCCGCCGCTTGGCAAATTCGTGCTGTTTGGTGTGTTCCGCCACGATGCATTCAAGCGCGTCGCTCACTCATCCTGATTGTCGCGGCGCCGGTGCTCGTAATGACCACCAATGCTCGTGGGGTGCGGATGCTCGAGGAAGAAGCGGAGCATCTCCCGCGTGGCATCCGGTCCGCGCGGATCGGTATAGGATCCGGCAGGGCTGCCGCCAGACCAGGCATGACCACCTCCGTGGACGACCCACTGCTCGAGCAATGGCTGCCCGTTCGCATCGGCGTAGAGGGTGCGGCTGTAGGCATGCCCGCGCGCCACTCGGCCGCGCTCCACCTCAGTCCGCAGATCGGCGCCCGCCCGTGCCTGCCTGATGACCTGCGCGCCGTTGCAGGGATGCACGGTGTGGTCCTGGTCGGCGTGGAACACGATGGTCGGGACCATCTGCCGGTCCCCCGTCACCCCCGACCCGCTGCCGGACCGGCGTGAACCCGCGGCTCCGCCCTGGCGCATGGCGGCAACGGCGGAGGGGAGATCGCTGGCGGCGCCGGCCGCCAGGCCGGAATGCACCCCGACCGCAGCGTAGAGATCGGGGTAGGTCACCCCCATGATGGCGGCGGCAGCCCCGCCAGCGGAGAGCCCGGCAACATAGACTCGCTGGGGATCCACCGCGTAGTCGCCCATGATCTGGCGCGTGATCCCGGCGATTAGGGCGGGCTCGCCTTGCTCGCGCTGCTGGTCGCCAGGGCTGAACCAGTTCCAGCACTTCTGAGCATTGGCGGTGGCGGTCTGTGCGGGATAGAGGACGAGACAGGTCTGCTCCTCTGCGAGCGCGTTCATGCGCGTTCCGGCGGCGAAGTCGTCCGGCGACTGGTTGCAGCCGTGCAGCATGACCACCAGCGGGACGGCGCCCCCACGGTAGCTGCTGGGGATGTAGAGCTTGTACGGACGGCTGCCGGCCTCGTTGCGGAAGCTGCCCGCCAGAAACTGCGCGCCGTCCGGCAGCTCGGCGGGCGCGTGCAGTGGCGCTCGTATCGGCAGCCCGCCCAGTCCTGGCTCCAGGCCGGTCCGGTTGATCCGTTCGAGGAAACGACGCAGCGCCTGGGGCATCTGCGGCAGGGCGGTTCTGCCCACCTCGGCGCACCGGGTGCCGGCGTCGAACTGCGTCCCTGTAGGTGAAGATGGCCGCGGTTCTGTTGCCCTGCCGGTCTCGGGCTCGACGTCAATGATGCGGGGCTGGCGTTCGGCAGGTCCACCTGCGGGGTCGCACTTGGGGCTGGCTGGCGCGTTCCGCGTGGCCTCGCCCTTGGGCAAGCCTTGTAGGAGCGCCATGGCTTCGGCAAGCCGGCCGGCACGGGTGAGGCGGGTTGCCTCGAGCATATCGGGGAGCGGCAGGGTGTTCATGTCTATCGCTTTCTGTGCTCGGTCACAGCTCAGGCATCCACGCGAGGAGGCTTGATCCGCATCCGGTTGAGAATTGTTGGCGGAACCGCATGCATCGTGGCGTTGGACGGCAGGGGAGCCGCGGTGGTCTATTGGGTCCGGTCGGCTAACGCCGCCTTCACCGCTGGGCTGGCCTGGAATGCTCCCAAAACGGTGACCGAAGCGATCGTGGCGCGGGCGAGTTCGGGTGTCACGTCGTTGGCGATGCTGGCCAGCCCCAGCACGTTGATCCGGAGCATCTGCCCGGCGGCGCGCGCGGCTTCGAGATCGTCGCGGTTGTAGTGGCGCAAGCCGAGGTCGAGGCCCTTTCGGAGCATCGACTGCTTGGCCGCCTCGGCATGACGTTCGATCTGATTGCGTATCGCGGTGCGGATGAAGTCGGTTCGGTTCGAATAGAAGGCGTCCTGCACCAATAGATCGATGTGGCCGAGATCGACATAACCGAGGTTGATCGTGATCTTCTCGGTGTCACCGCCGGCCCTGGGCCGCAGCTCGTGTAGGTTCCCAGCCATTGAACTACCATCCTCACACCATCCATATGGATGGTAAATGGGATTGATCCGGCAGCTTTCAAGCCGCCGCTGCTCGCGTCCGAGCGCCGCGCCAGCTTCCTTGTGTGTACCGGACCCCCAAGTGAAGCCGTCATCCTGCGAGAGCCGTCCCAGGGCTTCTACAGCGCGGGAACCGCGCTCTTTGGCCTGGGATCGGCCTTCCGAGATTGGCGCAGGTGCATCAGTGTATAGTATGACATGCGGGCCAATGTCGGCGTCGGCGGCCGAGACCTACTTCTGAGCTGTGCGGTATCGTCCGACCAGTTCGTACGGCACGTTTGGAGGACTGAGTGCGCCCCCGGTTTCGAATCACGGTTTGTGGCTTACACGAACTCGCTGGGCACGCTGAGGCGAGCGTCAGCCACGTGCTATCGATCCTCGACCCAGATTGGCCAG
>Ga0209415_10020080_pt1 | contig 10417 bp, 6 predicted proteins | sample PeaSoiSIISIP2007_FD_187696 | JGI IMG/M metagenome (GOLD analysis project Ga0209415, IMG submission 187696) | Peat soil microbial communities from Weissenstadt, Germany - SII-SIP-2007 (SPAdes) (version 2) | ecosystem: Environmental > Terrestrial > Soil > Wetlands > Peat | place: Germany...
GGCCGCCGCGACCGTCGCCGTCGCCGGGGGCGCGCTCTACGCTGCGCTGCACCAGCCGCCCGCGCCGGGACCCGGACCCGAGCCTCCCTCTCCTTCCCCCTCCACGTCCGTGCCGTCCCTCCCGTCCGTACCCGACCTCGTCGCCGCCGTCCGCCTGCGCAACCAGGCCGCCGGCGCGTGCGACGCGCAGGACTGGAGCGTGTGCCTCGCGAAGCTCGACCAGGCGCGCGCCTCCGATCCCGATGGTGACGACGCGCTGACCGTGAAGGCGCTGCGCGACCGCGCCATCGCGGGGATCCTGAAGAAGCCGACGCCGCCGTGACTCGCTGCTGGAGGTAGGGTCCGGGCCCGTGGGTGTCTGCGCAAGACCACGCCCACGTATTGTCGACCACGACGACGTCAGCGTCAGCGACTACGACCACGACCACGACCACGACCAGGACCACGTCAGCGACACGACCACGACGGACGTTGTCTACCGCGACACGCAGCGAAACCCCACGAAGTCCAGCCGGTACGGCACCGGCCCCCCGGCTCGCTCCGCCGCGCGAGCGTGCGACGTGACCTCCGAGTGCCAGCTCCCGCCGCGGTAGACGTGCGTGGCGTCCCAGCTCGTCCCCGTCCACTCCCACACGTTGCCGGCGAGGTCGTGGATGCCGCCGGGGGCGTCGCCGGCCGGGTAGCTGCCCACCTCGCAGGTGCCGTCCTTCTTCCGCGCGCCGCCCGACCAGCAGAGCTGCTCGTCGGGTCGCGCGTCGCCCCAGGGATACGTGCGCGCCTGGCCCGCGCCCCGCGCCGCCCACTCCCACTCCTCCTCCGTCGGCAGGCGCTTCTTCTGCGCGGCGCAGTAGGCCGAGGCCTGGTTCCAGTCCACGCAGTTGATCGGGTGCTTGCCCTGACCCGCGGACCCGTAGGTGCATCGCGCGTCCTTGGTGAACTTGCTCCCGTCGCTCGACCACTCGCCGAGGTGGTCGGCCGAGCAGTGCCCGGCGCGCACGCAGTCCGCGTAGGCGTCCGCGGTCACCTCGGTCGTGTCCATGCAGAACGGCGTCACGTCCGCCGTGCGGTTCACGTCGCCCAGCTTGAACGTGCCCCCGGGCAAGGACGCCATCCCGACCGGGCAGCTCAGACTCGCGGCGCTGGACGGTGCCGCGGGGACCGGCGCCGCGACGGGGGCGATGACGTTGTTCGAGGCCGAGGGCGTCCCGAGCAGCGGCACCACCTCGAGGCGCAGGAGCGCCCCGCACTGGGCGGGCGGCGCCTTGTCCGCGGGAGTCGCCTTCTCGCACGCGGCGGTGTCGCCGGCCTTGGTGAGCGACTCGCGCTCGGACTGCGAGTGCGCGCCCGCCCCGAGGTTGCCGATCCCCGCGCTGCCGCCGACGTCCGCCTGGCCCCCGGCGTAGAAGTCGAACGCCCCGACCGTCACCCCGTAGACGAAGTGCGTCGCCCCGTCGCACGCCCCCTGGAGCTCCTCCGCGCGCACGCTCGGCCGCTCGGCCTCGTAGCGACCCACGAGGTTCATGTCCACGGTGAGCCGGCCCGAGCGCTGCAGCTTGCCCTCGAGCTTCGCCGCCCCGACGGGCAGGTTGGCGTAGAGGTCGTCCGCGTCCTTCATCTCGACCTTGTCCTGGTAGCGCGTGGCCCCGTGGTAGCGGTACATGGCCGGCACGCTGCATCGATCGAGCACGGTCATCTCGCAGCCAACGTAGCGGACGACGACCAGCCCCTCGGCCACCTTGTTCTCGAGCTCCAGCCGGTCGGGGCTCGGCCACTCGACGATGAGCGGCTTCGACTGGCTCTTCTCGACGCCGCACTTGGTCTGCCCCTTGGGCTGGAAGTCCGGCGTCTTCACGAGCTGCGAGGCCGCGTTGCCGCCGCCGCAGGCGCCGGCGAGGAGCGCGACGGCGGCGAGGGCCGCGGCGAGGACGGGGGCTACCGCGCGCATCGGATGTTGGAGCTGCTCGAACGCGTGGGGTGCGGCACGCCGCGCACGCTACAGCAGGCATGCTGCGCCAGCCACCCCGCACCACACCGCCGTGACGCTCAATCCCCGACGACCCGCATCTCGATCCCCGCGGGCGGCGTGAACGCCTGCTTCAGCGCGGCGAGGTCGGCGCCATGCACGCGCGCGCCGACCATGGGCCGGCGGTCCTCGTGGAGGACCGTGACTCGCTCGAGCTCGACCCGGGACGCGGCGATGGCCTCCAGCGGCACGAGGGTCCGCTCGGAGCTCCGCAGGGCCGCGTGATCCGCGAGGCGCACGACGATCGGGACGACCCGACCCCCCTGGCGGTACGTGCCCACCGGCGTTCCCTGCCGCGCGGCCAGCGCGAGGTCCACGTCGGCCGGGGACACGCCGAGCCGCCGGACGGCGACCGGATCGACGATCACGTGCGTCGCCCATCGCGTGTCGGCGCCGAGCTGCTCCACGAGCTCCCCGCGCTCCGTCAGGCGGCGGGTCAGCTCGGCTCCGGCCGCGGCGAGCGCGGCGGGATCGGCGCCGAGGAGCTGCACCGTCGCGCTGGCCTCCCCCGCGCTCCGCACGAAGGGCACCGCCCGCACCGCCGCGAGGACGCGCGCGACCACGGCGTCGTCCGTCGTGTCGAGCAGGACCCGCGCCTCCGTCGGAGACGCGTCGCGCTCGCCGCCGTTGTCGGCGGAGCCCACCTCGACGAGGGCGTGGACGCCTGCCGCCCCGCCCGCGACCGCGTCGCGAAGGGGAACCCAGCCGCCCGGATCGGAGTCAGGACGCAGGTCGACCGTGATCCGCCGGGAGGCCGCGACCCGGCGGAGCACGACGTCGGGTGGCAGGGTGAGCACGACCGCGCCCAGCGCGTCTTCGACGGCCGAGCGCGCGGCGGCGACATCGGCGACGGCGCTCGCCTGGACGACCCCCTCCGAGACCGCGCCCCCGCGCGCGTCGAACGCGCTGCACGGGGGCGCGACGACGTCGTCGAGGACCCTGGCGACGTCGCGCAGACGGATCGGCGCGCCCTTCAGGAGCGCGATGACCACGCCGGAGAGAGCGTCCGCGGCGCCGGGGGCAGGCGCGGCTGCGACGGCGGTGACGACGTCGCCGACCGTCAGCCCCATCCCCTGGAGCACGACGGGATCGACGTCCACGAGGACCCGCTCGAACGCGCCGCCGCACGTGGCGACGCGGCCCACCCCCGCGATCGTCCCGAAGCGCCCGGCGAGCTCCGACTGCTGGAACGCCTCGAGCTCGGCGAGCGTGCGGCGATCGCTCCACAGCGCGTAACGAGCGACCACGATCCCGTCGGCGCGCGCGACGACGGCAGGGGCGGCGCTCGGGGCAAGGGACGCGCCGATCGCGCGGACCCTTCGCTCGAGCTCGGCCGTCGCGGCCCCCACGTCCGCCCCGGGCTCCAGCTCGACGTCGATGGATGAGCGGCCGGCCTGGCTGACGCTGTGAAGGTGCGCGACGTGCGCGACGCCTCTGCAGGCCTGCTCGAGCGGGTCCGTGGTCGAGACCTCGACCTCCTCGGCCCTCAGACCGGGAACCTCCACGGTGACGCCGACCGTCGGCCCCCGCGCGCCTCCCGCGCCCCCGGCGCCGTTCGAACCCTGCGAGCCGTGGGAGCCCGGCCTGTGGCAAGCGCACAGCGACACGACGAGCAGGACGCGCAGGGCGTGGCCCACCCTCACCCCCCCGGCGCCGCCTCGATCGCGCGCCGGTACCGGTCCCTCCGCGCCGCGTCCCTGAGGATGTCGTACGCCTCCTCGAGCACCACAGTGATCTTCCGCACGTCCTCCGCGAGGTCCACGATCTCCGGCGTCAGGACCCGCGACGGATCGAACGCCCTCCTCAGCTCCAGGAAAGCGCGCTTCACCTCGTAGCCCGTCGCGGCGTGCGTCACCCCCAACAGCGCGAAGTAGTCCCCGTCGTCGACGAGCTGCATCCGCGCCCGCACGCGCTCCCGGAGCGCCTCCGCGTCGAGCTCCGCCACCCCCGCCAGCGGCCCGGGCTCGTCGTCGCCGGGGCGCTCGCCCACGGCTGCCATCACCTCGACGACGCCGAGCTGCGCCAGCGCGAAGATGACCGTCGCGAGGTCCCCCTCCGGCGCCGTGCCGAGCACCTCGCGCAGCGAGCGCCCCGCCATCGCGTGCACCTGATCGAGCTCCGCGCTCCCCAGCGCGCACTCGCCAAGCAGCTGCGAAGCGGGCCCCTGCGCCACGCGCGAGCCGAGGCCCCCGAGGCGCTCCACCGCGTCCGCGGGAGGCACGATGCGCCGCACCACCTCGACGAAGACCTCCGCCCCCGTCGATCCGCCGAAGACCGCGGGCTCCCCCGCGAGCCGCCCCGGCGGCTGCGGCTCCATGATGAGCCGCGCGTCGCCGAGCTGGAGCATCCGCGCGAGCAGCCACTCGGCGTGCGCGCGCAGCGTGGGCCACATCTGGTCCTGCCGCAGGTACCCGCGGGCGACGAGCGCCGCGCCCGCGTGGCGCCCGAACGGCGGGAACTTCGGCGCGAGGCGACGCACGGTCTCGCGCGGGAGATCGCCGCGGACGCCGAGGAAGGCGAGGAGCGACTCGTCCTCCGCGGTGGACGAGAGGGTCACCACGTCGCCCTCGCGCAGCACGAGACGGCGCTCGGCCTCCGCCGTGGCGAAGCACATCGAGCCGCCGCGGCGCAGGGCGATGGCGCGGGCGACGATCCGCGTGGCATCCCCGGGGCCGAGCACCGCCGGGAAGTGCGCCTCTCCTTCTTCTTCCGGCGCGGGCGGTGCGTGGCTCAGCACGTCGTCGAGCACGGCCAGGCCCGGGTCCATCTGCTGCACCGGCGACCACGCGGTGGGCGGCGCGATGGATCCCAGGTTGGGGGACACGGCGTCCTCGGGGAGCGGCATCGGCGGCGGCTCGAGCGGCGCGGGGAGGTCGGCGCGCGAGCGCGGCTCGGAGCTGCCCGTGGTCGAGACGCCGGACCCGGTCCCGCCCGCGTGCGTGCCGGCGTGCGTGTGCGACGGGGCCGGGGTGAGGCCCCTCTCGCCCGTGACCGCGCGGGCCACCGTCCCGCGGGGAGTGCTCCCCGTGATCGGCGTGGACCCCGTTCCACCGGCGCCGGTCGTGCGCGCGCCGCCGCCGTCGCCCGTACGCTCGCGGGAAGAGGACGACCGCATCGACCGCGCCGGGGCCAGCTCGTCGTCGTCGTCCTCCTCCTCCATCGGCTCGTCCAGGGCTGCCAGGAGCTCCGCCGGAAGGACGGCCTCGATCTCGTCCTCCGGCGACGGCGCGACCGAGTCCGGATCGCCCTCGCTCTGCGCGCGCTGCTCCGCGGACGCGAGGAGCTGCTGCAGCTCCGGGCTGACCGGCTGCGCGATGCCGACGAGGCGTCGCGAGGACGCTCCGCCGGCGCTGGGCGGCTCGGACGGCATCCGCGAGGGCCGCGCGGAGTGAGGGTGCGACGGCGGGAGCCCGCTCTGCGGGCCGGCGGACGCCGCGCCGGAGGGCATGCGCATGCTCACGGGGGGCAACGACGGCGGGACGGAGCGCCTCTTCGGCGGGCCCGGCATGGACGGGGGGGGTGGGATGCTCGAGCCGACGGGCGCCTCGTCGGGGAGACCCGCTCCGCCCGTGAGCGCCTCGACCTTGCGCACCAGCGCGGCGACCTCCACGGGGCGGACGAAGAGGCCACTCCCCTCGTGCGCCATGGCCTCCTCGGGGCTCGCCACCGCCCCGCCCGGACGCGCGAGGAAGAGCACGTCGATGCCCTCCGCGTCCGGCAGCTCGCGCATGCGCGACACGACGTCGAGCGCGCCCTCGCTGTCGGCGTCGACCAGGATGAGGCGCGGCCGCTGCACCGCGACCCGCGCGACCAGCATCGACAGCGGGACGTCGACGACCGTGTAGCCCGCCCCTCGCAGGGCCTGCGACACGCGCTCCGCCTCGGCCGTGGGATCGCTGACGAACACGGTGGCCACCGGACCGTGGCGGCCTGTGTCGTCGAGCCTCCCTTCGCCGGTCACGCGTCAGCCTCCGTCGCCGGGGCCGCGCCCCCGCTTCGCGAAGCGCTCGCCGAGCCGCTCGCCCACGCGGGGGAGCCAGCCGGCGCCCCACACCAGAGCGAACAGGAAGGCCACCAGCGCGACCTCGCCGCCCGTCAGCGCGAACATCGTCCAGTTGTACCACGGCCTCCCGGGGAGGTAGGACGTGGAGCGAATGAAACGGGCCGGCTCGAGCGTTCCACCCGAGGCCGTGCGAACGCCTGCCGATTCGAAGACGACTGCGTCGCGGGGGCGGCGGTTCCGGGCGTTCGCCTGGCGCTGGACGAAGCGGCTCGCCGTGGTGTCGGCCGTGCTCGCCGTGGCGGGGGGCGTCGCCCTGTGGTGGATGGTGCGCCACTACGAGGCGGGCCTCCCCAGCGTGGCCGACCTCAAGACGTACCAGGCGCCGCAGGTGACGCGCGTCCTGGCGCGCGACGGCACGGTGCTGGCCGAGATCTTCACGCAGCGCCGCACCGTGGTGAGCATCGCGTCGCTGCCGCCGCACGTGAAGCTGGCCGTGCTGGCGGCCGAGGACGCCGGCTTCTACGAGCACGAGGGGCTCAATTACCTGGGCATCGGGCGCGCGCTCCTCGTCAACCTCCGCGCCGGCACGACGCGGCAGGGCGGCTCGACCATCACGCAGCAGGTCGTGAAGAACCTCCTCCTCAACACCCACGAGCGCACCTTCTCGCGCAAGGTCCGCGAGGCGCTCCTCGCGCGGCGCCTCGAGCAGGAGCTCACGAAGGACGAGATCCTCGAGCTCTACCTGAACAACATCTACTTCGGCCGCGGGCGCTACGGCATCGAGGAGGCGGCGCGCGACGACTTCGGCAAGAGCGCGAAGGACCTCGACATCGCCGAGGCGGCGCTCATCGCCGGGCGCATCGCCGATCCGCGCGACTACAGCCCGCGCGCCAGCATGAACCTCGCGCTCGCGCGGCGCGGCTACGTGCTCGAGCAGATGCGCCTCAAGGGCTTCCTGCCCGACGCGGCCTGGACGGCGGCGGCGGACGAGGCGGTGCGCCTCGCGCCGGCGTCGGAGGCGTCGAGCGAGCTGGCGCCCGAGGCGGTCGAGCTGGCGAAGGCGGTGCTGTACAAGGTGGAGCCCGAGCAGTCGCGCCTCGGCGGCTTCACGATCACGACGTCGATCGATCCGAAGCTCGAGGCGGCGGCGCGCAAGGCCCTGCGCGACGGTCTCGTGGCCTACGACAAGCGCCACGCCCTGCAGGGCCCCCTGAAGGCGCCGCCCTCGGTCGCCGACAAGAAGGGGAGAGCCGCGCCGCCGCCGCGCGACGCGCTGGTCCCGTTCGAGGGGACGCCCGTGTTCGAGCAGCACAGGGTGCTGGTGGGCCTGGTGGCGCACGCCGACGACGCGGCGGGGACGTTCGACGTGCGCGTGGGCACGGCGACGGGCACGGTGAAGCTCGCGGACTTCGAGCGGTACAACCCGTCGCACCTGGCGCCGAGCGCGTATGCGCCGGTGGGCGCGCGCGTGCGCGTGAGCCTCCTCGCCGCGGTGGCGCCCGACGCGATGCCGCCGCTTCGCCTGGAGTCGGGCCCCGAGGGGGCGCTGGTGGTCCTCGACGTGCGCACGCGGCAGATCCTCGCGCTGGTGGGGAGCTACGAGGGGCAGCCTGGCGCGCTCGACCGGGCGACGCAGTCGCGGAGGCAGCCGGGCTCGACGTTCAAGCCAGTGGTGTACTCGTACGCGCTGCACTCGCGGCGCTTCACGCCGGCGACGCTGGTGGATCCCACGCCGGACGTCTTCGAGGGCGGCTACCGGCCGAGCAACTTCGAGGGCTGGCAGGGGCACGAACTGCTGCGCCTGCGCGAGGCCCTGGCGAACAGCGTGAACGTCGTGTCGGTGCGCGTGCTGCACGACGTGGGACCGGCCAGCGTGGTCCCGTGGGCGCAGGCGCTGGGCATCGAATCGCCGATGAAGCCGGATCTGTCGCTGGCGCTCGGGAGCTACGAGGTGCACCCGCTGGAGCTGGCGGGCGCGTACGCGACGTTCGCGGCGGGCGGGACGTACGAGGAGCCGCGCCTGATCACGCGCATCGTGGGCCCGGACGGCAAGGAGGTCGCGCTTCCGGAGCCGACCCCGCCGCGCCGCGTGCTGGATCCCGCAGAGGCGTACGTCGTCACGAGCATGCTGACGAGCGTCATCGATCACGGCACCGGGGCGCGCGCGAAGGCCCTCGGCCGCCCGCTCGCGGGCAAGACGGGCACCTCCAACGGCCCCAAGGACACCTGGTTCGCGGGCTACTCGACGGACATCACCGCGGTGGTGTGGATCGGCTACGACGACGGTCGCGTGCTGGGGTCCGCCGAGCAGGGCGCGGTCACGGCCCTGCCGGCGTGGATGGAGCTGATGAAGGCGGCGACCGACGGCAAGCCGCGCGTGGACTTCCCGCGCCCCCCCGGCGTCGTGACGGTGGCCATCGACAGGCGCACCGGCGAGCTGCCGTACACGGACGACCCCGACGTCATGGACGAGATCTTCCTCGCCGGCACCGAGCCCACGCAGCAGGCGGAGCCTCCGCCGCCCCCCGCGGATGCGGGCATCGTCGACGGCGCCTCCCCCGACGTACAGTGAGAGAGAGATGATCGACAGAAAGATCAGAAGATCGGGAAGGAGGAAGAGGTGTGGCCGCTCCTACCTTCCTGACCTTCTGATCTTTCTGTCCATTCCTCTCCTCTCCTCTCGTGCGGCGTTCGCGGCGGGGGCGGTGGACGTGGTGGCGGCAGAGTCGGCGCAGGCGCTGGGGCAGACTCCGCTGGCGAGCGTGGTCGTCGCGGCGCCGCTGGTCACCGATCAACCCGCGCCGCGGGGGGAGGAGCTGTCGCTCCGCATCGCGGCTCTCGTCGCGGGCAAGCTCGGCGCCGGCGCGCGCGCGCACGCACAGACCGCGCAGCTGGCGACGGCGCGAGCCGTCGCGGGGCGGGCCAGCGCGCTCGTGTACGTGCAGACGGAGCTGTCGAAGGGCGACGTGCGGACGACCATCGACGTCTACCCGTCGATGGCCAACGCGTGGGACCGCATCCGCAACCCGCTGCCCTCGCCGACCGGACACGCCTTCGCCACGGCGAAGATCGACGCCGAGGTGCGCGCCTTCCTCGCGCCGCTCGTGCTCGAGCAGGCCAGCGTGCATCGCGCCCGTCACGACGAGGGCGACGTGCTGGCGGTGGGGTGCGGGGACGTCGACGGGGACGGCGGCGACGAGCTGGTCCTGGTGTCGCGCGCGCGGGTCGCGATGGGCCGCGTGAAGGGGGGCAAGTTCGTCGTCGAGCGGACGGCTCCGTGGAGCGCGCTGGCCCCGCGCGCGGCCGTGATGATGCGCGCGCCGCTGGCGGGAGCCGTGGTGGCGCCGGGGAGGGTGGACGTCGGGACGACGGATCGCGCCTCGGTGACGCTGACGGGCGACTTCGTCGGGCACGCGCCGATCGCCGGGGTGCCGGCGTGGGGAGGCGACGGCCTCGTGTGCCTCGCGCCGGAGGCCTCCGCGGGCGCCTTCGACGGCGCGCCGTTCGACTGCACCATCGCGCGCGAGCAGAAGACGAAGATGGCCGTCCCGTCGCCGCGCTTCGACGCGTTCGCCGCGTCGAGCCTGGTGGACGCCGCCGGGGTCGCGCGCTCCATCGTGGCGGTGCGCGAGCCCGGCGGGAAGCTGCGGCTCAAGGCGGGCGACACCCAGGTGTCGCCGGACGGGGTCTACGGCGCGGAGCTGGCGGTGCTGGACTTCGACCAGGACGGCGTGCCCGAGGTGGCCACGAGCGTCGACGGGCCGGACGACGCGCTGAACCTGTGGAGCTGGCCCGGACCGGGCCCCGAGCTCCGGGGTCGGCTGCACCTCGCCGCGCCGGGGGGCGTGCGCGCCCTCGCGGTGTGCCCGTCGGAGGAGCACGGTCAGCCGGTGCTGGTGGCGGTCGTCGGCAGCGAGGTGTGGCTGGTACGGGCGGGGGTGCGCGGGGCGGCGGGGACGCAGGCGGAGACGGCCAGCCCGAAGCGAGCGGAGAAGTAAGTGCGGCGCCGCGAGGTCCTCGCGGGGGCGGCCTCGCTGGCGCTCGCGTCGCTGGTGGCGCCGGTCGCGCGAGCGCGCGGTCGCACGCCCTACGGGGGGCGCGTCGTCCTGCATGCGCCGTGGCCCATCGGCGCGCTCGATCCGCACCGCCTCGACGATCCCGCCGCCGCCTTCTTCGGCGAGGGCGTCTTCGACACGCTCTACGCGCGCGACGACGCCGGCGCCTTCGTCCCCTCGCTGGCCGAGGGGGACCCGGAGGCGGACGGCGCGACGCTGCGCGTGACGGTGCGCGAGGGGGTCCGCTTCGCGTCGGGGGCGGCCTTCGATGCGCGCGGCGCCGCCGCGTCGATCGCCCGCGCCCGCTCGCACGACGGCTCGGCGTGGCTCGCCGAC